>Ga0326726_10000964_pt1 | contig 26684 bp, 26 predicted proteins | sample MHFenrmetagenome_2_FD_207603 | JGI IMG/M metagenome (GOLD analysis project Ga0326726, IMG submission 207603) | Lab enriched peat soil microbial communities from Michigan Hollow, Ithaca, NY, United States - MHF15MN | ecosystem: Environmental > Terrestrial > Soil > Wetlands > Peat | place: USA... | reverse complement strand
GACCGACGGTCACACGGTTGCCCGACAGATTGATCGAACCTTCCACCCGGCCATCGATGTAAAGCGATTCAGAACCCGTTACCTCGCCTTTGATCACCAGGGACTTGCCGATCGTGGCCTGGTCCGCCGTGGTGGTCGCAACCGGACGCGGAGCCGGAGCGGGTTCGCTCGCGGCAGAGGTTGTGGTGGGAGCGGGCGCCGCTGGGCGCTCCGGCTCACCTGGCCGGCCTGGAGTCAGAGGCTGATTCGTGGGTTTCCACATGTGGCAAAAGTCCTTTCCTCGTAGGGATTCAGGGTAAAGGCCGCACTTCGGTGACCAACTCGCATTTTACTCCAGCAAGTGGCAAATCGGGCCTGTGAAAAACGCTTATTTGTTGAATCGGCGGGACATGAACAGGAGGGTTGCGGGCGCGATCAGCCGCGCGACTCCACGACGCCTTACAGCCGCGATTGCCGGCACCATGCAAATTCCGCCCGGGTCGGCATTTTTTCCCGCCCCGTCTTTCCCGGCACTGCGATTACGTTCGCCGAGGGAGGATGACAGCGCTGCATCGCCGCGGGGCAGGTTACTAGTGTAATGCGCCCTTCCCGGGATGGAGGCACAATCCGATTAGAATTCCATTAGTCTTGAAAGAGCTGAGTACTGCATCCTTTCGTCTCTCGTCGGAGAGCCATGAAATTCGTGCGCCGTCGTATTCTGCCTGCTGTGCTGTTCCTGGCCTGGCTTGGTCTGGCCGGGCAGGCGCAGGACCAGGTGCGCCAGCCACACGTTGGCCGCGTCCAGGATTGGAGCTATCGCCACGTGGTTCTGAGCGGCGGATTGCCGGCCGCAGACCTGGATAGGGCGAAGGCCGAGCCGCGCATTCTCTCTCGCCTGGCCGAGCGCAATCTTCACCGAGCTTCCGTGCGGACAGCGACGGGGCGATTCGACAAAGGCGACCGCAGCACGAGGCGTCCGCCTCGCTCCCGGACTAGCGGCCTGAAGATCGACTGGAGCGTTCCCTTGGGCGCGGGTATCGTGGCCCCGTACATGTTCCCGGCCAAGTACAGCTTCGACATCAATGCCACCCCGAGCTGTGTCAACGATTACGTGGTATTCGGTTTGAACGTCGCCGGCGCCACGCCCGGCCAGGCCAACCTGGTCGGCGTGAACAATCTGTATAGCGGCGCGGCGCCCAGACTCTGTCTCGCGAATCCAACCGTGAAATGGGCTTACAACGGGAGTACAGCCGGCGGCTCGGTCCTGACTTCCCCAGTAATTTCTCTGGACGGTAACAGGATTGCCTATGTGGAGAGTGCCGCGGGAACCGCTATCTTCCACGTGCTGGCCTGGAAGTCGGGAGAAGGCACTGCGGCCACGGTTGCCGCGACCCCGACGCTCAACGGCTCCTGCACGGGTACGGTCGCTATTCCCACTAGCTCCTGCCTCAAGTCCGTAACCTTTTCGACCACGGCCACCGACACGCTTTCTTCCCCGTGGGTGGACTACGCGACCGACAAGGCCTTCGTCGGCGGCGATGACGGCAAGATTTATCGTATCAGTTGCGTCTTTAGCTGCGATCTCAATGCCAATCCCACGGTGGACTGGACTTTTACCCTGCCTGTGGCCGGCACGGGCGGCGCTGCGGCGACACCGAATGGCCCGGTTTACGACTCTTCGACTGGTCGCTTGATCGTAGCTGATCAGTTGGGCGAGCTGTGGACCATCAATGCCAGCGGAGCCACGCCTAGCCTGTTTGCCGGGCCGGTGATGATTGGGGGTGGAGGTTGTACGATCGCCCATCCGCCGGGACGCACCGGCACGGCGCCTGGGCCCAATTGCACCGGAAACGGCGGTTCGTACGGCATTCCGGACTCGGTGATTCTGGATGGCTCGGCGGGCAAGGTCTTTGCCTTTTCCGGCAACGACGGAACCGTCGGCGCCAGCGCCGTCGTGGCCCAACTCAACGAGAACCTTACCGGGTTGGTGCGCGTCCACGTCGGCCTGGGCAGTGTGGGAGCCACCATCGCCAACTGGAACATTCACAGCGGCGCGTTTGACGATACCTACTTCGACGCGACGCCCAGCAATGGTCATCTCTTCATGTGCGGTACCGCTACCGGTAGTACCAACCCTACCCACTACTGGATCGGATTCACCGCTTATCCCACTATGAATGCCACTCCGGACGGCAGCTTGCTCCGCACCGCAGTAGCGAATCTTCCCTGCGCTCCCTACACCGAGCTCTTCAATCCCAGCATTACTCTGGCTGGCGGGGCAGGCCATCATGATCTGCTGGTCAGCGGTCTGGTGGGCGCTGGTGCCAATGGTTTCGTTCTGACCAACGACATCAGCACGGGTGCCATCATCACCGGCCAGGCGACCAGCGTGAATTATCCGGGTGGCGTGAGTGGCATTGTCATCGACAACGTGAGCGGATCGGGGCAGGCTTCCAGTGTGTACTTCAGCACGCAAGGCGTCGTCAACGTGGGTAGCTGTGCGACTGCCCGCTGCGCCGTCAAGCTGACCCAACTCGGATTGCAATAGGGCCTCGGGTTTACGCGAGGCCTGCTTTATTCCAGTTCAAACCAGCCATGTGCCGTTCTGTCCTGGGCCCGCTTTGTTCATCGTGCCTCCTCCGGTATCCTGACATTAAACTTTTGAGCTGAGAATCCTTCATGAAATCAGACTTGGCGGTCATTGGCAGGCCCGACTCAAGTGAGTACGCACCCTACTACGGTAAGTACGTTTCGCTGGTGCCCGAGGGCGACATTCTAGCCACTCTGGAAAGGCAGTGGCTGGAGACGGTGGCGCTGCTTGCGCCGCGGGAGGCAGACGCGGATTTCCGCTATGCTCCGGGGAAATGGAGTGTGAAGGAATCGCTCGGGCACCTGATAGACACCGAACGCGTCTTCAGCTACCGGGCGTTACGCATTGCCCGCAACGACAAGACTCCTCTGTCCGGTTTCGAGCAGGACGACTACGTGAAGTACGGACCGTTCGCGCACTGCCGCCAGTCGGCTCTATTGGAGGAGTTCACTTCGGTTCGCAAGGCTACCGTAGCTCTGTTCCGCGCGCTGGATGAAGCTGCGTGGACCCGTCGCGGAGTGGCCAGTAATAACGAAGTCACGGTGCGCGCCCTCGCCTACATGATTGCCGGTCACGAACTGCATCATCGTCAAATTTTTCAGGAAAGATATTTTCCGGCATCTGTCTCCTGAACGCACAGCATGCGCGGGCCGGCTCAGGTATCCTTGACAGTGATACCCCGTCACTATGCTTGCCGATTCCGCCATCCTGAAGAAGATCGAGCAGCAGTCCAAACGCACAGCGGGCTTCAAACAGTTGGCGCGTGAACTCGGAGTCCACGGGGACGCCCGCCGCGAGCTGTTCGAACGCCTGAAACACCTGGTGGCCGACGGACAACTTCAGCAGGTTGGGCCCGATCGCTATGCCATTCCGCAAGCCGCCGCCGGCAAGAACATGGCGGTGGGTCGGCTGAGCATGCATCGCGACGGCTTCGGGTTTGTGATTCCGGAAGCCAACTCGCTCGACGAGCGCCTGAAAGCGAAGCTGGCAGGCGACATTTTCATCCCGCCTCCGTTCGTGGGATCGGCCATGCACGGCGATCGCGTGCTGGTGGAAATCGGCAATATCCGTCCTGATGGCCGGGCCGAAGGGCGCATCGTGCGCCTGATCGGGCGGGCGCACTCGACCGTGGTGGGGAAATTTCACTATGGCAGCCGGCGGAATTACGTTACCCCGATCGACCAGAAAATTACCCAGGAGATCGTGATACCGCCAGGGATGGAATATCCGGGTGAGATTTCTGGCTCCGAGGGCGACACGAGTGCCTCTGGCTCGCAGCGGCGAGGGCAAGATGCGGGCGGGACGCCGGCGCTACCTGTGGGCAAGAAGAGCCCACACCGCGTGCTGGGCCAGGAAGCGGCGCGGCGGGTCGCGTGGGATGAGCTGGAAAACGTCGTTGTGGACGTCGAGATCACAGATTGGCCTACGGCCACGCAGAATCCGCGCGGGCGGGTGGTGGAGATACTGGGTTACGAAGACGATTTTGGGGCGGATGTCGAGATCATGATCCGCAAGCATCACCTGCCGCATCGCTTCCCGCCCGCCGTACTCGCCGAAGCACAGGATGCCGAGCCCATCATTCCGGCCTCGGAGGCGCACAAACGGCGCGACTTCCGCGCCTTGCCCATTGTCACCATCGATGGAGAGACCGCGCGAGATTTCGACGACGCCGTGATTGTGCAGCATCTGGAGAATGGCAACTTTGAGCTCCAGGTGCACATCGCCGACGTGGCCCACTACGTCACGCCGGACTCAGCGCTCGATCAGGAGGCGCGCCTGCGCGGCACCAGCGTCTATTTTCCCGATCGTGCCGTGCCCATGCTTCCCCTCGAACTTTCGACCGATATTTGCAGCCTGCGTCCGCAAGTGGACCGCCTGGTGATGTCATGCGTCATGGAGATCGATCATCAGGGTGAAATTCTCGGTTACGAACTGAGCGAAGGCATGATTCGCTCCGCGGAGCGAATGACCTATACCGACGTGAATCTGGTACTCGAAAGCGATGCCGGCGCCCGCGAGCGCTACAGCAAGCTGGTGGCCGGATTCGAGCGGATGCGAGATCTTGCACTGATCCTGAACCGGAAGCGCGAGCGTCGTGGCTCCATTGATTTCGACCTGCCCGAGCCGGTGATCGAGTTCGACGAATTTGGATTGATGAAGAGCATTACCCGCTCGGAGCGCAATATGGCGCACCGTCTGATTGAGGAATTCATGCTTTCGGCCAACGAGTGCGTGGCCTCACATTTGGAAAATAAGCGCATTGCCTCGCTCTACCGGATTCACGAAAAGCCCGACGCCAAGCGCGTGTACGACTTCGAAGTGATCGCCGCGACCTTTGGTTATTCCCTCGGCGTGGGACCGCTACCCATTCAGCGGGTGCAGTTGAAAACCGACCGCCGCGCCAACTATGGAACGGGCAAGCGCACCCGTGAGATCGAGATTCCGAAAGAAGTGCACATCACGCCGCGCATGTATCAGAAGCTGACGGAAAAGATTGCGGGCAAGCCGGAGGAGCGCATTCTTTCTTTCCTGATGCTGCGCTCGCTGAAGCAGGCGAGGTATTCCGAGGAGAACCTTGGACACTTTGCGCTGGCCGCAACCGCCTACACTCATTTCACGTCGCCGATCCGCCGCTATCCCGACCTGATCATTCACCGTATTCTGAAGGACGTTTTGCGGCAGTCTGGCGGTAGCGCCGGCGCCTGTCCCGAGCGCAGTCGAGGGATCCCGCCGGCCCGACGGCGGACGGAACGTCGGCTGGGGCAGAAGGATTCGGGAGCCACCGAAGAGGGCTTGACCACGTCTTACCGAAGCGGGTCCGGCCTCGAACCCAAGCGGGCTTCCAGCCCGCAATCGGGCCGGCAAGATGCCGGCGCTACGCCCTGGTCCAAGCGGCGCGAACCCCATCGCGAATCCGTCCAACCCGAAGGCGGCCCCATCCCAATCGAGGAACTGCACGATATCGCCGAAGAATCCAGCCAGTCGGAACGCCGCGCTGACGAGGCCGAGCGCGAACTGATGGAGTGGAAGAAGGTCAAGTTCATGCAGGACCGGGTCGGAGAAGACTTCGACGGCCTGATTATCAGTGTCACCAAATTTGGGTTTTTCGTGGAATTGACCGACCTGTTCGTCGAGGGCCTGGTGCCGCTCGATTCGCTGGCCGACGACCGTTACACTTACCACGAGAATACCCGCGAAATCATTGGCCTGCGCAGCCGCAAGATCTACAGCCTGGGGCAAAGAGTACGAGTGCTGGTGGACCGCATTGATCCGGTGGAGAAGAAGATCCAGTTCGCGGTGTTGGAGGAAAAGCCGGTTCCGAAGCGCAAGAAGCGCTGAAGCTGGTGTAAAATCCTTGAGTCAACCCTACCGCCGCATTTGTGAACGCGGCCGGTTCCTTCCAGTCGGGACGTGGCTCAGCCTGGTAGAGCACTCGCTTGGGGTGCGAGGGGTCGGCAGTTCAAATCTGCCCGTCCCGACCAATTCATTCTAAAGGGCTTATCTCGCCCGCCTTCCGTGGCGCACATCCTACTCAAGTACTCAACAAAGCGCAAGTGGGGATGTACTTCTGATACGTAGCCGTCAAGAGCACGAAGGTGAACAATTAAGAGTGTCCTAATGGACGCTGGCCGGAGGGTTTATGGATTTAAGTTTGCGGTCTTTGATTGCACTCGCGTTTCCCGTTCTCGCGTTTCTCAGTTCACTGCTGGGGCACCGGATAGGACTGCCCCTGCGATGGCAGCAGATTCTGAGTGCCTGCATCATCGGGCTCGCCGTCTTCGTAACTGGGAAACTATTTCAGGCGTCGAGACCCAAGACCCGTTCAAAGTGCAAGGCGTTAACGCTGGACGGTGAGCCGTGCAAGAACATGGCAGTTGCAGGAGAGCAGTACTGCCGCCAGCACGAGCGGAATGCCCCGAAACTCAGTGGTTTTGTGCGCAGGAACTTCGGCAATACAATCGCCGCCGTATCGTTGGCACTGACGGTTTATTACGGAAATCAGATTCCAGCGTTGATAAACAATTTCCAACCGCCGAGTCTCGCAGCGGTTCTGCAAAAGCCGACTCCGGCGATGCCCGCTCTAAAGCAGTCGAAGGTGGAACGAGCAGTACTGAGAGTCAAAAGACCAGCAGTCCCTGTTGCGTTGGCGTCCGAACCACCACTACCGACGGGATTGACTGGGTTAGCCGCTGCCCAGTTGCCGCCAGACTTGATGCGCTTTATATCCGGTCAAAGGGTGATGCCGACTCTGGTGGCTGTGGAGAAGGCACTGGCTGGCGCACCGTCAGCCCCGACCAACTTGACTGCTCAGGTGCAGTAAGGAGCTGAGTAGTTCAACTGCTCCGCATCCCCGCGCAAAGATACTCGGTCGAGACCAAGCCGTCTCGCAGCATTCGCAAATTGGTAAAATAATGCGGGGTGCTGAGATGTCGATGATTCCCGACACACGATTACTTCCGGTTTGCCCCTGACTCGGGAGTTTCCTGTCGATTCTTTTATGCCGATGGCCTAAAATGAAGGTGTTAGGGGAAGGAGCACTTTTCCCTACGGCCAGATGGGCGTCAGGCCAGGATCAGGTTCGGATGAGACCTTCCTGTATCCTCGTTCTTTCTTCTGCGTTGGCGTGTTCGGTACTCTGGACGCGGGCGCAAGAGCAGCCGAACTCGAGCCAAACGCCACCTGCGCAAGCCGCGGCGGGACAGACACCAGCGGTCTCGCCTCCTACAGCCTCCCTCGAACCAACGTGGACGAAACCATCGAGTCTCCTTCTGCCTGAAGCGACTCCGGTGAAGCTGAAGCTGTTGCACTCGCTCAACTCCAAGACAGTCGTCGAAAGTGACCCGCTGAATTTCGCGGTGGCCGAAGATGTAATCGTCAACGAGAAGGTCGTTGCCAAGGTGGGCGCGGTTGCGATTGGCCGAGTGCGCCAGGCCAAGCCAGCCCGCATGCTTGGTCGTGGGGGTCAGTTGGCGCTGGAAATGCAGTATCTCAAAGTCGGGCGTGTTCGGGTTCCCCTGCGCGGATCGCAGGCGCGGACGGGCGGCAACAAGAAAGGGGAGACAGTCGCCCTCACGGTCTTATTCGGACTGAGTGGATTGATCAAGCACGGGTCCGAAATCGAGGTGAAAGAGGGTTCGCTCTTCACTGCCTACGTGGACCAAGACACGGAATTGCCGCAGGCGGAAGCCGTGCGGCAGGTTCAGTAAGTCGCAAGGAGGGTGTATGAGGCATGTTGGCTTTCTCACTAAAACAGCAGTCCTGCTGGTGATCATTTTCTCCGCGATGGTTTTCATCGCGCAGGAACAGAGCACATCGCCACCGCCGACCACAACTGCTTCAGCGAGCGCTGACCAGCAGAAAGTGTTCGTATTCGTGCAGCGCACCGATCGCCACTCTAAGTACAGCAGTCCCGAGGTATTCCACAACGTGCTGAACGATTTACTGGACTACCTGAAAACGAAGAATGTGGCCATTGCAGTGGATGAATTCGGCGGACGCAACCACGCCGAAGGCGCGACTCCGCTGGATACGATCTTTACCATTGCACGGGATGCCAAGGCGAGTAGCGTGATGTACGTCGAGGTCGACCGGCCGGTGACGAAATGGCTCAAAATTACGGTGCAGTGTTTCGACATGAATCGAAAGCAGCTGTGGCAGGAAGAAGTTTCCAGTGGCGGCGGGTTGTCCGGCGGCCATGGCTTCGAAGTGTCCACGAAAAAACTTCACGCGCAGCTCGATAAGCGCCTCGGTCAGGACGGATTGCCTATCCTCGCAGCCGCCAAGGAACCTGTGGCGGAGAAGCAATAGGGGTTCGCGATGAAGCTCAAATTCTTGGCCCTCGTTCTATTTTCTGTCTTTTCCACGTCACTCCTCGCCCTGCCCCAGACCGCGCCTATTGCGCCTAAGAAGGTGCTTCTGACGGAGGGCACTGAACTCACGCTTCGCATGGCACAAGACATAAGTTCACGCGCGGCGCGGCCAGGAGAACCCATTGAGCTGACCCTTGCCGAAGATTTGAAGGTAGGCGATGCGATCGTCGCCAAGGCGGGTGCGCGGGCTTTAGGCGAGGTGGTTCAGGAGAAACGCCCGGATTTCTGGGGTGAAGCGGGCGAAGTCAGCCTTCGCGTGCACTTCCTGCGAGTTGGCGACCAGAAGGTGGAGATCCGAGGCGCACTCGGCTCCGCGGGGACCCGTTACGTCGTTATCCGCGGGAGCCAGGCCGTTATCAAAGCGGGCACGCCGGTGAAGGCGTTCGTAGCTGCGGACGTAGAGGTGGCACCCTTGGTCGAAGCGGCTGCGCCGGGCAAATAGGTCACGCTTCGGCAGGCCAACCCGGCGGGCGGGCCAGCCCACCTTTTTCGTTGCGCAAGGCCCTGAGGTTGCCCCACCCTTCGTGGTTTTCGAAGGGTGGGAGACAGTGCCCCTCGATATCAAATACATCATTGCCGGTTGGATCGTTCCGATGTTCCCACCCTTGCGAAAACGCAAGGGTGGGGCAGCCTCAAGGGAGAAGCGCGTTATTTTATTGACTGGGCCCGCCCAAACTCTTTCACACCGATCTCTTCATTGTCCCTTACTCTCGCTGGTGGCGGATGGACCAAAGCCGCAGCGTCCGCGCATGCCTTGCTGGAATCGTTCCCGTTCCTCAGGGGTCATGCGCTCCCAGCGCTCGGCCATGCGGCGGCGGAAATTGGAGCGCTGGAAACCGTGGCGTCCAAATCCGCCGAAGAGGATCCGGCACAACGCCAGAATCCCGACCGCTTGCCAGAAAGTAATCAAACGCCAGCCGAAGAGCGGCGGCAGCAGCCAGTTCCACAGCAGCAGCACTATTTGCCCGCCGATGGCGATAAACAGCAGTATCCCCAGAATCGCCAGCGGAGCAATCAAAATTATTCTCTTCCATCTTTTACTCATGTTCAGTCCTCATGTTTTCGTAAATTCGTCGTAAATGCTTTGCAATCGCTCGCGCAAATGCAGCACCGCATAGCGCTTGCGCGAGAGCAGCGTATTCAAGCTCACGCCGGTCTCGGCCGCCATCTGCTTGAAGCTGCGTCCTTCCAGTTCGTGCGCAACAAACACCTCGCGCTGCTCCTGCGGCAGTTCGTCGATGGCCAAATCGAGTTCATCGAGCAGCACATTGCGGGCGTAAGACGCCTCCGGCCCGGCATCGGGCGAAGGCAGCAGGTCTTCCCACTGCAGCGGTTCGTCGTCATCGTCGCGCGCGACGTCGGCATCGCTGAAGCTCTCCGGCCTCTTCTTGCGGAAGAGGTCGGTGATGCGGTTGCGCGCCACGCGAAACAGCCAGCCGGTGACGTGCTCGATCGGCATCAGCAGTCGATTCGCCTCCACCAGTTCGAAGAAGACGTCCTGCAGAATGTCCTCGGCGTCGCGTGAGTCGGGCACGCGCCGGCGAATGAAGCTGCGCAGCCGGGACTGCTCCCGCTTCACCACTTTGGTGATTCGCTGGTCCTGTTCGAGTGCCATCTGCACCAGGCTCGCCGCGTCCTTCCTCTACAGTTGTAGACGAATGAGGGGGTGCGGATATTGTAGGGTGGCTGAGCTTGCCCCACCTTTCGTTGCAGAGTGAGATAGCACACCTTCGACGAGGATTGCTGGACGGTCAAGTGAGACCGTGGCTCGGCCTCAGGGCAGGTCAGGTGCGACTCTGGGCTCCATTTTTGATAAGCTCTCTCCGCCCAGGCCGTGCCTAGGTAGGGTGGCCGTGAAAAGCGGGCCGAAGGATCGCGCCAACTATGCTGAATCGCCGCAGCTTCATCATCGCAAGTGGGCTTACCGCGCTCGCCTCAACCAGAGTGCTGGGTGCAAACGACACCGTGCGCGTCGGAGTGATCGGAGCCGGCGGCCGAATGCGGAACCTGCTTGACGCCGCCGACAAGCTGGGTCCGTACCAGATCGTGGCCGTGAGCGATGTGTATGGGCCGCACCGCGATGCCGTCAGGGAACGGTCCAACGGTGTCGCCACCACCCATCTGGACTATCGTGAAGTGCTCGCGCAGGACATCGATGCGGTGTTCATCGCGTCGCCCGACCACTGGCACGTTCGCATGGCGGTCGATGCGTTGGCCGCCGGCAAGGACGTTTATCTGGAAAAGCCTGTCACCCACACCATTGAAGAAGGCGCCACCCTCACCCGCGCGGTTCGTTCCAGCAAGCAGATTCTGCAGTGCGGCATGCAGCAGCGTAGTTGGACTCACTTTCGCGACGCTGTGGATCTGATTCAGGCAGGCAGCCTCGGACGCGTCCCGCAGGTGCGAACCTATTGGTGGCAGAACTATCACCGGGACTGGGCGCCCAAGCCCATCGACACCCAGGCGCTCGATTGGAAGCTTTGGCTCGGGTCCGCTCCCGATCAGCCCTTCAGCGAGGAAAAATATAATCATTGGCGTTGGTTCTGGAATTTCGGCGGCGGCGCCATGACCGACTTGTTCTCCCACTGGATCGACGTGGTGCACTGGGCCATGAAATCCGATCAGCCGCGCGAGGTCCACATGCTGGCTGACAAGTATGTTTTCGAGCAGTGGGATTGTCCCGACACCATCCAGGCAGCCTTCCGTTACCCCGGATTCGATGTGGGGTACGACGGCATGATGAACTCTTCCATCGACGATGGCGGCCTTGAGTTCCGCGGGACGGAAGCAACGTTAAAGATCAATCGCAGCGGATTCACCGTTTATCGCGAGGGTGTGCAAGACGGGCAAAATCCGGTTCTTACAGAACGCAGTTTCCGCGACGGTACCATCTCGCACATGGAGAATTTCCTGGCATGTGTCAAGAGCCGCAAAGAGCCCAACGCGCCAGTGGAAACCGGGGTCGCCGCCGCCCGCGCCGGCCACATCGGCAACCTCGCTTATCACCGCGGGGGGCAGACGGTCTGGCCGCCGAAGACCGTGGATCGCGCTTGAGTTCTACTGTCCCTCACCCAGTTCACGAATCCAGATATTCCGGAAACGCACCGGGTTGCCGTGGTCCTGCAGACTGAGGGGCAGTTTGTCCGGCGTGGGTTTGTAAGGAGGCCGCACGTGGTGGCCCGTGGGGCCGGACAACTCTACATTGTCCTGCACCAGCACTCCGTTGTGCAGCACGGTAACTCGGGCCGGGCGCAGCACTTTGCCATCTTTGTCAAAACGCGGACCGTGAAAAATGATGTTATAGGTCTGCCACTGTCCCGGCGGCCTTGAGGCGTTCACCTGCGGCGGGAATTGCGCGTACACCGCCGAGGCCTGGCCGTCGGCGTAGGTCTTGCTCTGGTACGAATCCAGCACCTGGATTTCGTAGAGGCCCATCAGGAACACGCCGCTGTTGCCGCGTTCCTGGCCCTCACCCACCGGTGGCGTGGGCTCGGTGAACTCAACATGCAATTGGCAATCCCCGAACGGCTGGCGCGTCTGGATGATGCCGCTGTGAGGCACCACTTCCATGTAGCCATCCGCTACTTTCCACTTCGCTGGCTGGCCATCGGCGCCCGTCCACTGTGAGAGATCCTTGCCGTTGAACAACACGACGGCGTCAGATGGCGGACGTCCCGGCGTACTTCCCGGCTCGATCACCGGGGGCGCGGGACGGTCCGGATCGTTGGGCTTCCAGCGCGGGTCCACCTGCGCCATGGAAAGCTGCGCCATGCAAAGGGCTAACGCCAGTACAGAGAAAATCGTTCTCATCGGCAGTACCTCGTTGGCAAGATACACGAGAAAGGTTACACGAGATCGCAAAACAATGAATCGACTTCCTCCTGCAACCGTCGCTGGTGCGTAAGGGTTTTCGGGCGGCGGAGGGCATCAATCACGAACCAGTGGGTGGGATTGCTGGTAACGAGTCCACAGACTTCACTCCTGAATTCCTGCAGCGTTGTCATACTTCAGTTCCGTATATCAGTGAGTCAGGCTAGCACCGCGAGCTTATCCCAGACTTGGCGTCAGAATCGTGAGTGCACCAACTTGTTCCCTCTTCGCGGTACCACGCAGGTGGGCTGCATGCTCCATCATCCACACCTCGGGAATGATTTCACCGACCAGTTGCCCATGGCAGAAAAGTCGCACCACCGAACTCTCGGAAACCACAATACCTACCGCCTTGGTAACAGCGCTCATGTTGGCGGCGGCAATGTGACGGCTGCCGAGTCCCAGCGGCACGTCCACTTGCGCGGCCACGGCATCGAGGTAGCGGCACGCGGAAAGGACAATTCCTTCCCGACTTACCACGAACCCACCGTCCAACTGCGCCAATTCCTTGATGGTTCCGCGGAGATTGAGATTGGTGACATGAAGTGAAGACTCAGGATGCCCCGATAACGGATCCAAAATCAACGGCCTGGATTTGGCGAGCACAGCATTCTCATCTCCGAGTGTAAATAGCGTGCCAACGCGTCTTCCCTCCCGACCCTCGCGAGCAATTTCGACCGCGAGCCCAATCAGGGACTCAAGGACGTCAGGGTCATATTCCGTTACCTGGCAGAGAATGCTTTCAAACATCCATCAACTCCTCGTTTCCGGTAGACGCCACCGACCGCAGCGTAAATGCACTCTGCTTTGGATGAAAGGCTTACGAAGAAGATTCAGGCGCCCAATGAAACAAACATGAGGAAATGAGGGCTGGTCGCGGTTGGAAAACATCGACCGGCGGCCCGACTCCCACCGCTGAGACTAGAGCACGAGGGAAATCAGTCGGTGGAACCACCCTCGCTCCGATATCCCAACCTCAGGTTGTCGGCTGCGAAACCAGGCGCGGCTGGGGCTGCGGCGCAGTCGTGGGAGCCGGAGTGTTCGGCGTGGCTTCGGGCTGCGCTGGCTGAGCGTTCTGCTCCGGACCGTTGTTGTCCAGGCCCACGTCATCGCTGACATTGAAGTGCAAGGCTTCAGGGTCCAAGGTTGGCGTGATCAAATAGCTCGACGACGAGTCGTAGTCAGACAAAGCGTCCGGTTCGTAGGACGGCGGACTGTTGTACCCGATGTCAGGGTAAGCCTGGTAATAATTGTACGACGGCCAGGGCGCATACCAATACGGGTCATACCACCAGGGATCCCATCCGTAAGCCCAGCCCGGTCCCCAGTAGCTGCCCCAATACGGCCAGCCCACGCCGAAACCCCATCCCCAACCCCAGCCAAAGCCCGCTCCCAAAAAGCCCCCGCAACAACCGTAGTTGTATCGGTAACCAGGCCAAAAACCTCTGTTCCAACCATAGCCACGCCAGCCGGACCCTCTAAAGCGGTCTCCGCGCCAACCGTTCCCACGCCGACCCCAGCCGTTGCCAAAACCGCGATGGCCGCCAAAGGAATTGAAGCGTGAACCACCAAATAGGTGCGTGCTCGATCCGAATCGCGCGTTCCCGAAGGATCCGAACGTAGAGCGATCCGACCGCGATCTAGAAAAAGACGAATTGCCGAAATTGGATCCACCGAAGTGCGAGCCGCCGAAACCAGAGCCGCCGTGAATCGATCCTGATCGTGACGTCCGCCCCGCGCCGAAGCCCATGGCTGGCGAGGAGCCCCTGGACGGGCCAAAAGAGTGCCAACCGCCGTCGGACCTTCCGCCGTTATGAGCGGAGAGGCCGGAGGGCGCGAAGTTTCCGGAGTTGCGTCCTCCGCTGAAACGCGAAGAACTGCCGCCGAACGAATGCCAATTGCCATCATTGATGGCGGAATGAAAATTCGACGAACGATTTCCGAACGACCCGGAATTGCGGCCGGAGGCAAATCCGCGGCCTTGCCCAGTCATGCCCCGCGAGGAACCGAGCCCGCCGTACGAACCCCTGCCTGTTCCGTAGCGGCCTGTCGCTGATCCGCCACGAAAGCTTCCGCCTCGGTTGTAACTCCCTCCGCCAAAAGATCGGGTGCCACCGAAAGACCGCGCGCCCCCGTAGGAGCCGCCGTTACGATATCCTCCGCCACCGCGATAAAACCCGCCGCCACCGCGGGAGGCGCTACCTCCGCCGTGGAAGCCACCGCCACCACCATGGAAACCGCCACCACCGCCATGAAAGCTGCCGCCGCCACCGCCGCCGTGAAAGCCTCCTCCGCCACCACCGCCGTGACCGCCGCGCTGGCCGAATGCTGTATTTGGCGCGAGAGCAAGAACCATGAAAGCAGCGAACGCAATGAGGGATCTAACCAGACTAAATCTGTTCATAACCTGTCCTTCCCTTCGAGCGTGGTAGCAGACTTTCAATTGCAGATCTCCGAATAAGCGAGGCCCCTATGAAATCAGATTCTCGTGCTCATTCAGGAGTTAGCCTCGGAAACCCGCGCTACTCGCGGAAACCGCCGCTATTAATGATGCAGATCGAGTGCCATTCCTCGACTGAAAAGGCGGCAATTATTAACTCCACTGTTCTCAATATGTCAGAGCCAGCAAGATTATCTCGGACCAACGGCAATCACAGCGTGCCACTGGCCCAATTCCACCAGGCTGGTGGTTTTCGGCCAGTCCCAAGAGGGGCGACGTCCTTCCTGGAAAAACCTCTGCAGCGTCTATGTTCCCGCCGGTTACCTCCGAGCGGTTTATTGCCCGAGGCGGAACCCAGCGATGCAACTTTTGTTCGCTCTCTAGGGTTCAATATAAGTAGTAATCATGCTTGTTTGGAGGAGCGCTTGAAAACGTCGAATTCTTTTCATAGACGAAACCGTTTGACCTGGGCCAAGGCCTTCCTTGCAGTCCTGGCGCTGGTTTGCGCTGCCGCGCCGTTGGTCAGCGCTCAGAGTGTCGCTTTTAGCCCTAATCAGGGCGAAAGTGACGGCGTCAGCGCGGGCGGAAAGTGGATGGAGTTTCACTCCGAAGACAAGATGACCGGCGCCAAAAACGTCCGCTTTGAGCTTCTGTCGGACAACTACCTGAGAGAAGACCCGGACTATAAGCCACGAATCCAGTTCGTGTGCACCAATGGCAAGTACACCGCCGCCGATTTCAATCCCGGCATCCGTCTGGGCCCGCCCAACCGTCCCGGCTTTTGGGGACAGCCCCAGATGGAGGTCATGGTACGGGTTGACGACACGCACAGCTATCACGGCTGGAACTGGATTCGCAACCGTTTCCTCTCTATGGATAAGGGCACCACTCGCGAGTTGATCGGAGCTCACATCTTCAAGGTCCAAATCCGCGGCCGCAACGGACCGGAAATCGCGGAGTTCTCCCCCGCTGGCCTGGATCTGGCGCGGGTGAAGCAGGCCTGCGATTTGACCCCGAAAAGGCCCAGCAAGGACTGAGGCCGCTCCAGACCGGAGCCAGAGCGCCAGCGTCAGGACACATCGAGCCGCACGAATCCGCGTGGTCGGTGCCTAGATTCGGTGCCTACATAGTGGCCTCAGATTGGATATCCGCTCGCCCCGTGAGGTTGCCGAAGAAGTCGGCTCGGAGCTTTCCTGGGAAGGGCACGACCTTGGTCGTGCCGCTTAGCCGCCAAGCGACCAAAGCCCGACATTGAATATTGGAAACAGACCTAAGTGTCATCGCCCGAACGATAGGGCGAGATCGCCCGCCCGTTCGGGGAATCGCGCCCTGCCAGGTGAGAGGGCAGTCAATAAACCACCAAGTCAGGCAGCTTTGCCGACCTCCTGCGCGCCTTCAACTTCGACCAGTTCGCCGGAATGCACGTCGTAGATGAAGCCGTTGATCGGGATGCTCTTCGGGACCAGGGGATGGTTGCGGATGCGCGCGACATCGTCGAGCACGGCCTGCTTTGGGTCCGAGATCGTCAGCCACTCGATGTACTCGCCGGCGCGCGATCCTGGACCTTTACCGACGTCACGGAAGCCGCTCGAGGTGAGCTGCGCGGTTTCCAGGCTTGAGGCCAGCAGGCCACGCATTACTTCGTTGGTGAAGAACTCCATGCCGCAGTTGGTGTGATGAATGACGAAAAATTCCTGGGTGCCGAGCAGTTTGTAGCTGATGACCAGGGAGCGGATCGCGTCATCGCTGGCGCGCCCGCCGGCGTTGCGAATAACGTGCGCATCCCCTTCGCTGAGGCCGGCACACTTGGCGGGATCGAGCCGGGCGTCCATGCAAGTCAGAATGGCAAACCGGCGTGCCGGAGGAAGACCGAGCTTCCCTTTATCGCCAAAGCTGGCAGCGTATTTGCGGTTGGACTCGAGTACTTCAGTGAGGATCTTGCTCATGGGGGATCTCCTTTGTTTAAGCGGCGGGTGTGCTCGCCAGGATCACTTCGCCATTAATGGGAACCGATTTTAGCAACTAAATGTCGATAGAGCTACCCGGCAATGAGGGCGCGGATCGGCCCCCACTCCGTGGGCCTGCGATTCAGCCGCAGGGCCTCGCACTCTGGTTACTTGTCCCCAGAGCGGTTTCGCTATGCAATGACGGTATGGGGAGGGAGTTATGGGTCGAGCCTTTGGTTTCTTAGGCACCATCATTGTGATGGCGGTCGGTATGTACATCTATTCCATCCAGTTGAAGGATGCTACTGCAACTGGCGGGGCCAGCACTCCAACCGGAACGGCGAACATCATGGGGGTCAAGAATGATCTGATCAGCATTGCCAACGCCGAACGGGGATATTTTGCCACAGAACAAAAATACGCCTCTCTCGATGAGTTGGTTTCGGCGAAATACATTACGATTGAGAGACAGCGGCCTCCTTACACTTACGATGTCGAGACCACTTCCAGCGGCTTTCGTGTGACCGCCACCCGCGACAGTGCCGGCGCTCCGGCGCAACTCTGGATCGACGAAACCATGCAGGTCCGGTCTTCGAATTAAGAAAATGTTGACGGCCCCGCCGCGTGTTCATTGACTTCTTCCCGCTTCCTTCTGCATTGATCACAAGACGCTGACCGTGATTTGATGCGTCGCTGTATGATCTACCGATCAGCGATGACCAGACCCATAAAACGCATCCTGGTTACCGGAGCTGCGGGCAAAGTAGGCAGCCATTTCATTGCCCACATTTTGCAGTCTGATCAGGATGTGAGGATTCGGGCGTTATGCCACAACCGGATTCTGGAGCCGACAGAGCGGCTGGAGGTCGTCCGCGGAAGTATCTCGGACCGGGCTGCTGTCCATGCGGCCATGCAGGGAATCACCCATGTTATGCATTGCGCTACCTGCAAGGAAACTCCGGATGACGTGATGGACGTGACGGTCAAGGGCCTGTTCTGGCTGTTGGAAGAGTGCCGTAACAGTACGGCTTTCAAACAGATCATTCTCATCGGTGGCGATGCCGCACTGGGACATTTCTTCTATCCTCATCCCGTGCCGATCACCGAACAGCAGAAACACAGCGCCTATCCAGGCTGCTATGCGCTCTCCAAAGTTCTCGAAGAGGTGATGCTGGAGCAATACTTCATCCAGTATGACCTCTCAGGTTGTTGTTTGAGAGCACCCTGGATCATGGAGAAGGACGATTTTAAATATTCGCTGTCCTTCGGCGAGGACGTTTTCGGGGGACCACGATGGCGCGACCTGGTGGGTGCCAAGCGCGCCGACGAGTACGTGAAAAGCGGCGCGGTGCCGCTGATGCTTGACCCGAAGGGGAAGCCGGTGCAGCGCAACTTCGTGCACGTCAGTGATCTGGTGGAGGCGATCGTCGTGTCACTCGATCATCCCAAGACTCATCAGCAGACCTTTAATATCTGCATGGACGAACCCGTAGATTACCAGCGCGTAGCCGACTATCTGAACCAGACCCGAGGGCTTCCCACGGTTGAGATCGAAACTCCATTTTGGTCAACCTGGCTGGACAACACCAAAGCGAAATTCCTGCTGGGCTGGAGACCAGCTTTCGATCTGAAGCGCCTGATCGAAGAAGCCTGGACCTATCAGCGAAGCGAAGCCGATCCCCGCCGGGTTTGGTATCCGGGATAGTGCCTGGAATGTTCAACCACCATGCACATTGACGCTCATCAGCACTTCTGGGTCTATGATCCACGCGAGTATGGCTGGATTGACGATTTGATGGCTGCGCTGCGCCGTGATTTCCTCCCTGAGGCTCTGAAACCCGAACTGGAGCGGGCCGGTTTTCAGGGGTGCGTTGCGGTACAAGCGCGGCAAACGATTGAGGAGACGCGGTGGCTTCTTGAACTGGCTGCTTCGTCGCCATTTATTCTGGGAGTGGTGGGCTGGGTTGACTTGCAGTCTCCACTGGTCAGGTCACAGTTGCAGGCCTTTGCTGGAAATCCAAAGCTAATTGGGGTTCGCCACGTGGTGCAGGGCGAGCCCGACGATCGATTCTTGTTGCGACCTGAATTTCTTCGCGGCATTTCTGTTCTGGAAGAGTTCGATCTAGCGTACGACATTCTGATCTATACCAAGCATCTTCCGGTAGCAGCGGAGTTTGTGCGGCAGTTTCCCCGCCAGCGTTTTGTGCTCGACCACATGGCCAAACCTCCAATCAAGAGCGAGAGCTTGCAGCCCTGGGCGCGCGGTATCCGGGAGCTAGCGGCGTTTCCGAATGTCTTCGCCAAATTGTCAGGATTGGTGACGGAAGCGGACTGGCAGCAGTGGAAGCCCGAGCACCTGGCGCCATACCTCGATGTTGCCTTCGAATGCTTTGGAGCGGAGCGCTTGCTGATTGGATCTGATTGGCCGGTGTGCACGGTTTCGGCGTCCTATTCTCGGGCCGTGGGAGTGGTGAAAGATTATCTGGCCCGATATTCACCCCAAGATCAGCAGGCAGTCATGGGAGGCAACGCGCAACGATTTTGGAAGTTGAAACCGCCGCCAGTGCGCGGCTAGGGCTGGTCTCGTAGACGATTTGTCCCGGCCGGTCAGCCCTGATTCACCACTCTTGGCGTCCTTTGCGGCCTTCTTTGCGAACTTTGCGGTTTAAGATTTGTGAACGATTTAGACGATCGAAGCTTTACCGCAAAGGGCGCAAGGAGCCGCAAAAGGACGCAAAGAAAACCAGCACTGTCAGGACACTAACAGGGCATCCATGGGATGAGTTCTTCTGAGATGTCTGTTCTACAATAGGCAACGATGCCCGACCGGGTTCTGCAACTCGATTCCAGGGACAACGTCCTAATTGCGCTTACCGACCTCAATCAAGGCGAGCAAATTGAATTCGCCGGCAAAACCTACCCACTGGTTTCGAGTGTTCCCGCTAAACATAAGTTCGCAACGCAAGACCTGGCTGCCGGCGCCGGCGTGATCATGTACGGCGTGCTGGTGGGCCAAGCCGCCAAGGCTGTCAGCCGGGGTGAGAGGCTGACCACCAGCAACGTTCAGCACCAGACTTCTGATTTCCACGAGCAGTCGGCCCAGTATCGCTGGGAACCGCCTGATGTTTCGCGCTGGAAGGACCGGAGTTTTCTGGGTTATGCGAGGCCCGACGGCCAGGTCGGCACACGCAACTACTGGCTGGTGGTTCCGCTGGTGTTCTGCGAAAACAGAAACATCGGCGTTCTGAAGCAGGCCTTTGAGGAGGAGCTGGGTTTTGCCGCGCCGCAAATCTACCGACGCCAGGTGGCTGAACTGGCGAAGCTCTATCGGGAGGGCAAACTGGATGCCGCCGGAAGTCGAAGCCCATCCGGGAACGGCCCGGAGCCACGGCCGTCCCGGGTATTTGAGAATATTGACGGCATCAAGTTCCTGCTGCATGAAGGCGGATGCGGCGGCACGCGGGAAGACGCCAACAATCTGTGCGGGCTGATTGCGGGATACATAAACCATCCCAACGTGGCTGGAGCGACGGTCCTCAGCCTGGGTTGCCAGAACGCTCAGATCGGAATATTGCGCAACCAGATTGAGAAGCGCAATCCGAATCTCAATAAGCCTGTCATCATTCTGGAGCAGCAACAAAGCGGCACGGAATCTACCATGCTGTCCGACGCCATCCGGCAGACGTTTCTTGGGTTAGTCGATGCCAACAAGGCCAGGCGTTCGCCCGCCAAGCTTTTTCATCTGTGTCTGGGGTTGAAATGCGGTGGATCGGACGGATTCTCCGGCCTCTCGGCCAATCCTGCCATCGGACATACTGCCGATCTTCTGGTAGCACTCGGGGGCCGCGCGATTCTTTCGGAATTTCCGGAATTGTGCGGAGTGGAGCAGGAGCTGATCAATCGCGCCACGCGAAAGGAAGTCTCAGACCGGTTTGTGAAGTTGATGCGAGACTATCAGGCCCGCGCCCGCTCGGTCGGGTCCGGCTTCGAGATGAATCCGTCTCCCGGAAACATTCGCGATGGACTGCTTACTGACGCCATGAAGTCGGCGGGTGCAGCGAAGAAGGGTGGGACTTCTCCGGTGACGGCAGTGCTGGACTATCCGGAATATTCGACCGTGCCGGGACTGCACCTGCAGTGCACTCCGGGGAATGATGTGGAATGCGTGACCGCACAGGTGGGCGCGGGAGCGAGCGTGGTCCTGTTTACGACCGGCCTGGGCACGCCGACTGGAAATCCGATCACTCCGGTGGTGAAGTTGTCCACCAATTCGTCCCTGGCCCAGCGCATGAATGACATTATTGATATCGACACTGGCGGCGTAGTTTCAGGCGAGACCACCATCGAGCGCATGGGCGAAGAAATCCTGGAACTGGTGATCAAGGTGGCCAGCGGCGAGACCAGGACGAAGGCCGAGCTGAATGCTCAGAATGATTTCATCCCGTGGAAGAGAGGCGTCTCGCTCTGAGTCAAGCGGAAGGCAAGACCAATCTCAGACTCGACGGCAAAGTTGCCGTGGTTACCGGCGGCGGCAGCGGCATTGGACAGGCCGTGGCAATAAAGTTTGCCGCTCACGGGGCTGCGGTGCGCGTCCTGGATGTGACTCTCAGGGCCGCGGAAGAGACTTGCCGGCAGATCACTTCAGACGGGGGAGAAGCTGCCGCCTGTGCCTGTGATGTCACCGACCAGAAACAGGTGAAGGACACCTTCGCAAGACTGGCCGCGCAAGGGCCGGTATCGATTCTGGTGAACAATGCGGGGATCTCCCACATTGGCACGGTCGAGAGCACGACGGAGGAAGACTTTGACCGCGTTTTTCGCGTGAATGTGAAGGGCTACTACAACTGCATGCAGGCTGCGGTTGCCGCCATGAAGACGAATGGGGGCGTGATCCTGAACATGGCATCGATTGCCGGTTCGGTTGGGCTCGCCGACCGGTTTGCCTATTCCATGAGCAAAGCCGCCGTGATCTCGATGACTTATTCCGTCGCGCGAGATTGTCTGACTTACAAGATCCGCTGCAATTGCATCTCGCCGGCCCGGGTGCACACTCCGTTTGTCGATAACTATCTGCGCAATACTTATCCCGGGCGCGAACGGGAAATGTTCGAGAAATTGTCGCAGGCGCAGCCTATAGGAAGAATGGCGGAACCGGGCGAAATCGCTTCGCTGGCGCTTTTTCTGTGTTCGGATGAGGCATCCTTTATTACAGGAGTGGACTATCCGATCGATGGAGGCTTTCTCAATCTCCACGGTTAACGCGCGGACCTGAAACGGCATGGACCTTGAACTGAAAGACAAAGTCGTCATCGTGACCGGAGGCGCCAAGGGAATCGGCGCGGCCATTGTGCGTTTGGCCGCGGGCGAGGGCGCGGTACCGGTGATTGTGGATCGCGATGCGGAGACAGGCGCGGAGCTGCAAAATGAGTTGCGCAAGAAGGGCGGGGCCTGCGGCCTGGTCACGGTCGAGCTCTCGAATCCGGAAGACTGTTCCCGGGCGGTTGACCAGACTCTCAAAACATTTGGGCGGCTTGATGCGCTGGTCAACAATGCGGGCCGCAACGACAAAGTCGGCCTGGAGCAGGGAAATCCGCGCGAATACGTGGCGTCGCTCGAACGCAACCTGGTGCATTACTACAGCATGGCGCATTACGCGCTGCCGCACTTGAAGCGAGCCCACGGAGCGATCGTCAACATCGGATCAAAGACCGCGGTCACCGGACAGGGCGGCACTTCGGGCTACGCGTCCTCGAAGGGCGCAGTCATGGCGCTTACGCGGGAGTGGGCAGCGGAGCTCCTGCCTTACAATATCCGCGTGAATACCATCCTGCCGGCGGAAGTGATGACCCCGCTCTACCGTGAGTGGCTGGCCACATTTCCGAATCCCGAGGAAAAACTCACCTCCATCCTGTCGAAAATTCCCTTGGGGAAGCGCATGACGACCGCGGAGGAGATCGCTGCCATGGCAATTTTTTTGCTCTCGGGCAAGTCCGGACACACCACCGGCCAGCATATTTTCGTGGATGGCGGTTACAGCCATCTGGACCGGGCCTTGACCTGAAAAACGGGACTGCGGGCGTCAGACTTCGGACCTCGGACGCTCGCGTGAAAAAGCGCAGATCGGTTGGGTGCCGTCCGCTACACTCTTCGCGAGGGCGAGTCTATGGAAAAGTCAGGCCGTGTTAGGACGTACGTTTCGGGCAAGAGAATGTTTCTGGTCGGTATCGCAGGCTGTCTTTTCGCGGCGCTCGGTGGATTGCCGTTGGTCCCAGCGGCAGCGGCGCAGAACGCTTCGACCGCGCAGTACCCTTCATACCCCAGCGAAACGCCGAACCAGTTTGAGCCCAGGGCCGACACCTTTGACTACGTCAGGCACGAAGTGATGATTCCCATGCGCGACGGAGTGAAACTGCACACCGTCATTCTGGTGCCGACGGGCGCCAAGGGCGCGCCTATCCTTCTGACGCGCACGCCTTATAGCGCAGATGAGCTCACCAGTCACGATCCCCGTGGAGGAGAGGAAACGAACGCTCCCTCCAGTTCCCACCTGGGCCCGATCCTGAATGGCTACGACAACGCTACGGAGGTGATCGTCGAGGGCGGCTACATCCGCGTGGTGCAGGACGTGCGCGGAAAATATGGATCCGAGGGCGACTACGTGATGAACCGTCCCTTGCACGGGCCGCAGAACCCGACTCCCGTCGATCATTCGACCGATACCTACGACACCATTGACTGGCTGGTGAAGAATGTCCCGGAAAGCAATGGCAAAGTCGGCATCCTGGGAATTTCATACGACGGTTTTTTGCCCCTGATGGCCCTGGTCAATCCGCACCCGGCATTGAAAGTTGCGGTGCCGATGAACCCGATGGTCGATGGTTGGATGGGCGACGACTGGTTTCACTATGGCGCCTTCCGCCAGCAGAACATGTCTTATATTTACGAGCAGGAAGCAACGCGCAAGAACGACGCCAAGTGGTGGAGCAGCAACTTCGACGACTACGACATGTTTATGCAGGCCGGGTCAGCAGGGGAACTGGGACGTATCCGCGGGCTCGAACAGGTCGGATTCTGGCGGAAGATCCTTGAGCATCCCACTTACGACGCCTTTTGGCGGGACCAGGCCGTCGATCAGATCCTGGGGGCGCAACCTCTGAAGGTGCCGGTGATACTGGTGCACAGCCTGTGGGACCAGGAAGACATCTATGGCGCGATCGCGGTTTACAAGGCCATCAAACCTAAGGACACGAACAACGATAAGGTTTTCCTGGTGATGGGCCCGTGGCATCACGGGCAGGAAATCGAGGACGGCAGCACGCTCGGGGCCGTGAAGTTCAACAGCGATACCGGACTCTATTTTCGCCAGAATATTCTGCGGCCATTCCTGGACCAGTATCTAAAGGATGGCTCGCCCAAGGCCGACGTCCCGCCCGTCACCGCTTTTGAAACCGGGACCGACACCTGGCAGCGTCTGTCCGCGTGGCCGGCCGGCTGCGCCAGCGGGTGCACTCTCCGGCCGACACCGCTCTATCTCACCGCCGGTTTGAAGCTGGGCTTCACCGTGCCGAAGTCCGGTGATGCAGAATTCGACGAGTACACCTCCGATCCGGCCAAGCCGGTGCCCTTCCGCGCGCGCCCGATTCAACCGGTAGGTTACACAACCGGCTACACCTGGGCGCAATGGCTGGTGGACGATCAACGCGAGGCGTCTGGGCGTCCGGATGTATTGGCCTTCGTCTCCGACACCTTACGAGCGCCAGTAAAAATCAGCGGGCAACCAGTGGCTAATCTGATCGCTTCGACCAGCGGCACCGACTCGGACTGGGTGGTGAAGGTGATCGACGTTTATCCCGACGAAGTGGCCGGCCAGGCGGCCATGGGAGGGTATCAGTTGATGGTTTCGGCCGATGTTTTTCGTGGCCGCTATCGCGAGAGTCTGGAAACGGCCAAGCCGATTGCCGCCGGCAAGCCGCTGCTATATCGTTTCGCGCTGCCCACGGCAAATCATGTCTTTCTGCCCGGACACAAGATCATGGTGCAGATCCAGTCAAGCTGGTTCCCGCTGTACGACCGCAATCCGCAGACTTTCGTGCCCAGCATCTTCTGGGCCAAACCCGGGGACTACCGGAAGGCGGTGCAGCGTGTTTACCACTCAAGCGACGAGGCCAGCTTCATCGAATTACCTCTGGTCACCACGCCTTAAGCGGTTACAGCATTCCGCCAGTCTGCACTTCGAGGATCGCGAGCGCCACCTCCAGTTTGTGGATGGCTTGCCCGATTTCGGGATGTTCCGCGACCTTGCCCTGCAGAGTCTTCAGCAGAGTGTGAGCTTCGGCGACGTGCTCAGCGGCTTGCCGCGCCCCGGAGTCCGGTTCTGATTCGCCTTGTGTTTGCATTTGCGTCCTCTATTCGATTCTAAACCCTGCCGGGTTCGGGAATTGCCTAGTTGTGGTCTTGTTCTAGCTACGCACTCTTTCGCTAAGAGGCGGAAACTTCATGATCACATTTTATGGCGTGGCCGAGCGCTCGGATGGCCGCAGGCTCACCATGCGAATAACCGGTTCCGACCGCGGATCGGCGCGAGGGACCGCCCAGGCCCGGCTCAACAGGATCGCAACGAGGTGGAATCGGTCACTGCGAACGGAAGGTTGGGACGGGACAGCTTCAAAAGTAACTTCAGCCGATAGCGACTGCAGCCAGAGTTCTCAGCCTGGCGTCAGCGCCGGGCTGAGAGCATAGTGAGAATGTCCTTCAGTCCCTGTCGAATATATTTCAGCTCAGAAGTCGGACGCGCCGGGAAAGGCAGGGGATCCTGTTTCTTGTCGCTTTTGATCTCGGCCCGGAGATGTTGCCTCGCGCCGGGGATGGTGAACCCTTCTTCGTAAAGCAGTTGCTTGATCCGCAGGGCGCTTTCGACGTCCTTGCGGCGATACATGCGCTGGCCGGTACTGCTCTTCACCGGCTTGAGTTGGGGAAATTCCGTTTCCCAGAATCGCAGCACGTAAGCCGGCAGGTGACACAGTCGGGAAACTTCTCCGATGCGGAAATAAAGTTTTTCAGGAATCAGCACGTCGGTCGCAGCGGATTTGGCATTGGCTCGGGTTCGTGGGCTCATCTTGATTTCCAGAAGCCGCATTCAATCGCAGAGGCGTTCATTCCCATCCGCGTTTCTAGCATGACCGCGCCTCCGGGACAACCACATTCTAAAGGAATCCGGAGTTTCTGGCCTTGGGTGATCAAGAAAGCAGCGAGAATTGGGAGCCTGGAGGGCCCTTCCAAGGTGACGGGTGAGCGGTGTCGTACACTGGCGGCAGACTTGCTTAGCCTCAAATGTAGTCTGACTTATGCGAACCGATCCCATCGAACTGGAAATCTTTAAGAACATTTACCACTCCATTGCCGAAGAGATGGGGGCCGCTCTGCGGCGTACTGCATTTTCTCCCAACATCAAGGAGCGGCGCGACTATTCCTGTGCTGTCTTTGATGCTCACGGCGAAGTGATTGCTATGGGCGATCACATGCCCGTGCATCTGGGTTCGATGCCAATGTCGGTGCGAGCGGCCATTGAGAGCCTTCCCCTGGGACCCGGCGACGTGGCGATGCTGAACGATCCCTTTCGCGGGGGAACGCATCTGCCGGACATCACATTGGTGGCCCCGGTATATATGCGGCATAAGCGGCGAGGGCAAGATGCCCTCGGGACAGCCGGCGAGGACGCCGGTGCTACGGAAAGTCCGCGTAAGCGTGGCCACCATCCCGATTTTTACGTGGCCTCGCGGGCACATCACGCGGATGTCGGCGGGACTTATCCGGGGTCGATGGGCTTGTGCCGTGAGATTTATCAGGAAGGATTGCGCATTCCCCCGGTGCGGCTCATGCGTTCGGGGACAATGGACCGTGATGTTTTGGCGTTGCTGCTGAATAACGTCCGCACTCCCAATGAGCGCGAAGGCGACCTGGGAGCGCAGATTGCGGCCTGCCATACCGGC
>Ga0326726_10000963_pt1 | contig 26693 bp, 24 predicted proteins | sample MHFenrmetagenome_2_FD_207603 | JGI IMG/M metagenome (GOLD analysis project Ga0326726, IMG submission 207603) | Lab enriched peat soil microbial communities from Michigan Hollow, Ithaca, NY, United States - MHF15MN | ecosystem: Environmental > Terrestrial > Soil > Wetlands > Peat | place: USA... | reverse complement strand
ATTCCTTGTGCGCAAAAAAAAGCGTGCGGTAGACAAAGTTGCCAAAAATATTGACAACCTCATTGTTGATCCTCTCCCCAAAAACCTTCCACGAAAAATTCAGTTCCTTGGTATGGCTCGTGTAGGCAAGGAGGTAATACCGAAGGTAATCTGGGGGCAGGTCCTTGTCGAGGTAATCGTCATTTGTCCAGACCACATACCCCCGGGATTTGGAAAATTTATGGTCATCGACCTTGACCATCCCGCTTGCGACAATGGCGTGCGGGACGCCGTACCCCGCTCCTTTCAGGAGAGCCGGCCAGAAGATACTGTGGTGGTAGATGATGTCACCGCCGATGAAATGCGTGACCCGGTTATCCCCGCACCAGTAACGCTTCCAGTCTTTTCCTGCTCTCTCTGCCCACTCCTCGGTAAATGCAATATACCCGATAGGAGCGTCGACCCAGACATAGACTACGAGATCGTCACGGCCCGGGAACTTCACGCCCCATTCAAGGGTGCGGGTAATGCACCAGTCATGCAGTTCCTCCTTGATCCACCCGATTGCGTAGTTCTTCGCGTTGGTCGTCCCTTTGACGGTATCGAGGAAGGGGAGCAGGAAATCCTTGAATTCTGAGAGTCTGAAGAAGTAATGTTCCTGGTCCCGGAACTCCGCGTTTGTCCCGCAGACCTTGCAGATCGGATCCTTGATCTCACCAGGTTCCAGGTGCTTGCCGCAGCCCTGGTCACATTCATCGCCCCGTGCCGCAGTTCCACAGTGGGGACAGATCCCCTCAACGTACCGGTCCGGAAGAAACCGCTTGCATCTTGTGCAGTATGCCTGGTGCACGATCTGTTTGTAGACATAACCGTTTTTGATGAGTTCGGATACTATTACCTGAGTGCGATGGTGGGTCGCCGGGTCATCAGTCATGCCGAACCGGTCAAAGATCACCCCCATCCTCCGGAAGGTTTCGTCGAAATGGCGGTGGAAGCGTTCGGATAGTGCCCGCGGGGAGGTATCCGCTTCCTCCGCCGATACAACGATGGGGGTTCCGTGATTATCCGAACCGCAGACAAAGACGACTTCTTCACCTGCCCGCCGCATGTAGCGGACGTAAGCGTCAGCAGGCACATACGTTCGCAGGTGTCCAAGATGGCAGGGGCCGTTAGTATACGGCAACCCGCAGGTGACCAGCAGCGGTGGTGGGTTCATCAGTACTTTTTAGATGCTTATGAGTAATAAGATCTGTATATGGCAAAACGGCTGAAGCTTGCAACGCGGTCACTGGGGGCGGAACCCGGTGAGCCGGATGTGCCTGCGCTGGCCGTCTGGATATCTGACCACCGCGGTACCCTTGCAGACATCATCACGTACCAGCTTGACACGTCGCTGTCTGCTCAGATCCCTGCGGGTATAATGCATCCCTGCGCCGGGGGAAAGTTTTACCGCGAGCGGATCATGGCATGCCTGACCGGAGTGAACGGCGGGACGGCAACTGCCGAAATCAGCCTCAATCCTTATGAAATCATCCAGGACGCCGTGGGGATCGTAGCGCAGAAAAAGGGTGCCTGGTGTGCCATGCCTGCACCCCACATTCTCGGCATCAAAGATGCATTCTATGATGATGAAGAGGAGTGGAATGATGCCCTTGCCGGCATATATCGTACCATGATGCGCTCGATGCGGGATTCCGGGATCAGCGGGCACGTGCTGCTCTGTGATACTCTGCAGGAAACGGAGATCGCTTCTCTCATACGGCAGAACGTCTTTTTTTTTCAGCCGGACCCAGGCAGGGATGATCTTGCGTCCCTGATGGAACACCAGCGCCAGGTTGCAGTTGGCAGGGATGATCTTGATATCCTGCTCGATCTTACGGGGGAGTATGATGTGAGAAAGATCATTCTTGTCGATCCCGATCCTGAATCCATCTCCCGAGCCCTTTCCTGTCTTGATCCTGACCAGGTCGTTGCCGGTGGGTATTGCAGGGACTCATGCGAAGACTATTGGAAAAATCTCGTCGAGTCTGCCACGTACACGGTCAAATAATGACACCTTGGTATAATAAGTATAAAAAAGGGTGATCGCAGATTTTTTAATTTATACCAGTCGCCGGCGGCGGATCCCGGCAAATTATTTTCTTATTGTGTTAAGTCACCGCCAGCTGGTGAGGAACGGAAGGGATGACGAGGAGATTGTAAAAGCTCGCACGGTAGCCATCCGGGAAGATGATCGTTGTGACATCGGGAGAGAAGTCCGGTGAGATAAGCGGGGCAAACCAGTACTGGTTCAGCACCATCTGAGCCTTCTCAAAGGAAAGTGAGGGTGTTACCATTATCGTCGCATCTCCATCGGTATTAAATGAGGCAAACGAGGGAATCAGCACTCTCGCAGACGAACCGGTTGCCTGGGTGACTGTAACCGGGTGTTTCGAATTTGTATCAAATGCCTTCTTGAGTTCGGCTGCAGGATCGGAAATCCGGAAAAATATCGCACCTTCCTCAAACAGGGTGAGATCATAGTGGATGTCAACATGAGCATCGCCATCCGGTGCAATGGTCATGGTAAGTGATGTGACCGTAAATGCCTGCACAGGCATGACTGCAAATGCGAGGAGACAAAGACCCCCAATGAGAATGCATATTTTTTTCATGGTCCTTGGAAGCAGGTTCGCTAAGGTGGTATAAATAAATCATGGATAGTAAAGGTTAGACTGACCTGACAGGTATACGCACTCATAAAAATGAGGAATCTGTTTTTTAGTACTAGCATGGGGGGGAATGAAAGATCCTTTTTTTAGTATCGCTCAGCAATACTGATAAACTCGGTGAAATGCCGGCTCTTCTTCAGAAGCCACCAAGTAAACCGTTCGATCACGCTGAAATTGAACGAACCGCCGGCAGCGTTCGGGTGTCCTCCCCCGCCAAACTCCCGCGCTATCAGGTGACTTATCGGGGGTACTGACCTGATTGAGAACTTTCCGTCTTTGCTGATGATCGCCTCGATATCAGTCTTTTTCTTACTACGGATGAAATGGGCCGTCTCGCTCGGGTAGCCGTAGAGCGGGGCAAATGCTATCCGGTACCGCCCTTCGCTGAAAGTTGCATGCTTCAGGCTCCGCTTCATCATTGCATCCATCTCGGCTTTGATCTCTGCATATTCCTGCTCAATCAGAGAATCGCTGAAGATCCCCGATACGAGGCAGTCCCGAACATGCTCCCTGTTCTTTTTGCGCTGGAGCACCTGCCCGAGCACGGCGGAACGGGGATCAGTATGTTTCCAGAGATCGTAATCGCAGACCACCAGGGCGAGCTCTGCAGCGACAGGGTTTTCCGGTGCAAGATCGCGGGCCACAATCCCGCATGCACAGATGGACGTGTCGATGCGGAGTATCGCAACTTCCTGTGAGACTTTTATTATGTCCTCCTCACGCCAGCGGTGATGGTCCCGCCACTCCACATTCCAGCCATGTGCCCGGGCCAATTTTGCATGTGTTTCAGCGTCCTTGTGATAACCGAGATCTGAGATAGAGAGCAGGTCGCCTTTCCCCTTGCAGGAAGCAGCGAGGGAAAACAACGCGGGAAATTTTCCCACAGAGCTCCAGATGGTAAAAACATTCCCGTTCCCATGCTTCATCCGGTGGATCGCGTCCGCTCCGACAGCATCAAGATCATTGTGTGTGAGGTGGACGACATGCGCTGAACGGCTTTTAATTGCGGCTGCAAGTCCTTCGTTATCCCCCTTATCATTCTTATCCGCAAGGGGCATCTGTTAATACTGCCATCGCGGTGTATAAAAATGAACGGTCGCAAGAACACTCCCGTAGGACTCCAGAGCAGATCATTTATTAGTCACGAGCGACAACATTTGTATCCTGCCCTAGTAGCTCAGCTTGGGAGAGCGCTAGACTGAAGATCTAGTTGTCGCCTGTTCAAATCAGGCCTGGGGCATTATTCTTGTTGTTTTTATTTTGTTATCCGGTACATTGTATGATACCTGCACCAAACCTGCACCACATTGAGAAGTATTTTTGCACCACATTGTGCACTCTCTGGTGCAATTTCAGGAAAGTAATAAGAGCTATCCTCCCAATTTCCTACTATATACGCCGGGGAGAAGTGGTGCGTGAGCGGGGAGTATGAACGGGCATTCCGGGAATCTGTGAATGATCCGGATCGTTTCTGGGGAGCGGCAGCTGAGAACGTCCAATGGTACAAAAAATATGAGCGGGTGCTCAACAGCAACAACCCCCCGTTTTACCGCTGGTTCGAAGGAGGATTGGTCAATTCCTGTTATAGTGCCCTTGACTATCATGTTCAGACCGGGTTGAAGGACCGCATCGCATTAATCTATGACAGCCCGGTCACAAAAACGGTTAAACGCTACACGTATGGTGAACTGCTCGATCTTGTGGCGCGATGCGCCGGTGGGTTACAGCAGCTGGGTGTTGGGAAGGGCGACCGGGTAGTCATCTATATGCCGATGATACCCGAAGCAGTCATCTCCATGCTTGCCTGTGCACGTATTGGAGCTATTCATTCAGTCGTTTTCGGAGGTTTTGCCGCGCGTGAACTCGCTGCCCGCATTGAAGATGCAAAGCCCCGTGTGGTCATATCCGCATCGTGCGGGATTGAAGTCAGCCGTATTATCCCATACCAGCCGCTTCTGGATGCTGCCCTCGACATATGCTCCCAAAAACCTCAGACCTGCGTTATGGTGCAGCGACCGGAGTCACCGGCGATTCTTAAAAAAGGACGCGATGTAGTCTGGAACGCGCTCCTGGAAGCAGGCCCTGTTGCATGTATTCCTGTGCTTGCGACCGATCCCCTCTACCTGCTCTACACTTCCGGCACGACAGGAAAACCCAAAGGGGTGCTGCGGGATAACGGGGGGCATCTTGTCGCCCTGACCTGGAGTATGAAAAATATTTATGACGTAAAGCCCGGCGACGTCTACTGGGCAGCGTCAGATATCGGTTGGGTAGTGGGGCATTCGTATATCGTGTATGGTCCCCTGTTTTACGGGTGCACAACAATTCTCTATGAAGGAAAATCTGTGGGGACTCCGGACGCCGGAGCCTTCTGGCGGGTCATTGAAGAGCATGGTGTCTCTGTGTTATTCTGCGCCCCTACGGCATTTCGTGCTATACGCAAGGAAGACCCCCATGGGGAATATATGAAAAAATATGATCTGTCCGCGTTCCGTATCCTTTTTTTAGCTGGGGAGCGCTGTGATCCCGAGACCCTGATCTGGGCACAGCAGCACCTGAACGTGCCGGTCATAGACCACTGGTGGCAGACGGAGACCGGCTGGGCCATTGGTGGGAACTGCGCCGGCCTCGAACTCCTGCCGGTTAAGCCCGGCTCATGCACAAAGCCGGTCCCTGGATATGATGTTCATGTGCTTGATGCACATGGTGCTGCAGCACCTCAGGAAGAAACCGGAAATATATTGGTCAGGCTCCCGTTACCCCCCGGTTGTTTTACTACACTCTGGCAGAATGACAACGATTTTGTCAAGACATATTTCTCCGCTTATCCCGGGTATTACCTGACATCCGATGCAGGTTATGTCGATGCAGACGGGTATCTCTGGATTATGGGCAGGACCGACGACATCATCAATGTCGCAGGGCACCGCCTCTCCACGGGAGCCATGGAAGAGGTGCTAGCATCACACCCGGATGTCGCAGAATGTGCCGTTGCAGGGGTACATGATCCGGTGAAGGGAGAGGTACCTCTGGGTTTTGTCGTCCTGAAAGCTGGAGTCGTGAAAAGGCAGGATACTATCGGGCCTGAGCTCATCCTGCTCGTACGGCAGAGGATCGGCCCGATTGCGTCTTTCAAAGCGGCAGCTGTTGTGAAACGGCTGCCCAAAACGAGGTCGGGAAAGATCCTGCGGGGTACGATTAAAAAGATCGCGGACGGGGTAATCTATCAGGTTCCGGCTACTATTGATGACCCGGTAATCCTTGATGAGATCACGGTAACCTTGCGGGAAATGGGCTACCCGAAACGATAAGGAATGCAGTCTTCATATTTCGGTGAAAATAACATTCAACTGGTTAAATTACAACAGACAGATAATTCCTCGAGCTGATACTGTGCCGGATACCCGTCTTTATCCAAAACCGCCGTACAACTTTCATCTCAGTGCCATGATATTCTCTGGTGGAGATCCGCAGATCCGGACCTATTCGCAGGGGATCTTCCGGCAGGTGCTGGATATTCAGGGTACAGCGGTGCTTGTGAAAGTTTTTTCGAAGGGTACGCCAGATGCTCCGGAATTATACTTCAACCTTCAACCTGAGAATGCCCTTTCAGGAAGCGGGAAAACCGAAGTAAGCAACCTGATCTCTTCGATGTTCAATATCAACGAGGATTTAGCCCCGTTTTACCAGGCAATGGAAAATGACAGCGTTATGGCTTCTCTCATCAGCCAGTTACATGGGGTGAAAAGTCCGACTACACCGACAGTTTTTGAGGCACTGGTGGACTCGGTTATTGAACAGCAGATTTCCCTTAAAGCGGCACGCAGCATAGAAAAACGGCTCATCCGTGCGGTCGGGAGTCGGCTTACTCTTGAAGACATGGTGTACTATGGTTACCCGACTTCCCACTCTTTGGCAGAAACGACAGATCCAATCTTCCGCTCCTGCGGCCTGACGCGAAGGAAAGGTGAGTACGTTCGGGACATATCACGACGTATCCTCTCCGGAGCATTTGATCCGGAGAGTCTCAGAAAGTATACAGACACAGAGACGATCATCAGCGAGCTTATGAAGATCCGGGGGATCGGGCGTTGGACCGCAGAGCTCACAATCCTGAGGGGACTGCATCGACAGGATGCATTCCCAGCTGATGATATAGGTGTCAGGCGGTTCATTGCACAGTTCTACCTGAATAATAAAAAAATTTCGTCAGCCGAAGCCCGTCTATTTGCAGAGCCATGGGGTGCCTGGAAAGGGTTTGCTGCATACTATCTCGAAATAGCGAATCTGCTGGGGATCAGCCCTTTTATTTCATTGAACCAGTAATCCCAAGAAATCCGGCACGCATAATCCTCCTGCACCAGGATATAGGCAGTGATAAGGCAGTCAGACGTCCGGTTAGAACCGGTATATCAGAAAAAAATTCAGCGGGATACTATGACAAACCGCTATTCTTTTTAATATTGGATGGTGTAATGTAAATATGACATGCTATAACATAGCATAGTAGGTATATGGTATGAAGTATTCAGTTCTTTTCATCGCAATTTTCCTTATTGCGGCCGCATTAATCGCCGGCTGCACGCAGCAGCAAGCAGCCGTGGCCGCTCCGGCCGTTATCAAGGTCGGTGTCATTGTGTCATTGACGGGTCCTGCAAGTAATGTCGGTACCAACATGTGGCAGTCCGCACAGGTCGCCGCTGACAAGATCAATGCCGATGGCGGCGTCACTCTTAAGGATGGATCAAAAGCCCAGCTCAAGCTGATCGTGGGTGACGACGAGTCAACCCAACAGGGAGGACAGAAGGCCGTGACCAAGCTGATCACCGATGACAAGGTAGATATTCTTGTCGGCGGGTACTCAAGCGCGGTCACCTCTGCGTACGAACAGACCGTCGCAGAATACAAGGTTCCGTATATCGTGACCGGTGCATCGAGTCCCATTATCACCCATCGCACGGACATCGACACCAGCTACATCTTCCATCACTGCCCGACAACCGACACGTACGGGCAGTATACCACGACGTTCATCGATCAGGTTGTCCGTCCCGCGGTCAATAAAAAACTCAATGCATCTGCAGACCGCCCGTTCCGGCTTGCCCTGCTCTACCAGGACACCGCATTCGGTAAAGGTGTCCAGTCCGCGGTAAATGATACAATCACGAAGAACAAGCTCAAAATCCAACTGGTTGCCCAGCAGAGCTACAAGATGGGAGAAAGTGATTTCAGGACGCCGCTGACCGCAATAAAGGCAGCGAACCCCGATGCAGTATATCTCGGGGCATTCCCGAACGAAGGAGCCCCCATCATTACGCAGGCACGGAGGGATATCGGTCTTAACACGATATTCCTCAACGTGGAGAACAATGACAATGCCCAGTTCTACAAAGACCTCGGCCAGTACGGTGAAGGAGCCGTTATCGAGAGCCGGTATTCGCCGTATATTGCACCGGTTGGAGCGGTTGCTGATGCCCAGAACACGTTTAAGCAGAGTTACTTTGCACGGTTCGGGACTTACCCGGATATGATGGGTGCCTCTACGGATGAAGGAGTCTTCATCGCGGCAAAGGCAATAGGAAATGCGGGGATCACGGACAAGATGGCGGTGAGACAGGCACTCGTTGCCTTAAAGATGCCCCAGGTCATCGAGGCTATGAAGGACCAAACCATTTCGTTCTCACCTGACTTCCGGGAGTCGACGTTCGATCTCTGGATGGAGCAGCTGTCATACAACGCAACCATCGGAGAGACTAGGCCTGCAATCGTCTGGCCTGACAACCTGAAGACAACGGACTTTGCCCTGCCGTCCTGGTACGTCGCAGGCAGCAGTTCGTAAACAGGGTACCTCCCCTTTTTTATTTCAGCAGGCTGAGTATTGCATAGAGCCGGAAAGGTGCTGATCAGATCATGGACAATCTTAGTGTGTTCCTGCAGATCATTTTCTGGGGATTGTATGCCGGCTGCATCTATATCCTGCTCGCTACCGGGTTGAACCTGATCTTCGGCGTGATGAAAATCGTGAATTTTGCACATGGCGAATTTCTGATGATCGGCGCCTACATAACTGCGACAATATTTTTTCTCACAGGCATCAATCCATATTTCATTATCCTTCTGTCCATGCTCGCTCTCATCGGTATTGGCGCAGTTGTTGAACGGATCTGCTTCCGCCCAACCCTCGGTACCGGTAAGCTCAATGAGATCTTCCTGTCCATTGGCCTCATCTATATCTTCCAGAACGGGGCCGCTATGATATGGGGTGACAGCTGGCAGAGTGTTAAAAGCCCCTATGACGGTATTACACTACCGTTCGGGTCGCTTTCTGTCCCGCTCGATTATATTCTCATCATGTTTTTCACCGCTATAATCCTCTGCGGGTTGTACCTTTTCCTGAAAAGGACGACGATCGGCATGCAGATGAGGGCAACGAGCCAGAACCGGAAAGGAGCGATGCTTGTCGGGATTGATGTCGAACGAATCGACATTATCAGTTTCGGCCTTGGATGCGCACTTGCTGCAGCCGCAGGAACGCTCTGGATCGTGAGCGGCCAGGTCTTCAACCCGTATATGGGTTCGATCCCTGCGATCAAGGCCTTTGCGATCATCATCCTTGGGGGCCTTGGCAGCATCCCCGGTGCAATCATCGGCGGGCTGTTGATGGGCCTTGCTGAGAACGGCGCTGCGTTTCTCCTCGGCGGTATATGGAAGGATGCAATCTCATTTGTCATCCTTATCATTGTGCTCGTGGTACGGCCGACCGGGTTGTTCGGGGAAAAGGGGGAATAAGGACCCATGCGTTTCAGGAAGGATGAGATGGTAAAATACGGGACTATTATCACGCTTGCTATCGCAGTAGTTTTCCCTTTCCTCACTGACAGCATGTTCATCCTCAACCTCCTCGTCCTGATGCTGATCTTCATCATATTTGCCTCGGCATGGAACCTTCTCGCGTACTCCGGGCAGGGGTCGCTCGGCCACGCCGCATTCTTCGGCATAGGGGCGTACGCATCGACGCTCATTGCTGCAAAGAGCGACATGTCCCCATTCATTACTATCTTCCTCGGTGCGGCCGTTGCGGCTTTCATCGGGATCCTCATAGGCCTTACCTGTGTAAGGCTCAAGGAATGGTTCCTCGCAATGGTCACATTCGGTTTTGCTATCATCGTCCAGACACTGACTGTCAGCGTGCTTGCCCCGGTTACAGGGGGTTGGGACGGTATCGCATCAGCGCGGCTCCTGAGCCCGTCCATCCCTGGTTACCAGCTGATCGAATATTACGCGGTCCTTGCCATTACCATCGCTTCCATCGCCGCAATCTGGTACATCATGAAGTCACGGATAGGCCTCGCCTTTCTCGCAATCCGCGAGAACGAACTTGAGGCGCGGGCTGCGGGAATCGATCCAGTCCAGTACCGCCTCCTCGCGTTCGCCCTCTCTGCCTACCTTGCAGGAGTTGCCGGAGCTCTCGATATCCACCATATCGGCTATCTGACACCGGAACTCTACGGTGTTGACAATTCGTTCTGGCCGGTCACGTACGTCATCCTCGGCGGGCTCGGTACGCTTGCCGGCCCGGTTGTCGGGACTGTCGTGCTGACCATCATCTGGGAAGGGCTCAAGGCAACGGGGCTCACCTTCGGGCGGTACGTCATCGTCGGGGTCATGCTTATCCTCGCTATCATCTTCCTGCCCCGGGGGCTCGTGAGCCTGCCTGAGAGCGTTCAGGAGTGGCTGAAGAGACGGCGGAGGAAGGTGCCCTTGGTGGAACCACCTGGGGATTGATCACATTATTTTTTTAACAGAATTTCCCAGGTTGGTTGAAAACCCTGTTTTCACTCTGATTTTTTGCGGTCCGATAAGAGAGCAATCGCGTTGTTAGAGGCTGCAGAGCGGTCGGGAATGTCACAGCGATCTTCTGATTATTTTCCTGGAAAATGCTTCCAGATTTGATGGTGGTAAATATACCAACTTTTTGTTGTTGTAATGAACGCCACCGTACCTTGGAGAGGCCCTCAGGTGGGGGGCTCTCAAAATCAAGATGATTTTTTATATTTGTTGTCGTTCGGATACGAAACTCTCAGTTATATCTGTTTCATGGAGGTTAAGAAGATCAATAGTCAGAACAATCCTGTTTGTCTGTCAACATTTCAGAACCCGAGATATGCCTTCTGGATACGCGGATCGTGCATGAGTTCTTTTGAACGACCTTCCTGCACGATCCTGCCATTTTCCAGCACATACCCCCGGTCGCACATGGCAAGTGCATTCCTGACATTCTGCTCGAGGAGGAGGATTGTCATCCCTTCCCGTCCGAGCTGTTCGAGCGACCGGAATACCTGTGCGGTGAGAATGGGAGAGAGTCCGGTTGACGGCTCATCAAGGATGAGGAGCCTTGGTTCCGACATGAGGGCACGACCGATGGCAAGCATCTGCTGCTCGCCGCCGGAAAGCGTTCCAGCCATCTGTTGCCGCCGCTCCTGCAGGATCGGAAAGAGTCGGAAGATACGTTCAATGGTCTTGTCAGGTTTAGCATTGCCACCCCCGCCAAGGAGAAGGTTCTCGATCACCGGCATTGTCGGGAATATTTCCCGTTTTTCGGGTACCAGGGCAAGTCCTCTCTGATAGAGATCATACGGGTGACAGCCTAGGATGGGTTCACCGTTAAACAGAATCGAGCCGGTCGCCTTCCGGTTGAGCCCCACGATAGTCTCAACGGTAGTCGTTTTCCCGGCCCCGTTCGGGCCGATCATGGTGACAAGCTCGCCATTATTGACATGGAACGAGAGACCCCAGACAACCTGCAGGTTCCCATGAAAGACATTAAGCCCAGAAACGGTAAGCACGAACAGTATCCCTCTCTTCAGAATGCGTCGATATCACCGAGATAAGTATCGATGACACGCTGGTTGTTCACCACCTCATACGGCCTGCCATCCGCGATCTTCTCGCCATGGTCGAGCACAACGATACGGTCCGAGACTCCCATGATAACACTCATCACATGTTCGATGATGAGGATAGATACTCCTTGGTCCCGGATCTTTTTGATAAGCTCCACTGCTTTGTTACTCTCCCTTGGATTGAGCCCGGTTGTAAGCTCATCGAGAAGAAGCAGTTTTGGTTTTGAAGCCAGAGCCCGAGCAAGTTGCACCTTTTTCAGTTCAACCACATTTAAATTTTTAATGGTTGTTTCCCGTTTCTCTGCCGGGAAACCTACAAAATCGAGAGTTTGTATCGCTTCACCTCCTGCATCGGCCATGCTGATTGCACGGTGGTTGCCGAATAATGCGCCAATCATCGTACATTCGCGTGCGGTCAGTCCAGGAAAGGACTCTGCGATCTGGAACGTCTTTGCGATTCCTTTTTTACAAATCCTGTCCGCTTTAAGCCGGGTAATATCTTCACTGCAGAACGTGATCGTTCCGGCAGTCGGGGGACTGATGCCCGAGATCATGTTAAGGAGCGTTGTCTTGCCTGCTCCGTTCGGACCTACGAGCCCGACGATCTCGTTCTCTCCTAAAGAAAGATCAACACTATTCACTGCCCGCAGACCGCCGATCTGTTTGGTTAAACCCTTGAGTTTGAGCATGAGGATATCGAACTGGCAATTATCATGCTAATGTTTAGCAAAGTGCTGTATTAAAGATAATGATGCAGCGGCAGAAAAACACCGATGACATTTGTGTACATAAATAACCATGAACACCGGGGATAAAAGGAGAATGGGGTCAGCAGTCAGGATCCCTGTCCGGACAGGCTCTCCCAGCTGGAGATCTTCCACAGGTTCCCAATCAACGAGTAATGAACAGCAACGGGAAAGGTTCCGCTTTTTTTGTTCATTCCCAGTGTAGCGTCTTCCGTGCAGCGGTAGGTGATCACCGCAGTATCCTTTCCGGTACGCTGGATACGGGGCTCATCTATACTGAAGGAGTGTAGTGTGAAAAGGGGAAAGACCCGTGCCAGGAAATCTTCGCGGCTGAACCGTCCGAAAAGGTTAATCTCAAAAAAATCCGGTGTAAGGAACGATTCGAGTGCCCGGTGATCCTTGCGAAACAAAGCATCTGCCCGTGCATGTTCAATGACCAATAGTTTCTTGAGTAGCCGTGCGGGATCATCAATGTATGAAGGGTTTTCTGTCATAGGAATTGACCGTCATTTAGGTATGATTGTTTTTCACCGGTATTTCAAATGTAGCTCTCAATCACATCTGTATCTGATCGGTATAAAAAAAAGATGTTTTTATATCCTCTGAGAATGGGAGAGTGGGATGTGTCATGTCGGACCATGAAACTGGTATCGGATTATATACGAGTCTTTCTAATCCGATTTTGGCAGGTGGAGGGTAAACGTGCTCCCGGTGTGTAATCTGCTCTCTACGGTGATATCTCCCCCATGCATCTGCATGATCTTCTTTGCCATGGACAAAGAGAGCCCGATGCGGTCGTACCTTCTGGATAGTTTTGCCGCATCCGCAAGCTGGAATGGTTCAAAGATCGATGATAATGCATTTTCGGAGATTCCAGTCCCGTTGTCCCTGACCGAGATATTGTGAAACCTATCACCGGTGTCAGAATGATAGAAGATGGCAATTTTGCGGGGCGGCTGGGAGAAGTTTACCGCATTCGAGAGAAGGGAGTCAATTACACCAAAAAGCCGGTCCATATCCGCCTTGATTACCAGATTTTTTGGAATATCGATAGTGATTTCAGCTTTTGCATTGTATCCGCTTGAATCCAGTACGCTGTTGGTAAGCAGAACCAGCGGAAATTTTGAGTAGTTCAAGTGAAGTTTCCCGCTATCAAGTACTGAGAGTTCCAGCATCTGGTTTATTATCTGGCGTTCCCGGTCAACACTGGCCAGACAGCGTTCAAGAATTTTTCTCGTATCTTCAGGGATTCCAAATCCCTCCGGGTCCTGGATAAGCAAATTGAGATACCCGAGGATCGGCTGGAGCGGTGTACGCAGTTCATGGGCGACGGTTACAATAATCCCCCTGCGCCGTTCGTTATCGAGCCGTATTTTATCTTCAAGCAATTGTTTTTCAGAGATGTCAACCATATTTACGAGGATTGCCGGTGAACCAGAATGAATGACTGGCAGGGTAAAGAGCAATGCCATCCGTTTTTCCCCGGATTTTGTCACGAAACGGAACTCGTTTCGATCTGCTTTAAAAGCTCCTTCCAATCCGCGTTTTACAAACTCTTTAACCTGATCCTTATCTGAATTATCAACTAGGGACAGAACATCTATTCCTGGAATTTCATCCGGCTGATAGCCTGAAAACGAAAAAAATGCAGGATTTGCGTACTGGATCTTTCCATCTCTCACTATGAGAATACTGGTCGGCAGGTTTTCAGTGAGCCAGTTGTAGTGCGCAAAGTCGTCATCAACGCCTATTGTTGATTTTTCGCGGGGATTGATGGTTATTGTCGAGCAGCTGATTGTCGTAGTATCAACAGCGTTACTGGAGAGTTCTACCCGGCATTCATTTCCCTCTTTTGTTTTAAACCGGGTCTCAAAACGGGCAATTTCAGGACTTTGCCCGAAACGAGTTAAAAATCTCGTTCTCTCTTCGTCATTGATGAAGAGCGATGTAAAGACCATTCCGACCAGTTCTTCTGGTTTATAATGGAGCAGTTTTGAGAATGCAGCATTGGTCTCGCGTATCGTGAAACCAGTCTTATCAAAAAGAATGATCCCATGGTGTGAATTCTCAAACATAGCATGGTACCATGATTCAACGTTCCATCTCTTCCCTGCCATTCCATCTACGCAATTTGAATCTCTTGTTATTTTAAGATATATACACCTGAAAAAAACCCTGGAAAACATTCTGAAGGGGTGAATTACTATTAATTTTAATACTTGCTCCCAGAAACATCCCCGACCAATCCACGGATTCTTTTTTTCACAATCTTTTTCCGGGTTCTGATAACGATTTCATTAATTATTCTTTGGTAATTAAATGAGAGAACAGTGAGTTGAAATAACAAGCCATGCAAACCCGTTAGCTATGCACCCGTATATCGTGGTTAACGTTGCTATGAGTGCGGATGGCAAGATCTCCAGTCGTCAGCGCCGACAGATAAGGATATCAGGTGCGCAGGATTTTTCCCGGGTTGATCGGCTGAAAGCAGAAAGTGATGCGGTGATGGTGGGGATCGGCACTGTCCTTGCTGATGATCCTTCACTTACGGTAAAGTCGGAAGAGTGCCGAACCTACAGGAAAGCTCAGGGTCTTGATGTGAACCCGGTCCGTATTGTTGTAGACAGTTCAGCTCGCATTCCTCACGATGCAGCTATCCTGAATAAAGGTGAAGGAAAACGCGTGATTGTGGTATCCCGAAGGGCTGATGCTACGAAAATATCCGTTCTGAAAAAAAAATCGACGGTAATTGTTGCCGGTGATGCTGAGGTAGACCTTTCTGCCCTGATGGATGAGCTCTCATTGATGGGCATTCAGCGGATTATAGTGGAAGGTGGTGGAACTCTTATAGCAGGTTTGTTCGATGCGGGGCTTGTGAATGAGATTTACACGTTCATCGGAAACATTATCATTGGTGGTAAGGATGCTCCTACATTGACTGATGGTGACGGGTTCATCCAGGAATCATCGTTCCCCCGCCTGTCACTTCTGGAAGCACGCAGGATCGGGGAAGGTGTTCTCCTGCACTGGAAGGTAAGGGATCCCGATCAGAAGGAAGAAACAAGGTGATTATACTGGAGTGTCAACTAGGTTACGTAAAAAGTGTTTTTATTGAACATCGGAATGCCAAGACTCATCACTCATAACTAAAAACATTCTTCTACGTACATTCCGGTCATCGTTCTTGCTGCCGTATTCCTGCTGACGGCTGTGCGCCAGGTAGGCAGGTTCAATCTCAGGATCTGGCAGATCATGCTTTGCGGAGCAGCGGCAGTCATCATCAGCGCGCAGATCTCCTTTCGTGACGCACTGGGTGCGATCAATCCCGATGTTATGCTTTTTTTATTTGGCATGTTTATTGTAGGTGAAGCCATAGTGGAAAGTGGCTACCTGTCCATGCTTTCATGCCGCTTCCTCTCTTATGCCCGCACGCCGGACCAATTGATTCTTCTCATTCTATTTGGTATGGGTTTTTTTTCGGCAATCCTGATGAATGATACTCTTGCTATCATCGGCACACCCCTGGTTCTCTCTCTTGCAACGAAATTCCGGCTCTCACCCAAACTGATGCTTCTCTCTCTTGCTCTGGCGGTTACCACCGGCAGTGTTATGAGCCCGATCGGAAACCCCCAGAACCTGCTTGTTGCGGTGAACAGCAGGATGGAAACCCCGTTTGTTACCTTCGGGTTGTTTCTTCTCTTACCCACGATTATCAACCTTGGTCTTGCATTTGTCGTTCTCAGGTTATCGTTCCGGATGGATTTTTCTGCCCGTCCTATTGAGCCTGATCCGGTACAGAACGTTGAGAATAAAACTATTCTTCCGGTACAATGCTCACTTGCCATCATCCTGACCCTTGCTGCTGCCAATATAATCGCGTCTTTTTTTGGAGGAAAAATCCTTGTACCTCTCCCGTTTATTGCCCTATGCGCCGCAGTCCCCGTCCTGCTGTTGGGTAAAAACCCCGTGAGACTCCTTAAAAATATTGACTGGCCTACTCTCGTTTTCTTTGCTGCCATGTTCGTGCTGATGGAGAGCGTCTGGCAGACAGGATTTTTCCAGGCATTTGTTGGCCGGAGTATGGTTACTTCCATTCCGCTGATCCTCATGACCAGTGGGGTCATCAGCCAGTTCATTTCTAATGTGCCGTTTGTTGCGCTGTTCCAGCCAATGATCCTCCAGTCCGGGGGAACCAGTACTCAGCTCATGGCACTTGCTGCAGGGAGCACGATTGCAGGTAACCTGACCATCCTTGGCGCCGCAAGCAATGTTATTATCATCCAGAATGCAGAAAAAGAGGGTGAAACCCTGACTTTCTACGAGTTTGCAAAAATCGGGGTACCGCTGACCATACTGCAGCTTGCTGTATACGGGGTATGGCTGGTCTTCCTGCCGTTTTAGAACCAGAGGAAATCAATAATACCTTCCTCCTTCAACAAATGCATGGGAAGAATCACGATTATGGCAGAATACACCCGAGAAAACCCAGACAAACCCGATAAAAAACGTGAAGAACTGAAAGGAAAAGTCCTGCAGCTGAAGGATCTGGTCAACTATGACGAGGGCACGGTCGCAAGCCGGATGATCATCTCCCGCAAGGTGGGCAGTATCACCCTCTTCTCCTTTGATGAGAACGAAGGGCTTTCGGAACATTCCGCTCCGTTTGATGCGGTGGTCAACATCCTCGACGGGGAATGCGAAGTCTGGGTCGCAGGGCAGACCTCCCGTATGAAGGAAGGCGAGACCATTATCTTCCCGGCCAATGCCCCTCATGCCCTCTCTGCGATCACGAAGTTCAAGATGTCACTTACCATGATCAGGGAGTGAGAATTATGGGCGGAGATGACAAGGATGGGTATTACTGTTCAATCTGCGGGGGAATTCCTCCGGATAAAATTACCACAAAGCGGGTGCTCATCGATGGTAAGGAAACGGGAATAGATCATCTTGACTGGATCTTTGATGAAGTAAATAAGATCAGACCACCCGATAATGCAACCCTCACTGAAGAGCTTATGAAGCGGGTAAAAGAGTTTAACTATGTGCCGACAAAAAAGAGCAGTGTGTACGCGGCGGCAATCCTCGCAGAATACAAAAAACAGCGGTCCTGAAGACAGGAATTCTGGAAAATATTGAGTATGCCCGACTCTGGACAAGTGAGGAAAAATACAGGGCTCTCTTTTACAAATCTCCCTTCTTTATGACGAGAAAGCGCGACATGGATACAGCCCCCAGGGCGATCGTTCTGCTGGTATTGATACTCTTTTATCCATCCTGGTCACACGTTCAGCATAGCAAGGAGGAGTGAATTATGAAAATAACCGATGTCACACACGTTGTATCAGGACCAAATCCTCACCACGTGGACGCACGCAAAATTTACGACTCTCCGCATGCGGTTGCAGTCGTTATTACCCTCATGCCCGGCGAGGCACTTAAAAGGCATATAACTCCGGTTGATGTGTTCTTTTACGTCCTTGAAGGATCCGGGGTTATTGAAATCGGCAGCGATAAACAGACCGTTGGAAAAGACATGCTCGTCGAGAGTCCTGCAAGGATCCCGCACCGCTGGAGTAACGAGAGCACTATGGTCTTCCGTGTGCTGGTTGTGAAAGTGCCAAAACCAACCGAAGAGACAAAACTGCTCTGATCCATGACCCTTACGGAGAACCCCATGGCAGAACCGGAAAAAAAGAAAGCAGAATTAAAAATTTCAGGCATGCACTGCGCGACCTGTGCCGTGAATATCGAGGAGTCCCTATCCCAGATCAAGGATGTCTCGAAAGCCCAGGTAAATTTTGGTACCGATACGGCACATGTTGAGTTCGATCCTACAAAAGTCTCACTGACCGACCTGGAAAAAGCAGTGAAGACGGTGGGGTATGATGTTGTGAACCGTGAAGTCACCCTTAAAATCGGTGGGATGGTCTGTGCTACCTGTGTCCAGACCATCGAGACAGCACTGCGGGCGCTTCCCGGTATCCTGTCTGCTAACGTGAACCTTGGTACAGAAAAGGCATACGTCATTTACAACCCTTCGTTATCCGTTGTCCCCGAAATGAAAAAAGCCATCGAAGATGCCGGTTACCAGTACCTGGGGATCTCTGGTGAGGTAAGTGAAGAAGCCGAGAAAGCGGCACGGGAAAAAGATCTCCACGACAAGTTTCTCAGGTTCACTCTCGGTTTTGCCGTAAGCATCCCGCTCATGCTTGCCATGTGGCTGCCTCTTGGACTACCCATGCAGACCCTTGCCTATGCAATGCTGGTCATCTCAACGCCGGTGTTTTTCTATGTGGCATATCCTATCTTCCGGGCTGCATCCATGGCTCTGCGCAACCGCTCACTCAACATGGACGTAATGTATGCCATGGGCACCGGTGTTGCATTTGTTTCGAGCGTGATGGGTACATTCGGCATCATCCTCACCCATGAATTCATGTTTTACGATACTGCCATCATGCTTGCTGCATTCCTCATGCTCGGGCGCTACCTTGAAGCACGGGCAAAAGGGAGAACCTCTGAAGCGATAAGGAAACTTGCCGGGCTCCGGGCAAAGACCGCTACGGTCGTCCGCGATGGAAAGGAAGAGGAGATCCAGATCGATGATGTGGTTGCCGGGGATGTCGTGATCGTGAAGCCCGGCGGTAAGGTCCCGGTCGACGGTGAAGTTGTAGCCGGCGAGAGCTATGTGGATGAGTCGATGATCAGCGGTGAGCCGATTCCGCCCCTCAAGGCAAGGGGCAGCCGGGTGGTCGGTGGGACCCTCAACACGAACAGCGTCCTGTCGGTGAAAGCCACAAAAGTCGGCAAGGAGACAGTACTTGCCCAGATCATCCAGCTTGTGGAGGATGCGCAGGGTTCAAAACCGCCGGTCCAGCGTATTGCTGATACAGCAGTGGTATACTTTATCCCGGCAGTGCTTGCCATTGCGATAACTGCCTTCATTGTGTGGTTCTTCGTCCTCCACGCCACCCTGCTGTTTGCGCTCACCGCACTGATCTCTGTGCTTGTTGTCGCCTGTCCCTGTGCCCTCGGGCTTGCCACCCCCACTGCTGTAACAGTCGGGGTGGGCAGGGGAGCTGAGCTGGGTATCCTGATAAAAAATGGCGAAGCACTTGAGGTTGCCGAGAAGGTCACAACCGTTGTTTTTGACAAGACCGGAACACTGACAAAAGGCAAGCCGGAAGTAACTGATACTCTTCCGGTTGGCATTTCCGAACAGACCCTCCTGGGATTTGCTGCAGGCGTCGAGAAGAACTCCCAGCACCCCCTTGCCCTGGCAGTTATCCGGAAAGCACAAGGTATGGGGATTACCATCGAACCGGCCGATCACTTTGACACCTATGGCGGCAAGGGAGTCAGTGCCGTCGTACTTGGGGAAACGGTCCTTGTGGGTAACCGCACACTTATGCAGGAGAAGGGAGTCCTGATCCCAGCGGAGATCGAAGCACGGATAACTGCCTTCGAACAGGATGGTAAAACATCTGTTTTAATAGCTGCAGCCGGCCAGATGGCCGGAGTGATCGCCATTGCAGATACCCTCAAGGAGACATCCGGCGAATCAGTACTGCAGCTCAAGGCGATGGGAATTCATGTGGTGATGATCACCGGGGATAATAAACGCACGGCGGATGCAATCGCCCGCCAGATCGGAATTGAGCGGGTAGTTGCTGAAGTGCTCCCGAAGGACAAGGCGGCTGAAGTCAAAGTTCTCCAGGAAGAAGGGGAAATCGTTGCGTTTGTTGGCGATGGGATCAACGATGCACCCGCTCTTGCCCAGGCGGATGTCGGCATAGCCATTGGCAGTGGTACTGATGTGGCGATCGAGAGCGGGGATGTAGTCCTGATCAAAGATGACCTCCTTGACTCGGTCGCGGCGATCCAGCTCTCAAAAAAAGTGATGGGGAGGATCAAGGGCAACATCTTCTGGGCTTTTGCCTATAACACTGCTCTCATCCCGGTCGGGGCTGGTGTGCTCTATCCTTTCTTTGGTTTTACCTTCAGACCGGAATTTGCGGCCCTGGCAATGGCCCTCAGCTCAGTCACCGTCGTCAGCCTCTCTCTGCTGCTCAAAACATATATACCAGAAGCAAAGAAGGGAATTAGCTGAGGTAAGAAAACATGGCAATTGATCCGATCTGTAAGATGACCGTCGATGAAAAAACGTCAAAGTTCACCAGCGAGTATAAAGGTAAGAAATATTATTTCTGTGCACCGGGCTGCAAAAAGAAATTTGATGCTGATCCTCAAAAATACATTTAAATACGTTTAAATCAACCGGGCTTGTTCATCCGCGCGATCCCGGATTCTATTCCAAATCTTTCGTATTTTTGGATTTTTCCTGGAAAATCCTGATATAGAAACAGATCATCATTCTGATCTGTCAGGTAAAACCAGGTCAATACCATGGGTATGGAGCAATAATTTTGTCGTTTTTTGTTATCAGTCCTGAAATCTACGCATGGGTGATTCTCCCGCTTATGATCTTTTTTGCCCGTATTTGTGACGTGAGCATGGAAACGATCCGTGTTATTTATATCTCAAAGGGGATCAAGTATCTTGCGCCTGTCATCGCGTTCTTTGAGATTGTCATCTGGCTTCTTGCCATGGAAGTCGTGATGAAGGACTTATCAAATATTGCCAACTTTTTTGCATTTGCCTTCGGATTTGCCATGGGTACATATATCGGGCTTGTAATCGAGGAAAAACTCTCAATCGGCATGGTGATCCTGCGAATAATCACCACCGAATCCAATGAAGAGATCATCACATATATGCAGTCAGAAAATTACGGTATTACCACCCTGGATGCCTCCGGTTCACGGGGAAATGTCAAGATGATCCTCTCCCTCGTCAACCGGGTTGATATACCACGGATTACTAACCATATCCAGGTATCAAATCCCCATGCATTTTTCTCGATTGAGGACGTGAGGTATGTGAACGAAGGGGTCTTCCGCCCCAAAAAACCCAACGCCATCACCGGGCTGTTTCACTCGTTCATCCGGCCACGGAAGAAAAAATAATTTTATTCCGGCTGTTGAGAATTCGTTGGAAAATTATTCTGAAGCTCTTGGGGGACTGCGATATCGTTGCCTCCATCCCTATCTGCTTAGCATCCTCCAGACCGTGATAGCCCAATAACGGGAGAAGTACAGATGGGGCGAAGGAAACTATTGTATTTACTGGAGTCTCCAGCTTCAGGCCTTACCGGGGTATAGCGAGTCGGGGAATTTTTTGAATTGTAATCGATCTGCAGTCTGTGCGGAGCGTCGTTTTTCAACGAGATGATAAAGAAATAAATTATCCCTCTCATCTCAACATGATGATTTGTATCGTCGAGGTGCAAATGTACTGGTCATGGATGTTTCCAGATCGTCTTTTTTCAATACTTTATTCGAAAGCATTATTAAAGAAAAAACCAATCATCGAATAACCCAAGGTAATTATTATGATATCCAAAACTATGGAACAGGCTTTAAACAAGCAGGTAAACCGTGAATTCTATTCTGCATACCTGTACTTATCGATGTCTGCGTATTTTGAGACTGCAAACCTGAAAGGATTTGCGAAATGGATGCGGATCCAGGCAAAGGAAGAACAGAGCCATGCACTAAAGATTTACGATTATCTTATCGCGAGAAGTGGCAAGGTTAATCTCCTTGATATCGAGGCGCCGAAAGTGAAATGGTCCTCTGCCGGTAAGGTATTTGAGGAGGTTTATGCCCATGAACAGAAGGTCACTGCCATGATTAACGGGCTGGTTGATCTTGCAGTCCGTGAAAAAGACCATGCTTCCTTTGAGATGCTCCAGTGGTTTGTCAAAGAACAGGTTGAAGAAGAGAAGAACGCAAGTGAGATTCTTGCCGAAGTTGTGTGCATAGGTGATATACCTGGCCATCTTTTCTATCTTGACCATAAGCTGGAAAAGCGGGAATAAAACCCAATCTTTTTATTTTTTTGCATCATTACTTTCGTAAGGTTACTATATGCTGTCTGTCCTTGTTATTGATGACCAGAAACCAATGCTCGAGGTTATACGCCTTTTCCTTGAACGTTTCGGCAATATGAATGTAAAGACAGCACTGTCCGCCAAGGAAGCACTTACGCTTCTGATGAGCAGTTCAGTAGATGCGATGGTCGTTGATTACGATCTACCTGAGATTAACGGCATCGATTTCTTAAAGATGCTCCGGGCACGCGGGGATACAACTCCGGTAATTATTTTCACCGGCGTTGGCAGGGAATATGCAGCAATTCAGGCACTCAATAACGGGGCAGACTTTTTCTTAAAGAAAGGTGATGATGCCCAGTCCCAGCTGCTCGAAATGGTACATATGATCCGGCAGGCTGTCGACAGGAGAAATCTCGGGAGAGGGCCTGGTACGACCCAGAAGATACTCTCTGATGCGCTCAACTTCTTCCACCAGGCAGCATATGTCATTGATCGTGAAGGTAAAGTGATGGTGTGGAACAAGGGAATGGAAAAGATGACAGGAGTTGCCGAGGGGGATCTACTTGGCAAAGGAGACTGGGATTATTCGATTCCGTTTTTCGGGCACAGGGCCCCGATGCTCAGTGATCTTATCTTCCAGGATGATGCCACTATCATGGAAAATAACTATACGATTATAGAAAAAGAGAAGGGAACGATTACTGCATGGATAAAGGCGATCCCTGAGGAAGGGCGCCAGGCAATTTTATGGATGAAGTCAACGGCACTCTACGACAGCAAAGGTATGTTCATCGGAGTGATGGGGAAAGTCCGTGATATCACTGAAGAGATGGGTCCTGAACTGTTAAACAAACCTGAAAACGTGATAACAAGTGCAGTATCGTCAGAACCCGCGCCCTCTTCATCGAAAGGTATGTTTGACAAGATACTGGGAAAAGCAAAGGTGAGCTATAAGGAAGGACTGCGTCTCTCCTTCCGGGAAGGGAAGTATGCTGAGGCGATATCCTTTTTTGACCAGGCGATCGAGATCGACCCCTCGCTTGCCTATGTGTGGCATGACCGCGGCGTCTGTTACCGCGAGCTGGGGAAGGATACAGAAGCACTCCGGAATTTTGACAAGGCAGTGGAACTCGCACCCGATGATGAAGAGTTTTTATTTTCCCGCGGGGAGATGCTTAAAAAGATCGCGATCCTGCGCCAGAAACGGGATCTCATTGAATCAGCAATCCAGGTCCTGAACCGGGTTGTAGAGCTGAATCCGAACCAGGCAGAGGCCTGGAACAGCCTCGGGGTCCTTTCCAAGGAACTCGGAAAAGATTTGCTGTCCCGACAGTATTACGAAAAGTCCCGGGAATTGACCAAACACGGAAAAAACAAGAAAAAAACCCGTAACCTGGAACTTCAGGTATAACCGGGAAACGATAGATTTTACACATTACCCGTGAATATCCTCTTTTTAATGGAGGGAATATATGAAAAGTCCGGTCTATTTTGCAGGCCTGCGGGCATATTCGGATCAGGAGAGTACCACGGTAAAAGTGCAGCGTCTTTTTGACAGTGCCGGCTTTACGAAAATTATTGCACAGCACGACAGGACTGCACTGAAACTCCATTTCGGCGAGCGCGGAAATGACGGGTTTATCAGTCCGGTCTATGTCAGGCAGGTCGTGGATAAAGTGAAAGCATGCGGAGCTCTCCCGTTCCTGACAGATACCAATACGCTCTATGCCGGCAGCCGTTCGAATGCGGTGGATCATATTACGACTGCCATCCTTCACGGTTTTGACTATGCAGTAACCGGCGCCCCGGTCATTATTGCTGACGGGCTTTATGGCAGGAATATCCGGAAAGTGCGGATTGACAAGAAGCACTTCAGGTCTGTGATGATAGCCGGGGATATTGCCCTTGCCGAAAGTATGATTGTCCTCACCCATTTCAAAGGGCATATCGTTTCAGGGTTCGGAGGTGCAATCAAGAATCTTGCGATGGGATGCGCTCCTCCCGCAGGAAAACGGGAACAGCATAATGCCCGCCCGTTTACTATCGCCGAGAACTGTATCGGGTGTGGCAGGTGCATAAAAGTCTGCCCGAAATCCGCAATCTCCGTAAAGAAGGAAAAATCAAACATTGACCGGGAGCTTTGCATCGGGTGTTTTGAATGCATGCACACCTGTCCCTCACAGGCGATCGATATTGACTGGGAAACAGAAATCCCCGATTTTATGGAACGGATGGTCGAGTATGCCTGTGGTGCGGCAAAAACCAAGAAGGGGAAGGCCGGATACATGAACTTCCTCATCCACATTACCCCGGATTGTGACTGCTTCCCGTTCAGCGACACCCCGATAGTACCGGATATCGGCATCCTTGCGTCACAGGATCCGGTCGCCATTGACAAGGCCAGTTACGATCTGGTGAACCAGCAGCAGGGTTTTACGGATTCACTCCTCGCAACCGATCACAAGAAAGGCGGGGACAAGTTCCGGGGTGTTCATGCGCAGACCGATGGTGAGCGGCAGCTGGAGTACGCAGAAGAAATTGGTATGGGTACGAGAAACTATAGTCTAATCAATTTGTAGAAAAAAGGTATATTTTTCGATTTTATTCACTGTTTTAGTGAAAAAGAAGATGAAAATGTAATGTTGCCTCAAGTTCAAACCGTAAACTTTAAAAGAAGGTGGAAAGCAAGCGCTTATTAGTGAACGAGTTTTAAATCATGTAGTTTGAGATTGATTCTTCGCTCAAACCCATATCTTCGTTAAGATCGAAGGTTATCCAGTTGTTTCAATGGAGTGTATACATGAATCTTAGACAGCCAAATGCAAACGAGGCAACCGGGACGGTGAACCGTTCAAGGAGTGTAGCACCGTGTTCAGGTATCTGCACCCGTTGCCTTGACGGATGCAAGGGCAGCTGCGAGATCTGGTTATCGACGTTCCGGGGCAGGGAAGTTTTGTATCCCGGTCCGTTCGGCGAGATGACAGCAGGTGCCGACAAGAACTACCCGATTGATTATTCCCACCTCAACATACAGGGATATGCTGTTGGTGCACGGGGACTTCCAGAAGGCGTTGAAGCCGGTCCCGATACAGCGGTCTTCTCAACCGTGGATACCGAGACCGAGTACGGGTGGGACAAAAAAGTCAGGATGCGCCTTCCGATCTTTACCGGTGCTCTCGGATCGACAGAAATTGCACGGGTAAACTGGGAACATTTTGCCATTGGTGCAGCAATCTCCGGTATAACATGTGTCTGTGGTGAGAACGTCTGCGGAATTGATCCAGGCCTGAAACGCGATGCAAGTGGTAAAGTCATCGAGTCTCCTGAGATGGACCGCCGGATTAACGTCTATAAAAAATTCTACGAAGGCTATGGAGAGATACTTGTCCAGATGAATGTCGAAGATACCCGGCTTGGAACTGCCGAATATGTCGCAAGCAAGCATAATCTTGACACCATCGAGCTCAAGTGGGGACAGGGTGCCAAGTGTATCGGCGGAGAGATCAAGGTCAAGTCGCTTGAAAGGGCATTGGAGCTCAAGAAGCGAGGTTATATTGTACTACCGGACCCGACCCTGAAAGAAAACCAGAATGCCTTCAAAGCAGGAGCAATTAAGGAGTTCGAACGCCACTCCCGGCTCGGTTTTGTTACCAAAGAGGGATTTTTGGAAGAAGTTGACCGTCTCCGCGATATCGGTTTCAAGCGGGTCACCTTAAAGACCGGTGCGTACTCTATGGTCGAACTCGCCATGGCTATCCGCTACAGTTCCGAAGCCAGGATTGATCTCCTCACCATTGACGGAGCACCCGGCGGGACCGGTATGAGCCCATGGCCGATGATGAATGAATGGGGTATTCCGTCATTCTACCTCCATTCAATGGCGTATGATTTTGCCGGTAGACTTGCCAAGAAAGGCATGCGGGTTCCGGATCTTGCATTCGCCGGTGGTTTCTCTGACGAGCCCAGCGTTTTCAAGGCGCTCGCGATGGGCAGCCCGTACGCTAAAGCAGTCTGTATGGGCCGCGGTCTTATGATCCCCGGATTCGTTGGCAAGAACATCGAGAAGTGGATCAAGGAGGGCGATCTTCCCAAGTCTGTCTCCAAGTATGGTAACACGATTGAAGAAATATTCGTGTGTTATGAGGAGCTCAAGGAGAAATTCGGTTCCCGTATCAAGGATATCCCGATGGGTGCAGTCGGAATTTATACGTACACGCAGAAGTTTAAGACAGGGCTCCAGCAGCTCATGGCTGGCAGCAGGAACTTCCGGCTTTCGACAATGTCACGTGATGATCTGATGGCACTTACACCAGAAGCTGCGGACGTATCAGGTATAGAGTATGTCATGAGTGCCCGATATGAAGAGGCAATGGGTGCCCTGCTGGATTGAACATATCAG
>Ga0326726_10000961_pt1 | contig 26816 bp, 25 predicted proteins | sample MHFenrmetagenome_2_FD_207603 | JGI IMG/M metagenome (GOLD analysis project Ga0326726, IMG submission 207603) | Lab enriched peat soil microbial communities from Michigan Hollow, Ithaca, NY, United States - MHF15MN | ecosystem: Environmental > Terrestrial > Soil > Wetlands > Peat | place: USA... | reverse complement strand
AGCTGTAAGTCGATTCACCTGTTCGTACGGGAACCTGCGCCGGAAGCCCTTAATCGTCTGTCCGCGGTCATCGACCATGAGGATACTGTCGCCGGTGTACATCCAAAGCGCGGACCCGGAGGATAAGAGAGCATTCGAGGAGCTCCGGTACCATGGGTAGGCAGCAACGCGCTCTCCAAGCTTGTTATACCAAGCCAGGGTGTCACCTTTACCTCCCGGCGGCCGGGTCGCGATGAGGTGCACCGCCAACCCTCGGTCCGTCCATGCCATGTCCGTCACGACAGTGCCCTTAGACACGACGAATGCCGTGTATCGCGGATTCTCGACAGCCAGCATGGCCTGGAGATAAGCGAAATAGCCACGGGCAGCCAGGATGTGAGTGGTGCCCAGAAGTGTCTTGATGGGGTTCTCAACCCAGTAGCCGAGATCATGCGCAATCCGGTGCACGTCGCCCCAGACGCAGCCCAGTCCTGAGGTCTCCTGAAGAACCCACCATGTGTCTGTCCGGCGATCGCGAAACTCCAAGTGTGCGCCGGAACAGCTCCCGGGCCATCGATAGTAAACATACAGGTGCGCGCTCGGCCCATACTCCTTCAGTAGTGAATCAGGAATCCGGATTCCAATCTCGTCATTCGCGGTGTCGACGTACGCCGTGTCCGTCAGCGGCCCCGACTGCTTCAAGATCAGTTGATCGGAGAGGTTCGCTGTCGGGAACGAATCCGCCGGCTTCGATCCCAGCGGCCGCTCGCGCGAACAGCCCGCCAGCACCATAGCGATCAGCGTCAGAATTACTGATATCGGTCTCGAGTTCTTCACTTGGCGCCTCACCGCATGTAGAACCGCGAGAGGAACTCGTCCGAGGCGGACGTCTCCCAAGTGCCCCTGTGCGTGACCCACAGAGCCTCGCCATCGAATGCCATTTGCGTCAAAATGATCGGTAGTGGCAACGGTGAGACTGTCTCACCGTTCGGGGTGAAACGAAGCAGTGTATCATAGGCGGGGAGAAGAAAGTTCTGTCCATCCCATCCGAGACTCCAACGAAAGCGACCCTGACGGAAGTCCTGTATGCGCCTGACAACCACCGCATGGCCGGTCAGAATCGATCGTTCGGTATCGATAGCAAGCAAGCTGTCGATGATTCGATCCGGGCCAGGTGTGGTCCGATGCCGGACCCACAGAAGACCATCGGCCCAGGCTACGCCATTCGTACTGCCATCGAGTGTGTCCGCCAAATCAAACGCCGGAGTGACAGTTCCATCGCGGGCTACCACTCCAATCTTAGTCGGCGACTTGCCATACACGATCCAGATTGTATTCCCCGCCGCTGCTAATCCCTGAACACCCGGGATGGTCTGCACTGTCACGCCATCGCGAGCGCCATCCTTCGGGAAGACTTCCAGGGAGTCTTGACCTCCGCGCAGCAGGACAATCCAGAGTCGCTCACCGTCATGAGTCATTGCGAGAACACGGGCTTTGTAGCCCATTGGAATATTCCGGACTCCCTCTCGTGTCTTGACGAAGAACACATTCGCACAGCCCCCGCCTTTCTGGCGGATCTCGCCCATGGGACCGATGAACGATTTGACTGGGTCGGGATCGAACTGGGAGAGCAGCACGCGCATTTGTTCCCCCTCGGGAATGCAACCCCCTCCACCCGGGTGGCTTTCCAGGAGCATCCATTCGTTGGTTCGGCGATTGAGGATCGTGACTCGGGATGCCGTGCACATATTTGGGACGATGACTCCGAAGTTTAGATCAGCAGATCGGCCATAGCGGATTCGTGCGGTGTCTGGGATGAGCAAGCTGTCTCCGTGTGCCCCGCATCGCCCATTCTCCCAGTCGTTAAACGTCGGAGAAACCGCCTCGATGATCTGATCCGACAGATTCAGCGTCGGCAACTGATGCTCACGGCTGGCCAGCGGCCGCTCGCGAGAACAGCCGGCTATCATCAGCGCGCACAGGAGCCCCGATACCCAAAGCTCCCGCATGATCATCGTCCGTCGCATCATCTACCCCCGCGACCCGTTTCCTGACTCTCGTGGCTATTACCGACGGGGTCGCCTCGTATTCCCATCGCGCCGCCGATTCTGCCACGTTACCTTCTCCACGGAGGAGCCATTCCCATGCCCAATCTCCGTGTCCTGGTCGTCGATGATGAAGCCACGCAGCGCCAATTGGTCGGCGGCGCCCTGCGCAAACAGGGGTACACCGTGGTCGAAGCCGGCAGCGCCGATGAAGCGCTCGCCGCGGTCAAGGACACCTTCCCCGAGATCGCCCTTTTGGACATCATGATGCCGGGCCGTTCCGGTCTCGAATTGCTCGCCGAACTGAAGAAGATCAATCCGGATTTGCAGGCGGTCATCGTCTCCGCTCACGCCGATTTCGAGCGTGGTTTGGAAGCGATGAAGAAGGGCGCTCTCGATTTTCTCAAGAAGCCGGTCAATCTGACCGAGCTGTTTGCGGTGGTCGCACGCGCCGCCGAACGGCATTGGCTGTTGGCCGAGGTCCGCTATTTCAAGGAGCAGGCCGAAGAGCCGTTCCGCGACGACGCGGTCGTGATCGTCTCGCCGGCAATGCGCGAGGTCTTCTCAACCGTGACGCGCGCCGCCGATTCCGATGCGACCGTCCTGATCCGGGGCGAATCCGGGACGGGGAAAGAGTTGGTCGCCCGCGCCCTGCACAAAGCCTCGAAGCGCAAGGACGCGAACTTTATCGCCGTCAATTGCGCCGCGATTCCCGAGACCCTGCTGGAAGCCGAACTCTTCGGCGCCGAGAAGGGGGCCTACACCGGCGCGACCGCCCGTCGCATCGGACGCTTCGAACTGGCATCGGGCGGCACACTCTTCCTCGATGAAATCGGCGACGTGCCCGCCTCGATCCAGGCCAAACTCCTTCGCGCCCTCGAGCACAAGGCTTTCGAACGGTTGGGTGGCACCGAGACCATCACCTCCGATTGCCGCGTGGTCGTGGCGACGCACCAGAACCTTGAGGAGATGGTCAAGCAGGGCAAGTTCCGCGAAGATCTGTACTATCGTCTCAACGTCATCCAGATCGTGATTCCGCCTCTACGCGACCGCACAACCGACATTCTCCCGTTGGTGGAGTCATTCATCAAACGTCAGCGCCGCGTGAGGGGGAAGGAGATTCGCGGCATCACGACCGGGGCAAAGGACCTGCTCTTGTCGCACAGTTGGCCCGGCAACGTCCGCGAATTGCTCAACGCGATCGAGCGCGCCTGCGTGCTGACGCGCGGCGACGTGCTTGACGTCTCCGATTTTTCACTCGGCCTTGGTACCGGCTCTCCTCCTTCCGCCGCCGCCGGGACCGGCTCTCCGCTTCAGACGCTGGCCGAAGTCGAAAAGCGCCAGATCGAACGGGCCCTCCAGCACCACGACTGGGCCCTGGCCCAGACCGCCGACTCCCTCGGCATCCATCGCAACACCCTCCGCCAGAAAATGAAGGAGTACGGGCTGGAACGAGAGGGCTGAAGAGGAATGCACTCATCCATCGTCATCGTATGGGGCTGTCGTTCATGCAAACACTCGAATCCAAGCGTCATCGCGAGGAACCCCACCGTCCCGCGGAGCGGGACTGGGATGACGTGGCGATCTTTGTTGCTCTTTCTTCGATGCTCAGAGCAAAAAGGATCGCCACGTTGCGACGCTGGTCGCGTCGCGCCTCGCGATGACGCTTGGGGGAGATCTGACTGGACATGAACGACAAGATCTTCTGTGTCTACATCATGACCAACGGCCACAACACGGTTCTTTACACAGGCATGACCAGCTATCTGCCCGGACGTGTTTGGCAGCACAAGAGCAAGGTCGTTGAAGGCTTCACGAAGCGGTATTCCGCCTCCAAGCTTGTGTACTACGAGGTGCATCCCACTGCGCTCTCCGCGATCACCCGAGAGAAGCAGATCAAGTCGTGGTCTCGTGCACGTAAAGAGGAACTCATCCGCCAGTTCAACCCCACTTGGCACGACCTTTCCGACCAGCTATAGGCACCAGTTCGTCGTCCTCCCATCGCCTCCCACCCAGCGAACCAGGAACCCCGGCGAAGCAATTCCCGCCCCAAATCGATGCATCCCCCGCCCGCGCCGCACCGATTCTGTCAGTTGCCCCATGAAGCTGCGGTTCCGCAAACCAGCCTAATGTATTGTACAGCCGTCGCTTCCGGCTTAGTCGAAAACCGGCACGGGCATTGCTTGATCCTCTAACGGACACCGGTCCAAGGAGGATGACATGAGAAGACGCTACTATTGGATGACACTTGTAATACTCGCCGCACTGGTCTTGTCCGGATGTGCGATCAACGACAAGGTCTATGTCGATCGCCCCGATCGCACCGCCCCCGGCGTCCCGCGGGGTGTCTCCTCGATCACCGGCGATCAAGCCGTGACCATCGTCTGGCTCGGCTCCACCGAACCCGACATGCGCGCCTATATCGTCTACCGGAATGACAACACCTCCGACAACCTCTACAACGAAATCGGACGAGTCTTTGTCGACGGCTTTCAATCGCAGTGGAGCTTTGTCGACCACAACGTCGTGAATGGGCGCACCTACCTGTACGCGGTCAGCGCTATCGACAACGATGACAACGAGAGCGAGCTGTCCTACGAAGACGTTCACGACACGCCGCGTCCCGCCGGCACCAACGTGTTCGCGGATGCGACGCAGAATCTCTCGGGCTACGATTTCTCGGCCGAGGCGAGAGTGCCGTTCAATTCCTCCGACGCCGATATCAAGTTCACCTACGATAACGACCTGCAGACGCTGTTCGTCGAATCGGCAGGCACCGATGTTGACGTGCAGGACTTCGGTTTCACTCAGTCGCTCGATGACCTCGACTGGGCGCCGCAGGACGGGTGGTCCAGCGTCGGCTGGTGCGAACTGATTGTCGGGCACGCCTACGTCGTTTGGACCGGCAATGATCACTACGCCAAGCTGCGCGTGACACAAGTAAGCGGCACGGCCCTTCATTTCGACTGGGCTTATCAGATCGATCCGGGCAATCCTGAACTCAAGCGCGCCGTGACCGACTCCGCCATCGTCAAGCACTAGAGCAGACCATGAGAAGGGAGAGGGAGGAGAGCATGAACACGAGTTGGAGAAGAGTCGTCGCCACCGCGATGGTCGCGGGCAGCATGATCTCCGGCTGTGCGGTGATCATTTCCAGCGACGACCACGACAATTACGACGATGAGGATTGCGGACGCTGCCACGACACGCTCACCATCGTCATCCCAAAGACCAATACGACGGCTGTTGAACAGATTGTGCCTCGATCGGAGGACACGCCATGAAGACAAGCAAACTCATCCTGTTGGGACTCGGAGCGGTGATGTTGTCAATCATCGCCTGCGCCCCCACGCCGGCGCTCGCCAATGTGCAAATCGGCGCCAGCATCAATATCGGAACTCAGCCCAAGAGCGGACTGGAAGTGTACGTATGGCCCGACCGTGGCGAAGGCAGTGTTTACTACCCCGGCGACCCAATCAACATTAACGTCCAGGCCACACGCGACTGCTTCCTGATTCTCTACGACATCGACACCCGCGGCCGGCTGAACATCCTGTTCCCCGAGGATCCTTGGCAGAACAACTTCGTCGCCGCCGGTGATCAGATCTCATTCCCGCGCCCACAGGACGATTTCACCTGGTCGGTCGAGGGACCGTCTGGAACCGAGTACGTGCAGGCCATTGCTTCCGAGATTCCGATCACCCTCCCCGAGTGGCCGGTTTACCAGAGGCCGGTCCAATCATCGTCTCGCAACGGGTACGATCCCGAGTTGCGCGACTTCAGTGCCGGTGATGATCGCTACGATTACATGAACATCGTGAACCGCGACATCTGCGGACGCTACTGGGATTGGACGGCCACCGATGTGGCGACCTTCTATGTCCACCCGCATCAGCCAATCTACAACGTCAACAACTTCGACCCGTGGCCGAATCAATTCTATGGCGAGGTCTACATCGGCTGGCCGGCGGGCGCGACCATCTATATCGATGGCACCTACATCGGCATCGCCCCATGCTGGATCCCGCGCACCTACGTCGGGCAGCATGTGATCACTTGTCTGTCCGGCCCGCGGGTAATTCGCCGTCAGACGGTCAGCATGTATCCGAAGCGCGATTTCTATCGCCGAAACATGCCGGGGATCTACCGCGAATATGTCCGCGTTAAGACGGCGCGCCCAGGTGCCTATGAGCATTTCAATGTGCAACGCGACGTGAAGGGCAACCGTTCCCAGGCTGTGGAGAGGGCCCGCGTTCAAGACCCGAAGGGCAGCCGATACCAAGCTGTGGAGAAGACGCGCGTCCGTGACGGCAGCAGCGGCAATAGCCGTGAATTCCAGTACAAACAGTCGCAGATCGAAGTCCGGACGGACCGGAATCGCCAGGGCGATCAAACTGCCAATATTGAGAAGACGCGCGTCCGCGACGGCAGTAATGACAAGAGCCGCGAGATTCAGTACAAATCGTCGAAGATCGAGGTCCGGACAGACCCAAATCGCCAGGGCAAGCCGACACCGACGTTTGAGAAGTCTCGGACCGCTGCCAAGCGTTCAGGCGCAGCGGACGTCATCGATGCTCGCGTCAGCAACAAGAACTCCAGTTCGAAGGCGGAGCGGTCGAGCTCGAAGCATCGTGACGAGGGCAAATCCGAGCGGAGCGGACGCCGGAAGTGAATTGACCACGGGCCCGAACCGATGTATAACTGGGTGGTTCTTGTATGAATCGTATCCTGACCATAGGAGTCCTGCTGGGGCTGGGGTGTTTTTGGTTCACCCCCGCCTCGGCCATTGACTCCAAGCCCAAGCAGGGGACGACCACGCCCGCCGTGGTGCCGGACACGACCTCGACGCATCGGGCCACAGGCGCCGCTAAGGGCACGGATGAATCCCTGCTTGATAAGCTGAAAACGGACGTCCGCGAAGCGCAGAAGAGCACACAGCCCGACGCCACGGACAACTATATCGACGCCAACAATGATGGCATCGATGACCGTGTGCAGGAGAAACCGAAAGAAGCACCCAAGGACAATCCGAAGGGATCGTCAACGCAGTCTGGCAAACTGCGGAAGGCCAGGCCGGAATCGACTCACCATCAGGTTGATACCAACAAGACCACTCCCAAAAGCAAAAAGCGCCCGAAGTAATCGGACGCTTTCTTCTTGATCTCTCGTAGGGGCGGGTTCTCGACCCGCCCTCAGTATTTCAACTCAGTCGTGTCAACCTACAGGCACGGGTCGACATAGTTCGTGGCCGCTGGTTGTCCGCGAAAGGCGACGTTGATGACCTTGGTCACATCGATGACGTCGGTCGCATGCGACGCGTCAACGTCGGTGCGCTCGACCGGGCAGCTTGGGTCCTGCACCGCGACCGCGCCGCGAAAGGCGCGATTGATCGTGAGCGTCACATCGAGAATGTCGCTGATCACACCGTCGCACTGGGGATCGTACTTGCACGGGCAATCGCATCCACCGCCGGTGCCATACCAAAAGCCAATACCCATCCGGTAGTTCGTCGACGCCGCCGCACCAGCCACCGACTGACCCACCGACGCGCCCATGCGATAATTGGGCGAGGACGCGTTGGTCGTCCCGCCACCATTGATTGAGTACCAATCGATCGAATAATTCGCAGTCGCATTGGCCGCCGACGCCGGTAGGGCCGGAGACGGCGTCGCGATCTGTGATGGTGTCGGAGCAGTGTTCTCGATCGTCGCGACCTGCGGCTTGGTCGCGCTAACTGAGGGCTGCTTGCCGGTGCGCGGCGCCGCAGCGGTAATAACCAAGGCCAGGACCGCAATGAAAGGACCAAAGGTGACTAGCTTTTTCACGACATTCCTCCAAAGGCGAGTACGCCTACCCAAGATACCCAATTCCCGCATCGGCGCAAGCAGAGGCTATTTGTCTGATTTGCCCGATTTCTCCAATTCGGCAAGTATCCGAATAGCGTGTGGAAATCCGCGGCCGGCGCGGCCGATCTCGAATGCGCTCTGGCAGGGGTTTCTATTGCCGTTCGCCCTTCGGCCGATCATATTGACAGACTCGTCTCCAACAACGGAGTCGAGCGCGATGGTCGAAAGACCCTCATTCCCTTGAGTAGAGTGGGCTCTGCCCACCGAAACCGTTTTGACCCAGAAGGATTCATTCGCATGCGCATGTCCCAGATGTTCATACCGACTTTGCGTGAAGATCCCGCCGAGGCGGAATTGGTCAGTCACAAATACCTACTGCGTGCTGGCTACATCCGAAAGCTGACCGCAGGGGTCTACATCTATCTGCCCTTGATGCAACGGGTCATCTCCAAGATTTCGCAAATCGTCCGTGAAGAAATGGACCGCTCCGGCGCGTTGGAGATCACGATGCCGGTGCTCTGCCCCGGCGAAATCTGGCAGAAAACCGGACGCTGGGGCACGATGGGCCCCGAACTCATGCGCATCGAAGACCGGCATCAGCGACCCATGGTCCTCGGAGCGACGCATGAGGAAGTCGTCACCACGCTGGTTTGCGGCGAAGTGCGTTCCTATCGCCAGGTCCCGCTCAATCTCTATCAGATCCAGGTGAAGTTCCGCGATGAGATTCGTCCCCGCTTCGGCCTCATGCGTGGACGCGAGTTCATCATGAAGGACGCATACTCCTTCGACGCCGATGAAGCCGGTCTCAACGTCAGCTATCAGAAGATGGTCGACGCGTACCAGCGCGCCTTCGACCGTTGCGGCCTCGAAACTGTCATGGTCGAATCGGACACCGGCGCCATGGGAGGCAAGTCAGCGCACGAGTTCATGGTGATCGTCGAAACGGACGGTGGCGAGGCGACCATCATCTCCTGCCCGTCGTGTGGATACGCCGCCAATCTCGAACGCGCCGAGTCACGATCCATCATTCCGGCACCCGCAAAGGAAGCGCAGCGCTCGCGAATTGCCGTAGACACGCCGAACGCCAAGACCATCGAGGAAGTCACCGCGTTTCTCAAGTTGCCGGCCCAAAAGCTGGTGAAGACACTATTGTACAAGGCAGGGGAGAAGCAGGTCGCGGCGCTCATCCGCGGCGATCGCGAAATCAATGAGGTCAAGCTTGCCAACGCGGCGGGTGTGCCCGTGGTCGAGATGCTCGACGCCGAAACCGTAACGGCGCTGACCAAAGCCCCCGTCGGTTTCGCCGGGCCCGTCGGCTTGAACAAGGACGTGGCCGTCATCGCCGATGAGGAAGTCAAGGAACTCACCAACTTCGTCATCGGCGCCAATCAGGCGGATAAACACTTCGTCGACGTCAACCTCAGCGACTTTCGCATCGACAAGACCGCCACAATTCGCGCCGCTCAACCCGGCGAGGGATGCCCGCGCTGCGACAAGGGGCGCCTGATCCAGAGTCGTGGCATCGAAGTCGGCAACACCTTCAAGCTGGGAACCAAGTACTCGGCCTCGCTCGGCGCGACCTTCTCCGATGCCGAAGGGAACGAGAAGCCGTTCATCATGGGCTCGTACGGGATCGGCATCACCCGCACTGCCCAGGCTGCCATCGAACGCTTCCACGACGACAAGGGGATCGCCTGGCCGGTGCCGATTGCCCCCTACCATTGCCATTTGGTCTGCGCCAAATCCGACGATCCGCAACTCGTCGGCGCGGCCGATCGCCTCTACGATGAACTCGGACAGGCGGGAATCGAAACCCTCTACGACGATCGCAACGAACGCGCCGGTGTCAAGTTCGCCGACGCCGATCTTATCGGCATTCCCTTCCGGATTACCGTGGGCGCCAAAGGTCTCGCCAAAGGTTCCTGGGAACTCAAGCGCCGCACCGCCGCGACAGCGGAAGACGTCCCCTTCGCCGAAATCGTCGCGCGCCTGAAACAGGAAATCGGCAAGTAGCGGCACGGCCTGCCGTGCCAACGTCGGCCCAATGGCTGACAGTCACAAGAGCATTTTGCAGAGCCGTCTCTCGAGCCGCGATAAACCGATCGAGGGATGTCGAGGCCCGGACGTGCCGAGCCTGCTTGCGCTCTCACGTAGCGCCGTGCCCACGCCAGCCCAAGGGCTTGACAGTCACCAACGGAGTTCGCAGCGCCAGCTCTCGAGCCGCGACGAAACTATCATGGGAGGGCGAGGCTCCTGCCGAGCCTGCTGTTGTGCGCGATGTGTTTGCTGTCAGCGTAACGACACCACCATGGGATGTCATTGCGAGTCCCAGAGCCCCGCAAAGCGGGACTGGGACGAAGCAATCTCCCACACCAGAGAGCCACGCAAGGGAGATTGCTTCGTCGTCATCCCGCGCGGCGGGACTCCTCCTCGCAATGACAGGCAAGCGCAGCCGCAGGCATCAGCCGCTTGTGATACAGAAGGGTATTCTGCCGCCTTACTCGCCCTCAATCAAACTCATTCTTCGGATCCGGCGGCGTCTGCTCGAATCCCACCCGCCCGATCACGATATCCGCGCGATTGTAGCTCTCACCCTTCATCGGGCATCCGGCCAATCGCCGCAGCATCGCCAATTGCCCGGTGTGCGTGAGCGCATCGGCAATCGGACCCTGAAACAGCTTTGTCAACTCGCACCGAATCGGCTCGCTCGAAGCGAGTGCATCGTCGAACGCTCGCAAAGAGCGGAAGAATCGTTCGCACTCCTTCGTCCACTCCTGCGGGTCAGCCGAATGCCACTTGCCCTCGCCCTTGGCGAGCGACAACGCCCAATCAAATAGATCCCCCATGTGCGCCACGATCGACACCGGCGTGTTGGTCCCCGGCGCCGGTCGAAATGTGGCGAACTCCAACGGCGCTCCGCGCATCGCCTTTCCCGCCCGGTAGGCGAGGGTCGCAATGGCGTGTCGGATGATATCAACGTCGGTCTGAGGCATCGGGCTCTTCCTCCTTAGGCGTTTCGGAAACAGCGTACTCCCGCAAACGGACAGCATGATCCACTATTGTCAATCTCGCCCCGTTTACCAATCACTTTAGAGCCTCCGTCTTGAACATGCCTCCGACCACAATTATTGTAATGCAGGACGATTTTCCTCTTGCTTGCCGCACGGCCAGTGATAGCTTTCCACTGAATACCGAGTAACTCGATTCGTGGACGCCGCTCCGCTTGGAGTCGCGGGTGCAAGTCGGGCGGATTTTCGCACTACAACTGAAGAACCTCATGAGGCACTGTCCCGCCAGGGAGGTGGCGCGTGCACTTGTTTGCAGGGCCAGTCAATAGCTCCGAATCCAACGGTCTGCTGCTTGGTCTGCGGATATGCCGCGACCGCACCTTTCATAAAGTTAGCGCCAACTACCGTTCCTACTCCATCGGCCACCCAAATTCCAAATCCAAACTCCACAATACGCCCGAGAGCCCGGGCGTCGCTAAGCTAACCCGTCAAGGAGGCAGAGGGACGGAGACTCATGCCGACACGTCCAGCGCAAGAGAGTCGTCCCAACACAGAATGGCGCTCAATGACTGACAGTTATGAACCGCGCGCATGCGCGCAACACGGAGGTGGGTCAGTATGTATTCAAGAAAGCGATTGCTTAACATAGCCTTGCTGGCGGTGTCTGTCGGGGTCCTCTTACAGAACGAAGTGGCAAGGGCCTACATGGACTTTGGGATTGTGGATATCAAGATTAAGAAGCAAGCAGGCGGATCGTTTGAGGTCACGCCTTCGCTGTCATGCATCTTCGACAGCACTGAGACTGGGACCGCGATCTACCGCATCTTGGTGGACGACTCACTGATCGCTGAAGACAGCGTGGATTGGTCCCCGAACAACACACTGAAGAGCGGACAGGACAAACAGTGTCTCTTATGCACCGGCGGGTGCAACGGCGCCACTGTCACATTCAGGGGCGGCACGCCGCTACACTTGGCCGGGAATTGCTATGTACCCCCGGGCTATCAATGTGGATGCTCCCTGGCAAGCTTCGATGCACGATCGCGGTTCATGAATCTTGCCCATGATGTCAGAATAAAGGTCTTTCTCCGCAAGCTCATCAATCAACTGGGAGACAGTATTCCGGATTTCTCAGCGGCGAACGACACGCTAATGAGAACTCCCTATGTCGACTTCGGGCTCGTCAACCTGCGCTTCACCGCCCTCGGCGGGGGGATGTATTACATTACTCCCGATCTGTCATTCGGTTTCCATGATGCTGACAGCGGACAATTGGTTTGCGGAGTGAGCGTAAACGGGGCTCCAACCAACACCGATACGGCCATCTGGAATGGCGGATCGTCCAACTGTGCTCTCCCTCCCCCGTGCACTCAAGGTTGCATGCTCGGAGCGTTCGATCGCAACTACTCCGGCCTATGTGCCGTCAGCGTCGACTTCAATCCCGCCATTTGCATATGTGGCGGGCGGTGGCTGCCCGATCCGGGCGATATCCCCTTCGCTCACATCTACCATCTCGTCCCAGGTGACACGATTCGCGCGGACTTGAGTCCCGACGACTCGTCCGACAACAACACCTTTACCGCCGTCGTCCCCTATGTCGATTTCGGCGTCGCGGATCTCCGCTTCTATCCAGTCGGAGGGGGACAGTACGAAATATCTCCCCTGCTCACTCATGAGGCAGGTCCCGGCGATCCAAGCGCATTCGCGCTGTACAATCTCTATGCCCCTGGATACACCCATATCAACGACACAATCCGGGTCGGTGAAGGGGCGGGTTGTGGCGCTCCTCCGGGGTGCCTCGAGTGCAACACACTCGTTCAAAGTACCGCTTGGAACCCGCCGCCGGGATACGCCTATTGCAAACTGTACGATGCCGAACCAGGCGGTACGTGGTGCAACTGCTCGGGCCTCCTGACTGTGGTCAGCCCACATGGCCCCGCCGTTCTCAATCCCTTTGACACCATTAGGGCGTTCGTTAGCCCAGATGACCTTCGGAGTAATGACACTCTGGTGATGCAATTTGATCCGCCCTGCAATCGAGACACTCTCCGTCTGAACTCCGGTTATAGCTCACAGTTTAAGGGTGTCTATCCTGTGGGTGGTGTCGACGCCTTCTGGAGCGTCGTGAGCGATCCTCGCCACCCCGCCGATTCATCTGCCCGTCCCGCCGCAGTGGTGCAATTCCCGCTGAACCCGGAGTTGAACAACCGGTGGATAGCGGCTCGCCAAGGTAATGAAATCGATGCACCCGCAGGGGTGACGGAATTTGAATACAGCTTCTGCCTGCCGGCAAACCGTTCGAACGTGACGCTGAACATCGGCGTCCGTGTCGACGATGAGGCGTATGTCTACCTGAATGGCGACCCGGCGCCAATTCTGACACGTCTGCCTCCCAACCCATGGACCGCCCCGCCCGTCTTTGCGACCGTGACCGATCAGTCAAAGTTCTTCACCGGCCGGAATCGGATACGCGTGCGCGTCGTCAACAGTGGCGGGCCCACGGGCCTCAATGTCGTCGGTTATGTGACCCAGGACGGCCCCGACGGGGTCGGGTTGGCCGAATGCTGTAGTGCCTGCTCCTGCCCGTGCGTATCGGATCCGAAGTGTGACGGCGTTCTCAGCGATGTCCTCGACGTCGTGGAGACGATTAACACCGCGTTCCGCGGGTTTAGCGCACCCCCGGGAGAAGATGGGATCTGTCCCACATCGCGACGTGATGTTGATGGGTCGGGCGATGTGGATGTCCTCGATGTCGTCAAAGTCATCAATGTGGCCTTCCGTGGCCAGCCTGCGGCGACGAACTACGTCAATCCCTGTTCGCCGTGAACTCAGTGGTTACGCTTGATTCCAGGCCCAAGGAGCCAATTTGGCACCTTGGGCCTTGTCTTTGGCCACTCGGGAGGAGGGGAGAGGAACCGATTTTTTCCTTTCACAACTTGCCTGAAATTCCGTATAATTCCCACGCTTTAGCCGCGTGCAACGCCGGCGTTTTTCTGTTGCACCTCCCCCTAAATTGCGATATTCTAAGCAGTTTGGGGCGCAAGACCCGAAAGGGCGTTTGCGCGGTTCTCTTTTCTCGGGGTGGGTTAGGGTGCCGAAACTAGGCAACGAGGCCTTGGTCCAGAAGCTCCATGACATCGCCGGTCCCGTCGCGGACTACTACGGTGTCGAGTTGGTCGAGCTGACCTACCACCCGGGCAAGCACCAGACCGTCCGCCTGGTTATCTACAAACAGGGCGGGTTGCCGGTCGATGATTGCGCGGCGGTCTCGCGGCGGTTCGCCGCCGATTTGGAGATTGCCGAGCTCATCCCAGGACGGTACACGCTGGAGGTTTCATCCCCCGGTCTGGACCGCCCGCTACGGACGCCGGCGGATTTTCGCCGCCGCGTGGGTGAAGAAGTCTCGTTGCGCTTTGCCGATACCGACGGCAAGAAGCGCACGGCCAAAGGCACGATCGACTCCGTGACCGACCAATCGGTCACCGTCGGCGGAACCGCTTACGAATGGGATAAGGTAGTCGAGGGGAAACTGATCATCTGACGCGCCGCGTCGGAGCAGAGGGACCAACAGTCCGAGAAGGGAACGATGCCGATCGACTTTGACGTCATGGAGGTGGTCCACCAGATCACCAAGTCGAAAAACCTCGACCAGGAATACGTCCTCGAGACGATCAAAGAGGGGTTGATGACGGCCGCGAAGAAGCGGTTCGGCGACGCGGACAATATTCGCGTGCACATCGACCGCCGCGAGGGCGAAATCTACATGGTCGCCACCAAGACGGTCGTCACCTATGTCCAGGACCCCCAGCACGAGATCTCGATTGTGGACGCGCAGGAAATCGACGAGGAATCTGAGATCGGCGATGAGATGGAGGTCGAACTCCCATTCGAGGAGTTCGGACGCAACGCCATTGCCGCCACCAAGCAGATTCTCGTCCAGCGGATCCGCGAGCGCGAGCGCGAGCAGGTGTACGCGGAATACAAGGACCGTGTCGGCGAAGTCGTCACCGGCATCGTGCAGCACATCGACAAGGGCACGATTATCGTCAATTTGTCCGGCGCCGAGGCTGTCGTCCCGCACAAGGAGCAGATTCCCCGCGAGCGTTTCCGTCAGGGCGATCGCATCCGCGCCTACATCGCCGATGTCCAGCCCAACATGAAGGGGCCGCAAATCATTCTCTCGCGCGCCCACCCCGGACTCCTGATGAAACTGTTCGAACTCGAAGTGCCGGAAATTTTCGAGAAGATCGTCGAAATCAGGGCCGTGGCCCGCGAACCTGGGGAGCGCTCCAAGGTCGCCGTGTACTCAATCGACGATCGCGTCGACCCGGTCGGCGCCTGCGTCGGCGTCAAGGGCGTACGTGTGCAGTCGATCGTCCGCGAGTTGGCCAACGAGCGTATCGATATCGTGCCCTGGGATCCGGATCCGGAGACCTTCGTGGCCCGATCTCTGGCTCCGGCGCGCGTCGTGCAGATCGTTAACGTCGGCCTCGAAACGCATGAGATGACGGTTATTGTCGACGACGAGAAGCTTTCGTTGGCAATCGGCCGCAACGGCCAGAACGCCCGTCTCGCGGCCAAGCTGACTGGTTGGAAGATTACGATCCGGTCGGAGTCGCAGTACTTGGCCCAACGCACGCGTGCGCTTGACACCACCACCGCGCTGGATCAATTGCCCGGCATCGGCGAAGCCACGAAATTGCATCTGGAAGAAGCGGGAATCACTTCCATCGAGATGCTGGCCACCAAGACGCCGGCCGACCTCGTGTCGATTGAAGGCGTTGGCCCCAAGACCGCCGACAAATTGGTCGAGGCTGCGCAGGAGTACGTGTCGCAGCAATTGACCATCCAGGTCTCTGTAGAACCCGAAGTCGAAGCCCGCAGCACCGTGGGCGACGAGCTGTTTGACCCCAGCATTGGGGAAGATGAGGTGGAAGAGGACGACGACGCAGTTGAGGAGCCGGAAGCGGGCGTGGACGACACGGACCGTAAGCCGCGGCCCCGCCCCACGGATGAAAAGTAGGAAATAGACTGCGCGCACCTGAGCAAAGGACTTGATGCCGGATGAGTAGCAAACGCCTCTTTGAAGTGGCCCGTGAGCATAATCTCTCCAGTGACGCGCTGATGGCGTTAGTCAGTCGGCTGGGCTTTAGTGTGCGCAGCCACATGAGCGTCGCCACCGACGATGTGCTTGAGGCCATCGAGGCCGAATTCGACAAACAAAAAGAGGCCCTAAAGGTGGAGATCGCCGCCCGCGAGAAGAAGACCCGCGAGCGCAAGATCAAAGCCAAAGAGGTGGCCGACGCCGAGGCGCAACGACAGGCGGAGATTGCCGCCATCGCCGCGGAGAAGGCGCGCCAGGAAGAAGAAGCGCGCAAGGAAAAGGAAGCCGCCGCCGCCGCGCTCCGTGAAGCCGCGGAGGCGCAGCTTCGGGCCGCAGCCGAAGAACGCGCCAAAGTCGCTGCCGCCCGGGCCCGGCTCCTGAATCCGGTGCCTCCGCCGCCGCCACCGCAGCCTGCGGCGCCACCGCCTTCGCGCTCAGCCACGGCCTCGCCGACCGATCGCCCACCGTTGACGCGCCCACGTATGGCGCCGACGACGATTACCGGGCGCCCAGCGGGAGCGCCGCCGCGCCACGTGCCGATCATCCCCGGACGAACGGCCGCCCCCGCACTCGCTGCCGCGCCGCCTTCGACGGCCGCGCCCGCCAGACCTCCGAGTTCACAGTCGCCCCCGGCACGAAGGAAGAAGCGCAAAGACCGCCGTCGTGGCGCCCGCGTCGATCAGGAAGAGGTGGCAGCCAGCTTCCGCAAAACCATCGCACAGCTCGGCACACGCGCCAAGCCCAAGCGGCGCTATCGTCACGATGAGGAGGGCGGCGAGGTCGAAGCACCATCGCGCACGATTGAAATCAATGAATTCATGTCGGTCGCGGAATTGGCGCATAAGATGGGTGTCAGCCCGACCGAAGTCGTCGCTAAATGCCTCGAACTCGGCATGCTTGCGACCGTCAATCAGCGGCTCGATCTCGACACGATTGAGACCATTGCACTTGAGTTCGATTATTCGATCAAGCTGGTCGAAGAGATCGGCGAAGAGATCTTAGCCGAGCAGCCGGTCGATGAATCCAAGCTGCAACACCGCTACCCAGTCGTCACCGTCATGGGTCACGTCGATCACGGCAAGACCTCGCTTCTCGACTACATTCGCAGCGCTCACGTGGTCGCGGGGGAAAAAGGCGGCATCACGCAGCACATTGGCGCCTATTCCGTCCTGACGGCGCGTGGCCGCGTAACCTTCCTTGATACACCCGGCCACGAGGCCTTTACCGCCATGCGCGCCCGCGGCGCCCAGGCCACCGACATCGTCATCCTGGTGGTCGCGGTGAACGATTCGGTGATGCCGCAGACCATCGAGGCCATTGACCACGCCAAAGCCGCCAACGTGCCGATCATCGTTGCGATCAACAAGATGGATCTGCCTGGCGCCGACGCGGAACGCGTCCGCTCGCAGCTCTCTGAGCATGGCTTGATTCCCGAAGAATGGGGCGGCAAGTCCATCATGGTACCTGTCTCCGCAAAGACCGGGGAGGGCGTCGATCATCTGCTAGAGATGGTGCTTCTTCAGGCTGAATTGCTCGAACTGAAGGCCGACCCCGATCGTCGTGCCCGCGGCGTCGTCATCGAGGCCCAGTTGGACAAGGGCCGCGGTCCCGTCGCGACCATTCTGATTGAATCGGGCACGCTCAAAGTGGGTGATTACTTCGTGACCGGCGCCTACCACGGCCGCGTCCGCACCATGGTGGACGAGCGTGGTCGCGCGATCATCGAAGTCGGCCCATCGACCCCGGTGCAGGTAACCGGTTCGTCCGGTGTCCCTCAGGCCGGCGACTCGTTCGTGGTCTCCGAAGACGATCAACAGGCGCGCAACGTGGCCCAGGTCCGCGAGCGTCTCAAACGCGAACAGCAGCATCACCGGCTGGCCAAGGCGAGTCTGACCAACCTCTATGAGCGCATCAAGGAAGGCGAAGCCCAGGAATTGAAGATCGTCATCAAGGGCGACGTCGATGGCTCGGTCGAAGTGCTGGCCGATACACTGGGCAAGATCAAGAGTGAGGAAATCGTGGTTTCGGTGATTCATCGCGGCGTTGGCGCCATCACCGAATCCGACGTCCTCTTGGCCGCCGCTTCCGACGCCGTCATCATCGGCTTCCATGTTCGTCCCGATGCGCGTGCCCGCGAATTGGCGCACCGTGAGGGCGTCGATTTGCGCATGTACGACATCATTTACGAGGTCGAATCCGACATCCGCAAAGCGATCGAGGGCATGCTCGCCCCGATTGAAACTGAGGAACGCACCGGCGAGGCCAAGATCAAGGAAATCTTCAAGGTCTCTAAAGTCGGGACCGTGGCCGGATGCGAAGTCGCCGACGGAACCATCCATTCGCGCGACCAGGTGCGTGTGGTGCGTGATGGCGTGACGATCTATTCCGGCATGATTCAGACTCTTCGCCGCTTCCAGGACGACGTCAAGGAAGTCTCGTCGGGGCAGGAATGCGGTATCAAGGTCGAGAATGATGTGAAGGTCGGCGACGTGCTCGAGTTCTTCCGCATTACCAAGCACGAGCGCCATCTGGCTTAAGTCGGGCGTGGGCCGTCTTCATGATCGGCAGCGTGCGGTTGGAATTTCATTTGCCCGGGTGCCACAGCTTGAAGGAGAAGCGTAGCGCCCTCAAGCGGTTCTTGGAGCACATTCGCCGCGACTTCGGTGTCGCGGCGGCTGAGGTGGACGAGCAAGATCACTGGCAGAGCGCCGTCGTGGAAGCCGCCGCCGTTGGCAACGAACGCGCCCATTTGCACAGCGTCCTGACCCGCGTCGTCAACGAGGCCGAGCGCCCCGGCGAAATGATCCTCACCCGCTGTGAGATGAACGTCTGACGGAGGCCCGCCCATGCCGCGACACCCCGAGCGCCAACAACGCGTCTCCGACGCCATCCGCCGCATCGTCGCCATCGCCCTGCATGACGAAGTGAAGGACTTCGACTTCACCATGCTGACCGTCACCCGCGTCGATGTCACCCGCGACCTCTCGGAGGCGGCCGTTCGCTATTCGGTCCTCGGCACCGAAGAGAAGCGCCGCGAATGCGCCGATCAACTCGCCAAGGTCTCCAGCTTCATACAAAGACGGGTGGGGGAAGAGATCACCATCCATCATGTTCCTCGCGTCAGATTCGTGTACGACCCCTCCATCGATCACGGCATTGAATTGGAGCGCCTTTTTGACCAGATCGAGCGCGAACGCAAAAACAATCTCTAAGGAAGCGTCGGCCATCGCGCGGGTCCTGGCGCGCTCCCGGAGGATCCTGATCACCGCTCATCAGGACCCCGACGGCGACTCGCTCGGCTGCCAGCTCGCCTTCTACGAGTACTGGACGCGGCAGAAGAAAAAGAAGGCCGATGTCGTCAACCATGGGGCTGTCCCCTTCAAGTACCGGTTCATGGACCCCAAGGGCATTGTCAAGGAACCATCGGACCAGCCCCAGAACGCCAAGTGGGATGCCGTCGTCATCTTCGAATGCTCCTCGCTGGACCGCACCGGGGACGTGGAGCGCCTGATCCCCAAAGGCATTCCCGTCATCAATATCGATCACCACCAGAAGAACACGGCATTCGGTGACATCAACGTCCTCGACACATCTCGCGCCGCCTGCGGGGAGCTTCTTTTTGAATTGCTGCGCCATTGGAAGGCCAAGATCACACCCTCGATGGCACAATTGATGGCAGTAGCGCTCGTCACCGACACGGGCCGCTTCCACCACCCGTCGACCAATGCGGGCACGCTGCGTGTGGCCGCCGATCTGATCCAACTGGGCGCGAACCTGACGACGTTGACCAACCACATCTATTATGAGTTGGGCGAAAGCCAATTCCGGCTGACCCATCATGTGGTGAGCCAAGCCCAAATTCGTGCCAAGGGGGCGCTCTGTATGCTCTTGCTCCGGCAAAGTGACTTGGCCCGGTTTGATGTGCCGGTTCGGGACACCGAAGGCCTGGTGGACTTCTCGCTCTCGGTGAAAGGGGTCAAGGTCGGAGCCCTGCTCAAGGAACTGGGCGAGCGCAAGACCAAGATCAGCCTACGTTCCCCCGACTCAGTCGATGTGGCCAAGCTGGCTCGCCGCTACGGGGGAGGGGGGCACAGGAACGCCGCCGGCTTCATGGTCGACTTACCCATCGACGTGGCTGCCGATTTCCTCGAAAAAGAGGTCCTGGCAATGGCGGGGTAGAGCCCCAGGAAGCCCTGCCGGGGCGCAAGCTTATCGTAGATTTACTGTTGACAGACCAAACGGGGCTAGTATATTTGCAAGTCTTGGCCCAAGGGCCAGAGAGGAAACGAAATGCCGAAGATGAAGACCAATCGCTCTGCCGCCAAGCGCTTCAAGCGCACCGCGACGGGCAAGTTCAAGCGCGCCAAGGCGTATCGCGGCCACCTCTCCTCGTCCAAATCGACCAAGCGGCAACGTCACTTGCGGAAAAACACCACCACGTCGTCGGCCGACCAGTACCGTGTCAGCCACATGTTGCCCTACGGCAACTAAGCCGAACTAGAGACCTAGGGGAGATTTCCAGTGTCACGCGCAACCAACAATGTCGCAGCTCACCGCCGGCGGAAGAAATACCTCGACGCCGCCAAGGGGAATTTCGGTGGCCGTCGCAAGCAGTACCGCATGGCGCGCACGACAGTGGAGAAGGGCTGGCAGTACCAGTATCGCGACCGCCGGCTTCTCAAGCGTGACATGCGCGAGCTTTGGATCGTGCGCATCAATGCCGCGGCCCGGGCGCTTGGCCTGACTTACTCGCGCCTGGTGGATGGACTCAAGAAGGCGGGCGTGACCCTTGATCGCAAGGTCCTGGCCCACATGGCCGCGACAGATCCCGACGGTTTTGCCGCCGTGGCGCGCATGGCCTCCGCCGCCAAATAAAAGACGGTCTGCCGTGAATGCGCCTTGTCAACCCGCCCCTGGCGGGTTTTGTTTTTTCCCTCGTTGAGTAGCAGCACGGCCTGCCGTGCCAGTTGCAGAATGTAGGGTGGGTTCAGCCCGCCTCCGATCCACAGGTGAACGACATGAGCATCGCCGACCAACTCCACGAACTTGAGGCCACCGCCCGCCGCGAATGCGAGTCCGGTCCAGCCTCCGAACGCCCCAATCTCAAAGTCCGCTATCTCGGCAAGAAAAGCCGCCTCAACGAGATCCTCCGCGGGCTGAAAGACCTCCCCGATGAGGAGCGCCGGGCCGTTGGCACCCTGGCCAACCAAGTGCGCGATAGCCTGACCGCGCTCTTTGACGGGGCCGCGGGCGAAGTGACCACGGAAGCACCGCCAAAATTCGATTACACTCTCCCCGGCAGGCCGGTGACCCGCGGCACGCGCCATATCCTGACGCGAACCATGTCCGAAGTGATCGAGATCTTCTATGGCATGGGGTTCGAGATTGCGGAAGGACCGGAAATCGAGACCGACTACTACAATTTCGGGGCGCTGAATTTCCCGCCCGACCATCCGGCGCGGGACATGCAAGACACCTTCTTCATCACCGACGAGTATCTGCTGCGCACCCACACTTCGCCGGTCCAGATTCGTGTGATGGAGAAGAGGCGCCCGCCGGTTCGCGTTCTGGCGCCCGGACGTGTCTATCGGAGCGAAGCGATCAACGCCCGTTCCTACTGCGTCTTTCACCAGGTCGAGGGGTTCTTTGTCGACACCGAGGTGTCATTCGCCGACCTCAAGGGCGTACTCACCGCTTTTGCCCAGGAGTTCTTTGGCGCCGATATCAAACTGCGCTTCCGGCCGAGCTTCTTTCCGTTCACCGAGCCCTCGACCGAGGTCGACATCTCCTGCCTCTTGTGCGGAGGCAAGGGGTGCCAACTCTGCAAGCACGAGGGTTGGTTGGAAATTCTCGGCGCGGGGATGATTCACCCGAACGTCTTCGCCGCGGTCGACTATGATCCCAAGGTGTTCTCGGGGTACGCCTTCGGCATGGGCGTCGAGCGCATCGCCCTACTCAAGCACGGGATCAACGACATCCGCCTGCTTTATGAAAACGATCTGCGATTCTTGAAACAGTTCTGATGACGATGGGGCTTGAAGTAGTTGAGAAGATCGGTGCCCCACCCGAAGGGTGGGAAAAGACGTAAGGATTGGCTGGCGATATAATCGCGGAATGGCATGCCGGAGCTTAGACACCATGATCACGACGGCCGAGTTCGCTTTGTCACGTTCTCGACTCATCGCCGTCTCCCAATCCTGACGAACAATGAGTTTCGTGCACATGTAGTCCGCGCGATTGAAGTTGCGCGCGATCATCACCGTTTCCGGCTTCTCGCTTACGTGATCATGCCGGAGCACGTACGCCTCGTCATCTTCCCTCAACGTGAATCACAGGTCGGGGAGATCATCGGCGAGATCAAAGAACTCGCGGCAAAGCCGATACTCGAGACTCTTCGGGAACGGCATTCCGCGCGATTGCCCCGCCTGTCGGTTACAAGAGACGGTATCACCCGCTTTGCCGTGTGGGAAAAGCGCTGTTACGACCACAATTGCCGTGAGGACAAGGACGTAGGGGAGAAGATTGCTTACTGCCACAGAAATCCAGTCACGCGGGGACTCGTGACTGACCCTGCGCAATGGCGGTACTCAAGCTTTGCGGCTTCTTGTGGCGTAACCCATGCCCCACTGGAGATCGACGAGCCAATCTTCGATGATTCTTCCCACCCTTCGGGTGGGGCACCGTGGCTGCTGAATCAAAGGTGAGACGCATATGAAAGTCGGCTATCGCTGGTTACAAGACTACATCACGATCCCGTGGGACGTGGCTGAGCTTGCTTCGCGTCTCACAAGCATCGGCACCGCCGTCGACGGCCTCGAGGCGGTCTTCGAGAAGATTCAAGGCGTCGTCGTTGCACGCGTGACCCACGCGGAAACCGTCCCCGGCCGCGGCGACCTGCGTGTCCTCACGGTGGAGGACGGGATTGGGCGACGCACTGTTGTCTCGGGCGCGCCCAACGCCCAGTCCGGAACCATGGTGGCCTATGCCCGCCCCGGGGCCAAGCTGCCGACCAGCAACGAGCCCGTCGGCACGCGCACGTTCGGCAGCATCGAGTCCGAGGGCGTCTGCTGCTCGGAACGTGAGCTGGGCCTCTCGGACGACCACGAGGGGTTGATGCTTCTCGATCCTGAGATCTTTACCGTCGGTCATGATCTTTGGCAGGCGCTGGAACTCGATGACACTTCGATTTCCTTCGAACTGACTCCCAATCGCGGCGATTGTCTGTCCGCGCTTGGCATCGCACGGGAGATTGGCGCCCTGGTGGGCAGCCGTATTCGCCGCCCCGAATACCATCTGACCGAAGTGGCCGAGCCTACGGACAAGCTGCTGCGGGTCAACATTGCGGATTCCGAAGGCTGCTTGCGATACGCCGGACGGCTAATTCTCGGCGGACGCATCAAGCCCTCCCCCTGGTGGCTGAAACACCGTTTACGCAGTGCCGGATCGCGTGCAATCAACAACGCCGTCGATATTACCAACTTCGTCATGCTCGAAACCGGCCAGCCCTTGCACGCTTTTGACTGGAGCCGCATCAGCTCGGGCGAAATCCTGGTCGCCGCAGCCAATGGCGGAGAGGAATTCACCACCCTGGACGGCAAGACACGCAAGCTGCCGGATCAGACGGTGATGATCACCGACGGCGGACGGCACGTGGCCATCGGCGGCATCATGGGCGGCGCCGACTCCGAAGTCTCGCCTCTGACCGGCAATTTTCTGATCGAGAGCGCGATCTTCTCGCCGGTCCGCATTCGTCGCACCCGCAAGAAACTCGACTTGAATACCGACGCATCCCAACGGTTTGAGCGCGGCGTCGACCCCAACGGCGCGCTTTACGCTCTCGATCGCGCCGCCGACCTGTTCGTGAAACTCACCGGCGGCCGCTTGCTCTCCGGCGCCGTGGACAGCTATCCCGAGCCGGTCGCGCCGCGCAAGCTCGAACTCGACGCCGAATGGGTCAACGGGCTCCTCGGGACCAATCTCTCCACGCCCAAGATGATTGATATCCTCGCGTCGCTGGAGTTTGGTGTCATGACGGGGAAGAATGCGTTTGTCACCGTCCCCACATTTCGTCCAGACATTACGGCCCCGGTCGATCTCGCCGAGGAGGTCGCTCGCGTTCACGGCTATGAGCGAATCCCCACGTCCAAACGCGCCGCCGGCAGTTTGCCCACGCATCGCTACGAGAACGACCGCTGGGAGACTCTGCTTCGGGAAATCGTCGAGGGTCAGGGGTACACCCAGATCGTCTGCAATTCGATGGTGGACTCGCGGCAACTCTTGATCGACAAGGTTGAGCCGGTCGCCGTGCGCAATCCGCTCTCGTCCGACCTGGCGGTCATGCGAACTGATCTGTACGGTACGCTTCTCCCTATCTTGACCCACAATCTCAATCGCCGCGTTGATTCGATCGCCGTCTACGAGATTGGCAACGCTTACGCCAAAGGCGCCGATGATCAACCCTTCATCGAGACCCGTCAATTGCTCCTCGCCCTCTGCGGCGCGGCGCCCGCCTCAGGTTGGGATTCCAAGGCGCGCGCCTATGACTTCTTCGATCTCAAAGGCGCCGTCGAGTCGCTCATTCAGGCGTTGCGCATCGAGTGCCAAATGGTCCCCGAGACACATCGTCCTTTGGCTAGCGGTGAGTCCTTCGCCTTGTCGTCAGGACAAACCCGGCTCGGCCAAGCCGGTCGGATCGATCCCAAAATCTGCGCGCTCTTCGACATCAAAGTGCCGGTGTTTGCGGCGTCGTTCGCAGTCGAGTCGCTCAGAGAATGCGCGCGTCAGGATGTGGCCCGTTATCGCGAACTGCCCAGATTCCCGGCGGCATTCCGTGACCTCGCGGTGGTGGTGGATGATTCCGCACTCGTTGGTACTCTGGAAGCGGCCATTCGCCGGGCCGGAGGCGAAGTCTTGGAATCGGTGCGGCTGTTCGATCTCTACCGCGGCAAACCGCTGCCGGAAGGGAAGAAGAACGTTGCCTTTTCGCTGGTCTATCGCCGCGCCGACCGCACACTGACTGACGACGAAGCCGATTCCGCCCACCGGGATATCGTCGCCACGCTGGAACGCGAGTTTGGTGCGAAGCTCCGCGAGTGAATGGCGCCTGAGTGACAGGGCATTGTCGGACCGCCAGCCCACTCCCGGCAAGGGAGGGAATATGGCCTTTGCGACGATGTTTCACCGAGAAGCTCTGCGGTCCAAAGAACAAGGCCACCCGCGCCTCTGAGTCCATCGTGCTCCTCGTGCGGCCGGGTGGCCCTGATCTTGGTAAAAACTTCCTGTACTCACGCCGGATCCCAGTCGGCATCCTCCGTAAGCGAGGACTGCTAGACCGGAACTGTCATCTTGTTATTCACGCTCTTGACGCCATGAACATCATTGGCGCGCTTGGTCGCGAGATCGATCTCGGCCTGGTTCTTCGCCGTGCCGCTGAGAGTGACGATACCCTTGTGTGTCGAGACTTTCGTATCAAACACATCCGTCCCGTGATGGAATAACAAGGTCATCCGGATCTGGGTCGTGATCGATGCATCATCGATCATCTCGCCCGTCGACCGATGCGACGCCTTCGGTTCTTTCGTCACGGTCATTTCGTTATCGACATCCTTGACGCCGTAAACATCCTTGGCATACTCGGCCGTGAGACTCTTTTGTGCTTCGCTGGAGGCATTGCCCTTGAGAGTCACGTTGCCGTTCGTGACTGTCACATCTGTGTTGGTGTAACTGACGCTCCGGTGGAACAGAAGCGTGCCTCTCACTCGCTCAGCGATCCACGCGTCCGAGTTGGCGGCTGCCGGCGTACCCGTAACGGTAAGCTGGTTGTTCACGCTCTGGACTCCCGGCAACCCTTCAACAGTCTCTTCGGCCATCGCCTTGTGAGATTCGTCGGCAACCTTGCCGGTCAAGGTGACGACGCCGTTGTTGGATTGAATATTGATGTCGTCGCTCGACAGATAGGTCTTGTACACGTACGACGCTCTGGCCGATGACACGATGCGGCTGTCCGACGTTGATGCCAAAAGCGGCGCAGTGCTCGCGAACAGCAGCGCTGCCGCGACGATCGTTGTCATGAGAAGTGTCTTCTTGGTTGTCACCTGTGTGTCTCCTTGGTCATTCGTGTGTGGAGCCTGTGTTTCTGCCAACTGGTTCAATATGAGCGGCGCCACCGCCTCAGGCGGGAGCCGCCGCTTTACTTCCTCTGTGTTCGCATCTCTGCCGCACCTCCTGAGCGGGACAGCCGGCCCTCTAAGGGCGCACCTGTCCTTAGCTCTATCACTTGTACGGCAGAACCACCGAGCCATCCGTCGCTCGGAAGGTTGAAAAGCAAGGTCGCTCGTTTGATATAGGAAGGCCGGCTGGCACCGACCAACGTCACTGCCACCCGGCCAATGCCTGTGCCACGGATTCGTCAAAAGCTGATGCGAATCGTCAATGGGTATACCGCAGAGACATTCACAGCCGATTCCTTGCGTTCATGATGATCCACGACCCAGGTCCCGACCACAAAACCGATCGAAGCGCCGAGGATATCATCGGATGTCCAGTGTTGATCTTGGTAGATTCTTGATACAAATGTCAGAATTGCGGGTGTGAATGCCAACACCTTCAAGACCGGCGAATGTGCGTTGCGCGAAAGGACCGTCGACATCGCCCAACCATTGGTGTTGTGGCCCCCGGGGAGTGAACGAAAGCCGATACTCGAGCGTGTGAAGGGACGAAAAGAGAATGCGCCTTGGTTTTCGTACGGCCTCGCTCGACCAAAGGCGATCTTCAGGGTCTGGGTGACGACCTCGGCATAGACCACCGCTTGCACCATCTCGAATCCGACTTTCTT
>Ga0326726_10000960_pt1 | contig 26833 bp, 21 predicted proteins | sample MHFenrmetagenome_2_FD_207603 | JGI IMG/M metagenome (GOLD analysis project Ga0326726, IMG submission 207603) | Lab enriched peat soil microbial communities from Michigan Hollow, Ithaca, NY, United States - MHF15MN | ecosystem: Environmental > Terrestrial > Soil > Wetlands > Peat | place: USA... | reverse complement strand
AGCCGATCGCCGACCCGCAGGTCCGCAACGTGAAGTTCGAGGACGGCGCGCCGCTCACCTTCGAGCTGCTGGTGGACGTCAAGCCCGAGATCACCCTGAGCCGGCTCGGGGGATTCCGCCTGACCCGCCGCGTGCAGTCCGTCACCGATGAAATGGTCGAGGCGCAGCTCCACCAGCTCCGGGAGCAGAAGGCCCCCTGGGTGCCGGCGGCGGACCGCGCCAAGCCGGGGGACCTGGTCGAGGCCACGATCACGAACCTCGACGAAGGCGCGGCCACGGAGGCCGCGGCTCCCGAGCCGGTCCGCTTTGTGTTGGGCCAGGGACGCGCGCTCCCCGAGCTCGAGTCCCGGCTGATGGAGCTGGATCTTGGCCAGAGCTGGGAGGGCTCGCTCCGCTTCCCCGACGACCACCCCGACGCCGCCAAGCGCGGGCAGAGCCGCCGCGTGCGCCTCACGCTCGGCGAGGTCAAGCGCATGGAGCTCCCGGACCTGACCGACGAGTTCGCGCGCGAGGTCGGCGACTTCGAGTCCGTGGCCGCACTCAAGGCAGCCGTCCGCACCGACCTGGAGACGGAGGCGCGCCGCGAGGCCGACGGCCGCGTCCGCGGCGAGCTGATAGACCAGATCGCCGCCGCGAACAACGTGTCGGTGCCGCCGTCGCTGATGGACCGGGCGATCGCAGCCTACGTCGCGGCCTACGGCGTGCCGGAAGATCAGCGCGGCCGCTTCGCCGCGGAGTTCCGGCCGGTAGCCGAGGCGGGCGTGCGCCGCGACCTCATCGTCGAGGCGGTCGCCGAGCAGGCCAAGCTGTGGGCAGGGGCCGAGGCGCTGGACACCCGCATCGCCGACCTCGCCCGGCGCCGCGGTGAGACACCCGCCGCCGTCCGGGCGGCGCTGGAGAAGGCGGGAAGGCTGCGCGAGATGGAGCGATCCATGACCGAAGAAAACGTCTTCACCCATCTCCTCGGCCAGAGCACGGTCGAGGATGCACCGATGACCCGCTGATGAGCACCGGAGCCGAAGGGACCCGACCTGTGTCCACGATCTACCCGCCGTACATCATCGAGCGCTCGAGCCGTGGTGAGCGCACCTACGACATCTTCTCGCGGCTGCTGATGGACCGCATCATCTTCCTCGGCGTGCCCATCAACGACGACGTGTCGAACGTCATCATCGCGCAGCTGCTCTTCCTCCAGGCGGACAGCCCGGAGAAGGACATCTACGTCTACATCAATTCGCCGGGCGGGATCGTCTCCAGCGGGATGGCCATCTACGACACCATGCAGCACATCAGCGCGCCGGTGAACACCATCTGCATGGGGATGGCCGCCTCGATGGGCTCGTTCCTCCTGGCCGCGGGCCGGAAGGGGAAGCGCAGCGCGTTGCCCCACTCCCGGATCATGATGCACCAGCCCTCGGGGGGCACCCAGGGCACCGCGGCGGACATCGAGATCCAGGCACGGGAGATCCTCTACCTCCGGGGCAAGCTCAACGATCTCTACGCCAAACACACTGGCCAGACGGTGGAGCAGATCGAACGGGACATGGACCGGGACCGGTTCATGTCGGCCGAGGAGGCGAAGCAGTACGGCATCGTGGACCACGTGCTGGCGCCGGGCGCGGCGGTGGACCTGGGGGCGAAGACCTAGCCCCGCCTTGACTTACGGCGCGGACTTCAAGCATATTCGCACCACAGGTCCCGAACCAGGACACCGATGTCCAACGACCGCCACCTGCGCTGCTCGTTCTGCGGAAAGTCGAAGGATTCGGTCCGGAAATTCATCTCCGGACCGTCGGTGTACATCTGCAACGAGTGCATCGCGCTGTGCAACGAGATCCTCGCCGAGGACGAAGAGCGCGAGGTCGCCGACGCGATAACCCAGGTCCCGACTCCGGTCGAGATCAAGGAAGTGCTCGATCAGTACGTCATCGGGCAGGAGCAAGCCAAGAAGGCCCTCGCCGTCGCCGTCTACAACCACTACAAGCGCATCAACTCGCAGTCGCTGAAGGACAACGAGGTCGAGCTCGAGAAGTCCAACATCCTGCTGATCGGGCCGACCGGCGTGGGCAAGACGCTGCTCGCCCAGACGCTGGCCCGGATGCTCGACGTGCCCTTTACCATCGCGGACGCCACCACCCTCACCGAGGCCGGGTACGTCGGCGAGGACGTGGAGAACATCCTGGTCCGCCTGCTCCAGGCGGGGGACTTCAACGTCACCGAGTGCGAGCGGGGCATCGTCTATATCGACGAGATCGACAAGATCGCCCGCAAGAGCGAGAACCCGAGCATCACGCGCGACGTGTCGGGCGAAGGGGTGCAGCAGGCGCTGCTCAAGATCCTCGAAGGCACCGTCGCCTCCGTTCCCCCGCAGGGCGGGCGCAAGCATCCGCAGCAGGAATACATCCAGATCAACACGCGGGACATCCTGTTCATCTGCGGCGGCGCGTTCGATGGGCTCGAGAAGATCATCGAATCCCGGACCGGTCGGCGGCGCATCGGCTTCACCAAGGACGAGGTGGAGCGCGGCGTGCCGGTGCTCCAGCGCCGGAACCCCTACGGCGAGGTGGAGCCCGACGACCTGCTCCGCTACGGCCTGATTCCCGAGTTGATCGGCCGGCTGCCCGTCACCGTCCCGCTCGAGACGCTGGACGAGGACGCCCTGGTGCGGATCCTGGTCGAGCCGAAGAACGCGCTCACCAAGCAGTACAAGAAGCTGTTCGACCTCGAAGAAGTCCGACTGACCTTCGAGCAGGAAGCGCTTCGCGCGGCCGCGCAGCAGGCGATCAAGCGCGGGGCGGGCGCTCGCGGCCTCAGGGCCATCCTCGAGAAGGTGATGACGGACATCATGTTCGACCTCCCGGCCCGGGAGGACGTGACCGAAGTGGTCATCACACGGGAGTGCATTCTCGAGGGCCGGCAGCCGCTGCTGGTGACCGAGCAGAAACGAACCAAGAAAGAGGCCTGACGTGCCGGTGTCCCGCGCCAGCACCGCCCCCTCCCCGAGGGGGCTTTTGGTTGGCGACTTCGTCGCGGGGCTGGTCCGATGGGACGCCCCCTTGCCGGGTCCTCCCCTGCCCGAGATCGCGTTCACCGGCCGTTCGAACGTCGGCAAGTCGAGTCTCGTCAACCTTCTGATGGGGCGGCGCGCGCTGGCCAGGATCAGCGGCACGCCGGGCAAGACACGGCAGCTCAACGTCTACCGATGGGGCACCGGCTGCTACCTGGTGGACCTGCCGGGGTACGGCTGGGCGCGCGCCGGCGCCGCCGAGCGCGCGGACTGGCGGAGGCTCGTCACCGCCTACCTCGAGCGCCGCGAGACACTCGCCGGGGTGGTCTGGCTGCTCGACATCCGCCGCGACCCGTCGCCCGAGGATGCCGAGGTTGGTGCGACCCTGGCCCGGCGCGGCGTCCCCGCGCTGGTGGCGCTCACCAAGGCCGACCGGGTTCCCCGTGGGCAGCGCCTGGAGCGCGCGACGGCCATCGCCGGCGCCCTCGCGCTGGACCACGCGGAATTCGTCGTGACCAGCGCACGGACCCGCGAAGGAGCGGAGGATCTCCGTGACAGCGTCCTGGCGCATCTGGGCTGACGCCGCCGCCCTGGCGGCGGCCGTTGCTCTCGCCCCCGCCGCGCTCGCCGCGCAGGGCACCGACCTGCCGCCGGCGGGGCTTGGCACTCTGCGGCAGGACGCGGTCGCCGTTCGCCTCACCACCGACAATCTCACGGTGCGCGCGCTTCCGCTCGACGAGCGGGTCATCCGGCTCCTCTCGCCGGACACGTACAGCGCCCTGCACCAGCTCTACCAGAGCCGCGCAGCCGCCGTCGTCTCGGCGGCGCGGGCGGACGGCCGCGACAGCGCGCTGGCGTTCATGGTCACTTTCTTCGCGCTCCAGCCCAAGGTCAACTTCAACCCCGATCAGCTGTACCTCTCGAGCCAGAACAACTTCTACCGGCCGATCGGCATCATCCCTCTCACGCCGCGCTGGAGCGAATACCGGATCGATCAGCGGCAGCAGGCGTCCGCGATCTACCTGTTCGACGCGGCGATCCCCGTCTTGCAGCCGTTCACGCTCTTCTACGGAGACGTGAGCTCGGACGCCTGGGAGACCTCGATCAGCCTGCTGGCCGGGGAGCGCGCCCGCGTGCTCGCGCGCGCGGCCCAGCGCCCGCAACCCTGACCATGGAGCTGCACGGGACGGGGCTCGCTCTGCTCATCGGCGGTGCGGCGGCCGCCGCGGCGGCCGCTTTGGCGTTCTGGCGCGGCCTGCGCACCCGTCGTGCGCTGGCGGAGGCCATCGCTGACCGGGATCGGATGGCGACGGAGCTGTCGCGGCGGCTGGGCGAGCTGTACTCCCTCCAGGAGTTGACGCACGTCCTCTCCTCCTCGCTCCAGTTCGACCAGGTGGCCGCCGACGTGGCCCGGTACGCGACGCGCTTTCTCGACGCCGGCGGTGGGGCGGTGGTGCTGGCGTCGGGGGACGGAGAGGCGCCGCGCGTCGTCGCCGCCGAGGGATCGCTGGCGCCGTATCTCCACCTTTCCGTTGCGCTCGACCAGGGAGGCGTCGTGCTGGACGCCATCGCCCACGAGCGCGTCGAGCTGCGGAGCGCCTCGGGGAAGACCGGGCTGCGGCTGTTCGGCACCGTGGACGCACGGACCGCGGCGGTGGCGCCGCTCAAGGCGCACGGCGTCACCGACGGAGCGGTGGTCGTCGTGGACAAGGCCTCCGGCAACTTCGTCATCGAGGACGCGCGCCTCCTCTCCACGGTGGCCGCCCATGCGGCGGTGGCGCTGGCCAACGCCCGGCTCTTCGACCTCGTCCGGCGCGGCAAGGAGCAGTGGGAGGCGACCTTCGACGCGATCTCGGAGGGCATGGCGCTGGTGGACGACGGCGCCAGGATTCGCCGCGCCAACACCGCATTCGCCGAGCTGGTGGGGCGTCCGGTGACCGCGGTGGTCGGCGGGCATCTCTGCCATCTGCTTTTCGGGGAGCACATCGCCCTCGCCGAGTTGATGCGCGAGACCGCCGGCGGCGGCCACCCGGGGCCGATCGTGCGGCGCTCGGAGCCGCTGGGCCGCGTGCTGCGCATCGCCGCCGCCGCCGTCGGGCGCGCGGTGGACGGCGCCTCGGCCGTTGTGGTCGTCGAGGACATCAGCGAGCAGCAAATGCTCGAGGCCCAGCTGATCCAGAGCGAGAAGATGGCCGCGGTGGGCACGCTGGTGTCCGGCGTGGCCCACGAGCTGAACAACCCGCTGACCTCGATCGCCGGCCTGTCGGAGTTGCTGCTGGAGCAACCGCCGGGGACCGTGCTCGAGCGCAGGCACCTCCACGTCATCAACGAGCAGGCGGAGCGGGCGGGACGGATCGTGCGCGACCTGCTGATCTTCTCCCGCAAGGGGCCCGCCGAGCGGACCGCGGTGGACCTGGGCGACGTGGTGCAGCGAACCGTTCAGCTGATGGGCTACGAGATGAAGCTGCACGACGTGACCGTCGTGACCACCATCGCTCCCGGCCTGCCGATGGTCCTGGGCGACCGCTACCAGCTACAGCAGGTCGTTCTCAACCTGCTGAGCAACGCGGCTCACGCCCTGAGCGCCATGCCGTCCGGGAAGGAGCGCCGGGTGGAGCTGCTCGTCGCGGCGGAGGGTGGTCGCGTGGTGCTGCGGGTGGCCGACACGGGGCCGGGCCTGTCGGCCGAAGTGAAGGCGCAGATGTTCAGTCCGTTCTTCACCACCAAGGCGCCCGGTGAAGGCACGGGGCTCGGCCTGTTCGTGTCGTACGGCATCGCCGAAGCTCACGGTGGGACGCTGACCGCCGAGTCGCAGCCGGGCGAGGGGGCGACGCTGATCCTGGCTCTTCCCGTCGCCGTGGCCGCGCCGCAGCCGCGGGAGTCGGCGGCCACCGCGCCGGCGAAGGCGCGCCGCATCCTGGTGGTGGACGACGACCCGGCCGTGCGGCGCGTGGTCGCCGCGCTCTTCTCCCGGGACGGCCACCGCGTGGACGCCGCAGGGAACGGCACCGAAGCGCTGCGGCTGGCGAGCGCGGAGCGGTTCGACCTGATCATCGCCGACCGCCTCGCCGCGGCCGGCGGGGTGCCGCTCGCCACCGCGCTGGCGCGCCTGCCCGGCGACGCCCCGCGGCGGATGATCCTCTCGACCTCGGACACGCGGCCCGGAAGCGAGGAGTGGCTCGCGGCGCAGGGGCCGCGGATGCTCCGGAAGCCCTTCGACCTGCGCGACCTCAAGAAGGCAGCCGAAGAAGCGTTCGGAGAATCAGACAGGTTGCCGGACGGCTGAGGCTGCAGTGGTTACCAGCTACGGGTCGGCGATTTCTAAACGACTCTGAGCACGTCCTCTACACCACCCGCAGTGCCCGTGCCGAACAGCTGGAGCGCGTCGGCCAGCGCCCGCCGCTCGCGGGGCCAGGCGAATCGCCGGGCCGCTTCCTCGGCGCCGACCCACTCGCCGCGGTCGTGCTCGCCGGAGAGCGTGACCTGCGCGCCCGGGGGCACCAGAGCGCAGAAGACGGGAATCAGCGCGAGCACGTCGCGCGCGTGCAGGTAGAACGTCTCGACGCGGCTCACGTTGTAGAGTCGGTCCGGCACGAGCCCCGTCTCCTCCCTGAGCTCCCGCAGCGCCGCCGCCGCCGGCGCCTCCCCCTCGTCTATGTGCCCGTGCACCGTCTCCCACGTGCCGGCGCACCGTTCCCCCGCCGACCGGTGCAACACGAGGACGTCTGGCGCGGGCAGCTCCGGTCCCGCGCCCATCCGCAGCACGTAGACGTCCACGATCATCGTGCGGACTTCGGTCATTGTGAGGCTCCGGGGCGCTCGCGCCCGGCGCCGCCGGCGGGGCCGACCCTGGGGTCGCGTTCGGCGCCCGAGGCCAGGGCGCGCGCCGCGGCGGCGAACGCGGCCTCCGTGATCTGGCGGCCATGCTCGCCGCGCACCCGGTCCAGGTGCAGGGTGACGCGCGCCTCCACGGCAAAGACCTGCCAGAACTCCGGTGTCAGCGATACGTCGTAGTCGCCGATCATCTGCCAGGCGGGCGGCGCCGCGTGGTACTCGAGGATCCCGCGGCCTCCAAGATCGCACGCCGCCCGCACCAGCGCGCCGGCCACGGGCACCGTGGCCTCGCCCAGCCCCCGCACGCCTTCGCGCGGGCCGAGGGCGCTGGCGAACGCTTCGCCGAACGCACCGGCGGTCGTCACCACGACGCGGTGCGCGTCGGGCGCGATCCGGTCCGGGCCCTGCGTTACCGCCTCGACGTCCAGGTCGAAACGGCCGTGGGCGGCGATCACCTCCAGCAGCTCGTCGAAGCCCGCGATGCCGGTCCGCGCGCTGGCGCGGCCCCGCCCATCGAGGGCGAGCCGGACGACCACGGTCGTGGTGGGTGTCGAACGACGGACTTCGGCGGTGCGGCTCACCGCGCCGCCCCATGCCCGGCTCCGCGAGGGAGGCGGCTTTCGCGCCGCCCGCACCAAGGCCTGACTTGCCTCAAGGTCACCGCGCGGCGGGGGCGCGGCTAGCCGTTGGAGTGGCGCCGGCCGAGCACGGCGTCGAGGCGGGCCGACAGGGCGCGGGCGCGGAACGGCTTGGTGAGGAAATCGTCGGCACCCAACTCGAACACCCGCACCTCGTTGTCCTCGTCCCCCTTTGCCGTCAGCACGACGACCGGTATCTCGGCGGTCGCCGGACGCGAACGCAGGTGCGAGAGAACGCCGTACCCGTCGAGGCCGGGGAGGTTGAGGTCGAGGACGATGACGTCGGGGCCCGTCCGGTCCACCTGGTCCAGGGCCTGGACGCCGTCCCGGGCCTCCGAGACGATGTATCCCTCGCGCTCCAGCAGATCCTTCATCACGCGGCGCAGAGAATCCTCGTCGTCCACGAGGAGCACCTTGCGCTTCAGACGCGTGACCTTCGGCGACGCCACGATGCTGTCCAGCAGCTCGAACGAGCTGCCCGTGCCTTCGGCTGCTGCCGCTGCCGCGGCTTTGCGGGCGGCCGTGGGCGCGGTCGTCGCGCCCGCCGCGGCCCCGGCCGCCGGCTTCGCCGCCGGCAGCTCCTGCTCTTCGCCTTCCTCGAACGGCACGTCCACGACGCGCATCAGCTCGTCGAGGCTGGACTCGCCGCGGAGGATGTGGGCCACGCCGCTCTCCCACAGGCTGCGCATGCCGGCGGCCTGCGCCGCCTCCGCGATCTTGTCGGCCGTGGCGCCGGAGCCGATCACGCGCTCGACCTCCGGCGTCACGGTGAGCACCTCGACGATCGAGAAGCGCCCGCGGTAGCCGGTCATCGCACAGTCCGGGCACCCGACCGCGCGGTAGAGCGGCGTGCCCCGCGGCACCCACTTGGCCAGCTTCTCGGGCACGGACTCGACCCAGACCTCCTTGCACGCCGGGCAGAGCTTCCGCATCAGCCGCTGTGCCACCACCCCGCGCAGCGAGGCCGCGATCTTGTACGGTTCGACGCCGATGTCCACCAGTCGCGTGACCGCGTTGGAGGCATCGTTGGTATGCAGCGTCGAGAGCACGAGATGCCCGGTCAGCGACGCCTGGATCGCGATCGTCGCCGTCTCCTTGTCGCGGATTTCGCCCACCAGCACCACGTCCGGGTCCTGGCGGAGGATGGACCGCAGCGCGCTCGCGAACGTGAGCCCCGCCTTCTCGTGCACCTGCACCTGCACGATCCCCTGGAGCCGGTACTCGACCGGGTCCTCGACGGTCACGATGTTCGTCTTGCCCGTCTGAATGCTGCGGATCGCCGAGTAGAGCGTCGTCGTCTTGCCCGAGCCGGTGGGGCCCGTGACCAGGATGACCCCCTCGTGGTGCGTCAGCAGCGCCTTGAACGCGGAATGCTCGTCGGGGTTCAGCCCGAGGGCTTCGAGCGAGATCACCGTCGCCCGCGAGTCCAGGATCCGGATGACCACCTTCTCGCCCATCGAGGCCGGGAGGGTGGACACGCGCAGGTCCACCGGCACGCCGTTCACCGCGACGCGTGCCCGCCCGTCCTGCGGGCGGAGACGGTCCGCGATGTCGAGGCTCGAGATGATCTTGATGCGCGAGACCAGCGGGAATCCGGCCGCCCGCGGCACCTTCATCATCTGCCGGAGCACCCCGTCAATCCGGTACCGGACGGCGAACCCGCCCTCTTCCGGCTCGATGTGGATGTCGCTGGCCCGCGCGAGAATGCCCTCCGAGAGGATCAGGTCCACCAGCCGGACCACCGGCCGCTGCGACGCCTCCTCGGCGCTGACCTGGAATTCGTCGGGCGGGGCCTGCTCCTCGAGCGTCTGGACGTCGCTCGTGCCCTCCATGCCCTCGAGCAGCTTCTCGACGACGTTCTCCGGTCGGAAGATCTCGTCGGTCAACGCGGCGATCTTGGCCGGCGACAACAGCTGCATCCGCACCTCGCGGCCGGATGCGAACGCCAGCCCCTTCTCGGCATCGATGTCGAACGGATTGGCGGTGGCGATTTCGAGCACCGAATCGGTCGCGCGCAGCGGCACCACGTGGTAGCGCCGGGCCACGGCCTCCGGAATGACCTCCTTGACCTTCGCCTCCGGCTTGGGTGCCTCCGCTATCGGAATGCGGCACCGCTTGGAGAGGGCCGCCAGGATCTGCTCGTCGCTGGCGTAACCCTTCGAGGTGGTCAGGTCCCACAGCGTAGCCGTCGGCTCCGCCGACGCGCGCAGCGCCGCAACCGCCTCGGCCGTGATCATCGCCGAGATGGTCGGAACCAGCCACTCGTCAGGGAAAACCCGCTCAGTCACTCAGCCGCCTCCGGCTCTTCGCACCGCTCAGAAGCTCCACCACCCCCCGGCCACCCCCCAATATGCCGACGCCCCTGAGGGCTGGCAACGCATTACCGAATCGAGAGTTGAGGCCCGCCTAGAGGATCTCCCAGAAGTCCCGCGTCACGTCGAAGGATGCGCCGAAACGGCCGGTGCGAAGGCCGTAGCCGACATCCAGCCGCAGCAGGTCGCGCAGCCACCCGACGCCGAGGCCGACCACGGGCCGGACCCCCCTGGAGGGAGCACCGAGCGCGGGCAGGATGGCACCGCCCGCCCATCCCGCCGCGATGAAGGGGATCAGCGTGGCCGTGCGGCCCGTGCCGGCGTACGAGCCGAGGGGAATCTCGGGCACGGCGACCGGGAGCCGGATCTCCAGCGACGCCCAGAGTGCCTGACGTCCGACGAGGGCTCGGTACCCTTCGCCGAGCAATGTGCCCCTTCCACCGAGAACGAAGGCGCGATGGTCCGGGAGTCCGGCGCTGCTGGCTCCCGCGCTGCCGCGCGCGACGATCCACCCGCTGCCGACCGGCACCTGCCAGCGCAGGCTGCCGTAGGCGCGCAGATAGGTGTCGTTGAGGCTCGCTTCCACCTCCACCTTCCCGGAGAAACTGCGCACGGTCGTGAAGGCAGGCTGGAGACGTCGCAGCGACACGCGGAGCCGACTCCAGCTCCCGGGCGTCACGGCCACATTGGGCCGCGAGAATGCGCCACGCGCCCAACGCGCGTGGGCGGAGAGGGAATCGATCCGCGCCCACCCGGCCGCGACAGCCAGGCTCGTGCGGCCGCCCAGGGCGAGGGTCGCGCTCCCTTCCCCGCCGGTGGCGAGGTAGTAGTCGCCGTAGTCGGTCCCCGCCTCCTGCGCGAGCAACGAGTTCACCACGCCCGAGACCACCGGCTCGTCCCCGAGATCGCGGATCGCCCGGGCCGCTTCGAGCCGCCAGGTCCAGGCACCCCGCCGCGCCGCCAGACCCACGCCCCCGCTCACCAGCGTGGTGGCGGTCGCCGCTCCGGCTCTGAGCCGCAGCACCGTTGCGTCGTTGCCGGAGCGGACGGTGGTACCGAGCCCGAGGGCCAGCCCTTCGACCCGGTCGAAATGCGCGAAGTCCGACACCGACGAGCCGCCGAGCTGGGTGCGGCGGAGACCGTCGAGGACGTGCCCCGCGGCGACCGCTTCGACCTGCGCACGCACCGCGGCGAAGTCTTCGAGGCGCGCGGGCTCTGCAAACTCCGTGATCGCCGCGCCGAGCGAATCGGTCCACGGAAACGCGTCGCGCACCGCCGGCGGCGCGGCGATGATCTCCGGCCCCGGCAGGGTGGCGAACGCGCTGTCCACCCCTTCGTTCAGGTGGTAGGTGTCTATCTCCCAGCGGCCCTGGATGATGCCGCGCACCGGGAAGTCGAGCCAGGTGAAGCGGCGGCGGATGGCGATCTCCTGCCGGTACGGCAGCCAGTACCTGCCCTCCCAGAGACTGTTCTCGATCGCCACCGTGATGTCCTCGAGCTGGTCGTCGAGGTAGGCGGGGCGCGTGAACTGGAAGGCCATGCGCACGAGGTCGCCGAACTGCACGTCGAGGAAGATCGAGCCGACGAGGCGTGGGGCGTTGTAGTCGCGCGGCCGCACCGCCACCTCGTAGACCAGGATGTCGCGGTCGGGAAGGCGGATCGTAATCGAGTCCCTGAGCGCATACTCGTAGATGCTGGGGCCGTTGCGCGCGAGGGGATGCGGCACGTCGCGCACCTCGTCGCCCTCGCCGAGCCGGATGCGATCGGGGAAGTTGTTGAGCGCGATGCCGAGGTGGTCGCGGTGGTAGGAGATGTCGGTCGGCAGGTCCATCCGGTTGCGCCAGCCGATGATCCGCTGCTTGCTGAGCTCCGGCGCCTTCCAGTAGACTTGCAGCTCGAGCTGGTCCGCCTTGACGAGGCGTGGCGGCTCCGACAGCCCTTCTCCGATCTGCCCGAGGAAGAAGACGAAGCCGTGGGCGCGCGCGCTGAAGTCCTTGAGCCCGGTGTCGGCCAGCGCGGCGGTGCGCCGCGCGATGGCGCGCGCCACCAGGGCTCGCACCGGGGGCAGGTCCCAGTCCTGGGCCGCGGCAGTGCGCGGCACGGCGGCGGACCAGAGCAGTGGCAGAGCGGCGAGCCAGGGAGGGACGTGGTGCGACATGCACCGGCAATATCGCGGCCGGTAACGGGCCGAACAAGCGCGCCGGGCCGGTGAGCGCGGACACGGCGGCGCGGAGGGCGTTCGTCGCGCGAGCGGCGGCCGGGGGCATCGTGCCGCTGGTGCACGAGTGCGTGCTCGACGCCGACCAGCCGGTCGCAGTGCTGCGCAAGGTGGCGCGGCCGCCCTTCGCCTTCCTCCTCGAATCGGTGATCGGCGGAGAGCGGTGGGCTCGATACACGTTTCTGGGCACGGAGCCGCGGGAAGCGTGGCGCTATCGTGGCGGCGCGGTGTCCCGATGGACGCCGGAGGGCGGCTGGGCCGACGCAGGTGAGACCCGCGACCCGATGGGTCACCTCGCCGGCCGCCTGCGTCCGCTGGCCGCCGCGGCGTCGCCCGACCTGCCGAGGTTCTTCGGCGGTGCCGTCGGATTCTTCGGCTACGACGTGGTGCGCACGCTGGAGCGGCTTCCTGCTCCACCGCGCGACGACCTCGGTCTTCCCGACGGGCTGTTCATGGTGGCCGACGCCGTCATCGTGCTCGACAACCTGTACCACCGCGCCCGGATCGTGGTGAGCGTCGTGGTTCCGGACGGCGCGTCCGAAGGAGCGCGCGCATCGCTCTACGACGGTGCGCGCGAGCGCATCGCCGGGATCCTGGAGCGGCTGAAGCGGCCGACCGACCTCGAGCCGCTCGAGCTCGATGCCACGCGCGCGCCCGCGGCAGCCACCAGCCCTTACGCGCCCGCCCAGTTCATGCGGGACGTCGGCCGCATCCGCGACCACATCGCCGCGGGCGACATCTTCCAGGCGGTGCTGGCGCGCCGCCTCGACGTGGCCGGGCACGTGGACGCGCTGCTCCTGTACCGCTACCTCCGGGCGTTGAACCCCGCGCCCTACCTCTTCTACCTCGCGCTCGACGGCTTCGCCCTCGTGGGCAGCTCGCCGGAAGTCCTGGTCCGGATCGAGGACCGGGACGTGACCGTGCGACCGATCGCCGGCACGCGGCCGCGGGGAACCGATCCCGCGGCGGACGCGGCGCTGGCGGCGGAGCTGGCGGCCGATCCCAAGGAGCGCGCCGAACACCTGATGCTCGTGGACCTGGGCCGCAACGACGTGGGACGGGTCGCCGCCTACGGGTCGGTGCAGGTGGCGGAGCTGCTCGCCCTCGAGCGTTACGCCCACGTCCAGCACCTGGTCTCCGAAGTGCGCGGCCGGTTGGCGGACGGGCGCGACGCGATGGACGCCCTCAAGGCCTGCTTCCCGGCGGGCACCGTCTCCGGCGCGCCGAAGGTGCGGGCGATGGAGATCCTCGACACCCTCGAGCCGACGCGGCGCGGTCCGTACGCGGGCGCCGTGGGGTACCTGGGGTGGGGCGCCCGCAACCTCGACGTGGCGATCGCCATCCGCACCTGCGTCGTTCTTCCCGACCGGGTTGCCGTCGAGGTGGGCGCCGGCATCGTTGCCGACTCCGATCCGGAGCGCGAGTTGGCGGAGACGGAAGCCAAGGCGCGCGCGGCACTTCGGGCCATCGCGCTCGCGCGCGGCGCCGTGTAGCTTCACCCGCTGGCGTCCCCCCGGCCGGGGGGGCCATATTTCCGCGTCCGAGGAGCCACACCGCAGATGGCCGACGCGTACAAGCTGGTCAGCACCGCAGGCGACCAGTCGATTGACGTCAAGCCCGGCGTCACGCTGGTCGTCGGCCGTGCCGTCAACAGCGACATCCCGATCTACGAGCCGACGATCTCGCGCCAGCACGCCCAGCTGACGGCCGAGGACGGCGGCGTGCGGATCAAGGACCTCGGCTCCGCGAACGGCACCTTCCTCAACGGCAGTCGCATCACCGATGCGAAGGCCGCCCCGAACGACGTCGTCACCTTCGGCAAGGTCGCCTTTTACGTCAAGGAGTCGGCGAAGCCCGCGGCCGCCAAACCGCAGGGGGAGTCGGGCTTCGCGGTGCCGAAGCCGGCCGGCGCGACGATCGTCCGCCAGCTCCCGGTGCGCGAGTCGGGAAGCGCGATCCAGAGCCCGCTCAAGCGCCTCTCCGCCTCGACCCTGCCCGTCGCCGAGGAGGGCGCGCCCGAGCCCATCACCTCCGCGCGCAGCGCCAAGAAGCTCGAGCTGCTGCTCGAGATCTCGAAGCAGCTCTCGCGCCAGCTCGAGGTGGACAAGCTGCTCGAGTCCGTGGTGGACTTCACCTTCCAGGTGATGGACGTGGATCGCTGCTCGATCCTGCTGTGCGAGCCCTCCTCCGGCGACCTCGTGCCGCGGATCTCCAAGAGCCGCCTCGGCGAGGGCTCCGCCTCGGCGCGCCACGTCCCGCAATCCATCGCCAAGAAAGCCGTCGCCGAGCGGGTGGCGATCCTGACCGACAACGCCGCCGAGGACGAGCGCTTCAAGGGCAAGTCCATCCTGCTTCAGAGCGTCCGCTCCGCGATGGGGGCGCCGCTGATGTCGTCCGAAGGGACGGTGCTCGGCCTGATCTACGTGGACAACCTCACCGCGACGCACGCCTTCACCGACGAGGACCTCGAGTTCCTCATTGCCTTCTCGGGCGTGGCGTCGGTGGCCATGGAGAACAGCCAGCTCTCCGACCGCATCCGCCGCGAGATGCTGGTGCGTGCGAACTTCCAGCGCTTCTTCTCGCCCGACGTGGCCAAGCAGATCTCCGAGCACGGCGAGGAGGTCAAGCTGGGCGGCACCAAGCGGCCGGTGGTGATCCTGTTCTCCGATATCCGCGGGTTCACACCGATGTCGGAGAAGATGGAGCCGGACGACGTGGCCCATCTGCTGCGGGAGTACTTCACTGAGATGGTGGAGATCATCTTCCGCAACGGTGGGACGCTCGACAAGTTCATCGGCGATGCCATCATGGCGCTGTGGGGCGCGCCGCTTTCGATGGAAGACGACGCCGACAAGGCGATGCTCGCGGCGATCGAGATGCAGCGCGCCCTGGTCGAGCTGAACGAGCACTGGCAGACGACCGGCAAGCCGGCCATCAACATCGGCATCGGCATCAACTTCGGCGAGGTGTTCGCCGGCAACATCGGCAGCGAGCAGCGGCTCGAGTACACGGTCCTCGGCGACGCGGTGAACACCGCCTCCCGCCTCTGCTCCAAGGCCGCCAAGGGCGAGATCATGATCTCGGAGCCGTTCTACCAGCGGCTGAAGAAGCCGCCCAAGGTCGAGGCCCGTGAGCCGATTCCCCTCAAGGGCAAATCGAAGCCGGTCGCCAATTACCTCGCCAAGTACTGATTGAGCGCTCCGGCGCTTCCCCCCGATTTCGAATCCTGGACGTTCGCGGGCGGCTCGAGTGCCGCGCGCCGTGACGTCGCCGCCGCCGTGCGCGAGGCGCTGGCCTCGGCAGGGTCGCTGTACCGCTGGGCGGCCACGCAGCCCGGACGGCGGGAGTTCACCGGCCGGGGGGCCGCGTTCGGCGTCACCCTCGGAAGTCAACCGGCGGTGGTGCGCCACGCCCGCCACGGCGGCCTGCTGGCGCCGCTGCTGGGCGATCTGTTCCTCGGAGAACCGCGCTTTTACCGCGAGGCGGCCGTGTCGCAGACGCTGGCCCACCAGGGCGTGCGCACGCCCGCCGTGCTGGCCGGCGTGTGCTATCGCGCCGGCCCCTGCTACCGCGCCGACGTCGTGACGGCGGCCGTGGACGGCGCGGACCTGGTGGAGCTGTTCTACGGCGCGGCCCCCCCGGCCGGCGCCGCGCGCGCCGCGGTGCTTGGCTCCATCGGCGCGCTGGTGCGCCGGCTGCACGACGCCGGCTTCATCCATCCGGATCTCCAGCTCCGGAACCTGCTGGTCCGCAGCGCCACCACGGAGCGGCCCGAGGCATGGCTGCTGGACGTGGACACCTGCCGCGCCATCCGGGCCGACGGCGACGCGGACCGGGCGCGCAACCTCGACCGCCTGTACCGGTCCTGGGCGAAGTGGAACCGGCTTCGCGGCGAGCGCCTCACCGATCGCGATCGCGCCCTGTTCAGCGCCGCCTACCTGGCGGACACGGCGTGAGCGCGCTCAAGGCCTGGACCGGCGGCCGGCTCGGGATCGTGATGATGAGCGCCCTGGGGGACGCCGTGCACGTCCTCCCGTTGCTGGACGCCCTGAAGCGGCACGCGCCGTCCACGCACGTGACCTGGATTCTCCAGCCGGGGCCGGCGCTGATGGTGCAGGGCCACCCTCACGTGGACGACGTCGTGATCTTCCAACGGTCGCGGGGCATGCGGGCGTACGCCGACGTGCGCGGCGAGCTCCGCAGCCGGCCGTTCGATCTGGTGCTGAACCTGCAGGTCTACTTCAAGGCGGGCATCGTGACCTGGCTGTGCCGCTCGCCGGTCAAGCTCGGCTTCGACTGGGCCCGCGCGCGCGACGCCAACTGGCTGTTCACCACGCACCGCATCCGTCCGCACGCGGAGCAACACGTCCAGGACCAGTATTTCGAGTTCCTCGACGCGATGGGCGTGCCGCACGGCGAGCCGCAATGGCGCCTCGCGCCCACCGCTCCCGAACGCGCCGGCGCACGCCTGCTGCTGGAAGGCGCGCGCGAGGGCCCGGTCGTGGGGATGGTCGTGGCTTCCAGCAAGGCGGAGAAGAACTGGATGCCGGAGCGCTACGCCGAGGTCGCACGCGCACTCGAGCGCGAAGTGGGCGCCCGCTGCGTCCTGCTGGGAGGCACCTCCGGCATCGAACGGGACGCAGCGGCGCGCATCCTGGCCGCGGCCTCCGGGAGCGCGATTGACGCGCTCGGGCGCGGCCTCAGAACGCTGCTCGGCCTGATAGATGCGTGCGACGTGGTCGTCTCGCCGGACACCGGACCGCTGCACATGGCCGTCGCCATGAACGTGCCAGCCGTCGGTCTCTACGGGTACAACAACCCGAAGCGGGTGGGGCCGTACCGCCGTTTCACGGAGCTGCTGGTGGACGCCTACGGCGAGCCTGGAGAGGATTACCCGATCTCGATGGAGCACCGGCTGGGGCGGATGGGCAGGATCACGACGGAGGAGGTGCTCGGCCGGGTCCGCGCGGCGCTCGCGCGCTACGCACCGACCCCGCCCTGGCGCCGAAGCCGCGGCGCCTGACTCAGACCCGCCGCTCGCGCACCGTGCCGAAGCGGTACTCGAGGCCGGCGCGCCCGAGCAGATCCACCAGAAGACCCAGCCCCAGACCCATCACCGTGAAGTAGTCGCCGTCAATGCGCTCGACGAGGACGGCGCCGAACCCCTGGATGCCGTAGGCGCCGGCCTTGTCCAGCGGTTCACCCGTGGCGACGTAGGCCGCGATCGTGTCGTCGTCCAGCGGCCTGAACCGCACGCCGGTGCGCTGGGTGCCCGAGACGACTGCGCCGTGGTACGCCACCGCGACCGCGGTGAACACCTCGTGGTCCCGCCCGGCCAGGCGGCGCAGCATGGCCCGCGCCTCGCCCGCGTCGCGCGGCTTGCCCAGGATGTCCCCGCCGATCGCCACGATCGTGTCGGCCCCGACGACCGCCGCACCGTCGCGCGCTGCCGCCGCGACCTTCTCGCGCGCCAGTCGCTCGGCGTGCGCCGCCGGTGCCTCCCCGTTCCGCCACGTCTCGTCGATGTCCGCCGGAGCGATCTCGGCGCTCAGCCCAAGCAGCTCAAGCAGTTGCCGCCGCCGGGGCGAGGCCGACGCGAGCACGATCGGAACCTCCTCACCCATCACTCATCACCTCTTACCCATCACGTCTTCTCCAGTACCAGCGTCACCGGCCCCTCGTTCACCAGCTCGACCTCCATCACCGCGCCGAACCGCCCCGTCTCGACCGGCAGGTGCGCCTGGCGCAGCAGCTCGATGAAACGCGCGTACAGCGCCTCGGCGATCGCGGGCGCCGCGGCGTCGGTGAACGAGGGCCGGCGGCCCTTGGCGGCGTCGCCGTAGAGCGTGAACTGGGAGATCACCAGCACCGCGCCGCCCACGTCCGCCAGCGGCAGGTTCATCTTCCCCTCGCGGTCGGTGAAGACCCGCAGCCCCGCGATCTTGTCCGCCATCCAGCCCAAAGCGGCTTCCCCGTCCTGGGGCGCGAATCCCGCCAGAATGACGAAGCCGCGCCCGATCGCCCCGACGGTCTGGCCGTCCACGCGAACAGCGGCGCGGCTCACGCGCTGCAGCACGACCCGCACCGCCTACTCCACCGTCACGCTCTTGGCCAGGTTGCGCGGCTGGTCCACGTTGCAGCCGCGCCGCACCGCGACGTGGTAGGCCAGCAGCTGCAGCGGCACGGAGGTGAGGATCGGCGTGAGCATGTCGAGCGTCTCCGGGATCGCGATCGCGTGGTCCACCAGCGCGGTGATCTCCGTGTCGCCTTCCGTCACCACGGCGATCACCCGCCCGCCCCGCGCCCGCACCTCCTCGATGTTGGACACGATCTTGGCGTGCACCGCGTCGCGCGGCGCCACGAACACCACCGGCATCAGCTCGTCGATCAGCGCGATCGGCCCGTGCTTCATCTCCGCCGCGGGATACCCTTCGGCGTGGATGTACGAGATCTCCTTGAGCTTGAGCGCCCCTTCGAGCGCCACCGGGAAGTTGTAGCCCCGCCCCAGGTAGAGGACGTTCTGGGCGCGCGTGTACCGCTCCGCCAGCTCCTCGATCAGCGGGCGCTTCGCCAGCACCGCCTCGAGCTGCTCCGGCAGCTTGCGCAGCGCGCGGACGATCTCGCGGCCCTGGAGGATCGAGAGGGACCGCAGCCGCCCCAGGTGCAGGGTGAACAGGGCGAGCGCCGCGATCTGGCTGGTGAACGCCTTGGTGGACGCCACGCCGATCTCGGGGCCGGCGTGCAGGAAGATGCCGCCGTCCACCTCCCGCGCGATGCTGCTGCCCACGACGTTCACGATCCCCAGGGTGCGCGCGCCCCGGCGCTTCGCCTCGCGCAGCGCGGCGAGGGTGTCGGCCGTCTCGCCCGACTGCGAGATGACGATGACGAGGGTGTGTTCGTCCACCAGCGGGTTGCGGTAGCGGAACTCCGACGCGTACTCGACCTCCGTCGGGAGCCGGGCCAGCTCCTCCAGCATGTATTCGCCCACCAGCGCCGCGTGCCACGACGTGCCGCAGGCCGTGAGCACGATGCGGTTCACCTTGAGGAGGTCCTCGTCGCTCAGGTTCAGCCCGCCGAATCGGGCGGTGCCCTCCTCCTCGAGCAGCCGCCCGCGCAGCGTGTTGCGGATGCTCTCGGGCTGCTCGCAGATCTCCTTGAGCATGAAGTGGGCGAACCCGCCGCGCTCGATCGTCGCCAGGTCCCAATCGATCTGGCTGACCTCCTTGGAAACCGGCACGGCGTGACGGTCCTTGACCTGGTAGCCGGACGGCGTCACGACGGCGAGGTTGCCCTCGTCGAGGTAGACCACCGACCGGGTATACGCGAGCACGGCGGAGGGATCCGAAGCCACGAAGTTCTCGCCGTTGCCGATGCCGATCAGCAGCGGGCTCCCGCTCCGCGCCACCACCAGGGTATTGGGCTCCTTCACCGACAGCACCACGATCCCGTAGGCGCCCTCGACCTCCTGCAGCGCCCCGGCGACTGCCTGCTCCAGGGAACCCTGGTAGAACTGCTCGATCAGGTGGGCCAGCACCTCGGTATCGGTGTCCGACACGAAGCGGTGGCCTTTCGAGATCAGCATCTGGCGCAGCGCGGCGTGGTTCTCGATGATGCCGTTGTGCACGACCGCGATGTTCCCCGCGCAGTCGCCGTGCGGGTGGGCGTTCTTGCTCGTCGGCGCGCCGTGGGTGGCCCAGCGGGTGTGCGCCATGCCGGTCGTCGCGTCCCGCACGTCCTTTCCCAGCTGCGACTCAAGCGCCGCGATCTTGCCGGCGGCCTTCTTGATGACGAGCCGGCCGTCCACGATGACGGCGATTCCGGCCGAGTCGTACCCCCGGTACTCGAGGCGCTTGAGGCCATCCATCAGCACCGGTACCGCCTTCCGCGGCCCGACGTAGCCCACGATGCCGCACATCCCTACCTCCCTCTCTCGGACAGCGCGGAGCGCCCGCGCTCGATCAGCGCCTCCGCCTCGGCGCGGCTGGGCGCCTCGGCGATGATCCGCACGACCGGCTCAGTGCCGGACGGTCGTACATGCACCCACCGGTCGGCCAGAGCCAGCCTGAGCCCGTCCTGGCGGTCCTCGGAGGCGCCGGGGACCGACGCCGCCAAAGCGGCGTAGGCCGGCTCCAGTGGGCCAGCGGGGCGTGGGATCTTGGTCTTAACAATAGTATAGCGCGGCGCCGAGTTCACGAGTGCCGACACCGGGGTGCCCCGCGCGGCGAGCAGCGCCAGCGCCAGCGTCGCCGCCACCGGCGCGTCCCGCCCCAGGTGCACTTCGGGCAGGATCACGCCGCCGTTCCCTTCCCCACCGATCACCGCTCCCGCCGCTGCCATCCGCTCCACGACGTTGGCCTCGCCCACCGGCGCCCGCTCGACCGCGACGCCGAATGCGCGCGCTGCGTCGTCCACCACGAGACTGGTGGAGAGGTTGGTCACCACCGGACCTTTGCGGTGCGCCAGGGCCGCGCGCACGGCGAAGGCGAGCGTGTAGTCTTCCCCGATCGGGCGGCCCGCCTCGTCCACCAGCGCGAGGCGGTCCACATCGGGGTCCACCGCCAGCCCCAGGTCGCTGCGGGTCCGCCGGACCAGCTCCCCCAGCTCGCCGAGGTGCTCGGGAATGGGCTCGGGCTCGCGCGGAAAACGTCCGTCCGGCTCCAGGTGGATGCCGTGCACCTCGCACCCCAGTGCCTCGAGCAGCGCAGGCATGATGGCCGAGCCCGCGCCCCGCACGCAGTCCAACGCCACGCGGAAGCGCCGCCGCCGCACGGCCGCCAGGTCGAGCCAGGAGAGGCCGAGCACCCGGTCCAGGTGCGCTCGCACGGCGCCCTCCTCCCGCCGCTCGCCGCCGGTGCCGGCCTGCGCAACCGAGCCGCCGGCGTCCGCCAGCGCGAACAGGGCTTCGACGTCCGGCTTGGCGAGGAACCGCCCACCGGACCCGATGAACTTGAGGGCGTTCCACTCCACCGGATTGTGGCTCGCGGTCACGACAATGCCGCCGTCCAGCCGCATCAGCTCGACCGCGAGCTGGGCGGTGGGCGTGGGCACCATCCCGAGATTGACGACGTCCGCCCCGGCGCCCCGCAGTCCCGCGGACGCCGCGGCGAGGAAGGCGGGACCCGACTCGCGGGAGTCGCGGGCGAGCGCAACGGTGTGGCCACCCCGCCCCCGGACGAAGGTGCCGAACGCCGCTCCGTAGCGCTCCACCACGGACGGCACCAGATCCGCCCCCACGATGCCGCGGAGGCCGGACACGGACCGCATCAGGGTAGAGGTCAGCGAGCCAGCGCGGCGATCGCCGCTTCGTGCAGCGCGCCGACGGCGATCGGGGTCGCGATCGGCAGCCGGCTCACATCGGAGAAGGTCCGTTCGAACGCCGCGACCGCTTCCCCGTCGAACTGCGCGCCCGCCTCGGCGTGCAACTCCTCCAGAGCCGCGTCGGGCCTGCGCGGAGCCACGTACGGCCGCCCGGTGGTCATCGCGTCGAAGGCGTCCGCGACCGAAACGACGCGCGCCACCAGCGGCAACGCATCTCCCCTGAGACCATCAGGGAGGCCCGTCCCGTCCAGCCGCTCGTGATGCGAGCGGACGATCTGGAGCACCCGCGGGCGATCGCGCAGCAGCGGCGTCAGGATCTTCTCGCCGATCACCGTGTGTTCCATGATGTGCATGTACTCGGCCTTGGTCAGCCGCGAGGGCTTGTGCAGCACCTCTTCGCGGACACCGATCTTGCCCACGTCGTGCAGCTCCGCCCCGATCTGGAGATCCGCCAGCGTCGTCGCGTCCAGCCCGAGCGTGCGGGCGATCGCGCCGGCATAGCTCGCCACCCGCGCCGAGTGGCCCCGGGTGTACGCGTCCTTGGCCTCCAGGGCGTGCGCCAGCGATTGCACACCCTCGAGGAACAGCTGCTCGATGCGGTGCGCCTGCTGTTCCACCCGCTGCTCCAGGTTCTTCTGGTAGTCGCGGTTCTCGAAGATGAGGCGTCGCTTCTCCAGCGCCTGCCGCACCCGCGCCTTCACGTCGTCCACCTGGAAGGGCTTGGCGATGTAGTCGAGCGCGCCCTGCGTCAGACACCAGATGGCGCTGGACACGTCCGAAACGGCGGTCACCATCACGACGCCCGCGTCGGGCCACCGCCGCCGCACCTCCGCCAGCAGCTGGATGCCGTCCATCTCCGGCATCCGGATGTCGGTCACGACCAGCTCCGCCGGCTCCCGTTCCAGCTCCCCGATGGCCTCGCGGCCGCTGGCGGCCGACCGGCAGACGACTCCCTCGGCCGTCAGCAGCCGCACCAGGATGCTGCGGAGATGCGGCTCGTCGTCCACCACGAGGCAGCGCAAGGGCTTGGCGTCGGTCACGTTGCCTAGCCTAGACCCCGCCTGGCCGGGTGTCAACCCGCGCCGGCCCGAGGCCGAACCCGCGCAAACAGCGACGCGAAGCGCCGTTCCGCTTGCTGGTGCCGCGGGCCGGGTGTAAGGTTCGCCGCATCCACTTGTCCGGACACGGGATGGCACGCATCAGGGACACCGACACGCTCCACGGGCTGGGCACCCGCGCCGTCCACGCGGGGCAGGAACCGGAGCCGCTCGCCGGTGCGGTCACGACGCCGATCTACCAGACCTCCACCTACGTTCAGGACGCGCTCGGAAAGCACAAAGGCTACGAGTACGCCCGGGTCAACAATCCGACCCGCGACGCGCTGGAGCGGAACGTCGCGTCGCTCGAGGGAGGGACGCACGGTTTCGCCTTCGCCTCCGGGATGGCCGCCGTGGACTCGGTGCTCTCCCTCCTGGCGACCGGCGACCACGTGGTGTGCGGCGAGAACGTGTACGGCGGCACCCACCGCCTGATGGAGCAGCTCCGCTCCCGCCTCGGGCTCACCTTCACGTTCGTGGACACCCGGGACGTTGCCATCGTCGAGCGGGCGATCCGGCCGCAGACGAAGCTCCTGTTCGTCGAGACGCCGACCAACCCGATGATGCGCCTCGCCGACCTCGCGGCGCTGGGATCCCTGGCCGCCGCGCGCAAGCTGCTCTTCGCCGTGGACAACACCTTCGCCACGCCTGTCTTCCAGCGCCCGTTCCAGTTCGGCGCCGACATCATCGTCCACTCCACGACCAAGTACCTGAACGGCCACTCGGACATGGTCGGCGGCATGGTGGTCGTGCGGCGTGACGATCTCGCCGAGCAGTTCGCGTTCCTGCAGAAGGCCGTCGGCGCGGTGCCGGGCCCGTTCGACTGCTGGCTGGTGCTGCGCGGCACGAAGACGCTCACCCTCAGGATGCGCCAGCACGACCAGAACGGGCGCCGCATCGCCGAGTGGCTCGAGCAGGACAAGCGGGTGCGGGCGGTGTTCTACCCGGGCCTGCCCTCGCATCCGCAGCACAATCTGGCGTGCCGCCAGATGTCGGGGTTCGGCGGGATGATCTCCTTCGAGGCAGGCTCGCTCGAGCGGGCGCGGCGGATCCTCGAGCGCACGCGGATCTTCGCGCTCGCCGAATCGCTGGGCGGCGTCGAAAGCCTGATCGGGCACCCCGCCACGATGACCCACGCCGCCGTGCCCCGGGCGATGCGGGAGAGCATGGGGCTCACCGAGGGGCTGGTCCGGCTGTCGGTGGGGATCGAGGACGCGGACGACCTGATCCAGGACCTGGATCAGGCGCTGGCCGGCTAGATTCCAGGCCGCTGAAACGTCGCGCCGGTGGGCGCGTAAGGGAGTCCGGAGCCCCACCTGCTTGGAGGATGTATGACGGACGCAAACCAGAGCTTGCCTTCACGCCGCCCTCGCACCGTGCTGGCGCAGATCTCCCCTCGCGCCTGGGAGCACGTGAGCGACCGCGCGGCGCTCAACACCCTGCGCAGCATTCCCGGCTTCGACGAGGTCGTCCGCAAGATCTACGGCTTCTTCGGCGAGCGCGGCGTGCGCCTGCTCTTCCAGGCCAACGCCGTGCGGGTCGGCCCCAACCAGTTCCCCCGCGTCCACGCCGCCTTCACCGACGTGTGCGCCACGATGGACTGGGAGCCGCGCCCCGATCTCTTCATATCGCAGACGCCACTGGTCAACGCCGGCGCGTTCGGGATGGACCGTCCGTTCATCGTCCTCAACTCGGGGGCGCTCGCCCTGCTCGACGACGAGGAGCTGCACACGATCCTCGGCCACGAGCTGGGCCACGTGATCAGCGGCCACGCCCTCTATCGCACCATCCTGTTCATCATCCTGGAGTTCGGCTTCCGGAACCTCCCCTTCCTCGCCGGCATCGCGCTCCTGCCGATCCAGTTCGCGCTGCTCGAGTGGTACCGGAAGAGCGAGCTGTCGAGCGACCGCGCGGGGCTGCTGGCCAGCCAGGACGCCGTCGCCTCGATGCGGATGTTCATGAAGCTCGCGGGGGGCGGGAAGATCGAGGAGATGAACCTCGACGCCTTCATGACCCAGGCGAAGGAGTACGAGGAGGGCGGCGACGCGATGGATGTTATCTACAAGGTGCTCAACACCCTGGGGATGACGCACCCGTTCCACACACTCCGCGCGGCGGAGCTGCAGCGCTGGGTCGCCGGCGGCGACTACGACCGCATCCTCCGCGGCGAGTATCCGCGCCGCGGCACCGATGACGAGAAGCGGCCCCTCGCCCAGGACCTGGGTGAGGCGTCACAGTACTACGCCGACCAGGCGAGAGGCGCCGTGGACAGCGTCGCCGACGTCGCGAAGAAGGCGCGCGACGCATTCGTCGGCGCCTTCAGAGGACCGTCGAGCAAGTGAGAATCCTGGTCGTCGGCGGCGGGGGCCGCGAGCATGCCCTGCTCTGGGCCCTCGGCCGCGACGCCCCGCAGGCCACCCTGTTCTGCCTCCCCGGGAACGCCGGTACAGCGAGCCTCGCCACCAACCTTCCCGGCAAGCCCACCGATGTAGACCACGTCGCCAGGACGGCGCGCGAGCAGCGCGCGGACCTGGTCGTCGTCGGCCCCGAGGCGCCGCTCGCGGCGGGGCTCGTGGATCGCCTCGCGAAGGACGGCGTCCCGGCGTTCGGCCCGACGAGCCAGGCGGCGCGCATCGAATCCTCCAAGGTGTTCGCCAAGGAGTTGATGACCCGGCAGAAGGTCCCGACCGCTCGCTTCCACACCTTCACCGACTTCGACGCCGCCTCCCGCTACATCGCCACGCACGCGGAGCCGCTCGTCGTGAAGGCCTCCGGCCTCGCCGCAGGGAAGGGCGCGGTGGTCTGCCGCACCCGCCAGGAAGCCACGGCCGCTGCGGCCCGGATGCTCAAGGAGGCCACCCTCGGGTCCGCCGGCGCCGAGATCCTCGTCGAGGAACACCTCGAGGGAGAGGAGCTCTCGGTCCTGGCCATGACCGACGGCGAGCACTTTGCGGTGCTGCCGCCGGCCCAGGATCACAAGCGTCTCGCTGACGGGGACCTCGGGCCCAACACGGGTGGCATGGGAGCGTATTGCCCCGTCGGCATCGCCTCCGAATCTCTCCTCGTGAGGGTGGCGGACGAGGTCTTCGCGCCCGTTCTGAAGGGTCTGCGCGACGCCGGAGCACCTTATCGTGGCGTGCTTTACGCCGGACTCATGATACGCAGGGACGGCTCGCCAGCCGTGATCGAGTTCAACTGCAGGTTCGGTGACCCGGAGGCTCAGGCGATCCTCCCAACCCTGCCTGGTGGCATCCTGCCGGTGCTCCGGATGATCGCAGAGGGTGGATGGATGCCACCGGGGCATGCCATGGGCGATGCCCGGCACGCGGCGGTCTCCACCGTCCTGGCCGCCCAGGGCTACCCGGATGCCCCCAGGCTCGGGGCGGCGGTCTCGATTCCAGCCTCGCTCGAGGCGGACCCCGACGTCCACGTCTTTCACGCCGGCACCTCCCGTGATGCCGACGGCACACTGCGCGTTGCGGGAGGCCGTGTGCTGGCTGTGACGGCCGCAGCGGCCACCGTTGCCGGGGCTGCGGCCAAGAGCCGCGCGGCCGCGGAGGCGATCAGCTTCGAGGGCAAGCAGTTCAGGCGGGATATCGGCTGGCGCGAGATCGCCCGCGCCCGGTAGCCGTGCCGGAGCTCCCCGAAGTCGAAACGATTGCCCGCGACGTGCGCCCCCTGCTGGTGGGCGCCACCCTCCGCCGCGTCCAGGTCTTCAAGTCCGACGTTCTCAGAGGCGTGGCCCGTCCCGCCTTCCGGCGCTCGCTGGAAGGCCGCGCGATCGAGGGCGTCACCCGCCGCGCCAAGCACCTCGTCATCCTCCTGGACGACGGCTCTCGACTCGTGATTCAGCCGCGGATGACGGGCTCCCTCACGGTCGTGCGCCGTGGCGACACCGACCCGTACGCGGTCATCGAGGCCGACCTCTCGACCGGAGGGCGGCTGCGCTACCGCGACGTGCGGCGGCTCGGAGCCGTGCACCTGCTCTCTCCCGCAGCCTGGGAGCGCTACACGGCGCGCATCGGCCCCGAGCCCCTCGAGCGCTCCTTCACGGCGGCGCGCCTCGCCGACGCGCTCTCGGGGGGCGCGCTCGCCGTCAAGAAGGCGCTGATGGACCAGCGGCGGCTCGCGGGTGTCGGGAACATCTACGCGAACGAGGCGCTGTGGCGTGCGCGCCTGGACCCGTCGCGGCCGGCGCGCGCGATCCGGCCGCCGGAGATCCGGCGGCTGCATTCCGCCCTCGTCGCCCTCCTCCGGAGCGCGATCCGCCGTCGCGGCACCACGGTACGTGACTACCGCACGGGCACGGGCGAGGCAGGCGGGTTTCAGGAGCGGCTCGACGTCTACGGCCGCGCCGGGCGGGGATGCCGTCGCTGCGGCCCGCGGCACCGGATCGCACTCACCCACGC
>Ga0326726_10000959_pt1 | contig 26845 bp, 22 predicted proteins | sample MHFenrmetagenome_2_FD_207603 | JGI IMG/M metagenome (GOLD analysis project Ga0326726, IMG submission 207603) | Lab enriched peat soil microbial communities from Michigan Hollow, Ithaca, NY, United States - MHF15MN | ecosystem: Environmental > Terrestrial > Soil > Wetlands > Peat | place: USA... | reverse complement strand
CTCGATTTCAGGGCCGCACCCCGCGGCGTTTGCCCTTCCCGCGAGCCCGGCGTACGCTTAGCGATTGGCCGTTACCACAGGAGCCCCGGGGAAACAGCGTAGCCGGGAGGATCGCGTGGCGCGCGTACTGGTCCTGGATGACGAAGATGAGGTGCGCACCGTATTGATGCGCGCGCTCCAACGCGCGGGGCACGAAGCGCTTGGAGCAGCGGACGGCCTCGAAGGTATGCGTGTGGTCCGCACCGAGCCCATAGATCTGGTCGTCACGGACCTGGTGATGCCCGAAGTTGACGGTTTGGAGTTCATGCGGGAACTGGGACACCTTCGGCCGGGCATGCCCGTCATCGCGATCTCGGGCGGCGGTGTGTGGGATGCCCGGAGCCTGCTCGCCGTTGCCGGAACTCTGGGTGCCATCCGGACCATGAGCAAGCCATTCGAGCTGGCGGACTTTCTGACGCTCGTGAACGAGGTGCTCGCCACCAGGATGCCTCCGGGCGGAAAGCCCGACGCTCCCAAGTAGCGGCCTCCCGGTGAGGCCGCGCACGCCGTCGCTCCTTGGCCTTGGCCCACTGGTGGCGGTGATGTTCTTCACCGTTTCAGGCGGGCCGTTCGGTCTGGAAGGGCTGGTCGGAAACGTCGGCCCCGGCGTCGCGATCCTCCTCCTCGTTCTCACCCCGCTCCTCTATAGCGTCCCCGAAACGCTCATCGTCGGGGAGCTGGCCTCGATGCTCCCCGCGGAGGGTGGCTACTACCAGTGGGTCAAGCGCGCCTTCGGCCGGTTCGCGGGGTTCACCAACGGATGGCTGAGCTGGATGTACTCGCTGATCGACATGGCGATCTACCCGGTGTTGTTCCTCCAATACCTCCGGTTCTTCACCGGACCGCTCGGGCCGTTGCCTTCGTGGGGGCTGGCGCTCGCGCTGATCTGGGGCGCTACCTGGCTCAATCTGCGGGGGACACGGACCGTCGGCATCGCCTCCGGGTGGTTCACCGTTCTGGTGCTGGCCCCGTTCGCCGTGCTGGCTGGCGTCGCGCTGCTGCGCTGGTCCGCACATCCGGGAGCCGCGTTCGCTGCGGTCCCGTTCCGCGCCGGCGGGACGACGTTTCTCGGCGCGCTGGGCCTCGGCATCTCGCAGAGTGTCTGGAACTACAGCGGGTGGGACAACGCCTCGACCGTCGGCGGGGAGATCGAGAATGCGGGGGCCACCTACCCGCGCGCCCTGCTCCGGGCGCTGCCACTCGTCACGGTGGTGTACCTCCTCGGCGTCGTGCCCGCCCTCGCGGTCAGCGACTGGAGGCTCTGGACCGACGGCGCCTGGCCGGCGATCGCCGAAACGGTGGCCGGGAGGTGGCTCGCGGCCTGGATCGCCGCGGCGGGGATGATCAGCGCGTTCGCGCTCTTCAACGCGCTGCTGCTCGTCTACTCTCGCGTCCCCCTGGTGCTCGCGCGGGACGGGCTGCTGCCGGCGGCACTCGGCGTGACCGACGAGCGGGGCACGCCGCGGCGCGCCGTGGTGGCGTCCGCGGCCGGGTACTCGATCTTCGCGCTCCTCTCGTTTGGCGGGCTGCTGGCGGCGGACGTGCTCCTGTACACCGCGGCCCTGGCTATGGAGTTTGCAGCGCTGCTGGCCTTGCGGCGGCGCGAGCCGGAGCTGAGAGGGGCGTTCCGGGTCCCGCTCCGCGCACCGGTGCTCGCCGTCCTGGCCGCGCTTCCCGTGCTCGTGCTGGCGGTCGCAGTGGTGCTCGAAGTGCGGAGCCGGACCATCGGGCTGGTCGGCGTGCTCGTCGCCACGGCCTGCGGCATTGCCGGACCTCTGGCATATGCAGCGTTCCGCCCGATTTCACCCTCACCCACTGACCGGAGTCGCACCGGATGACCGCCCCCCGCGCCGATGCCGCCGCGCCCGCCCACGCCGCGATCCGCGCCCATCCGGAGCGGGATCGCACCGACGATGCGCCGCGGATCCTGGCGAGTGGAATCGTCGCGCACGTCGGCTTCGTGGACGAAGGCCGGCCGGTGGTGATTCCGATGACGTACCACTACTCGCCGGACGCGCCGCGCCGCCTCTACCTGCACGGCGGGCGAACCGGCCGGTTGATGACGCACTTGGCCACTGGACTGCCGATCTCGGTCGCGGTGACGATCGCGGACGGCCTGGTCTACTCGAAGACCGCGCTCGACCACTCGGTGAACTACCGCTCGGTCGTGGTGTTTGGGCGCGCGGCGGCCGAGCAGCCGGATATCGAGGCGCGGCGGCGGATCCTGGATGCGATGATCGCGAGGTACTTCCCGGGCCGGACGGTGGGTGTGGACTACGAGCGGGCGCCCGACGCGCATCTCGAGGCGACAGCCCTGGTGGCACTGGAGATCGAGGAGTGGAGCGCGAAGGTGCGCGAGGGCGGGCCGAACGGGCCGGGCGACGGAGACGCGGCGCGCCCCGGCACCGCGGGCGTGGTCCCGTTGGGGCGCCGCTAGGCTTCGAGCGCTAGTGCCGCCTCATCGCCAGCCCATTCGCTCCCGGAGGCCGGTGATGTGCGCCGTATGATGGCGCCCGTGCCACGCGTACATCGCCACCACCCCGTCCAGCGTCATGATGCCGTTCTCGGGGTGATTGAGCGTGCGGGCGAAGTCGCCAGGCCGCACGCCCTCCAGCAGCAGCACCCAGCGCCGGTGCAGCGCCTCGAGCAGAGTCAGCGACACCTCGACCGGAGCCCCGACTTCCGGTGTCCCGGCCCAGTCTCCCTGATTGTACGGCTTGATCGTGGGCTGGTCCTCGGTCAGGAGGAACTTGCAGCGGAGGTACGCGTGCATGTGGCTGTCGGGCACGTGGTGCACGACCTGGCGCACCGTCCAGCCGCCGTCCCGGTAGGGGGTGTCGAGCCGCTTCTCGTCGAGGCCCTTCACCGCGCGTCGCAGGTTCTCGGGCGCGGCGGCGATCTGGGCGACGCATTCGCTGCGCTGCGCCGGAGTGAGCGCGGACACCGCCTCGTGGCGGCCGATGGGGTACCGGGCGTCGGTCATGCGGTCCTCGTGGGTGGAGTGAGGCGCGCGAACTCCCAGCGCCGCCACAAAAGATACAGCGCCGGGATCGCCACCAGGGTGAGCAGCGTTGAGCTCACCATGCCTCCGATCATCGGCGCGGCGATGCGGCGCATCACCGATCCGCCGGCCCCTTGGCCCCACATGATCGGGAGCAGGCCGCCCATGATGGCGAGCACGGTCATCATCTTGGGCCGCAATCGCTCCGCGGCGCCGTGGACCACCGCCTCGTGCAGGCGGTCGGCGGTCAGCGGCCCTTCGCGCGCGGCCGCCTCGCAGGCGAGGTCGAGGTAGATGAGCATCACCACGCCGGTCTCGGCCGCAACGCCGAACAGCGCGATGAACCCCACGGCGACCGCCACGCTGAGCTCATAGCCGAGGAACCAGAGCAACCAGAAGCCGCCGACCAAGGCGAGCGGCAAGGCAAAGAGCACGATCGCGACGTCCCGCACGTTCCGGAAGTTGAGGTAGAGCAGGACGAGAATGATCAGGAGCGTGACCGGCACGACCAGCACCAGCTTGGCGCGCGCCCGCTCCAGCGACTCATACTGACCGCTCCACACGATCCGGTAACCGGGGGGCAATGTCACGGAGGAGTCCACGGCGCGGCGCGCCCGACGGACGTAGCCTCCCAGGTCGCCCCCCGCGAAGTCCACCTGCACCCAGGAGGTGAGGAACGCATCCTCCGTCCTCACCTGCATCGGCCCGCTGGTGATGCGGATATCGGCGAGCTGGCCCAGCGGCACCTGTGCCGTGCGCGTCGGCGCGGGCGGGCCCATCGCCGCCCCGGCTGCGCTCGCCCCGCCGAGCTGGACCGGGACCAGGATACGCCGGAGCATGTCGGGGCTGTCGCGCAGGTCGCGCGGGTAGCGGACGAGGACGGTGAAGCGCTCGCGACCCTCCACGGTGGTCGTCACCGGCATGCCGCCGATGGCCGCGGCGATGGTGTGCTGCACGTCGGCGACGTTGAGCCCGTACCGGGCTGCCTCGGCCCGATTCACGGCAATGTCGAGATAGGCCCCCGAGACGGCGCGCTCGGCGAACGCGCTCCGTGTGCCAGGCACCGTCATCAGCACCCCCTCGACCTCCAGCCCGATGTGCTCGAGCTGCCGCAGATCGGAGCCGAAGATCTTCACGCCGACGGGGGTCCGAATCCCGGTGGCCAGCATGTCGATGCGCCCCCGGATGGGCTGGGTCCAGGCGTTCGCGTACCCGGTCGTGCGCACCGCTGCGTCCATCTCGGCCACCAGCCGGTCGCGTGTCATCCCGGGCCGCCACTGCTCAGGCGGTTTCAGCACTACCACGGTTTCGTTCATGTCGAGCTGGGCGGGATCCGTCGCCGTGTTGGCGCGGCCGGCCTTGCCGAACACGCTGGCCACTTCGGGGAACGAGGTGAGAATCGAGTCCTGTACGCGCAGCGCCTCGCGAGCGACCGTGATCGAGACTCCCGGCACCGTCGTAGGCATATAGAGCAGCGTGCCTTCGTCGAGCGGCGGCATGAACTCGGACCCGAGGTGTGCGGCGGGCCAGAGCGTGGCCGCGATGACGAGCCCGCCGGCCGCGACCACCGCCCACGGCCTGCGGAGCGCGGCGAGGAGGACCGGGCGGTAGAGCCGCTGGAGCCACCGGTTGAGCGGGTTCTCGTGCTCGTGCCGGATGCGCCCGCGCACGAAGTACCCCATGGCGACCGGCACGACGGTGACGGCGAGGAGCGCCGCGGCAGCCATCGCGAACGTCTTGGTGTACGCGAGGGGTTTGAAGAGCCGTCCCTCTTGTGCCTCGAGGCTGAAGACGGGCAGGAACGAAACGGTGATCACCAGGAGCGAGAAGAAGAGCGGCGGCCCCACCTCGCCCGCGGCCTCACGCACGATGGTCCAGCGCCGCGCGGGGGGCACCAGCTCCGCGCCGCCCGCGTGCTCAAGGTGCTTGTGCATGTTCTCGATCATCACGACGGCGGCATCGATCATCGCGCCGATGGCGATGGCAATCCCGCCGAGGCTCATGATATCTGCCGAAAGGCCCAGCCACCGCATCACCACGAGGCTCATCAGAACGCCGAGCGGCAGGGTGACGATCGCCACGAGCGCGGAGGGGAGGTGCAGCAGGAAGACCACGCACACTGCGGCGACGACGAGCGACTCCTCTCCGAGCTTCTCGCGCAGCGTGGCCACCGACCGGTCAATCAGGTCGGAACGATCGTACACCGGCACGATCCGCATGCCCGGTGGGAGACCGGACTGCATCTCGGCGAGGCGCGCCTTGACTCGGGCGATGGTGGCGCGGGCGTTCTCACCGAAGCGCATCACCACGATTCCGCCGACGGCGTCACCGGTGCCGTTCCAGTCGGTCGCGCCGCGCCGGATCTCCGGGCCGAGGTGTACCGTGGCGAGATCGCGCACGCGAATGGGGATGCCCGCGCTCGTGGTGGCGACGACCGCGCCCGCGAGATCGTCGATGCCGCGGGCGTAGCCGAGGGCGCGGATCATGTACTCGCGGCCCGCAAGCTCGATCACGCGGGCCCCGGTCTCCGCGTTGGCGCCACTCACGGCGTCCATCACACGCGTGATTGGCACTCCGTACGCCTGAAGCCGCACGGGGTCCACGTCCACCTGGTACTGCCGCTCGTACCCTCCGACCGCCGCCACTTCCGAGACCCCCGGCACGGCGGCGAGCCCGTAGCGGAGGTACCAGTCCTGAATGGCACGCAGTTCCGCCTCGGAATGCCGGTCGCTGGTAAGCACGTACTGGTAGATCCAGCCCAAGCCGGTCGCGTCCGGGCCCAGCACGGGTTGGGCGGTCGCAGGGAGCCGACTGCGCAGGCCGCTGAGGACCTCGAGAACGCGCGAGCGGGCCCAATAGAGATCGGTCCCGTCCTCGAAGAGCACGTAGACGAGGCTCATTCCGAAGAACGAATAGCCTCGGACGGTGCGGGCGCCCGGCACCTTCAGCATCTCGCTCGAGACGGGATACGTGACCTGGTCCTCGACGATCTGGGGGGCCTGCTCGGCGAAGTCGGTTTGGACGATCACCTGGACGTCGGTGAGGTCCGGCAGGGCGTCGAGTGGAATGGTCTTGAGGGCCCACAGCCCGGCGCCCCCGACGGCGAGGACGGCGAGACCGACGAGGAACCGGTTGTGCGTGGACCACTCTATGAGGCGACGTAGCATGGCGTCCCCCTAGTGCCTGCGGCCGGGAGTTGTCGCAGGCAGCGGCACCGGGGCCTTTTGAGCCGGGCCCTTGTCCATCCCTGCCATTCCCGCCATCGCCCCGGAGAGATTCGACTCTGCGTCGAGGAGGAAGGCTGCCGCGGCCACCACGCGTTCGCCCGCGGCTACGCCGTGCAGGACCTCGACGAGGCTGTCGGTTCCCGCGCCCAGCATGACCGGGCGGGGATGCGGCCTGCCGGCGCTGTCCACCACGAAGACAAGCTCGCGGTCGCCGGTCACGAGTGCCGCCTGCCGCGGGATCACGACCGCGCGGCGGCCCAGTTCGGCGTGAATCACGGCGGTGCCGAACATGCCCGGCCGCAGGCGCCCGCCGGCCGCATCGAGCACGAAGCGCACCCGGGCCGTCCGGGCGATCGAATCGATCGTCGGATAGACATAGCTCACCGTCGCGCGGATGGGTTCACCGGGGAAAGCGCCGAAGTCCACCATCGCCTGCTCGCCCACGTGCACGGTCGCGAGGTCGTTCTCGAAGACATCGGCTTCGAGCCAGACGCTGGAGAGATCGGCGATGCGGAACAAGGGCGCGCCGGCCGTCACGGACTGCCCCTCCACGGCATACTTCTCGAGCACGGTGCCGGAGGAGGGGGCGCGCAACGTCAGCGCCCGGCGTACCTGTCCGGTGCGCTCGATGTCGTCCAGTTGCTCGGCGCCGATGTCCCAGAGCGTGAAACGCCGGCGCGCGGCGGCCACGAGTGAATCGGCGTTGCGCTGCGCCTCATCACTGGCGGCGGGCCCGAGCGAAGCCCTGAGCCGCGAGGCGAGGATCAGTTCCTCCTGCGCCGCGACGAGCGCCGGGCTGTACAGCTCGAGCAGTGCATCGCCGGCGCGCACCTGTCGGCCGGTGAAGTCGGCGTCCAGGTGCTCCACGTAACCGTCCACGCGTGCCACCACCGCACGCACGGCCGATTCGGCCGGCACCACGCGGCCCACGAGCCGCAGCTCGCGCACCAGGTTCTGCTCGCTCGCGACGGCTGTCACTAAAGGCCGGACCGTGCCCGGCGTCCCCATCCCGGGCATCCCGCTCATCGCGGGCACGATCTTCCGGCTGCAACCCGAGGCGAGGAGCGCGGCGGCCAGGATCAACCAGGTCGTCTTCATCGCATGTCCTCCGCAAACGGCCGGCCGATGAGCCGGTCAATGTCCGCCACCGCCGTGCCATACATCGCCTCGAAGCGGTGGAGGTCGTGCTCGTAGTCGAGGAGCATTGTCTGGGCATCGAGTACCACCGCGATGTCGGCGCGTCCGACGCGGTACGACGCGAGTGCGGCATCCAGTCCGGCAGCCGCCTGCGGGACGAGCGTGCTTGCATACTGTCGCACCAGGTCCCGGGCGGTTTGCGCTTCGGCCCGCGCGCGCACCAGGCTGGCAAGCACGTGCTGGCGTTCCGCTTCGAGGTCGTGCGCCGCGGCGTCCGTCAGCGCCCCGGCCTCGTCGCGCACGCGGTTCTGTTTGGCGGCCGCGAAGATCGGGACGCTCACGCTCACCATCAGCGAGAGCATGTCGTTGTTCCGCGAGCGTTGGCCGTAGGCGATCCCTACCCCCAGATCGGGGAAACGCTCGCGGTCCGCAGCCGTATGGTTCGCTCGCGCCGCGTCGAGCGCCGCCGCGGCCGCCAGAATCTCCGGGCTGTGGGCCTCCGCAAGCGCCGCCAGCGAGTCGGAGGAGGGGAACGCGGGCAGGTCGAGGCCGTGCGGCATCGCGACGTCCACCGCGTGTTCCTCCTTCGAGGGAAGCAGCACGGGTGATTCGGCGGGTCTCCCGAGCGCCTCGTTCAACGCCGTGGCGGCCTGATGCCGCTCGAGCTGCATCTCGGTGATCTCCTGGCCGAGACGGGTGACGGCTGCCTGGGCACGCAACACATCCACCTGCTGGGCGCTGCCGACGGCGTACCTCGCCCGCACCGCATCGGCCATGTCCCGCAGGGCGTCGAGTCGTTGCCGCATCACTGCGAGCGCGCGATCGGCGTGATAGACACTCCAGTAGGCCGCGCGCGTTCGTCTCTCGACCTCGAGCGTGGCGGCCTCGCGCAGCAACGCGAGCCGGGCGCTGCCGGCGCGCGCGGCCGCGCGCCGGGCATTCGGGGCCCCGCCGATCGGCAGCGTCTGCATCAACGTCACCTGATTCATCGTCATGGGATCGGCCGAGGCCCGGAGCGACGGCACCATGTAGTTCATCGCGCCCACGGTGAGCGTGGGGTCCGGCCACGCGCCGGCGGGTCCGAGGCGCAGGGCAGCCGCCCGCGCTTCGGCTGCCCGCGCGGCCAGCTCTGGATTGTTGGCCCGCGCGAGTGCGACGGCACGGGCGAGATCCAAAGTGTCAGGCGCCGCTTGCGCGGCCACAGTGGCCGGCGCGGCGGCGAGCGCCGCGGCGGCGAAGACAAGACGCAAAGCCATAGGCCCCTCGTGAAACAGGAAACGGACGTACTACGCCTGCGACGAGGTCAGCTTTGGGGAGGTGGCGGAACCGGGACGGCGCTGAAGGAGAGCGGAACTGCGGGAGACAGTGTGCGGCCCGGGACGGTCGCCGTCAGCGCGGCGATCACGGAACCCGGAGTAGGCAGCGCCGGTGCCTGCAAGGCGCACGCACCTGCGAGGATGCAGCCGTTGGCCGTCGGTGCGTCGGCGGGACTGAGAACCGGACCCGATGGCGACGTATGCCGGGCGCATTGCGAGGACGCCTGCTGCGCGGGACAACAGACCAGCATCCCGGGCAGCCACTGCAGCTGTCCGGCGAGCGCCACACAGGCGAGGAGTCTTGCCGTGGCCGAGCGCACCGGCGGCAAACATAGCAAGGAGCGCGCCATTCCCGCGATGGGGCCCGCCGCCGGACGGCGGTCACACATTGCCCAACCTGTTCCGGCGCCGCATGTTGACGGGAGTTGGTATCCACGGTGATTGGGAGGGCAGATGCGCGACGTAACGCGAAGGGACGTGGTGAAGAGCGGGTTGGCCGCTTCGATCGGGGCGTGGGCGATGCCGGCGGGAACCGTTGCCCGGTCCGGCGAGGCCGATGGGGCCGAGGAGGTCACCTCTCATGCCGCCGTCACGGCCGTATCCCGAGAACGCCTCCTCCTCGACTTCAACTGGCGCTTTCAGCTCGGTCACGCCAACGACCCGGCCCAGGACTTCGGCTACGGCAACGGAGAGGAGTTCGCCAAGACGGGCGAGTTCATGCGTGTCCCGTCGAAGCCGGACTTCGACGTCAGCGGCTGGCGGCAAGTGGACCTGCCGCACGACTGGGTGGTCGAGCTGCCCTTCGAGAACGATCCGGCGCTGTACAACCAGGGTTTCAAGCCGGTCGGCCGCGCCCACCCGGCCACGAGTATCGGCTGGTACCGCCGCGTCTTCGAGATTCCGGCAGGCGATCACGGTCGCCGACTGGGCCTCGAGTTCGACGGCGTGTTCCGCGACTGCCTGGTCGCGCTGAACGGCATCTATCTCGGCAGGAACCTGAGCGGCTATGCCCCGTTCCGCTTCGACATCAGCGACGTGGCGAATTACGGCGGCAGCAACGTGCTCGTCGTGCGCGCCGACGCCACCGAGCACGAAGGGTGGTTCTACGAGGGCGCGGGGATCTACCGGCACGTCTGGCTGGTGAAGACCGCGCCGCTGCATGTGGCACCGGGAGGGACGTTCGTCAGCTCCGACGTGCACGGCGGAGCCGCGACCGTTGTGGTTCAGACGCAGGTGGAGAACGAGAGCGATGGAGCGCCGGTGTGCAGGATCGTTTCGACAGTCACCGACCCCTCGGGCAAGGTCGTGGCGCGCGCCGCGACGGCGCCCGCCAGAGTCGCGGGCTGGAGTGGCCGGGAGTTCACGCAGCGCATCGCCGTGCCGCATCCCGCGCTCTGGTCGCTCGAGCACCCGCAGCTCCACCGCCTTACTACGGTGATCGAAGCGGGCGGGGTGGAGGTGGATCGGCTGGAGACGGCGTTCGGAATCCGGACCATCCGGTTCGACGCCGACCACGGCTTCTTCCTGAACGGCGAACGCGTCGAGCTCAAGGGCACCTGCAACCACCAGGATCACGCGGGTGTCGGCTCCGCGCTTCCCGACCGGCTGCAGTACCACCGGGTCGAGCGGCTCAAGGGGATGGGCTGCAACGCCTACCGCACGTCGCACAACCCCCCCACGGCCGAGCTGCTGGACGCGTGCGACCGCCTCGGCATGCTGGTGCTGGACGAGACGCGGATGATGGCCTCCAGCGAGGAAGCCGTCAGCCAGTTCAGCCGGTTGATCCGTCGCGACCGCAACCATCCCTGTGTGTTCGCGTGGTCCATCGGCAACGAGGAGTGGTTCGTCCAGGGCTCGGAGCGCGGCGCGCTCATCGCCGCCGCCATGAAGCGGCAAGCAGCGAGGCTCGATCCCTCTCGGCTCGTCACCGAAGCGATGAACGGCGACTGGGGGAAGGGACTCTCGGGCGTGGTGGACATCCAGGGGTTCAATTACTTCGTGGGCGACATTGACGCGTACCACCGCGACCACCCCCACCAGCCTTCGATGGCGACCGAGATCGCGAGCACGGTCTCGACGCGCGGCATCTACGAGAAGGACGAGGTGAGGGGCTACCTCAGTGCCTACGACGTCAACGCCCCGCGCTGGGGCTCGACGGCGGAGCGCTGGTGGACGTACTTCGATGCGCGGCCCTTCCTCGCGGGGGGCTTCGTGTGGACGGGATTCGACTATCGCGGCGAGCCGACGCCGTACCAGTGGCCGTGCATCAGCTCTCACTTCGGGATCATGGACACCTGCGGCTTCCCGAAGGACAACTACTTCTACTACCAGGCGTGGTGGGGGAAGGCGCCGGTCCTGCACCTCTTCCCGCACTGGAACTGGTTGGGGAAGGAAGGGCAGGAGATCGAGGTCTGGTGCCACAGCAACCTCGAGCGGGTGGAACTCTTCCTGAACGGCCGGAGCCTCGGCGCGCAGGACGTGCAGCGCGACGTGCACCTCATGTGGAAGGTGCCGTACGCCGCTGGGAAGCTGGAGGCGCGCGGGTACAAGGGCGGGCAGGTCGCGCTTACGGCGACGCAGGAGACGACCGGAGCCGCGGCCCGGATTCTGCTTGCGGCGGACCGTCCCCGCGTGGTGGCCGACGGCGAAGACGTCGCCGTTGTCGAGGTGCGGGTGGTGGACGCCACGGGCCGGCTGGTGCCGCTGGCGGATGACGAGATCACGTTCCGGGTGTCGGGGAGCGGGAGGCTCATCGGCGTCGGCAACGGCGATCCGAGCAGCCACGAGCAGGACAAGGGCGCGGCGCGGCGCGTCTTCAACGGGCTGTGCATGGCCATCGTGCAGGCGGCCAAGGCGGCGGGGGAGATTCAGATCGAGGCGACGGCGCCGGGCCTGGCGAGCGGCCTGCTCTCGATCAACTGCGAGGCCGCGACACCCCGCGCTGCCGTGGCGTGACGCGGCGAAGGGCCGCCGCCGCTAGGGCTGACGCCAGCGGGCGCCGTCGCGGGCGATGAACTCGTCCGCGACGGCGGGCCCCCAGGAGCCCGCGGCGTAGTTGGGGAAGTGCTCCGGGGGCCTGGCCTCCCACGCCTCGATGATCGGATCCACCACCGCCCAGGACGACTCGACGCTGTCGCTCCGCGCGAACAGCGTTGCATCCCCCACCATGCAATCCAGCAGCAGCGTCTCGTACGCGGAGTGGTCGGTCGAGCCGAACGCGTCGGCGTAGCTGAAGTCCATCTGCACCGAGGTCATCCGCACGTCCACCCCGGGAACCTTGATCTCGAAGCAGAGCGAGATCCCCTCGTCCGGCTGGACGCGGATCGCGAGGACGTTGGGCGCGAGCGTTTGGCCGTCCGTCTGCGGAAAGAGCAGGTGCGGCGGGCGCTTGAACTGGATCGCGATCTCGGTTGCGCGGCGCGCCATCCGCTTGCCCGAGCGGAGGAAGAACGGCACGCCGTGCCAGCGCCAGTTGTCCACCATGAGGCGGATCGCGGCGTAGGTCGCCGTGGGCGATGCGGGCGCGACCCGGGGCTCCTCGCGGTAGCCCGGAACGCTCGTGCCGCCGATTGCGCCGGGGCCGTACTGCCCGCGCACCGTGTACTCATGGAGCGCCGCGGGCGCGATCGGGCGGATGGCCCGCAGCACCTTCGCCTTCTCGTCCCGCACCGCGTCCGCCTGGAAGGCGACCGGCGGCTCCATCGCCATGAGGGTGAGGAGCTGCAGCAGGTGGTTCTGGAACATGTCGCGCACCACGCCGGCCTGCTCGTAATAGCCCGCCCGGTGCTCGACGCCCACGGTCTCTGCCGCGGTGATCTGCACGTGATCCACGTGCTGGCGGTTCCACACCGGCTCGAGGATCGAATTGGCGAAGCGGAAGACCAGGAGGTTCTGCACCGTCTCTTTTCCCAGGTAGTGATCGATCCGGTAGACCTGGTGCTCGGCGAGGGCGTTAAGCACCACCTGGTTGAGGGCTCGCGCGCTCGCGAGGCTCCGGCCGAATGGTTTCTCGATGATCACGCGGACCCAGGGCCGGGCGGCCGGGTCTTCGATCCGCGCGGCGAGGCCGCTGGCCGCGATATGCTCGATGGCGCCGGCATAGACGCTTGGAGGAAGGGCGAGGTAGAAGAGCCGCCCGCGGTTGGCCGAGCCGCCGCGCTCGACCTGGGTCAGCCGCTCCCGGAGAGTGGCGTAGAGCGCCGGGCTCGAGAGATCCCCCTGCACGTAGAACAGCCGCTCGGCGAACCGGTCCCACGATTCGTCGGGCATGTGCCCGATCTCGGTCGAGTCGAGCACCGCCTGGCGCATCGCGGCGCGGAACGACGCGTCGGTCATGGGCTCCAGGCCGGCGCCGACCGCGGCGAACTCCTCGTGGAGCAGGCCGTCGTGCATCAGGTGGTAAAGCGCCGGCAGGAGCTTGCGGTGCGTCAGGTCGCCGCCCGCGCCGAGGATCACGGCGGTGCACGGGCCCGCCTTCTTGAGCGGCTCTTCCGGTATGGGGATCGTGCCGGAGAGGCGGAGCGGGATGGCGAGCGAAGGCCTCGTCATGTCCTCACTCCGCCGCGGCGCAGGCTGCGCCCAGGAGGCCGACGTCGGGGCTCACGATCACGTGCACCGGAATGCGGTTCATCAGCTCGGCCAGCCTCCCCTTGTTCCGGAACGCGCGGATGAAGGTGCCGTCCCGGAGTTTCGAGACGATGCGCGGCGCGATTCCGCCGGCCAGATAGACACCACCGGTTGCGAGCACCGTCAGCGCCAGATTGCCCGCCTGAGCGCCGTAGGCGGTCACGAAGACCTCGAGCGACTTGACCGAGATAGGATCGTCTCCTTCCAAGGCGTGGCGGGTGACGACCGCCGCAGGATCGCCGTCGACCATTTCGCGCCGCACGTCGGGCCGCTCATCCGCCAATCCGCCGGCGGCGAGATGGCGGTACAGGTGCGCCAGACCCGCCCCCGAGAGCACCCGCTCCCACGAAACGCGGCCCCACTCATCCACCAGCGACATGCGGAGCGTCCACGTCGCCTCGCCGTCCGCGGCGAAGTCCGCGTGGCCGCCCTCGGAAGCCTGCACGCGGTAGCGGGCCCCGTCCCAGACGAGGAAGCCTTGGCCCAGGCCCGTGCCCGCGCCGATGAGGGCGATCGTCCCGCGCTCCGCCGGCTTCCCCTCCTGGAGGGTCACGAGGTCGGCGGGGCCCAGGCAGCCGACGCCGTACGCTGCGGCGACGAAGTCGTTGATGATGGAGGTGGCGTTGATGCCGATATCGCGGGCGAGGGCACGTGCACTGACCGTCCACGGGAGGTTGGGCGTGCGGCACTCTCCGTCCACCACGGGTCCGGCGATGCCGAAGCAGGCGCGCTCGACATCCTCGCCGGCCCAGTCGAGGAACCGGCCCACGATCGGGGCGAGGCCCGGGGCGTCGGCGCTGGAGTAGCGCCGTTCCTTCACGATCCGCGGCGTGCCGCCCGCGAGATCGGCGATCGCAAGCCGGGCGTTCGTGCCACCGACGTCGCCGGCCAGGACTCTCATGCCGCCGCTCCCGCGAGCCGGGCGGCCGCCTCCCTGTCCACGAACCAGACGCCCCCGAGGGCGAGCTGCACCGGCAGCTCGCGCGGCTGGACCGGGCCCCGGAGAGCGCGGGCGATCATGGCCGCCTTGTCGGCGCCGGCGACCAGCACCGCCACCCGGCGCGCGGCGGCAATCACCGGCGGCGTGATGGTGAGGCGCGCCCGCGGCGGCGTCGGGCCGGTCGCCGGCACGACGCGTCGCCGATGCTCGTCGAGGGCCGGAGCGCCGGGAAAGAGCGACGCGGTGTGCCCGTCGGCGCCCATGCCGAGCAGCAGCAGATCGAGTCGCTCCGGGAGGACGCGCTCGTATGCGCGCGCCGCCGCGTCCCGGTCGGCCCGCTCTGCCTCCATGCGGTGGACCTGCGCCGCGGGCACCGGCACGTGTTCGAGCAGCACGGCTCTTGCCGTCGCGTAATTGCTCTCGGAGTCGGTGGGCGGCACGGCGCGCTCGTCTCCGAAGAAGACCTCGACGCTTTGCCACGCGATGCGGGCGGCGAAGGGTGCGCCCGCGAGCCGCCGGTAGACGGGCCGTGGCGTCGATCCGCCCGACAATGCCAGCGCGCAGCGTCCGCGGGCGCGGATGTCGTCTTCGATCGCGGCCGCGATCCACTCCGCCGCGGCCTCCGCCAAGCGGGGACCGTCCTCAATCACGATCCGCTCGGGGCTCATCGTGCTCCTGCCGCCGCGGCACCCTGAGCGCCTGCGCGTGGCTGACCGCACGTCGGGCACGCCGTGAGGTGGTGGGCCCGCGCCAGGTACTCCTCGACGGCGGTCACGTACGCCGCCTGGCTCCAGGTCAGCGGCGAGACCGACAACGGCTCGCCGGTCGTCGGGTGGAGCTGCTCGGCCATCACGCCCGACGGCAGCGCATGGCGGGCCGCCCATTCGATCAGCTCGAGGCCGCGCTTGAGGTCGGCGGCGGATCCGGCCCGCTTGAGGTGGTAGCGCGCGAGCCACAGCGTGCTGACGAACCACGGATTTCCCGGCACGCGCTGCGTGTCCTGCTTTTCCACCTGTTGGTACGAGTCGTTCTCGTAGCGCGCGAGGCCACCCACATCGGTCTGGACCCAGAGCCGCGCTTCTGCCTGCTGCATGGTCGCCTCGACCTGCGGATCCTCCGGCGGCAGCACGCCAAGCTCCACGACGCCGAAGACACTCGCATCCGTCGTCCGGTCGAGGACGTAGCGCTGGGCATCCGGCGTTGCCATGCGGACGAATCGGCCGTCGCGCTCGCTCCACAGGATCGCCCGCATCGCCTGGAGCATCCGGTCGGCGCCCGCGCCGTAGCGCTCCGCGCGCTCCGTCTCCCCGAAGGCCCGCCCCAGGCGCGCCGCGGCCCGCAGCCCGGCGATTACGGCCGCGACCGTGAAGAGGTGTACGCCCCACCGCTCCTCCCACAGGTCGTAGGAGGGGAGTGGCAGCCCGGACCCGTCCACGTAGCCGAGGAGAAAATCGGCCGGCCGGGTCACCAGGGGGCGGTAGAACGGCGCGACCGTCTCGACGCGCCGGTAGCGGTCGAAGTACTCCCCGAGGGCCCAGACCACGAGCGCCGTTCCATCCTCCTGGATCGGCAGGACCGGCTTGCCGTCGCGCACGTACCCGTGCCACGACGACGCCAGCGTTCCGTCGGGATTGTACTTGTGCCGCATGTAGCCTTCGGGCGAGATGACGCGGGCACAGAACTCGAGGAAGCGCTCGGAACCGACGGGGTGGTCGGAGCGGAGCAACGCAACGCTCGCCAGCGCGCCGTCGCGCGGCCAGGCGTAGGAGTAGGTGTCGCGGTTGAACCGGACGATGTCGCTGTCGTTGGCCGCGAGGACCGCGCCCCCGCTGTCGATCTGCGAGGCGAGGATCACCAGGCTCTGGTGGTAGCGCTGCACGACGGCCGTGGAGAGATCGGCGAAGTCCCGTCTCTCCCCCATCGTCCAGAGCTGCCAGTAGTGCCGCGTGCGTTGCAGCAGCTCGGCGGGTGACTTGTCCCTCACCACCGAGTCTATCGTCTTCACCTCGTGGAAGTCGCGGCCCGCCGCCATCCAGTAGTGGAACTCCCCGGTCCCCTGCGGTCCCACCTCCAGAGAGACCCCGACGGTCGAGTCCACCGAGCCCTGCGAGACGGGGTTCCCGGACAGCACGCCGTCCTCGGCGTCGCGCCAGGTCCCTTCCGCCCCCGCGACCTCCTTCTGCCCGCAGGCGTAGTGGCTGATCCCGACCTCGCCCCCCACCGAGCAGTTGATGAGGAAGTAGGAATCATCCTTGTAATGGAGCACGGCCTTGGTCTCCGGCGAGTAGAGCGCCGTGTCGCCGATGTCGTTTTCCTTCAGGTGGAAGTCGTGATGGAAGAAGACCCGCAGTTCGCGCGCGGTCGGCCGTCGGTTGATCACCTGGACGCGGCGCACCAGCACGTTCTCGTAGAAGTCCACGGCATCTGCGAAGCGCAGGGTCACGCCGAGCGCGTCGCTCGAGGCTTCCACCTCGGTGACCATGGTGGGGTCGGCGTAACGGAAAACCGGATTCCAGGCGCGGTCGAGCCAGGCGAACTGCCCCTCGACCCAGACGCCGACGCGGAAGGGGCGGCCGACCGCGTGGTTCTCCATTCCCACGTGCGGGAAGAAGATGTCGCGGATGCGGTACTCGAGGTCGAACGCTACGAGCAGCGATCCGTTGGAGAGCGGCAGGTCGCGTGGCATCGGTGTCGGTTGGTGGAGCCTGCAATATAGCGGCACCGACCGTGCCGCTCCCCGTCTGGTCGCGGCGGGTCTATGTTGGTGGACTCATGCCCCGATCGCCCATGGTGCTCGCGGCCGTCGTCCTGGCGCTGCTGCCCCCCGGACCGGCGCGCGCGCAGGACAACTACGAGATCCAGGTCTACGGCTCGACTCTGGTGCCTTCGGGGCGCACCATGGTTGAACTGCACAGCAACTTCACAGTGGACGGCCGCGCGGTCGTGGTGGACGGCCTCCAGCCCACACGGCACGCACTGCACGAGACCCTGGAGATCACGCATGGCTTCGCGCCGTGGCTCGAGGTCGGGTTCTACGTGTTCACCAGCGCGCGCGACGGAAACGGCTGGAGCTGGGTGGGTGACCACGTCCGCCCGCGCGTCGCGGTGCCGGAGAGCTGGCACTGGCCCTTCGGCGTGAGCCTGTCGCAGGAGTTCGGCTACCAGCGTCGCCTCTTCTCGACCGACACGTGGACCTGGGAGATCCGCCCGATCATCGACAAGCAGCTGGGCCGCTGGTACTGGTCGCTGAATCCGGCGCTGGAGAGGGCCGTCGCCGGGGAGAATGCCGGGCGCGGATGGGAGTTCTCGCCCAATGCGACGCTGAGCTACGACTTCACCAATCGGGTCACCGGTGCGATCGAGTACTACGGAGCATTGGGGCCGGTGGCCGGATTCGATCCGGCGCCGGACCAGCAGCACCAGCTGTTTGCGGCCGTGGACCTGAACGTCTCGCCGAAGTGGGAGATCAATCTCGGAGTGGGCCGCGGGCTGACCGCCGGCACCGATCGCTGGCTGGTCAAGACGATCGTCGGGTACCGCCTGGAGTTCTAGGGCGCGAGATTCGTTTCATGCAGCGCGGTGCCGACTCGGCGCTCCTCCGGGCGATCGCGGACTCGACGCTGGGCCGGGTGGCTCGCCATCTTTCGTGGCCACGATGACGACCGACACCAACCTCCTGAAGCGGGCGGCCGCCGAACGCGCGGTGGAGCTCATCACCAGTGGCATGGTGGTGGGACTGGGAACGGGCTCGACCATGCAGCCGCTGCTGGATGCCCTGGCGCGCCGGCTGCGCGAGGGCACCGTCCGTAACGTGGTTGCGGTGCCGACGTCGGAGGCCACGGCGCAGCGTTGTCACGCCCTCGGCATTCCGCTGGCCACGCTCGACGAATACCCGGAGCTGGCGCTCGCGCTGGACGGCGCGGACGAGGTGGATCCGCGCCTCAACGTGATCAAGGGGTTGGGCGGCGCGATGCTGCGGGAGAAGCTGGTGGCGCTCGCGGCGAAGCGGTTCGTCGTGGTCGCGGACGAGTCGAAGCTGGTGCGGCGGCTTGGCACGCGCGCCGCGGTCCCGGTGGAGGTGGTTCCCTTCGGGTGGAGCACCCTGGTCCCGTTCTTCGAAGCGCTCGGTGCGGAGCCGGCGCTGCGGCGCGGGCCGGCGGGCGAGCCGTTCGTGACCGACAACGGCAACTACGTGGTGGACTGTCGCTTCGCACGCGGGATCGCTGACCCCGCGGCGGTGGCGCGCGCACTGGCGCGGCGGACGGGCGTCGTGGAGGACGGACTGTTCCTCCGGATCGCCAAGCTGGCGGTCGTCGCCGGCCGGCGCGGCGTGCGGCTGCTCAGGCGGTAGCGTTGTCGCGGCGCCGCGCGAACGGCGGCAGCCGGAGCATGACGGCACCGGCGGCGCTATGCGTGCTGGCGTTCGGCGTGGTGGCCGGCCCGGCGGCGGCGCAGGGAGTGCGACAGGACTCGCGACCGGCGGCGTGTCCCGCCCCTCCCGTCGCCGACGGGCTGAGCCTGGTCGCCGGTGGCCGTTACTGGCACGCGTTCCGTATCGTGCCAGCCCTCCCCAAACCTCCGCGTCCACTGGAAAGCGCCGCAGCGCTGCTCCAAGTCCGCATCGCCGAGGGACTCGGTCTCACGGCGCCCGTGGACGGGATCCTTGCGCGGGTACCGGGGGCGGACACGCTCCCCGAGTTCCTCTCCATCGCCGCCCGGCAGGACGAGCGGGCGGGGCATTGGGCGGCGGCGGCCGCCCGGTACCGTCGGCTTGTGGCACGCACCGATGCCGGAGTCGCGCTCAAGGCGACCGGCGCGGTCCGGATGGCGATGGTCTGGGAGCGGGGCGGGCAGCGGGATTCGGCGGCGGCGGCGTGGCGCATGGCCGCCCAGGTCGTGCCCGAGGTGGCCGACTGGTTCGCGTTGCGGCGCGCCGAGCTGGAGGAGGACACCGCGCTGGCGTTTGCCTCGGCGCGGGACGCACGCACGCCGGGGGCGGCGGAGCGGGCCGACGACCTGGTGGCGCGGCTGCGCGAGCGGGCGGGTAACCTGGCCGGCGCGCTGGAGGTGTTCCTCCGGCGCGGCCGTGCCCTCGATGCGGCGCGCGTCGAGGCGTCGCTGGGGCGCTGGGAGGCGGCGCGGCCTCTCGCGGACTCGCTCCTGCTGACCGATGCCATGCAGCCGGTCGCGCTGCTCGCCGCGAACCTCCTCGTGGAACGCTTCGGCACGCTCACAGCGATGGAGCTGGTCGGCGTGTCCCGAGCGTACCGGGCGCGGGGTGACCGCGCCGCCGCCGAGCGATATGCCCGGAGGGCGGTGGCCACGCGCGACACGAGTGCGGGGGCGAGGATCGAGCTGGCCGCCGTGCAGGCGGCCCGGCGGCAGTACCGCGCCGCGCTCGTGACGCTGGACAGCGCGGAGGCCGAGCGGAGTCGACGGAAAGAGCCGCCCGCCCCTGCCATCGCCCGGGCGCGGGTGCAGGTGCTCGGGGCGGCAGACCGGTGGGAGGAAGCGGACAGCCTGGCGATGCGAGCTGCCCGCGCCGATCCGGGGGACACCGACATCGCCGCAGCGATGCTCTTGGTCGCAAATCACGAGCGCACCCGCCCCACGCCGGAGCGGGAGCGCGCGTTGTACGGCGAGCTGATTCTCCACTTCCCCGGGACGCTGCCTGCGTTGCTGGCCCGCTTCCGCCTCGCACTCGCCGACGTTGTGGCGGGGCGGCTCGATTCGGCGCGGGCCGGCATGGTCACGGTGCTGGCCCAGGACGCCGCGCACCGACTGTCGCGCGCGCCGCGCTACTGGGTGGCGAGGCTGGGCCTCGAGCGCGGCGATTCGCTCGCGTCGGCGCAGCTTGCCGCCCTCGCCGCGGACGAGCCGACGGGATACTACGGCGTGCGTGCGCGGGAGCTGCTCGGCGACTCGCTGCACCTCGCGCCCGACACCACAGCGCCGGCGTCCGGGGACGCCTTTCCGCCCACCCGCGCCCGCGAGCGCATCAACCTGCTGGCCCGTGTCGGCCTCGAGACGGAGGCGCGCGCCGAGGCGGCCGGCTGGCTGAAGGACCCGCGGTCTCCGGTCGCCGTCATGCTGGCGGCGGCCGGAGGGGCTGCCGCGGCGGGCTACGCCCGCGAGGCCATCCAGTTGAGCGATGCCGTGCGAAGGCGGGTGGGGCTGTCGCTCCCGGTGGCGCTCGGGCTCTTCCCGCTCCCCTATCGGTCGGTGATCGAAGCCGAGGCGGCGGAGCAGTGTGTGGACCCGTTGCTGATGGCGGCGATCATCCGTCAGGAGTCGCGCTTCGACCCGGCAGCCGAGTCCCGCGCCGGAGCCCGCGGCCTGAGTCAGGTGCTGCCGCGAACCGGGGCCGAGATGGCGCGCCTGCTCCGGCTCGGGCCCTGGAACCCGCGATTCCTGTTCGTGCCCGATTTCAACCTGCACCTCGGCGCACGCTACGTGCGCGACCGGATGGTGCGCGACTCGCTTCCGGTGTACGCGCTCCTCGCCTCCTACGACGCCGGCCGTGCGGGTGTGCTGCGCGAGCGGCAGCGACCGGAGTTCCGCGACCCGGACCTGTTCGTCGAACGCCTGCCGATCGCCGAGACGCGCGATTACGTTCGCAGCGTGTACGCGAACTACCAGTGGTACCGGCGCGTGTACGGCGCAGGCGACCGGTGATGCCGCGACGGGGCCGCGCGCTCGCCGCGGCGCTGACGGTGCTGGCGGTTGCCTGCGCGCGAAAACAGGCCGGCGGCGCCGCGGGCGAGAGCGCCGAGGAGCAAGTGGCCGAGCGCGTGCGGCTCACCTACACGCAGCCCGATGCCGTCGCAGCGGCTGCCTACACATGGACCTCCCCGGCGGGGCCGGTCTTCGTCCTCGTGGACGTCGAGTCGGGCACCGTGGGTGTGGTGCAGTCGCGGGCGGACCTCTGGGTCCAGAACGACAGCGCCCCGGTACGACTCAGCCGCTCCGACCTGATGCCCTCGGCGGCGAGCATCGGCGCGTTCGCCTTCGAGGACGTCACGGGCGACGGGATTCCCGATCTGCTCGGCTACGTCGCCGACTCCGCCGGCGTCTCGTTCCCGATCTTCCTCGTCGGTGCGCGCGGGTCCATGGGCGATCAGATCGAAACCGCGGCGCCCGGCTTCCGGTTCTCGGCCGATCCCGAGGAAGCGCCGCGCGTCTACGGAGGCCCGCACGGGCCCTGCGGAATCCAGCTGTGGGCCGACGAGCCCGCGCCCGACTCCCAGCCTGCCGGATGGCGCTATCTCCTCGTGCAACGGGGGAGCCAACTCGCCCGCCCGACCGCCCAGCCGCCGTCCTGTCCGTAAAGCCGCGGAGTTGGTGGCCGCCATGCGCGATCGTTAGAATTCGGGCCATGATTCCCAGGACGATGGTCGCCAGCGCGGCCGCGGCGCTCAGCCTTGCGGCCGCTTCCCACCGGCCCGCGCAGCAGCCCCAGCAGCCGACCTGGCGCGCGGTCCAGGCGGAGTCGGGCGAAGCCCATCTCGCCAACATCCGGCAGCTTACGTTCGGCGGACAGAACGCGGAGGCGTACTTCTCGAGCGACGGCGCGAAGATCGTGTTCCAGAGCACGCGAGGCGATCACCCCTGCGACCAGGAGTACGTGATGAACGCCGACGGGTCCGACGTGCACCGCGTGTCCAACGGACTCGGCCGCACCACCTGCGGGTATTTCTTCGACCACGACCGCCAGGTGCTGTTTTCATCCACGCACCTGGCCGGGCCGGACTGCCCGCCGCCTCCCGACTACTCGCACGGCTACGTGTGGGCGCTCGAGGATTTCGACATCTTCACCGCCAACGTGAGCGGCACAGGGCTGCGGCGGCTGACGCGGACTCCGGGATACGACGCCGAGGCGGTGGTGTCGCCCGACGGCCGGATGATCGTGTTCACCTCGGTGCGGAACGGCGACCTCGACATCTTCACGATGCGGATCGACGGCACCCACGTGCGCCAGCTCACCCACGAGCTCGGGTACGATGGCGGCCCATGGTGGTCGCACGACGGCAAGAGAATAGTCTACCGCGCCTTTCACCCCGACACTCCGGAGGCACAGGCCAAGTACCGCAGCCTGTTCGCCCGCCACCTGGTGCAGCCGCTCGACATGGAGCTGTGGGTGATGAACGCCGACGGCTCGGACCGGCATCAGATCACGCACCTGGGCGGGGCGAATTTCGCGCCGTACTTCACGCCGGACGACCAGCGCATCATCTTCGCGTCCAATCACACCAACCCGCGTGGCCGCAACTTCGACCTGTACCTCGTCAACCGCGACGGGACGGGTTTGGAGCAGATCACCACCTATCCGGATTTCGACAGCTTCCCGATGTTCTCGCCGGACGGGAAGAAGCTGGTGTGGGCGTCGAACCGGCATGGGACGCAGCCGCACGAGACGAACATTTTCGTTGCCGACTGGGTAAACTGACCTCATGAGCTCGGTGCAGCCGGAGAAGGCGAAGAAGTCGCTCAAGCACGCGACCTGGGAATGGCTCAAGTCCCTGGCCATCGCGCTCGTCATCTGGTTCGTGCTGCGGACGCTGTTGGTCGAGGCCTTCCGCATTCCGTCCAGCAGCATGGAGCGGACCCTGCTGGTGGGGGACTTCCTCTTCGTCAACAAGGCCCTCTACGGCGCCGAGGTGCCGCTGATTCACACGCACCTCCCCGCCATCCGTGACCCGCGACGCGGGGACATCGTCGTCTTCGACTCGAAGACCGAGGCCGGGGTCAAGGTCGTCAAGCGGCTGGTCGGGATGCCGGGCGACACGCTGCAGATGAAGCACGCCGTCCTGTGGCGGAACGGCGTGGCCCAGCGGGAGCCGTACGTGGAGCATGTGGATTCGCTCACCGACGTCTCCGCCCCCGAGATGCGTGACTGGCAGGTGAACTACCTCCTGCCCGGTGTCAACCGCGCGACCTATCACCCAACGCGGGACAACTGGGGGCCGCTGGTCGTGGCCCCGGGGCAGTACTTCGGGATGGGGGACAACCGCGACAACTCCTACGACTCGCGTTACTGGGGGTTCATCGACCGGAAGGTGATCCGCGGGCGCCCGCTGTTCGTCTACTACTCGTTCGACCACGACTCCTGGCGGGCGCTGCCGTTCATCACCGCCATCCGCTGGAGCAGGATCGGCCACCAGCCCGATTAGAGACGGGCGGCCCGGGCCTCAGCCCCGCGCCGGCTCCGCCGGCTGGAGCCGCGGCAGGAACAGCGCGGCCACCATTCCCAGCAGCGCCAGTCCCGCCCCCGCCCAGAAGGGGGCGATGGTGCCGTTCGTACCCATGAGGAAACCGGCCAGGGTCGGCCCCACGATGCGGCCGAGCGTGGAGCCGGTCTGGGTGAGTCCCAACGCCGCTCCCTGCTGCCCCGCCGTCGCACGCCGGCTGACCACCGCGTAGATGCTCGGCGTCGCGAGAGCGGAGCCCGCCGACAGCACGCCCAGCGCCAGCAGGAGCGTCACTCCCCCCGCGGTGTACGGCGCCAGCGCCAGTCCCGCGGCGAGCAGCAGCCCGCCGGCCACGGCCAGCCGCCGCTCTCCCACGCGCGGCGCCAGGCGTCCCACCACGCCTCCCTGGACGATCGCGGAGGCCACGCCCATGAAGGCGAACAGCATCCCCATCCTCAGCGTGGTGGCGTGCAGCACGTCCCGACCGAAGAGCGGCAGGGTCACGTGCAGGATCGCGAACGCGGCGGTCACCAGGAGGCTGGCCGCGAACGGGGCCGCCAGGGGTCCGAGGCGCACACGACCCGCCGACCGCGCGGCGTGGTGCCGCGGCGTTTCGGGCAGCCAGGCCAGGGCAGCCACCGCGTTCGCGGCGGACAGCCCTCCGGCGACCAGCCCCGCGTCGGCATAGCGGTGGGCCGCGAGGATCCCGCCGATGGCCGGACCCAGGATGAAGCCCATCGCGAACGCGGCCCCGAGCATTCCCATCACGTGCGCGCGGCGCTCCGGCGCGGTGACGTCCGCGATGTACGCCTGGGCCACGCCAATGGTCGCGCCCATCGCCCCGGCAATGATCCGCGAGACCAGCAGCACCCAGTAGGTGTGGGCGAAGGCGAAGAGCGCGTAGGACGCGGTCGAGCCCACCAGGCCCACGATCAGCACGGGTCGCCGGCCGAACCGATCCGAGATCCCCCCCCAGATGGGAACGGCGACAAGCTGCAGGAGCGAGAAGCTGGTGACGAGCAGGCCGATCGCCGCCGGCCCGACGCCGAAGGTGGCCGCGTAGGTGGGCAACAGAGGGAGGACGATCCCGAAGCCCAGCAGATCGATAAAGACGACTGTGAAGACGACGCCGAGTTGCCTGTTCACGCGCCGCGGACGGGCGGGCGCGCCCGGCGCCTCACTTGTAGCGGTAGGTAATGCGGCCGCGGGTCAGGTCGTAGGGCGACAGCTCGACGGCCACCCGGTCGCCGCGGAGGATCCTGATGTAGTTCTTGCGCATCTTCCCCGAGACATAGGCCAGGATCTGATGGCCGTTCTCGAGCTCGACGCGGAAAGTGGTGTTGGGGAGCACCTCGGTGATGGTGCCCATCATCTGAATGGCGTCGCCTGCCACGATCCTCAGCCGCTCCTGACCATGCGGGACCAGAACGGGCGCCTCGCGCCCTGTGAACCCCAAAACCTAGCCGCCCCCCCGAGGCGGCGCAAACGGCCCTCCAGCAGGGCCTTGCGAAATCGCCGGATATGTGAATTAGTTCACAACCTATTTTCTCCACGGCACGTTTCCGTGTTGCGGGGTACGACCCCCCGCATTCCTTGAGTTCCAGTGCACTTCACTGAGGAGATTGGTCGCAATGAACCGTTGGTCTCTCGCCGCGTTGCCCGTCCTGGCGCTCGGCATTCTCGCCTTCGCGCGGCCCACCGCGCCCGCCGCCACGCACCGGGTGCGGATGCTGCAGGCCGGTAGTCAGTACAAGTTCGATCCGGCGACCCTCACGATCGCCGTCGGCGACACCGTCCAGTTCGTGAACGTGTCCGGCGGGCCACACAACATCCAGTTCGACAAGGACCACATCCCGGCCGGCGCGAAGGAAGTGCTCAACCGCAACATGAAGCAGCGCATGGGGGATCTGCAGGGCCCGTTCCTGACGCAGCCCAATCAGGTGTACAACGTCAGCTTCGCCGGCGCGCCGAAGGGCACCTATGTGTTCCTGTGCCTGCCGCACCAGGCCCTGGGGATGAAGGGTACGATAACGGTCCAGTGACGGCTCCGTATCGCGCGCTTGCGGCGCCTCCCGACCGGGGGTAACTCTGGCGGCGGGAGGGGCTTCACTATGGCTACAGATCCGGCGGGCGAGAGCTTTGACCTCGTGGCCGACGTCCCGATCGACGAGGTGCGGTCTACCCCCAACGGCTTCGTGATGCAGGGGCGCGGGACGGATCGCGCGGGTTATACGCTCGAGATGCATCTGGACCTGCCGGTGGATCAGCGCACCCGCAAGGTGCTCAGCGAGATCCTGTCGCAGGCCGAGGTCAAGGTGATGCGTTGGCGCTCCCCGGTGAGGCGGCCCGGAGCGCAGTAGCCCCCGGGGTGACACGTGTCACCGCCGCGCCTCACTGCCGCATATAGAGTCACGAGTTCGGACGGGAGCGGGACGGCTTGCAGGCGCCAGCGGCGCCCTGCATAATCCTGCATCGCGGTTTACATTCAGTCCGTCGCATTCTCAATGGCGAGGTTCGCCTGATGGCATCCCTGCTGCGACCCAGCGGCGTGCTCTACGTCACCCTTTCCCTCTCCGCGGGCGCGTGTGCCGCGGGTGGGGCGATCCGGGTGAGCGACGTCACGCCGCAACAGATTCCGTCCCTCGAGGCCGAGCAGAGCCGGCGGCCGCAGGATGCGAACGCCCTGGCCCGGCTGGGTGTCGCGTATTTCAAGGCGGAGCGGTTCGCCGACGCACGGCCCGTGCTGGATAGCGCGGTCGCGCATGACCCGAGCAACGGGGTCGCCGCGATCTATCTCGGCATGACGGCGGAGCAGACCGGCGACTTCGCAACCGCGACGACGGCTTACCAGTCCTACATCGGGATCGCCCGCAACAGCGACCTTAAGACCGCGGCCCAGCAGCGCCTGGCGCTGGTCGGCCGCCGGCAGATGGAGTACCAGGCGCGCCAGGCCCTGGCCAACGAGGCGGTGCTGTCGACGATGCCACCGGAGTCGAACACCGTGGCGGTGATGCCGTTCAACTACGGTGGCACGAACGCGGAGATCCAGCCCCTGGGCCGCGGTCTCGCGCAGCTCCTGGTCACGGATCTGGCGAAGTCGCGGCAGCTGCGGGTGCTTGAGCGGGAGCGGATGCAGGCGATCCTCAACGAGATGAATCTCGCCGATTCGGGGCGGGCCGACCCGACGACCGCGCTCCGGAGCGGCCGCATGTTGCGGGCGGCGCGGGTGGTCCAGGGCGCGCTCACCGACCTGCCCGGCGACCAGCTGCAGGTCATGGCGGTGGTGGTGGACGTGGCGACGACCGTCGCCGGGTCGCCGGCCACCGGGGCGGACCAACTCGACCGCCTGTTCGACCTCGAGAAGCAGATCG
>Ga0326726_10000958_pt1 | contig 26846 bp, 26 predicted proteins | sample MHFenrmetagenome_2_FD_207603 | JGI IMG/M metagenome (GOLD analysis project Ga0326726, IMG submission 207603) | Lab enriched peat soil microbial communities from Michigan Hollow, Ithaca, NY, United States - MHF15MN | ecosystem: Environmental > Terrestrial > Soil > Wetlands > Peat | place: USA... | reverse complement strand
TGCCCGTGCTGTGGCAGTTCTGGGAATATGGGCAAGAAAAGCTATTTCCCCGAAAATTTCCCCTGGCTGTAAGACCGCGATGACCGCTCTTCCCCCTGCAACTGCCTTGGAAAGTTCCACAGAGCCGGATTCTATCACATAAATCCAATCACCATGACTCCCTTCCTCAAAAATAATCTGGCCATCCTCATAGGTTTCGTTTGTTGCGATGGGTAACATTTTTACATACTCCTTGGAAGTTCCTCAATTTAACTGTTTTATCGTTTATAAAAAATAATGGTCGAGAAAGTTTATCTGTGCAAACTTGCCTTCCTGTATGCCTTCAGGAAGACGCCGTTGATTTCTCATTACATCGGCCCTACTGGTGGGGTATCGCCGGAAACTCTTTTTCATCGTCTACACCAGGAAGGCTTCTTTTTCCTATTTTATAGGCGTCTGCCACAGAAAAAAGCCAACAGCATAAAACAAATAATGAGATAAGTTTAAGATAAATCCCACTACGTGCGGAATCAATACTGGCGAGATTAGAGATGGTCTCCATGTCAGCGATTCCGCCTCCACTCTCTATTGCCTTAAGACTTTCCAGGAGCGCCAATAGCGCTAGTATCATAATTGTGAGACCCCGCTTGTACCTCTTGAGATAGATCTGACCCAAGCCGGGAAACACAAAGCCTGACAAAAGGGCGGCCTTAATGGCATTATTCATGTGTCATTTTCTATCAATGTCATCGGTCAGAAGATCTTCTTTAGTCTACCATATTCTTCAGAGGAATGCTGCTTTTTTCTCGTTGGGAATATACCTGAAACGTCCGCGTGGAGCATCTATTTATTTCCCTTCATACTTTACGATAAAGTATAAGACGGGGGGGGAAAGATGCCTCTGCGCCTTACTCATTGGGATTATAGCTTCGCTCCTTCAGCGGCGCCATCCCTTTTTCTTTCGATCTCGTTTCTACGAACCAGTCTATCAGCGCTCGCGCAATACTTATCTTGCCGGGTATGGTGGGAAGTCTTTCGGGATCAAACCAGCCTGCATCAGCGATCTCTGCCTGGTCAATTCTGATATCGCCGCTCTCATATTCTGCGGTAAAACCTATCATCAGGGAATCGGGAAAAGGCCAGGGCTGGCTTCCGAAATAACGGATGTTCTTCACCCTGATGCCCACCTCTTCTTCTATCTCACGTTGTGCCGCTTCTTCGAGTGTTTCGCCCGGTTCGACAAACCCGGCGAGGACGCTGTACAACTCTGAAGTGAATCGTTTAACCCGCGCCAGAAGCACCTTATTTCCTCTTTCTACAAGAACTATTATTGCAGGAGAGATGCGCGGGAATACCAATAATTCGCAGCACGGGCACTCTTTGGCGATCATGCCCTTGGCACGAATCGTTTCCATTCCGCAGTGCCCGCAATATCTTGTGGTCCTGTCCCACTCAATCATATGCACCGCTTTCAGCGCTACCCTGTGAAGAAATTCTTCAAGGCGTCCGTAAAGATACCTTAATCCGCGAAAAGCCATTTTGTCGGGAACCGAAGCGGTCTCGGAAATCTCGGCGCAATAGCAGTGGCGCCCGGCAAGAGTCCCAAGATACCATTCCCTGATAGGTTCTAAACCGAGCTCCGCCGGATTCGTGAAACACGGGACAAAAACTTTTTCACCTGCCTCTGCAACCATCATCCTGTCGGCCATAAACACGAACCACCATGCGGGCTCTGACTTTTTCGGCGGCGCTTCAACTGAGGGGATAAGTCTATTTTCCATAATTTAAATTTTAACCTTTTTCCTATTTAGTCGTAAGAAAGATTAAGAAGCCCGATATGGTTAATCAGTTTAACTGCATTCACATCATCACTTTCGAGAACACCAGCTTATCATCACCGATTCGATAAAAATCCTTGATACGCGCCGCCAGTTGGTAACCGTTCCTCTCATAAAACCGTGTTGTCGCAACATAAGATTCCTGCGACGATGTCTCAATGAGGAGCATGCGCCCGCCTTGTTTCTTGACTTCACGCTCGACATATCCCAGGAGATAGCGGCCGTTCCCCTTCTTCTGGTATGCCGGATCGACTACGATCCAGTACAAATCATATACGCCCTGCGTTAGCGGAATCGGACCGTAACAGGCGAAGCCCCGTAACACGGAATTGCCTTTTCCGTATTCAAGGACAGCGAAGATATAGCCGCTCGCATCTCTTTTCTTAAGTCTCTATCTCGACATCGTTGAAATTGCCCGATGAAACAACCATCTCTTCGATTCGGGATCTGTCGCGCTGTTCCAGTTGACGGATTCGTTTCTCTTGATACACTCTTCTTGCTCCAACTGCGCGGCCTCAACCGCAATCCGTGTCCCAGGAATATCGATAAGGCAGACTATTTAGGATATCACGGGGAGATCAGTCCTTCGCGACTTCCAGAGTCAAATCGATCTCATCAGGCTGGGCCTTCGCGGGGCTCCACCGCAATCTCCATCGATGCCTTGGTGTCTGCTGCGGCGTGGCAACATCCGAGGTGCGGTATTCGGCCCACGCAACAAAATCCAACCACCAGTCAAGTACCGCCTTGTAACCCCAGAGGTGAACCTTGCTCGCCACACCCGGGTGCGCAACAAACAACAGGTCATATACGTCCCATTTGACCGTCTCTCCGGGCTGTATGGATTCCACTTTTCTTGACTGCGAGAGGGCCTCAGTGGCATCGTGAACTATACCGCGTTCCTGCGCAACCGTGGCATGCGGAACAACATCGACTAATGCCGTACGGCCGGTATTCACCATCGAGAGCATCGCCCGGGTAAATGCAATTTCTCTCCCCCCGCTCACCTCAAGTTTCGAAGGGACAGCCTGAAGGGAAATCTCCAGGCAACTTTCCTGACTTTTCATCTTCATTTCCCCTGCCTTTGTGTCCGGCATATTTGTATCCTCCCTTCCGACTCATTACCGGCCCCACCTCTTGTTCAAGGTATCCTCAAGAAATATACAGCAACTATCACCATGGCATAATCGAGGCGCTACGCGCCTCATATAACCCATCTTTACTACTTTTACCACATTTTGAGAGAGACTCTCATCTTTTTCGAAGATGAGAATCAGATATTCTCCTATGGTACGGCCGTCTGCAATTGGTGTAAATTCATCCTGAAGATGATCCGGCTGTAATTGTGACAAAGGTAGTAATCAAGCATAACAAATCAGAGACAATGATGGTCAGCAATGATCGGTGCCGCCGCAATGAGCGACACGATTCCGAATGTCAAATCTTCAGAGCGCCGGATAGCATATTCCTGAGTGATGAGCAGCCTCTCATATTCGGCCCGACTGGAAAAATGTTTGATGGATGCATAGAGATTGAGATATGCTGGGCCATAGCCATTGAGAAGGTCGGCGACCGCGGGAAGGAGGTATCTCCCTGCTGTCGCGTGAAAGAGCTTAGAGACTGTAGTCGTGGGCCGGAAGAAGTCGAGGACGATGAATTTTCCATCAGGCAGAAGCCACCCCTGGATTTTCTTAAGCAATGACTTATGCGCGGGGAGATGCCTCATCCCACAGGAGCAGATCACGACGTCGAAAGACGCGGGTGCAAGCTCGAGGTCGAGCACATCGGAGCAGATGACCTCAATGCCAGCTCGCATAGGTTCGGCAAGTTTTGAGAGTCCGTAATCGAGCATGGGACGGCAAAAGTCCACGGCTGTCACATGGGCATGCGGAAAGCGCACAAGCACATCCCGGGTGCACGCGAGCGTGCCGGCGCACAGGTCGAGAATGCGGGGATTCGGCCTCTCCTCAATTTCGGCGATCAAACGCGCGCGCCAGTGGACATCGAGCCCCAGACTCAAGATATGATTGACCCTGTCGTATGAGGGGGCAAAACGGACAAAATGATCGGCAATCGGCGAAGACATAGTAAATTTTTCGTCCGTTCTGACGAAATGTCAATCGTTTTTTCGAATGTTTTATGCGAATGCTTTCTACAGCAGGAGTGATTCCATTTTCAAGGGGAGGTTGATTTTGAACCCTAAACCAAAAATATCGCAAGCGGCAAAGAATATGGCGGCACAATGTCGTCATTATGCCATGTGCAAGATCGACTACCTGGGAACGGGCGTATGTGCATCGGGCCAAATGAAACATTATGTTAGTTACTACCCTCAGGGAAGGATGGATATCTACGCTGCACTGGCATGCGAGTTGATTCCTGTAACAGATGCCCTTCTAGATATAGCAGATACCTGTGATCTGTGCGGGATATGCGACAAGCAATGCCACTTCTATACGGAAATGAAGCCTTCGCTGGTCATGGCGGCCCTCAAGGATTATGTCGCTTGCTACCGCGAAAAAGGCGGGAATATCGAGAAGCCTCGAATGGATAATGCTCTCAGAAAGCTGCATTCCGTCGTGGGAGAGGAATGGGCCAGTAATGACCCGGCGATACTCGTTACATACGCGGATGATCCGTGCCCTCTCACGCCCATGCGTATGCCCCGTTACGTCGTACTGCCGCGGACAAGGGACGAAGTTGCCGGCATCGTCAGGCTTGCCCGGGAATGGCAAATGCCGATGGTAGTCCGGGGAAATGGAGGGAGCACAGCAGGCTTCGTATTCACTGACGGCATAGTCATCGACCTTAACCGGATGAAAGGAATGGAGATCGACAGGGAAAACTGGGTTGCCGTGGTTGAAGCGGGTGTTACTTCATATGACTTGCAGAAAGAGGTCTCACGGCAGGGTCTCCGCATCAATGCAGCCGAGCCTGCCGCCACGGTGTGCGGAAACATCATCTGTTCGGGGACGTTCTCCACATGGATAAACGCTTACGGCACTGCGGCGGACAATATGGTTGACGCGGAGTTTGTCGCCCCCGACGGCAGTACATTCCGCTTGGGCGAAAAGACGGCCCCGAACCTCTTCGCCTACAAACATGAGGACGTTCCCTCACCGGGCATATGCACCAAAGCGCATGTCAGGCTGCACCCGGTCACGGAAGACGAGGAAGGGATCCTGGTCCCATTCTCTTCCTTCGAGGAGGCCGTAGCCTTTGCCCGCGAATTGAGCATGAGAAGGATCGGCATCGCCATTGCCGTCCTCGGTGAACACTACCTCTCCGCGTTCACATCCCCGACCGAAGACCTGGCGGTGCGGGTGAGACCGGCTCTGACTGAGCTTCTGGGAATCAAGTATGTGGTTCTCGTAATCGGGGATCGATATGCAATCAGTGCAATCAAAACTATGGGACGGCCTGTGATAGACAATGCACTCTTCCGTATTCTTGCACTGGGACTTCCGCGGCTTGCTGCAGATGAATGGCAGTTTTTCATCCGCGATCTCGACTGGAACCACAACGCCTTCGAACTTCTGGCAAAGGAGAATATGCGCCCCCTGCTTTCGGCAATCCTTGAGCCGTCTCCTGAAAATATCGCCTCCGCCGTAAACGATCCTGACCTCCGCGATTTCTACGCGCGGTTATATGCGAAGCCTGAGATGACCGACCTCGTCTGGCTCAACACGTTCCGAATCGTTAGCGCCAGGATGTCCCGGCACAAACATATGTTCGCGCTTATCCTTTATGTCCCGCTGGACAAGCAGCAACTAATCGATGACATCATGCGGGAGTTCGCTGGGATCGCGGACAGGCATGGCATCACGCACCACTTCGGTTTCCTCACGCCTCTCGACATGGGAAAGCGGGCGATCCTCGAGTACGACTATTATTGCAACCACAGAGACGAATCGGACAGGAAGAGGATTCAGGAAGCGATGCCTGAGCTTGTGCCGATGATAGAGGGACTGTGCAGAGACGTCAAAGGAGTCGCCTGGATGAAGCACATCGTCTCTCAAGGTTTTTCCCGGAAGGAACAGTTCTTATACACCTGAGCAGCTTTGAATCATGCGCATTTCAAGAGACACAATTGCCGGGCGACGCAGAGATCGCGAGACGATATTCTTCCTAACAGGCGGCACGGGCTTTATCGGAAGCCACCTGGCAGTCGATTTGCTCAAAAATGGCCACAAGGTTCTTCTTCTTGCCAGGCCGCGGAATAGACTGAGTGTAAGGCAGCGCATCGATCAGCTGCTCGACTGGTTTGCCCTCGAGCCAAGGCACTGCAAGAACCTTGAAGTTGTTGAAGGTTCTCTTGATGCACCAAACTTCGATCTCAGCGAAAAGGATTTCGGCAGGCTTTTACACGACGTGGATGAGATCATCCATTGCGCTTCCAATACCTCATTTTCTGAAAGAAAAAGGGCGGCGGTCGAGAGAGCAAATATCGACGGTCTTCGCAATGTGCTTGATCTCGCTGCAGGCGGACGGTGTTCCTTTTTCCATTATGTGAGCACGGCATATGTTGCTGGGAGGAAGGATGGTATCTGCAGAGAGGAGCTTCTGGAGAGCGATGCATTTACAAATGTCTATGAGGAAACAAAGTGCCGGGCGGAGAGGATTGTATCGGAGCAATGCGAGAGGGAGGGCATCGGGCTTTCCGTCTACCGCCCGTCCATTGTATACGGCAATTCGAGAACTGGCAGAAGTACCAGGTTCAGCGCGGTATACTATCCCATAAGAACTATCCTCTTCCTGAGGGATCTCTATGATGCGGATATCCGGGAACGGGACGGCAGTAAGGCCCGTGAGATGGATGTAAGGCTTTCCGGCAACGGCTTCCTCCATCTGCCTATCAGGGTGGAAGTCTCTGAAAAAGGCGGCGTGAATCTTATCCCCATCGACTACTTCGTGGATGCATTCATGGCTCTCATGGAGGAATGCATGGATGGCGGTATCTTTCACATTGTCAACCGAAGGTCAGTGCGGATAGAGGATCTCATCGACTACACGAGTAGGCTCTTCAAAATTGGCGGAATGGAACCCTGTAGTCCTGGGGCATTCATCGAGAAACCAAAGAATGCACTCGAAATTCTGTTCGATACGTATCTTGAAGTATACGGACCATACATGCGGGATACGAGGACATTCGAAGATCAGAAGGCACAAGCTATTCTTTCGAGAAAGAATGTGGTGTGCCCTGATTTTGATTTTAACGTTTACTCGCGTTGCATGAAATATGCAATAGAATGCAGGTGGGGTACAGCATTGTTTCAAGACAAATGCGAAGGGAAACCGTCCCTATAATTTCTGAAACGAAGCGCAAGAATAAGAAAAGCTAAGGTGTCCGAACGAGGCGGAATCCGATGTAACGGCTCATATTGGCCGGGTTGTAGTATAGACGATGAGCGGAACGGCTGTACTTGGCGCCGTCGCTCCAGCATCCGCCCCGCATGACCCTGTTCGTGCCCGATGACGGGCCGGTCGGATCTGACGTGCGGCTCATCCAGGAAAAATCGTCGAACCAGTCCTGACACCATTCCCAAACGTTGCCGTACATGTCGTAGAGACCCCATGGGTTGGGGGGAAAGCTTCCGACACGAACCGTCTTCTCTCTGAATTGTCCCTTTGGACAGCCGGTAAGAGGGTAGTTGCCATTGTAGTTTGCCTGGTCCGTGGAAAGGCAATTCCCTGTATAGAAAGGTGTTGTCGTCCCGGCCCGGGCCGCATACTCCCACTCTGCCTCCGTGGGCAGTCTATACTTGTTAGTCCCTTCTGTCTGGTTGAGCTTTCGGATAAACTCCCGGGCATCGTTCCATGAGACGTGCTCCACAGGACAATCATCGCCACAGTCCTTAAACTCTGAAGGATTGTTCCCCATGACTTTCTTCCATTGTCCCTGGGTAACTTCCGTGGTCTGCATGTAAAAGGGTTTGCTGATCTTGATTTTGTACTGCTTCTCATTACTCGACCGGTCCGGTTCATTGTCCGGTGATCCCCTCATAAAAGTCCCTGCCGGGATGAGGACAAACTTCGCTTCGATGGTGGGGCTCGTGAAGACCTGTTCATTGGCTGCCAGGCATGGGACAGAAATGAACAGGGCCGCAAGAATTGATATCAGGATAATTCGCAAGAAGGCATATTTCATCGGTTAGTACCCTTGGTTTAAGATTCGATGCCACTTTTATACATTAACCGTGCAGAAATCACAATACATGTTGTAAACGTCTACTTGCTCCAGCCGCCCCAAAGAATGAAAGGTGGCGACTCTTCAGACCAGTTTACAGGGCAGTGATTCATGCCCGGCCAGAGTTATTGACCCTTTTTATCCAGGCTCCATTTTACCCCGCCCCGGCAGGCAATGTATAGGAAAACAAACGAGTAGAGGACGGCCAACTCGCCTTTATTAATTGCCGGAAAGAAGTTGGGGCCAATCTGGAACTTCCAGTGGAATTGGAAATAGGCGACGGCCATCATGCCGCTGCAGAGAAAAGCCGCTGCACGTGTTTTAAAACCCAGCATAACAGCCAGCCCGCAGACGAGTTCGATTATCCCGCCGAACCAGAGTTGGGATCCCACCGGTGGCTGGAATTCGGAAAGCACCCCCAGTATCTTCTGGGCGCCGTGGAACAGGAACATAGATCCCGTGATGATGCGCAGCAGGGCGTAGGCATAGTCAGCGTATCTTTCGAGCCCCTTCATAAGCGCCTCCTATCGGAGAACCGGTTCACCGTCTATTGTGTGTGTGATGAAGGCAGAGAAAAATAAAACGTCGCTCCCTCATTCACTTTTCCTTTGGCCCAAACACGCCCATTCTGCCTCCGTACTATGCGCTGGACGGTTGCCAGGCCGACGCCGGTGCCTTCAAACTGGTCCGTGCTGTGGAGTCTCTGAAAGACGCCGAAGAGTTTATCATAATAGGCCATGTCGAAGCCCACGCCGTTGTCTCTTACGTAATACACTATTTCATTCTTATCGGCATTGCCCCCTACAACGATCTCGGCGGCATCCTTGTATTTCGTGAATTTGACGGCGTTGGAAAGAAGGTTGATCAAGACCTGCTTGATGAGGGCCCTGTCACCGTAACACGGGGGCATGCCCTCTACTGTCAGCTTTATCTTCCTCTCCGGTTCGCCCGCCTGCACCTCTTTCCATGCATCTTTGACGAGGGCATCCATGTCGAGCGTCGCTAAGGAGAGATCTTTCCTCCCAAGGCGGGAGAAGGTCAGGAGGTCGTCGATGAGCTGGCCCATCAGGTGCGTGCTTGATCTGATCACGTTAAATTTATCGAGGGTGTCCGCGTCAAACTTGTCCCCCTGCTTCTTGAGAATGAGGCGCGCATACCCGTCAATGGCCCGGAGGGGGGCGCGGAGGTCGTGGGAGACGGAGTAGCTGAAACTCTCCAGTTCCTTGTTCATATCTTCAAGCCTTGTTGCACTTTTCTCAAGGGCCTGCTGCTCTTCTTCGAGTCGCTGCTGGATCGATAGAAGCTCCAGATTCTGCGCCTTCAGCTCAGTCGAAATATTCTCCAGCTCGACCGTGCGCTTCTTCACCTCAAAGTCCAGCCTGTCTTCCCTCTTCTTCTGCTCGGTGAGATCAGTTATGATCATACTCACTGACATCTGTTCTTCTATCTGGAGACGATTTGTGGAGACGGCGACGGGAAGATACTCGCCCCTGCCAGTAGAGAGCAGGAACTCGCCCTTTTGTTTACCGGCCCAGCTACGCTGCAGGAGCCTGGGAAGATCATTATCCCCGTCTTCATGGACGTAGTGATGGAAGGGAGAGCCTATTATCTTCTCGAGCGGAAGACCCAGCATATCTGCAAAGCGCTGGTTCGCGTAGACGATTGTCCCTTCAGGCAAGAGTGTAACGGCGCCTTCGTTTATGTTCTCGACGATAAGCTGATAGGCATAGTCGGCGCCCTTCAGCGTAAATATCTGCGGACCCGTCGGCGTTTCGATGGCGAGAGCATCCACCTCGCCGTTGCGTATGGCGCGGAGCGTCTCTTCAGCCTCGTCCAGGCGGGCCTTCAAGACTTCCATCTCGTCCAGGACTTCCTGCTGCGTTTTTCGAGATTTGGTCGGAGATTTCTTCATGTTCTCTTAAGCTCCTGATTTACTTGCGCGAGCTTCAGGAGATTATGACAGGACAATAACTGATACTGCTTGAGAAGTGAAGCATTAGGCAGGATTTTTGTCAAGGAAAAACGTTATCTTCGTGGCGGAGACTAATTACGGCGAGAAGGTTTTCCTCGTCAAGCTCTCATAGGTGGGCCTGGCGGTGGCAGGGGAACCGGTTAGGTTTGCGACATCAGCCCGCAGGCTTTATGTTCAGGCCGACCAGCACGCGTTCAGTATTTGCCAGGTCACCGATGATTTTCTTTACTGGCGCAGGGAGCTGCCGCACCAGAGTTGGAATTGCTACGATCTGGTCCCCCTTGGCAAGCTTCGGGTTCTTAAGGAGATCCACGACCTCGATTCTGTATTTTCCGGCAAGGTGCTCGTCGCAGATCTTATTCAGATTGGCGAAGGCCGCAATCGACTTCGGCGTCTGTCCTGCTACATACAGCTTCAGTATCCAGATCTCCTTACCAGGACCTTTTTTGACAGGTTTCTTTTTCCCCGCTGGCGTCTTCTTCATCTCCAAGTCCTCACCGCATCCCGGCTTTTTTCCGGCACGTCTGAATGATCCGCTTCCACGGCATTACCCATTTGGTATGTATCATAAATCGGATGTGTCGAGATGCAATACCAATTTTTTACTAGGTAAAATCTGGTATAGCGGCGACTTATACGAAGGTTAAAAGGTGTGCACGCAGGTTGGATTTCTTATTTTTCAAGCCGAGTTTTTTTCTCAGGCTGTTGCGGTGGTACTCCACCGTTTTCGTGGTAATGTTCAACAGCTTTGCTATCTCTTTTACGGATTTTCCCTCCTTGACGAGGGCGGCCATCTGAATCTCCCGGTGTGTGAGGTTCAGGTACCGCATCTTCATATGGTAAAGGAAGGAAGAGGCTATGTTATCAAGGTTGGTTTCGGCAATCTTGAGGCATGAGGACTGGTGGTCGGACAATGCCGTCTTCTTCAATTTATCAAGGTAGGGGAGGACTAGCTCCCTGACATTGGAGAGAATCTTCTCTTCCAGGTTTATATGTCCCTCCTCCACCCGCTTCAGCAATACATTGAGCGCCGCGTTGACTTCTTCAAGGCTCTCCGTCTTTATCCGCAGTTCCTTTTCGCTCTTTTTCAAAGATTCTTCGGATTCCTTGCTTTCACTGATATCGGCAGCCACGAGACATATCGACTCCGATGAATTTCTGCCGTCAATGCTGCTCGCGGAAAGCAAGACCGGGACAGGCGTCCCGTCTGCTGCCTGAAATGCAATCTCTTTCCTGCCGCCGCCCTCAGAGACCCGCTTGACAAGCGCCCGGAATATTTTTTTGTCCTTCGGTTCGATGAACTGATGGATCGAGGCCCCGATCATTTTCTCCAGCGGCGTTCTCACCATATCCGCGAGGCGTTTATTGCAATAGAATATCGTACCATTCCCGGCCAGGATGGCGGCGCCTTCGTTCATCATCTCGATCATGACGCGGTAGGGATGTTCGGCTCCGGCGAGCGTGAAGATCTGCTCGCCCGTCGGTGTTTCGATGGCGAGGGCGTCCACCTCGCCGCTGCGGATTGCACGGAGGGTCTCTTCGGATTCCACCAGGCGCGACTTAAGATGCTCCACCTCCGCCAGGAGGTCTTCCCGGCTCGATTCTTGAGGTTTGCGCACTGCCTTTTTCATGATTTCTTCGGCTTCAGATCGATTCCTACGAGGAACTTCTCCGTATCCGACATGTCGCCGATGAGCCTGCGAAGCGGCAGAGGGAGCTTCTTGATCAACGTGGGAGCGGCAATGATCTGCTCGCCCTGGGCAAGCTTGGGCTGCTGATAGATATCGACGACCTCGAGTTCATAGCGGTCTTTGAGATATTTTTCACAGATCTCCTTCACGTTAGCGATTGCCTTCGTCGATCTGGGGGTGAGCCCGGTGACATAGAGGCGCAGAACGTACTTTTCTTCTTTGGACCTTTTTACCGCCTTTTGCAGTTCCCGCTCGCTTGTCTTGATCTTCTTCTTGATCATCAGCATCACTCCATGGATTTATTTTATGGCTTTCGCTGCAGGTTTAATGTCGAGCCCGACTAATACACGCTGCGTGTTGGCAAGGTCTCCGATCAGCTTTTTCACGGGCGGGGGAAGTTGCCTCACCAGTGTCGGGATGGCCAGGATCTGGTCTCCTTTGGCGAGGGTGGGATTCTTGAGGAGGTCTACGATCTCGATACGGTACTTGCCGACAAGGTGCTCGTCGCAGATATTTTTTAGATTGGCGAATGCCGCGATGGATTTCGGCGTCTGCCCCGCCACGTAGAGCCTCAGTATCCAGACCTCTGCGACGGGAGCGGATTTGGCCGGTTTTCTTTTCGGAGTCGGCGCTTCTTTCATCTCACACCTTTCTTTTTCCCTTTTTGGGAATGCGTTGCCCGATCCGCCTTGCGCAGGCGCGCCATCTCCACCCGGTCCGCGACCATGCCGCTTCGCCTTCTCTTCTGACCGGCAGCCATGAACCGGAGTTCATCGGATTCTACGTCAAACTCCGCGCGCAGGGCCTCGATCCTGGCCTCCAGGGCTTTCCGTTTGTGTTCGTGTTCGCGCATTATCCGCTCCGCCTCGTGCTGGTATTGCCTTTCCTCTTCCTTCTCCTTCGCATCCTGCGACGCACGGGCGCTCCCTGTCAAGACCCCTCCTGCACCGAGATAGACGTCAACAAGTTCGATGCCGTGGTCGCTGAGCAGGACCTCTCGGATCTGGTTGGAGTGGGCCATGCCGCGGGACTTCAGGATATAAAGGCCGCGGTTGCGCTCGCCGTTGATCTCGATATCGCGGAGAAGCACCCATGTATCGATGAGAGATGATATCTCTTCGTTCGTCCTCTCGAGGCTTCCTCCGAAATGGACCAGGTCCGTAAGAAGCGTGGTGACATGCTCACCCTTCAGGTAATCGAAGAGGCGCGTGAGCACCGATTTTACCTCTACGGAGCTCCCCACTGCCGTCAGGTTGCTGACCGGGTCTACGATGATGATCCGGGGCTTGAAATCGGCGATCAGGTTATGGATCGTGACCAGGTGCATCTCCAGCCCGTAGAGGGAAGGACGGGATGCGTGAAACTTGAGTCTCCCCCTTTTCACCCACGGAGCGAGGTCTATGCCGATGGACTTCATATTGCGGATGATCTGGTCCGCCGATTCCTCGAAGGCTAAGTAGAGGCAGCGCTCCCCGCGCTTACAGGCGGACTCGACAAACTTGTTCGCAAAGCTGGTCTTTCCCGTTCCCGCTGTGCCGGAAATCAGGATGGTGCTTCCGCGGTAGAACCCTTTCCCGGCGAGCATGCTGTCCAGGCGCGGGATGCCGGAGGAGACGCGTTCGTTGGAAACGGTGTGTTCGAGTCCGAGAGACGTCACCGGCAGGATGGAGATGCCGGTTTTCTCGATGAGGAAGGGATACTCGTCTGCACCGTGGGAAGAGCCCCGGTACTTGATGATGCGCAAACGTCGCGTGGATATCTGCTCCCTGACGCGGAAGTCGAGGAGGATCACGCAGTCGGCAACATATTCCTCAAGGCCGTAGCGGGTCAGTGTCTTTTCCCCGCTTTCTCCCGTAATGACAGCCGTGATGCCCCTGTCTTTCAGCCAGTGGAAGAGCCTGCGAAGCTCCGCCCGCAAGATCCCTTCATTTGAAAGCCCGGAGAAGAGTGACTCGATGGTGTCGAGAACGATCCGTTTAGCCTTGATCGAGTCTATCGCGTGCGCCAGGCGGATGAAGAGTCCTTCGAGGTCGTATTCGCCCGTCTCCTCGATCTCGCTCCTTTCGATGTAGACGTGGTCCATAGCGATGAGCTTGCGGGCGACGAGATCATTCAGGTCATAACCGAGGGAGGCGAAGTTCTGGGCAAGGTCTTTGGGGGTTTCTTCGAAGGAGACGAAGACGCCGGGCTCCTTGTACTGGATCGCGCCCCTGAGGAGAAATTCCATGGCGAGCATGGTCTTCCCGCATCCGGCGGTACCGCATATCAGGGTGGGGCGACCCTTCGGCAGCCCCCCGTTACTGATTTCATCAAAACCGGCGATGCCGGTCGGGCATTTCTCCAAAGCAATCGCACGCGCATACTTTACCATCACGACACTCCTTTATGGTGGAGATAAGTTTATAGTGAATGCATAGGACATCCTATAGATAAAAGATGTGAGGATAATAAGAGCATTATGTATGGAAAACCAATTGTCCATTATAAAAATCTAGAAGAAAATGCAAGAGGAAAATTTCCCCTTAGGAGGCGAAAGTTTAGAAGACAATCATTCAGTAAATGGGGAGGCTTGTCTATACCAGTCTTCTCACATACAAATAGGTCTTTACAACGGCAATGAATAGCGGGATGACGCCGAATATGATAAAAATCGCATCAGCGGGTAGGCGCGCCCATTCGATCAATGTTGATATCCTGCTATTGAGAAATGCAGAACTCCGGGCATGCCAGTAACCGTTTTGAAGGACGTCCCATAATTGAAGCACCCCTCCGGGAAAGAGATTGAGAAGTACCATCAACGCCAGGCCGCAATTGAGTCCCCAAAAGGAAACTTTTACGAATTTCTCCAGTCCGGACCATCTGTCCTCCGGCAGAACCTGCCGCATTGAGAAGACCATGAAGGCAACTGCAAACATGCCGAAGACGCCCATGAGGGCCGAATGCCCGTGATTCGGCGTAAGGATAGTCCCCACTTCGAAATAGCTCACGATTGGCATATTGATAAGGAAGCCGAAAATCCCGGCGCCCACAAAATTCCAGAATCCCACCGCCGAGAGATAATAAAATGTCCATTTGTGTGGAATGGAAATCTCCTCTCCGCACACTTCGCAGGTCCCTCTTGAAAGCTTGATGAAGTCCCAGGCATCAAGAGTAAGAAGGGTAAGCGGAACTACCTCCAGCGCCGAGAACATCGAGGCAAGAGCCATGGATATATTGGACTGACCTGTCCAGTACCAGTGGTGGCCTGTTCCAACAATGCCTCCCGCAAGAAAGAGGATAGCATCCAGGTAGATCACCCGTGTTGCCGTAATGCGCGTGACCATGCCGAGCCTGTAAAAGAGGACGGCTATCATGGCGGTCAAAAAGAGTTCGAAGAAACCTTCCACCCACAGGTGAATGATCCAGAATCGCCACATATCGACAACCGAGAAATGGGTCTTTCCCGTAAAGAAGAGGGCAGGCAAATAGAAGAGAGGAATGGCCGCAGCAGTGATAAGAAAGAGTGTCGCGATCTCCCCTTCCTCTCTATCTTTCCTCAATGGTCCCACGATTCGAATAAGGAGAGAAAGCCAGAGAAGCAGCCCGACAACGAGCAGAAGCTGCCAAGCTCTTCCAAGGTCGAGATATTCCCATCCTTGATGACCAAACCAGAACCAGACCTTGCCCGCTAACTGATACACTCCGAACATTTCTCCGAAGAGGCTGCCAAAAATAACAATGATGAGCGAAGCAAAGAGAACATTGATCCCTCTCGTCTGCCACTTTGCTTCAACGTTCCTTAGTGCCGTGGCAAGAAAAATTCCGCCGCCGACGTAACATGTCGCAATCCAGAAGATCGCTGTCTGCAGATGCCAAGTGCGAAAGATATTGCTTGACAGGAATCTGGAAAAATCAAGACCGTAAAAGCTCGACGGATCGGCGCGATAGTGCGCCGTGGCGCCGCCCACGAGAACCTGTGCGAGAAAAAGAAGTATCGCTGTGGCGAAGTATTTAATCGTCGCCAGCTGGCTTGCCCCGGCCTCTCCGGGAAGAAGTTTTGGATGGTAATGATTTCGCAATCCTTTCCACCCGAGGAAATCAAATTTGCCGAAGGCGAAAAGAACGGCTGCCGTACCCGCTAGAAGGGAAATCAGGCTGAGAGCGCTCCAGAGGAAGGCATCTGCCGTGGGACGGTTTCCGACCGCAGGGTCGTAGGGGAAATTGCTGGTATAGGAAAAAGATTTACCGGGGCGATTGGCGACCGAAGCCCAGGCAGTCCATGCAAAGAAGGCCGTTAGTTGTCTGATCTCTTCGCGATCATGGATAAGCCCGTTGAGAAGACCCCGGTTGACTGCGGGGTCGTAGAAATAATCCGCCCATTTTCCGATTTGCCTGCGATAAGAAACCGACTCAGGCGCCGTGAAGGTCAGATAACCAGTTCTGGAATCGTAGCGGTTTGTTTTAAGTAGTTGCTGGACTTCCGCATTCAGGACGGATCTCTCAGTCAGCGTGAGGTTTTCAAGGGGACGGTGGAAAATCAATTGGGAAAAGTGTGCGCCTGCATCAATCGCCAGGGTATGGAGGTAGTCCGCTGAAAAATCAGGACCGAGGTAGGCCCCATGACCCCAGATCGATCCATTTTCCATGAGTCCGTACTTGAGGAAGACCTCCTGGCCGGAGATGATGTCATTTCGTGTGAAAATTGTCCCGCCATCGGAGTCAATAACCTTTTCCGGAATTGGAGGAGCATCCCGGGGAGTGACGGCGGCAACCCAGACCAGGATCGTAAACCCCACAGCGATAATAAGGAGAACGGACCATTTCCACCAAGGCGAGAGCTTTTCAATATAGACTTCTTCGCTGCTCATTTACTTCTTTCGTTGTGATAGCCTGAATAAGCGCTCTGTAGGAGATCATCATCCGTTATCTCAACGAAGGCTGGGGGGCGCCGTATTTGGTAAGGACGATCTGCCAGATTTGAATGTTCCTTGCACGGAAGGCCCCTGCAGAGGACAGGAGATAATAATCCCACATGCGCTTGAACTTCTCGTCATATCTCTCTTTCAGCGTGGCCCATGCCTTCTGGAAGTTTCCATGCCACGCCATAAGCGTCTTTTCATAATGAGGTCCCAGGTTGTGGAGATCTTCCGTCACAAAGAGACCTTCAACGGCCTTGCTGATCTGTGATATGCTGGGTAACATGCCGTTGGGGAATATGTACTTATTGATCCAGGGATCGCATTTTATCTGGGATTCGTTGCCGCCGATTGTATGCAAAAGGAAGATGCCTGTGTCTTTGAGACATCTGTGAACAGCCTTCATAAAGGTTCTGTAGTTCTTGTAGCCGACGTGTTCGAACATTCCGATAGATACTATCTTATCGAATGAACCTTGGAGATCGCGATAGTCACGTCGGAGAATGTCTACCGGCAGGTCTTTGCAAAAGTCTCTCGCGTAGCTGATCTGTTTTTCGGATATATTAATGGCCGTCACCCTGCAACCGTAGCGCTCTGCCATGTACTTTGCAAATCCTCCCCAGCCGCAGCCGATATCCAGTACATTATCATCCTTACCGAGATTGATCTTCCTGCAGATAAGCTCCATTTTTCTGACCTGCGCCTTGTTTAATGCATCCGTTCCATCGAAATATGCGCAGCTGTACTGGTTGTAAGGGTCGAGAAATGACATGAAGAGTTCATCGTCGAGATCATAATGCTCTTCGGCCACAGCGCGGGAGCGCATCTTTGATTGCATGTTGAAAAGTACGGCAGAAAGGAGAGGTATCAGCAGTTTGATGCCTCCTTTGATTCTCTTGTCGAGGCCGCCCATAAGAACCTTGCAAACGAATTCATCCAGTTGCCGACACTCCCACCAGCCATCCATGTATGACTCACCGAGACCCAAACTCTTGTTCTGCAGGAGCCGCGGGAAAATACGTTCATCTCTTACGTGCATGTCCCATGGACTGTTGCCGTTGACGGCAATGCCTGTCGTGGCAAGCATTTCTTCAAGCACATATCTCTGTCTGAACATTGCGCGTCCTCCATTGTTCGTACAACTCTTTATTATATCAATCAGTCTTGATGGTGTTTCAGAATTCTGTTAGTCCGCGCTTCACCTCCTCTTTCTGGGCACATGCTCATTTCTTCTATGTCACGAGGAAATGATCCCTTCTGTTCTTCCCCCAGGCTTCCTCGGTGTGGTAAGGGTTAATGGGGGCGTTCCTTCTGGCCTCTCAGGTTGCGGGTCAAAAAGCCCCTGACGACTGTGCCCTCCTTTGTACGTTGTCCATCCTCGTTTTGAGATCCCTGATCTCGGCGTTTAGCCTCATGCATGCTATCTCATATTCGCCCCTGAGTTCAGGGTCCAAGGCTGGGTTCATCAAAGCGATTCTCGCGCAAGTCCTGATGATCTCAGCCTCCTGAAGAGAGTTCTTCAAATCCTCTACATTTTTCGACTTTGCTGTTTTCTTATACATCTATTAAACCTCATTCTAATCGTGGAGAAAATTACCTATGATAGCGGTCTGCCGTTCAGCCTCTCGTAAACCTTCACATATTGATCAACCATAGTGTCTAGACTGTATCTCTCTCTCGCCTCCCTCATGATCCTCTTTATCTGCTCTTCTCTTTGCTCCGGAGGTTTCCTGTGAAACTGCACACTCCTCATGAGTCCGTACCATAACCCGCCGGGATCATAGTTACAGAAGAGGAATCCGTTTCCGGTGTCGCACGTTGCGCCATCGCACCTCAATTGCAGCTCTTTTATTTTGTCATGGTAACCGCCAGTGTCGCGATTTGTCGCCGTGGTCCCGAAGAGGTTGCCTATCTGATCTATCTGACCGCAGGGTTCATAAAGGGAAGCGCCAAATACGTCGCTTGCCGCGGCGTAACCGAGCATGGAGAGAGGCTCACTGAAACGCTGGTACGTTATCTTTCCGCCCGAGGCGTATGCGATCCTTCCCATAATCTCCTCATGCTTCCTATCACCCTCGACGCCGTTGCCGACTACGGCAATCTGGACATCGCCGTTTTCTATGACAAATTTCAGGGCAATATCCTCCAGAAGCTCACATCCCTTCTGCGTTTCGTCCAGTCTCGACGGCCAGTAGAGAAGAATAGCATCCGGATTTAGTATAAGACCCGTCCTCTTCTGAAACTCCATCAGGTTTTCCTTTCTTGCCGCCATGACATCGTCATCGGGATCGTATTTCCGTACAAGGTATTCGCAGCGCTCCGGATACATCCTGGGGGATGGCGCATTGATGATGGAAAATGCCGCACCGTGATTGTACTTAGCCTTGACCTCCTGCCTCACGCTCGTGGGGATGAATGACCTGTCCAGGAAATAGTCTTCGATGATCTCCCTGAGAAACTTCTCCCCCACAAAATTTACCAGGGTGGCGCTCTTAATGGCTGTAGCCTGGGAGTCGATACATGTCTTTCCATGTTCTTTCGAGAAGTAGATATTCCATGCGAGGCTATCAATATCTACTCCGAAAAGCATATCCAAGGGGATGTGGCCTGTGTGGACGTTATGCACTGTATGCAACACGGGGCAGTCCCTCGATTTCGCATAGGCCGTGACAACACCGCCTGCCATCCAGTCGTGGCTGTGCACAATCAGCATTCCCCCGCTTCTCGCCCGCAGTGTCTTGATGGTATTATTTACCAGTTCCTTCTGAAATTCAGCGGCATTGGAAAGTGGATTCCCCGAATATGCACTGGGGAGGTTTGCATAGATAGATGAGCTTACCAGATGGATCTTGTCAGGGTCTACCTTGTATCTGACCTGACGCCATGCATGTTCATCCATGCCGCTCTCCTCTTGAAAGCGTCTTTTAAGATTAAGCGTCGCCAGGTGGCAGTTGATCCCCCTTGCCCTGAGTCCCTCGGAGAGCGCTGAAACCACCTCTCCCAGGCCCCCCGATTTGCCGGATATGTATCTCGCCAGGCTTCCCATATCTTCCGGCAGCTGGCCTGTCTCCGGCGCCACAAGGAGTACTGTCGTCTTTATCGCCTTCTTGAGGATAGTAAAGCGCTTTACGTTCTTCATGCCCTTCACAGGGTGGTTCCTGTGCTGCCGGCGCGGCCGGTTCTTTATATACATACCCTGAGGGTTATCCGCCTTATAGCCGGAGGCTGTGTTCATCTGAGATTTATGCAGTCGTCTTTCCATTAACAGTCCTCGCTGTACGAATCCTTCGTGCGAAAACAGGGCGCTTTGTCAATGTCTCGTCAGTTCCGTTCTATAGTCTTTTTGTATACGATTCTTGCGAACAGCAGAAGATATCAGAGGCCCGAGCTACCTAAAGAAGTTTCCGGATCGTAGATTATCAAATATGAGAATTGTCCGGGGGCGCCTGCAAAGACACTTTTGGGCTTGCCGGAACATTTTCAATTAAACAATAATGTGCCTTGATGGGTTGTGCAATGGGAATAGGTTGTACGGGTAATGCAGGGCAAATCCCTGCATTATGGTAATGTCAAAAGGTAGGATTTCAAGTTAGCCTTTTTATTTTTAAGATCAAGTTTGTGTCTGATGTTTTCTCTGTGAAATTCAACAGTTCCCTGCGATATATCTAACGATTCGGCGATTTGCCTGGTTGTAAAGCCCTCTCTGATCAGATACGCCACCTGAACTTCTTTGGGGGTTAGATCTATGTATTTTGAAGTCAGTTTGTGTGCAAACGGAGAAATCATGTCTTTGAGTTTTGATTCGATAATATTTGCATGTTTATCCTTATCCTTCGCACTACAGCTTTTTATTCTTTTAATGTGGGGCATTATCAGTTGCTTTACGCTTGCCAGCACATTCTCTTCCAGATCATGCTTGTCCCTCTCCCTCTGAGTGAGCAGGACCTTCAGGGTAGTATTGACTTCCTCAAGGTGATCAGTTTTTGCGGCTAAGTCTCTTTCGCGGTTCTTCAACAGTTCCTCGGCACGCTTTATTTCGGTGATATCCAGAAGGGAGACCACGACACTCGTTGTCCCGGGTATCATGTCCACCGCCGCAACTGCATGTCTCACATCTCCGCCCTTTTTCCTGAAGCGGCATTCATACGACTTGGGGACAGCATCCGGATTGATTTTCCGCAGCCGGCGATATTCCTCCAACCTTTCGATGTCGCCCTCAACGACAAATTCAGTCCACTTTTTCTTGCCTTCCACTTCGAATCTGGAATAGCCGCTCCGCTCCTCAAAAGTCCTGTTGACGAGTGAGATCGTTCCATTCCCTTCCACAATCATTGTGGACGTGCCTGTTGTCTCAAAGATAGTTCGATACCTGTCCTCAGACTCCTTAAGACGTTTCTGGAACTTCACATTCTCAGTGATGTCTTCGCTCGTCTCAATTACTGATATCAGATTACCGTCTACGTCCCTGACAGGTGTTGAAACAACTCTATAATACCTGATCTCGTCTTCCGCAGACCTCTCTATAACGGCCTCATGGAGCAATCCGTCTTGAAGGGTTTGATGGGTCGGACAATTGGAAGGTGCCGCTTCCTTCGGAGGATTATGGAAAACTTTATAGCAAGTCGGCCTTTCTGAAACGTCTACGTTGGGAAACCATTCTTGCATCTGCCTGTTCAGGGCCAATATCTTCATATCTGTGCTGATCATAACAATGCCGATGCCGACATTGTCGACGATGCTTCTATACATTTCTTGTGCCGACCGCAGTTTCTCTTCCACTGCCGCGATCTCCGTGATGTCCGTGACAAAGGAACGGTAGTGAACAAAATTACCGGCACCATCCCTTACTACTGTGGTGTCGATGAGGGCGTCGAAGGGGCTTCCGCCCTTCCTCGTGAGTTTCATTCTACATGTCTGTTTGCTTTGAAATTCAAGAGATCTCTGAAGATGGGACTGGAAGGTGCCGAAATGCCCACTTTCGATAAACAACTGAAACTGTCGCCCTGTCAGAGATCTCTTCTCCCCGCCGAGCAAAGAGGCGCCAGTGACATTTGTCTCAATGATGCGTCCCTCGCTATTGAAGATGAAACACCCGATGGGTGCGAAGTCGTAAAGGTCGGCATATTTCTTATGCGCCTCTGTTGCTTCGATCTGCGCCTGTCGCAGTTGCTCATTCTGTTTCTCAAGTTCTGCCTGATAGACATGCAGTTCATGAATGATTTTTTCAGTTTCAACGGGTGATATCTTCGCGCTGCGGCCCTTCGACTTAGGCATCTTCTTTTCCAGGCGTCTGCGGGCGCCGGTGTTATTTTTTGTTTTGGGTGTGGGTTTCTTCATTGATAGTAACTTTCTTCACAGGAACCTGAGGGATAATCTATCTGCCCGATCGCAATCGATATCCATTCTCTCAGTATTCATCCTACAGCACGAGATATTAAGCATACCTTTGGGGGTTGCTTTTCATCTCCGCAATAAAATCATCAACTATCTCTTTCTGATTGTATTCGGCCTTCCAACCCCATTCCTTTTGTGCGATGCCGTCGTCAAGAGGATGGAGAAGTTTGTTCAGTATCTTCTGCATGTCCATGTCGGGCTTAAAATCAATCCTGGCCCCGGGTATTTTTGTCTTGATAATCTCGGCAAGTTCCCGTGCCGTCGAAATCGGCTTTGCGCCGGCAATAAGATAATTGACCATCTTGATGTCTTTCTTAGGAGCCCGGGCAAGCTTGACCATAGACAGGGCTGCATCCTTGAAGTACATGACGGGTGTTCTCGTTTCAGGGGAAACATGGCAGGTGAACGGTTTCCCCTTGATGCACTCTTCGATCATCCAGGACGTGTACTGCACCACGCCTGGCGTTTTTACGCCTGGCCCGACTATCGATGGAAATCGCACACCGCGGAAATCGAGGCTAAATTTTCTCCGGTAAAATTGACCCATCAATTCACTGAAAACTTTCGTGGCGCCGTAGAAAAGCTGCGGACGCTGGAGAGAATAATCATTTACGGTAATTCCTTCTTCGAGGTCGAGACCGTAAGTGGCAATGGTGCTGCTGAATATGACCTGCTCCACGCCAAACAGTTTGGCCGCTTCCAGAACGTGGAAAGTTCCCATGGTATTAGCCCGGAAAGAGGCTGCATGGTCGGCGTCAGACGGCACGGAGAGCATGCCGCCGAGATGAAAAATCGTCTTTGGTTTGCAGGAGGATACGACATTGAGGACATGGCTGAAGTTGCCAAGGTCGCCGCGAACCACGGAAACCTTCCCTGCAATGTCATCGATAAATTTGGTGGAAGGATTGATATCGAAGATGGTGATGTCTTTCTCTTTCTCCTTTATCATGAGCCTCGCCACATGGGCGCCCACGAACCCCGTCCCTCCGGTGATCAATATACTCACGACCTCTCCTCCCTCTGTATGTAATATTCTAACGCGTGTTTATTTCTTGGGAGAAAGAATCTCCTCTCATCCTCTGTTTCTGCAAAGTATCCGCCTGCCATCGAATTCATTGCGCATGCTGAAGGACTATGATCTCCGGTTCCTTGGGGAGAGTCGCCGCCGCGACCTTCAATTCCGATTTCGGCAGAACCTGAACATTTTTTTTGCCCCGCGTGAATTCGGCAACGGTAGTAATCGGAAAACCGCATTTCTCTGTCTTATAGTGCATGGGTATGGTGATGGCTGGTCTGATGTTGTTCATGACCTTTGTGGCTGCCTGTGCATCAATCGTGTAGTAACCACCCACAGGCAAAAACAGTACATCCACTTTGCCTATTTTCTTTAGTGTCTCAGGGTCAAGGTCATGCCCGAGGTCTCCCAGGTGCAACAGCTTTATTCCATCTGCTGAAATAATCGTAAGCAGGTTATCGCCCCTTTCCTTCCCGGAGGAAGTATCATGGAAGGTCGGGATCGTCTCGAGCTTTACGCCTTTGACCTCATAGCTCCCTTGTTTTTTTATGTGATCAAACTTCCCACGAATGCTTTTTATGTAGTTGTGGTCTCCGTGATTGTGGCTTGTAATGACAATGTCGGCTTCGTCGTCGATTGTACGGTAGGTCAGGGCGCCGTTTGAAAAACCGTGTTCATAAGGATCTATTATGATCCTCGTTCCGTTTTCCGCCGTTATTTTAAAAGCTGCATGGCCATACCATTCTATATTCATAGCAATACCTCCTTATGCTTGGGATGTTTATTTCTTTTCTCCGGAAAAATAAATCCGCGGATCAGTGTGGAGCAAGAGAGTTTATCTGCCGCGCTTGGGATATCCGACCGACTGTGCCAGGATAATCTTCTGATCAGCCCTTAGCTTCATAACCTTTGAGAGCGCCGGTTTATCTATGTATGCGCGGACGACTGTTGCCAGCCCGGCAGATGCACAATAGAGATACACATTTTCACTTATGAAACCCGTATCCGCCGCCGCATACATTTCTTGATCCGAAGAGGATCTCATCCTTGAGTAATCGGCTACATATACAAGATTGACGGCAGCCTCTTTGACATAGTCCTGCCTGCCGGTCAGCGCTCTCAGATCTCCTGCAGCGACCATCGTGAGCGAGTGTGATTTCGCCTCATAGAGGTAAATTCCGCTTTCCGTGGCAACATAAACGTCAATTTCCTGTTTATTCATTGCAGTAGGCGCCGTCCTTTTGCCCGAATCGGGGCGATTGATGCCGGCAGCAGCCCAGAGCATATTTGACAGAATGTTCTCCTGCAAGGGTTCCGCGCTGAATTCACGGGATGAACTTCTCTTTGCCAGAACCTCCATCAGCGGATTGCCGGCGATTTGCGGCTTTGCAAGCTGAATCGATCTCTGTTCCTGCGCCGCAGCGATATCCTGGCCCACAGCCGGGATGATAATGATGGAAGCCAGGATAATGGCTGCAATCCCTCGCGCGATGACGAAAATGCTTTTTCTCGATTTTGTCTTCATAGGTGTAATCTCTCCGTTTAGTTGTTTAAGCCTCACAGTAATTGTCTTAGTGACGATCCTGATTGTTTTCAGCACCCGTATCAGGCTCGGTGTGTGACGGCAGGTGCCTCGCAGTAAAGAAACCGACAAAGGATATAAGAATGGTAATCACGGCTATGGTGAATGCGAGTGATTTCCCATGCCATAACCCGTTAAACCAGCGCCTGAAGTCATCGGCAAGCACGGCTGCCTTCCCACCGTATACTTCCAGATCATGTTTATAGATCTTCGTATTTTCCGGCATAATCGGATAAATAGTGCCGCCTATTATCTGGTAACCCAGCACGCCGCTCGCATCCGTATCGGCTGTCTGATAAATGTATATGGCCGTAACCAGACCAGCCATCAGGATAAGCGCGCTTATGAGATTAATGCATATGCGCATATCTGCTGTTTTCCATTTCATGTTGCACCTAAATCCTTGATGATAACTAAGAAAGTATAGGAAGAAATATCTCGTGTGTCAATGAGTCATTGGCCGAAAACTCCTATTCTCTTATCGGCCCACCTGTGCTAAAAATTTATTGATGTCATATCCATCCCCCTATGCTCAAGAGGCAGGTAGCGGTCGACAGAAAAGGATTCTCTTAACGTGAAATTTCTCTCTTACGACAGCGTCGAAAAAATTGAATGTGAAACAGAAATAAGGGGCGCGACTAAAGACACTATCCGTGACTTCAGCGCCACGTGGGAGCCATACGTAGATGAAAAGATTATATGGCAAAAGGACAGAAGGTTTGATTACCGCTGTTTCGAATGGGACAGAATAATCAATATGTCGCTAAGTTCTATATTCATTGATAAATGCTATGCAGCGTATACCGGAAGAAGGCTGGATGGCTTGTTGTCTTTCAGGCATCAACGCAGGCTATATCTGGATTTTTTTGCCACGGCTCCCTGGAATTATTACGGCACCGCCGGCAGAATGCGGCTAATAGGATCCGGCCTCGTTTATTTCACTATTAAGACCAGCCTCTCTCTGTCTCTGGAGGGAGAATTTGTCCTCTATGCACTGGGAGGGTCTGAGCAATATTGCGAAAAGATTGGAATGGTCCCTACGGGTGACTACAAGTTCGGCCTGAAGAAGTATCATATGTCAAAAGATATGGCACTGATCTTTGAAAGAAGCTTTCGGAGGCACATCATTATCGAATAGGTAATGGTCAATTGATCAAGCCACATTAGTCTTAGTATTTCGCTTCAATCTCTTTGATCGAGTCGAATAGTTTTTGATTTACAGGTGTGGGAATATTGTACTGCCTCCCCAGGGCGATCACTTTACCGGCAAACATCTCCACCTCCGTTTTCCTACCGGCCTCAACATCCTGAAGCATGGAGGTCTTTCCCTCCGGGTTCATGCCCATGAGAATCTCATTAAATCTATTGATATCCTCTTCGGTAAGATTTACTTTTGCCTTTTCAGAAAGCCTTATTACCTCACGCATGGAAGATTCCATCAGGTTTCTAGCCTCCGCAGAGGTTTGAAATGCTAAGAAGGGCTGCCGAAGCACTGCTGATGCCTGATTGATTCCGACATTGATCATGAACTTCCACCACATGACGCGCATCATATCCGGAGGCGTTTCATAGATGATCCCCGCCTTGTCGAATAGGGTCTGGATGCGCTTAACCCGGTCTGTAAGAAACGTGTTTGTTGCCTCTCCGAATAATATTTTCCCTTGGTTGCGGTAATTGACGCGGTTGCCTTCCCTCAGGGCATCGATGCCGACAGAAACAGCATACAGAACCTTTTCCATGCCGTAGACGGCGCCAATCCGCTCCTCGCTCTCTATGCCGTTCATGACAGAAATAATGTCGGTTTCCGCTCCCACTCTGTTTCTCATATCGCGTATGGCATTATCCAGGTGATGGTATTTTACAGCGACGATGATGAGGTCGGCAGGGGCTGACATATCTTCCGGCTGGACAATAGGAATGATATACCGCTTGCCATTGACGATCAGGCCTTCTTTGCGGAGCCGTTGAAAACGATCCCCCCCGGCGACAAACGAGACAGAGCGCATATCCATTTCATAGAGAAGCGCGCCGTAGGCGGCTCCCAGTGCACCTGCCCCGATAATGGATATGGTTTTGATCGATGGTTTCATGTCCCTCCTCATAATTTGTTCGTCATCAAAGTGACGACAGCTGCATCATATAGAGCACTGAGACCTCCCGGCATAATGTTACAGGGACGAGGCTCCGGAGAGAATCCTTATCTCACTAATCTTCAATAATCGCAACGGGGCGGCACCATCCCGCCGAGGCCCGCTTTATCTTTACAGGAAAACAGCAGACGCTGAAGCCTTTAGGC
>Ga0326726_10000957_pt1 | contig 26856 bp, 26 predicted proteins | sample MHFenrmetagenome_2_FD_207603 | JGI IMG/M metagenome (GOLD analysis project Ga0326726, IMG submission 207603) | Lab enriched peat soil microbial communities from Michigan Hollow, Ithaca, NY, United States - MHF15MN | ecosystem: Environmental > Terrestrial > Soil > Wetlands > Peat | place: USA... | reverse complement strand
GGTGAGATTTTTTGTAGTTTGACTTGAGAGTTACCGCTGTCTGGTATACTCTGCCATGCAAAAATACTATTTCCTGCTGTGGTGACACAGACTTTTGGGCTTGGGTCAAAATTGTTGTCGTTGGCGAACATTATGCCGTTTTGACCCCACATCATGTCGCCATTCGGGGATATTCGGTACCCGACTGGGTTGCTTTGACCGGTGCGGATATCAGTAAAGGTGATGACCGCGTACCCGGATGGATCAACAGCTAAGTCATAGTCTGTTATCCATGTGTCTTGTGGTTGGCTACTCACTAATATCCCGTTTTCCGCCCACAGCTTATTTCCATCTTGGTCAAGGCGCTGCAGTCGCACGTTGTAAGCACCTGTTTCGGTTGTGAACCATGAGACGTATGCGTACCCATTGTTGTCAACAGCGATTTTTGGTAGTGCTTGTTCACCGCTCATGGCGGCAATCGCTGTGTTTTCCGAAGGATTGGACGTCCATTGGCCAAGGATTGGTACACAGCATATGGTCATCAATAAACCGACTATCATTATTACAAATATTTTTCTCATTTTTTTTATGCCCCCTTAAACTTTCCTTTTTATATGATTTCTCATCCAAGTTCCTATTTATATATTTTCCTTATGATTTAGAGATTTACTTTTTACACTGAATTCTTATTTTTACACAAGTCCTACTATATACACAAAGCCTGTTAATTGTACGAAGTTAGCAAAAATTAAAATCTTATAAAAGATAGTTAATTTTATAGATTTTTTCTCCTAAAAAGCAGTATATCAATTTACCTAAAAGTCAAACCGAATAGTATACACTATCGTTCAATGACCCGTTTTGCTTTCCCCGTACTCCGAGGGATCGTTTTTGGTGCGATTGCATGAACTGGGACATGTAAATTGAGGATCCGGTATATCTCGTTTTCAGCTTTCTTCTCAAAGTCATCAAGATGACCTGCTCTATAACGGCCCTCTGATGGTTCAACTTCGACGGAAAGCGAATACAGATCCCCTTGCTTGGTCTTGATTATTTGATAGTTATCGCTCACACCGGAGACCTGCATCAAGGCTGCTTCGATCTGCGAGGGAAACACAATAACTCCTTTGACCTTCATCATATCATCACTTCTCCCCTTGATCCTTGACTGGATGGGTAATGTCCGCCCACACTCACAGGTCTCCTCTGTTATGGACGCAAGATCCTTCGTCCGGAAACGGACCGCTGGAAACGCTTCCTTTGTCAATGTCGTATACACAAGCTCACCTTCTTCGCCATATTCGAGGGTCTCCCCCGTGTTCGGGTCGATCAACTCAGGATAGAGATGATCAGCGTTGATATGTAATTTCTTATATTCACATTCAGAGACCACACCAGGGCCGATCAGTTCAGTCAACCCATAATGCTCATGGGCGACTATCCCCCAGCGTTTTTCGATAGTTCTCCGCATTTCTTCACTCCAGGACTCCGCTCCGAACGCACCTAACCGAAGCTTGAAATCCTTCGCAGGGTCCAATCCTTTCTCCTCCGCAACCTCAGCAATATGTAACGAATATGATGGAGTGCACGCAAGCGTGGTACTTCCAAAATCCCTCATGATGTCGAGTTGCCGCTCGGTATTCCCTGAACCGATTGTAATCACCATCGCACCGATTTTCTCAGCACCTTTTTCAAATCCATGGGCTCCGGTGAACAACCCGTATCCATAGGCATTCTGCAGAATATCAGTTTTACGAAGACCGTTCGCAAATAAGGATCGTGCCATCATCTCTCCCCAGAGATCCACATCATTTCTTGTATACGGTCCTACGACGGGTTTTCCAGTTGTCCCAGACGAGGCATGAACTTCTACGATATCATCAAGTGGGGTACAAACCAACCCGAAAGGATAATACGAGCGTAAATCCTGTTTTGTCAAAAAAGGGAGTTTTTCAATATCTTTTAATGTTTTAATCGACTCTGGTTTCAGGTGAGCATCCGAGATTTTCTTATGATAGAATTGATTCGTGGTGTAGACGTATTGTACTAATTTTTGTAATCGTTTGCATTGTAATTGTTTTAATTCACGTAACGGCATGGTTTCGCTTTTACGGTCCCAGTATTCCTGTGTCATAAAAAACACTCCGTTTCAGTCAGTGAGAATACTCTGTATCTCTATAAGATTTTCTGAATGAAAAATAAAGAAAGATATAAATCAAAAGACCTGGTTTACAAACCTTCAAAATCAATTCGAAACAATATTTGGAGGAGGTAACTCTGAATCTAATCCTTGGCATGGATTTCGGTGTATTTCTGGAAGGGATCGGAACATTGATAGCCACCGTTCTTTGTAGTGTCTATGGACTCTCCAACCAATTTATTAAAAAATCTTATGAGGAAAAGTTATGAAAATATATAACAGGAGAATATCTCTCCTGAACCTGATTCATAGATGGTCTTTATGAAAGCATGTGTACTTGGAGCTGGAATGATGGGACGCGCGATTGCGTACGATCTGTCTAAGTTTTCAGACTTTGATGAGATCCTTCTCGGGGAAAAAGATAGCAACACACGGAAATCGGCTAGACGATTTCTCCAAGAAACCCGGGTGAAAGTGATTGCGCTTGACGCGGAGAGGACCCAGGAGAGTACGAAACGATTCCAAAAAGGGGATGTGGTTATATCGGCTCTCCCATATAGGTATAATTACAGGTTAGCTCAGAAAGCGATACAGACGAAAACACATTTCATCGACCTTGGCGGGAATAACACGATTGTCGAAAACGAACGATGCCTTGCGTCTCAAGCAAAAAAGAATGATGTGACCATAATTCCTGATTCCGGGTTAGCACCCGGTCTTGTGTCCATCATCACTCGAGATATCATAGATCATCTGAACACAGTCAACTCTGTTAAACTCCGTGTCGGAGGGCTACCACGATATCCATTGTCTCCCTTGAACTATCAGATCGTATTTTCTCCTTATGGACTTATCAATGAATATGTAGAAGATGCTTTGATTCTCGACCACGGGAAGATACTTCAGAAAAAATCAATGACAGAACTTGAGACAATTCAATTTCCAAAACCCTTTGGAACAATGGAAGCGTTCCTCACCTCAGGGGGATGCTCCACTTTACCGTATACATATAAAAATATGATTCAGTATCTTGATTATAAAACAATACGATACTTGGGTCATTGTGAGAAAATCAAAGCGATTCTTGATCTTGGATTTGCTGATGAAACGAAAATCAACTGCGGTGGCCAGATGATCGCCCCTCGAGATGTCTTTGCGTCATTACTAATGAAAAATATTCCGACCACAGGGGAAGATGTCGTGTTATTGAAAGTGATGAGCCAAGGGATACAGCAGGGAGAGAAACGATCTAGGGAATATCTCCTCATTGATTCTTATGATAAGAAAAATAATATCACAGCAATGATGCGGACGACCGGGTATCCTGTTTCAATCACCGCACAGATGATCGAGAATGGGACTATCCAGGAGCGAGGCGTGTTCTGCCCGGAGGAAATCGTTCCACCGACTCTCTTCTTCAGGGAACTGAAAAAACGAAATATCAAGCTTTCTATTTCAGACAGAAGCGTTTCGTCATGAAGAAAAATGAGTTTTTAGATGCAAAGGAAAACGCGTTGAAGTCCCTCAAAGATGCTTGCATTGAAGGGAAGGCAGACGAGGGCATACTCCCAATACTTGATCAGATAAACAGAATACAAGGCTTCTACACCACAAGCAGTTGCGCTGGAAGGATCATCTTACTCGAGATACCACAGATTGGTGATAAACGTGCTGCAAGCTTCCTTGGGATCTGGCATCGAACCATAGAACCCACAGAACTGCACGCTGCTGCAACGAAGGCGACAACGGGTTTTCTCTGGTTACTAGCACAAGCCCCGATTCTTCATATAGGTGTTGAAACACTCCAGCATGCAGACCTGATGTTAAAAACCGCGATAGCATGTGGATTTAAAAATTCAGCAATAAAATCAATAGGGAAAAAAATCATTATCGAAATCTGCAGTACTGAACGCCTTGACGCTCCTATAGGGAGAGATGGCTGTCTTTATTGTGAAGAAAAATACCTGTCTTTGCTTGTTGAAATCTCAAATGAGGTCATAGAACGATCCCAGGAAAAAATAGGCCGGTTTGCCAAAAAACTAGTAAATATTGGCGATTTTCTATGAAAATCAACAAAAGATTTATATATTATGTTGATATATTAGTTGTTGGGGAATAAAGTATGAACACAAAAAAAATCTTAGGCATCTTTATGTGCATGCTGGTAATGACCATGATACCTGTAGCAGCAGGGGCGACCACAAACAATAACTCACAGCCAAGCAAAATCGGTTGGACTACTATACAGGGAATCACCCTCACCCAACCAAAACAGATAAACGGTGGAGCATTGATAACATTTAAATGTCTCTTTGTCCACTATGCCTGCCAAGGACTTGGCCAGCGGACAACTGGTATCCGATATGGTGGTCAGGAAATGGTTGTACCCTCGAACTTTAACGGGATCCTGATGAACCACGTCGTTATGGGCTGGTGCATTGGCGCCTTAGAGTTCTAAAGAGAACACTTTAACATTCTCTTTTTATTTTTTCTTTTTTTTAATCTATTTTTATTCTTAAAAACATTATTGATTATTTTTCTTAATAGTATGGTAATGAACTATTAAAATGAGAGAAAAATTAGAGTTCATCGAATTTTTTAGCGACTTCTTTAGCTACTTCAAGGGTGGTATTTGATCCCCCGACGTCGTAGGTCCTGATGGTATTTTCTTCTATGACCTGTGCTATTGCGTTTTCTAGTTTTTTTGCTGGTTTTTTCTCCTCGAGATAGTCGAGCATCAGGGTGATGGTCAGGAGCATCGCCATGGGGTTGACCTTATACAGCCCTGCATATTTCGGGGCTGACCCATGGGTCGGTTCGAATATCGCGTAGTTATCCCCGATATTCCCACTTGAGGCAAACCCAAGACCTCCAACGAGCTGGGCGGCAAGATCAGAGATAATATCCCCAAACATGTTTGATGACACTAACACGTCATAGTTCTGCGGGTTTTTTACCAGCCACATACACATGGCATCCACGTTTGTTTCTTGATACTTTATCTCAGGGTATTCCTGTGCGATTTTTCGTGCCTCTTCAAGCATCATCCCGCTAGTCTCCCGAATCACGTTTGGCTTTTCAATAAGAGTAACTGATTTTCGATTGTGTTCTTTTGCATATTGAAACGCGTGACGTACGATGCTTTGGCACGCCTTCTTTGTAAATATCCTGCAGGAAACCGCGATTTCATCAAGTGGAACCTGTGCGAATCGTTTCATTTTCTTATGCGTCATAAGCGCATCAAAAACAAGCTTTGGTAATGGTCGAAATTCAACACCAGCGTACAAATCCTCTGTGTTTTCTCGGAATACCACCAGATCAATGTCGTCTCGATAGTTCAATGGATTGCCTAAGTACGCCTTACAGGGTCTAATATTGGTATGAAGGTTAAACTCCTGCCGTAGTCGTACAATCGGACTGGAATACATGATTCCCTTGTTTCGAAGCGCTGGGGAGAGTTCTTTTCCTGCATCTTCAGCTGGCTTTGAGGTAATCGCACCGAAAAGACAGCAGTCTGTCTCTTTCAATAACGACAAGGTTCGGTCAGGGAGCGGGTTTCCTTCTGTTTTCCAGAATTCCCACCCGATATCCCCATACGTAAATTCAGCGTCCATGCCGATGGTATCCAGAACAATTTTTGCAGCATCCATTACGTCTTTCCCGACACCATCTCCAGGGAGTATTGCAATATGATATTTTGACATGGGGGACGATAATCCGTCCTTGTTTTTAAAGCTTTTTTCTCCAAAAAACCTGGTAACGTCAGATTTGACTATGTTTTCCGTAGATCACCTAGGCTGGTGACTCGCTCGGCAAACGCGTTGTGTTTATGGATTGATTCTTCGCTCTCGCTACGTGCGATTACCAGAACATCATCAGGTAAATCCCTGTATCTTTTTAACACGGAACTGAGAATATCACGAACCACATCTTCAACAAACTTTGGTTTGCTATGTGCCCGAAGTACTAATTCTGCTTCTTCTTTCCGTTTTAATATGCTATACGTCGGGCTGCTGAATGATTTCTCAACGATATCTATAAGATCATCAGCATCCACGACCTCGGTTCCTCGTGGGACTTCTATCATTAATGTCCCAATGTTTCGTTGGTTATGAGTAGGTGCGGAGCAGGTTTTATCACGAGCTTCAAGTTTTCGAACGACTTCCATAGCACAGGGACATGCGGTCATTCCGATGACTTTGACGCCAATGAGTTTTTTAAATTCACCATTACTATTTGCTCGCGCTTCAGCTATGAGTTTATATGGTTCTGCACCCTTTTGACCAGACGGATACATTACATCTAAAAAATAATCTGCTTCTGCTTTTACCTCTGAAAACGTTGCATATTCGTGTTTTTTGAGCAGTAGTTCCGCAGTCTTTGCACAGAATGATTCTAAATCAGAAACTGGTGTTTTCAAGGTTTGATCGATTATTTCAGAGACTAATTCAAGGTTACGAGACATATGACTGCCTTTCTGAGATGCAGGCAGGTCGACAAACAGGTCTAATGTCACGGTGAGTGTAAGCACGGATTTTTTATTTGGTCGTTGGATGTGAACAAGTTTTTTTACACCAGTTACCCCTACTCGTGTGAGTTTGAAATGGGAGGATGTAAGTCTTGATTGAACATCTGGCAGATCAATGGATTTCATAGGAGTCAACGACAGCGACATACCCTTATATCTCAAAAACGTTCGCATTTTACCCAGATTTGTCGAAAAAAGGAATCCAGATCTATTCTCCTGATAACCCAGGTTTTTTCATAATACTCAAATAGTACCTTCTCTTTACAGACTATTGAAGGGAATAGAGGGGTATCTGCATACGAACGTGAGAAGAAATCAGAATGGAGCAATGGGAATTGGAGCGATGATTATTTTTATCGCGATGATCCTTGTCGCAGGTATTGTTGCGTATGTGATATTGTCCACAGGTTCACAGCTGGAGATTCAATCAGGCAATACCGGGACACAGACCATTAAAGAAGTCTCATCAGGACTGAAAGTATCAACGATTCAGGGGCATAATACATCAGGGTTGATCGATAAAATTGTTATCCTCATCAGTCCCCGGGCAGGTTCCCCAGACATCGATCTTAACGGTGTACTGATTGAACTGTCTAATTCTGAACAAAAAAATGTCCTGCATTACTCATCAACGTATTGGGTTGATGGGACCACAGGTTTAGATAATATTTTTAATGCTCATGCGTTTTCTTCAGTCTCCTCCGAGTTTGGAGTTATTGTTTTGGTCGATGATGATGGTTCCTGCAATCAGAGTACACCGGTGGTCAATCGAGGGGATAGTGTGATGTTAGCGCTGAATACGACTGTTATTTTCGGTGGTATAGCTGAAAATGTCAATATCGTGGGTAATGTCATGCCTGAGCAAGGAGCATGGAGCATCATTGAGTTTCGAACACCCTCTTCATTTGTGAATCCCATCCTGATTTTAAAACAGGATTAAATTGTGTTGGAACCTGGGTTGTTTTGTGCTATTTCTTATTGGTTTTTCTTCGTATTTTCAGGATTTGAAGGAAAAAAGTAAAATAACCCCCCTTGGTATTCAGGGGCAGTATCTGAAATGCCGCTGTGGCTTAGAGGTATAGCGATTCCTTGGTAAGGAATAGGTCGAGGGTTCAATTCCCTCCAGCGGCTCTTGTTAACATTTAGCATGGTTATTTATTATCAGACTTTCTTGCAGATATGAACCTTTTTTCCTTCTGTTAACAATCCTCGAATATATAATCCTGCAGGGGGCTCGTTTAATCATTTATCTATCTCGTTGATCTCCACGGCCATTTCATTTCTTCGTAGAAAACCAGGGGTAAACGGACTATTATATCTCATAAGAATCGGCTCCCCTTTGATTTGAAATTCGTGATTATTCAACGCTGTTAAAAGTTCTTGCGTATATTGTTGTACTCTCGTAGTTTTAGTACGTCCGCTAAAACGTAAGGTTGCCAAGTATCTTTTCGGCTGAGCCTCTATTTTTACCTCCGGATTTGTTGGAATTGGAACGGTTTCCTCTGTGTACGTCGATGGAATAGAAAAAGCCATGTAGTTTTTTCTTGTGATAACCGGGGCAGTCATTTTAATTTTTTCAGAGGTGATCACTGGTGCGGTCATCGCAATCCTACTTTTTGTTTTATTTTCACCGGTTATATACCGAAAAAGCAATCCAAAACTTGAGTCCTCATCGTGGTTTTCAACAACTGCAAAAACGACTTCAGGATACTTCCGAATTTCAATACGATCTAGTTTTTTTACTACATCATAGGGTATAGTTTCTGTCATAACCCTGAAGAAATAGCATTTGGGTATAAATCTTTGATCCCCTTTTTTTTATATCAGGATGGAAGGTGAAGTTCACGGTTATGACGAATCAAGGGGACGTTGATGAAAGACCTGAGCATATCAATGGGTGGAAATTGCTCTTTGTATCCTAACACTGCGACATAATCCCCGCCTGTTTGATAATGGTCCCAATAATAGACATAATAGGTTCCCAAGGTGTTCATCGTTTGATCAAATTTCGGTCCTTGGTAATACCATTGAATACCGAAAGGTTCGAAGAACGTATCGCGATGATGTCCGGGGGGAAGATCTTGTACTACGATGACACCCTGTCCTTGGGATAGATTAAACGGGAGCGTTTGATTTGGGGCTGGGAGTCCAGGTCCAACAAGCGCGAACCAGGGGGTAAAATTGACGTAGTAGTACCCATTGACAACTGGGACAATTACCTCGATATGGATGCGCGTGGGCTGCTGGATGGTAAACGTATACACATCGACATCGGTTGAAGGATGAGCATGATCGGTTTGAAGCCAAGCGTATACCCCTAGCGATTGGGTAATGGATTTCACTTTGAATGGGTGCTGCATTGAGAAATCACGATGCTCTAAATAGGGGACATGCGCAAGTACACCTGGGAGAACACAAAGAAAACTCGCTATAACTGCATAAAGCAAGACTATTTTTCGATTCATATAATACTACTGAAATAACTCCTCTTCAATAAATTTTCGGTTATGTTAACTCCATCCATAAATAAGATATAGATAAAAAGCATTCTGAAAGTGGATCAATTGAGGGAGAATAACGATATGGCTGAGATAATAATTCAGTGTCCAAGCTGTAAACATCACTTAACAGTTGAAGGAAAACCTGCAGAAAAAATATATGTCACCTGTCCAAAATGTAAAACGTATGGCACGTTTACATTTCCCGCCGGTAAATGTGATCCAAATAAAGTAGAATGTTTTATTGAAGAAGGAGATGTACGGTTTAAAAAATTACGAATTTTTAATGGTGCAATGGGATGCCTTCACGTCATTCAAGGACTCTTGATGCTGTATCTGAGTAATGCCTTTACCTTGCCGATGACGTATTCGTATCCGTTTTTTAACACAACGACGAAAACAATCGGCCCGGTATCACACACACTTATCGACATTCGAATTGGTCCACTAGTTGCGCTTTTCCTTTTTATCTCTGCAATCGCACATTTCCTGCTAGCAACAGTATTGTATAAGTGGTACGTTGAACGGCTTAAAAACCATATCAACCCAGCACGATGGTATGAGTATTCGTTGAGCGCCTCATTAATGATTGTGATCATTGCGATGCTTACCAGCATCTACGATGTAGGGACGCTCCTTGCATTATTCACGTTAACAGCAGTGATGAACTTAATGGGTCTCGTGATGGAGCTGCATAATCAAACCACGAAAAAAACCAATTGGACTTCGTATATCATTGGGTGTATCGCTGGGTTTGTCCCATGGGCCGTCATCTTTATATCCTTGATTGGGGCAGTTGCAGCTTCTGGCGGAAGAGTCCCAGATTTTGTGATCGGAATCTATATCTCTATTGCTATTTTCTTTAATTTGTTTGCAATAAATATGATTCTTCAGTACAAGAAAGTGTGGAAATGGAAAGACTATCTCTACGGAGAACAAGTCTATATCATCTTGAGTTTAGTCGCGAAATCATTGCTAGCCTGGCAGGTGTTTGCTGGAACATTAAGGCCAATGTAAATGAATAAAAAACCACTTCGAGAGAATTTCAATTGGGGAGGTTTAACAAATGGTTGAAATAAAAATTCAGTGTCCTAACTGTAAACGTCAATTGACTGTCCAAGGAAAACCTTCTGAAAAAATTTTTATTACGTGTCCACAATGCAATACAACTGGTACATTTACATTTCCATCCGGAAATTTAAACAATGCACAAATCATTACGAAAGATATCGTGGTTGTTGAACATCTACGAAAAGTCTACGGGAAAGATATTGTAGCCGTGGATGACATCTCCTTCCGTGTTCATACCGGTGAGATATTCGGTTTCCTTGGGCCAAACGGTGCTGGGAAGAGCACCACGATTAAAATACTGACCACCTTATTGGAGAAAAGCTCAGGAAACGCCACCATCGCGGGATTGGATGTCGATGCACAGCAGGCTCAAGTAAGGCGCATCATAGGGTACTCCTCCCAAGAGGTGGGGGTCGACAATGACCTTACCGCACGAGAGAATCTGCTGTTACAATGCAGTTTTCACCATATGGAAAAAGACGCAGCAAGAAAAAAGGTCGATGAACTGCTTCAAACAGTGAAGCTCACAGATGCTGCTAATCGAAGATTGAAGACTTTTTCAGGAGGGATGCGTAAGCGTCTTGATCTGGTATCATCGCTTGTCTCAGACCCAAAAATACTCTTCCTTGATGAGCCGACCACTGGATTAGATCCCCAGAGCCGACAAGATATTTGGGATTATGTTATACAATTAAACAGGCAAGGGATGACCATCTTCCTGACAACGCAGTATATGGAGGAAGCAGACCGGCTCGCGAATCGACTGTGCATTATTGATCAAGGTAAAATTGTCGCTGAGGGTACACCAGCTCAGCTGAAGGCTAATGTCGGCGCGGACACGATTACTATTAGATTTAAAGCAAACGATTTGAGTTCCTGTGGGAAAGCGAAAAAATTATTATCCAGTTTACCTGAGGTCGAAGCAGTGGGACAATGTGGCGCTGGTTTAGCTTCTGAGAATGGGTTAACGATTATGACAAAGAATGGTTCTGCAATGGTTGCAAAAGTAGTACGAGCGTTAGACGAGGCACATATCTCTATAGAACAACTGACCCTTTCTGTGCCAACACTTGATGAAGTGTTCCTTAAACTCACCGGGAAAACACTCAATGTGATTGAACGTAAAGAAGCGGTGAAACCTCGAGGGCGTGGGAGGTGACGAAGATGATGGAGATACTCTCTGAAATTATCGCGATTTTTAATCGATGGAACAAGAAATTATTACGCCAGCCAATATTGATCTTTTTTAACCTTATCCAGCCGTTAGTATGGTTCTTATTATTTACACAAGCATTCTCAGCTATTGGTAATATTCCCTCGTTCAAGCTCCTTACTGGAACAAGTAGTTATGTTACATTTTTCACCGCAGCAGTAATCATTCAAACGATAACATCGTCAGCACTGGGTGCAGGTTTGGGCATTGTCACTGATTTTGACAGTGGGTTCATGGATAAAATGCGGGTAGCTCCTATTAATAAATCATCGATATTATTCGGCAGGTTATTTAGCGCTGCACTCACAACAATTTTACAAGTAATTATCATACTGATTATCGGATTAGCTTTAGGAGTCACTGTTGCCTCCGGGTTTTTCGGGATATTCATAATTCTCATCTTGGCGGCACTTTTTGGTATCGCATGGTCTGGTATCTCTCTGCTCGTAGCATTGACAACAAAAAATCAAGAGATAACACTCTCTGTTGGTCTTCTTACCACATTCCCGTTGTTGTTTCTCTCAGCCTCAGTCATGCCACTTGGTTTGTTACCTGATTGGGTGCAACAAGTCGCAAAGGTAAACCCTTTCACATACATTGCCCAAGCGTTCCAGTCCCTTATCATCAATGGCTTTGTCTGGGAAAAAATTGAGTATGCGGTTATTGCTATTGTCATTGTTGGGGTGATGAGCTTAGGAGCAAGTATCATGGTATTTCGAAAAAAAATCTCTTAACATAACAAAATAGGAGGATTTTAGCTGTTTTTTCCCGCGGGCTTAATAGTCATACTCTGTAATCCCTCCAGGGCTTCATATTAACGTATAACATGGTATTTTTAATAAATAATACGACAGAGAAGGATCTCAGTTTTTTACCTATGGTTTCTTTTTCTTCCCTTCATAGCTTTTTTTCGTCATTGAATTATTAATGGAGAAAGAAAAGAAGGAAAAATATGTGATGTTTATCGTCGCCGTCGTAAAAGGATTGTTGCGACTGCGACAGCCGCGAGGACGGGGGCTACTTCAAAACCAGGGGTCTTTTTCCCGGTTGTGTTTGCACCAGTGTTCCCATCAGTATTTCCCCCTGTGTTTCCCCCAGTATTCCCGCCTGTGTTCCCACTCGAGTTGACTGAAGAAGGGACTTTCGAGTTCGGAGCCCAATCTTCCCAATATTCACGCGTTGTTGCACCTGGCCCAGTTTGGGCATATTGGGTTGCCGTACCCCATACATCAACCATCGTTGCATTCGGATAGCCAAGGATAGTAAAGACTGCGCTGAGTGTATTTCCAGAGACGTTAAGGATCCCATTACTAACAACAGTATGTTCACTGGGTATTGATTGATATCCCTGTCCATTCCCGTTGACCCATTGTATATGATACATGGAATCCGTGGTATTACAGGTCACAGCATAGTACACATTTGATGAAGAAGATTTATCAATAGTCCCTGCAACAGTTAGATTTATTGTTATTTTCCCGCCGTTCATAATCGCAGAGATCTGTGTGATATCGATATTTGGTTTATTGGTAACAGTCCCGCTCCATGACCCCTCGGTCCCGTTGTTTGGATGATGCCATACATCACCTGTCGGATCTGTGACTGTTTCTGCTGCAACCGTAAAACTCGTCCCAATCAACACAACTACTACGGAACATACCACTCCATATATCCATCGTTTCATAACAACCCCCAACAAAGAGAATATAAATTGAGTAATAAACATTTTGGCGGATGATAGTTTAACGATTTCAGCTGTTATGCTGGGGCTTTGCATCTTTTGAAAGAATCCCTCCAGCGGCTCTATGAATATGGGTTAAAAGCCCCTTCTCCTACACTTTTACTTTATTCAAACCTTCTGTAAAAAATTTATAAAAATGCTATCCTTTCTGGACTGATTAAAGTTATTTTATTATTACTTTTTCAAAATTCGTAAATTATTTCCAAAATTAGTAGTTAAAAATTTTTCTTATATTATTTATTTAATATTTTTCTTTCTTCTTTTTGAAGTTGGGAATACCGTTGGACATGTTCATACATCAGTGCTTCGTAAATCTCCTTCGAAATTGATCCTTCGACATAATATTTCTTTCCTGTTTCTTCCTTTAGTTGTCGTGTCGCTTTCAGCTCTTCCTGTATTGATCTCAGATGTTGACCCCTATAGAATCTTCGTATGCTTACCACACCGATGATGCAACAGGCGCATGCTGCGAGAAAAGGAATGAATGAAACAAAGACAGATGGATGTGACACAGGTATAATTACAACAATCTTTTTCATCGTTCCTGCATTTCCAAAAGAATCCCTGGCATGTAGTTCCATAACCTGCGTTCCAGCATCCTGATTTGTGAAAGAAATATTCGCAGTATACAACCCTGTGTTCTTCTTCTCAAGCGTTACATTTCCTCGTGGCATGACCGCGATGACGTCTCCGGTTTTCATGATTGTGTTATCAGGATATTGGACTTGGACCTCTAAGGAGATACTGGAGGGTGCTAACAATTGCAACGAAACCGGTTTGACCACGGTCAGTTGAAGCAGAGCAGGCTGGATCGTGATAGAAAGAGCACTACCGCCCGCTTTCAATGCACCGCTGACATTCTTGGTGCTGTCTACAGTAAAGAACGATTCTCCGAGCGGTGCATCCCAGGGGATCGTATAATTTTGCTTATAGTTTCCAGGGGAATATTCGAGGAGTGAGATTGTTTCCATCGAAGGAAGCCTGCAACTTGTGGTCGCATTTTTCACACCATGTGTATTTTCGGTGACGTACACGGAAATAGAGAAGCTATCGCCTCGTCGATAGGTGGCGCTGTTTGGTGGTGAATATAAATCAACGGCATAGCGCATAACTTCTAAAGGAAGGGATACCGCGATGTGCGTAGTTTGAATCCCCACCTGTGAAGCGTTACCCACCACGTGTGCCTGTATCGCCCATTGCCCTTCATCGTCACCGTAAGAAATCGGGTAGAAATATTCGTACGAAGAGTTTTGAAGGTGGGTGACCAGGGATATGTTTCTTAGGTTGGTCGTTATGGTAAATAATACAGAACCGGACGTAAGGGGAGATCCATAGGTGGTTATCGCATTTCCGAACATATGGATGGTTTGCCCGTTAAGATATCGATCCTTATCAGTATGTAAGTTCACGTCGACATTGGTTGTCACATTGATGCGAAGGTACAAGGAATGGTTCGCCCCTGCTGACGATGCATTGATCTGATAAATAAATAATCCTGGATTTGCATTCATCGATGAATGGACCATGATGTTACTTATGAAAGGGGTGGTACCTGACATTGGGTGAATGTCGACAGAAAGTTCTTTTGGTGTGGGACCAACAAAGATTCCCTGAAGCGAGACACCACCTGTTAGAGTTCCTGACTGATTTACAAAAAGAGACAACGTCTCATTTTCTCCAGGGATAAGGGTGATGGTCTCATGTTGTATCTGCATTACATAGTCAAAATAAGATGACGATTTTGAAAAGGGACACGTAGTAAGAAACACGGTGCAGAAGAACATCATTATGATAGCTAGAGTACATAATCGTCTTGGATTCATGTTCATCTCCTCAAGGTATTGCTTTTTTTTTAAACTATTTTCCTTTTTTGTGTATCTTTTTCTCTAGAATGAATTTTTGTTTTTCTATTTTCGCTAGTTTACTTTCATACTCCCGAATAAGATTATCATAGGTATCTCGAGAAATCGATCCCCGTAAAAAATATTCAGAGGCGTTGTCTTTCTTCAGTCGATTAAGCTGCAGCACCTCGCGTTTGAAATTCCGCAAGCGAACGATTCGTGAAACATCGCGGGTCACGTACCCTAAGGCGAACATTAGCCCGATAAGGATGATGCCAGTAACCCACCAATATTGAACGAAATAACTGGAGAACTGCATGGGCATAATAATAAGGGTTTTCTCCTGAACCGAGCCGACGTTACCGTACACATCGTTCGCTGATACCTGTATGTTCAAATACCCGACATCTCCCTCATCAACGATGTATGTTGAAGAATACAACCCAGTCCCTGATTTTTTGAAATTCAGCACGCTACCGTCATTTTTCGTCGCAGAGACGATACCCTCCTCGACAGGGGAGCCATTAGGATAGAGAAGCCTTGCGGTAAAGGTTACTTGCTGTCCTATCTCGTAACTGGTGACCGTCGGTTCAACAAGCTCGAGCCGTAACTCTATCGGTTCAACCTGGATAGGAATGTAGCTGAACCCTGCTTTGAACATCTGATTTTCAGTGGAAGATCCCTCCACGTAGACGCTCCAGTTCCCGAGTTGGCAGTCTATGCTCAGCGTATAGCTTGTCGAATACAATCCTGGTGAGATCTCTGAGAGTACAATTCTTGTGTCATTAGGTGGTTGAAAGGTGACGGTGGCGCCCCGTATTTTGGTTTCATTTTCAACGAGATTGACAGTAAAGGAGACAACATCTCCTCTCTTGTAAACCTGGCCGGGCAAAGGACTGAGGATGATGATCGAGTAATATTTATAAATTTCAGGGGTCGTCACACTAATAGTAATGCTCATTGCGGTGGTGGTCGTATGACCAAGGTTGTCCGTTCCCGTACCAGAAATCTTCCAAGTCCCTTCAAACTTATCAAACGTAATGTAATATACTGCATGGTACACACCATTGATGACGGTCACATTCATGTGGTCATGCCAGGTACCTATCGATAACGTGAGGGCAACTGTCCCCTGTTTCACGGCATTCCCCTTCGGATCCTCGACCGTCCCAGATAATTGTATTTCTTGTCCTTTTTCATAGGTCGGTTTATCGGATTGGAGCGTGAGGTTGAGATTTGTTTGAATAGTCACGGTAATGTCCATCCACTCGTCTATCCCTCCACCACTCGCTGTAATTCTATAGGTGTATTTACCTGCGGTCGCATCCTTCGACGTGGAAAACGTCATTTCGGAATTGAATGGTGGGAGATCAGTGATACTGCTAAAGGAGGTTGTTACACCTGTGGGTGGGGTCCCTATCCAGCCTCCCGAGAGGGACACGTTTTCTTTCGAACCATATTGGAAGGTGACCGAGATAGTCGATTGATCGGTATCACTCCTCGTAAGGGAAAACGTGGGTGGTGATGCTGATAACTGGAAGATCATCCCTGCGATGCGAACGGCAATGGAGAGTGTTCTTTGGCCCGTGAGACTTGCGGCGGTCACATTAAGAACGAACTCACCGGTTGCTGCATTCGGGTTTGTTTCAAATGTTATCATCGATGAATAATCACCATTCCCTGATTCATTGCTAAAGACAACCGTGACACCCGTAGGTGGGATGTCTAACCATTCATGCGACAAAGTTACTGTTTCATCATTTCCAAAATTGACGCTGACAATCACTGAGGTGCTGCCGATGCCTCCTCGCAGGATGGTGACGGAGGAGGAGGTTGCGGCGAAGGAGAAATCAAAGACAGTGAGCACTCGTACCTCTGAGAAAATACCTGGATTACCTGCCTTATCCCATGCGCGAACGCGCCATTGTAGTCTTCCCGCTACCGTTGTGGTGATACTCAGTGTTGTATTATCAGAGGTATTTTGATTGACGAGCAAGGAGGTGAAATTGTTATTCGATACCTGGAGTTGATAACGACAAATCCCGGAGACATCTGAGGAATTGATCGTGTCGTCTGTTGTTTGGTTCCAGGAAAAGGTCACATGGTTGTTATTCATATCATAATTATCTATCGGTGAAAGTAAGAGAGGCTGATGTGGGGCAGTCGTATCAATAATGAAACTCCATACACTGGAAATGTTGTTCCCTTGGGTATTGTTTGCAATAACGTGCCAATACCATTTTCCCTCCTCAAGACTTGTCGTTGGTGTGTACGTGGTTGCTGAAGGGCCAAGACATACGCCAAGAGTTAACGTTGCGAAATCGATGCGATCACTCACCTGTAGAGTATGGTTCACAGCATTTTGGCTGGTATTCCATCCAAAGGAAGGGGTGGTATCAACGGTAACCGAATTGTCAGATGGTTGTTTGAGTGTCGGTCTTGTGGGGAGGGCAAGTTCTTCAATACCAAAACTGAACCATCGTGGTTCTGGTGATGCATAGTTTCGTACACGAATCCAATCAAATGTCGTTGGGTTTGCCGAACTATGAGTATCTGTTAATGATACATACTTCAAGTCCCAGCCTGGTACGTTCCGGATATTGGTGACATTTCCTTCATAGTAGGATTTCACGGTATCACCGATTCTTTCGAATTTTGCTATCTTGTTATTACCTGGATTCACTATCCCTGAGTGTTCACCATACCAATTCGCGTTTGCCCCAATCCCATCGCGGTACACGTTGGTGATGTGCGTTCTATCTCCATCGGTGAGAAACACGAAGACTTTCGCGTTTGTTGCGGAACTTGAGCGTAATCCAAAGAATCTGTTCCAGCTGTCCTGTCCTGAGTTGATGATAGAGGCCTCTGCGATATAATCATCAGAGAAACTTGTTTTGGACACGATCGAATACGAAGTGTCAGCGTTGCTCCACCAATCCCCAGATGATTCAATGGTTAGTGTCCCTCCGGCCACTGTTAGTGATCCTGAACCAGGGTTTATTTGATCCCATAGGTTCGTATTCAAACCATACCCAGAAAAATCATCAAACAAGAGGAATGTGGTGCTTCCATTGCTATGAGAGATTGCAGCACCATTCCCATAATAAATATTTAAAAGATCCTGACCATTTGTTTCCACCCAGAACACCGCTTTGTCTCCATTCACCTTACTTTCCATCCAATAGGGTTGTTCCGCGGTATTGTTTTTGTTGACAAAACGAACGTCGCTGAAATCGGTCTTACATTTTCCTCCAAGACTTATATTAACATTTGATGCATGGCTATCGTACCCTATGGTAATTTTCATCTGGTAGTTTAACGAAGCATTTTGAATGTTTGCTTGCTTTCGGTATATCCATCCCATGTCCCACCAGGAAGGATCTGTCCATGGAACCGTAATTGAAGTAGATTGTCCTGATCTCGCATATGCCGTAATCACAGAATTATAGTCTCGGGAGAACGTGTCATGGACTATCCATGTTCCCTGCCATACACCATCGTTGGTTGTTCCTGAAACAAAGTGAAGGATCACGGTATCATATCCTTTCTCGTGGAAATTTTTTGCTTGAACCTTTATTATTCCGTTCAAGTCTTGTACCACCGCAGTGATGACCATGGTGGAACCAGATTGAACCTTGCTGGGCGTCACAGAGGCATCAGTGATAAATGGTTTCTCATGCAAAGGAAATATCTTGAGAAAAGGTGAAGGAGCAAATAACACGAATATCGCGATCATGCATACGATCTGTCTCTTAATGATGATACCTCCAGAGAATAGTTGCAGCGCGGTCAGGTGATCTACGCTCAGTCAGTAAAAGTGTTGACGATTTGACTGTATGGGAAATTGGATCTAGCAAGTCCACTGTCTCATTCTCCTCATACGACGCGATATTCTATCTATTTCTTTTTTATCAGTTTCTTTAGGAATTCCTCCTCATTATCCGAGGAATAGAAAATCTGCTTTTGCTCTTCAATTTCTCTCGTGCTGTTTTCAATAATCGGTTGCTGGATCCTTGATTTCAGGTTGAAAAAGCTACCTGAGAACACGTTTAATCCTTCGGAGGTAATTTTTATGGGAGCGATGCGTTGCGAATGTGATGTTCCTCGCAGCTTGATGATCTCCACACCGCGTAACCGCTCGGTCTCCCCTTGAAAATTATAAAACACAATAATCCCGTCTGCAAGGAAATCTTCCACCCCGGTCCTGGAGAACTTATAGGGCACATCCGAGGACTCTGTTATCAAAAACGTTGTTAACGATAACTCCTCAAAAAATCTGAACAACTGTTCGATGTAAATCCGATACTGCTCTAATTTACCGGAAAAAGAAGTTTCTATCGCTGAGATGGAGTCCAACACAAGGAGACGTGGATGAAAATCCTTTGGAATAAAATCCAAGACGATATCGATATCGATGGGAAGCCGCCCGCTTGCTTTCTCAAGGAGTGCCTCCACCGATCGTCCAATGAGAATTGGTTGCAGTCGCTTGAGCGCGATTTTACCATGATTCTTTGCAGATAAGATAATCTGGTTAGGATCGTTTTTTATTTCTTTCACATCAAAGCCAAATGACATCATATGCAATTTCAGTCGTTCTGGTCGTTCTTCCATAGATAGATAGATACAGTCGTTCCCTTCACAGGCTAAATTATACAACGTCTGCAAACAAAAGATTGTTTTACCAGATCCTGGTCCCCCGGCGATAATGATGTTTGATCCTTCTGGTATGCCAGTTTTAATAAGGTTGTCAAATCCTTGTATTCCAGTATGAATCCATTTTTCTTGTATTAGATTCTTATCTTTTAAAAATTTGTCAACCTCTTCTAATATTTTCGCATCTCCATCCACAACGTATATCTCCTAGTGCACCAATTGTTCTGTAGTTAATGTAACCTTAAATAATTTACGTATTTGACCATTTGTAGATTCTTGGCGCAACGACAATCGCAAATTGCTTGTGAAAAATTGCAGTATTTCTTTATTCTACAATAATCTCTTTTTTTAAAGATCATTCCCTAAAGCGGTTTCATGTTAACAATTAACATTGTTAGTTTTTATTAAATTTTTTACAGTTATCTGAAATAATATTTCTCCAGTTGGGCACTTACAAATGCAATCAAGAAGCACCAGTATAGAGTATGATACGAGATAGAAATTTAATCAATCAGACTTTTATTATAATTCTAAAAGAAATTATGAGAAAAAAAAAAGGATGAGATGGAATTCGTCAAATGGACGATCCCATCCTATATCAAGAGTTTTCTTATCGTTTCCGTTTCAAGAACAAGACAATGGCTGCTGCTCCAATGACGATCAGCAGTTCGAAGCCAGGAGTTTTCTTCCCTGAAGTATTACCATTGTTGTTTTGCTGTCCGCCATTGTTGTTATTGTTGTTATTATTATTCCCTGGTGTGTTAGGTACGCTAGCGGAATCTGATATCACGGACACGGTATTGACGTACGAGTTGGTGACGAAGATTTTACCCATGACCGGATCGTATGCGACAGCCCTAGGCTGTAACCCGACCATAATAGTTTCAATCACGGTATGGCCCGAGATGACCGAAACCGAATCGTTGTATTCATTGGCGGAAAACATCAGGTCCTTGCCAGAATCATACACGAAACCCGTAGCACTGTGCGTTTGTAGGCTTGCAACAATGGTGTTATTGGTGTCCGATATGAAATAGAGGGTGTCGCCTGCGTTAGATACGAAGATTTCGTTTTTGTTAGGATTATATCCTGCAGCCCACGGCTCATGTAAACTTACTGTTTCCGGCAACAAGATGGTTGCGACCACGGTGTTATTGGTATCTGATATTACCTTAATAGGACCGCCACCTTCCCAACATGGTACAAAGATTTCGCCTTTACCAGAATCATAGCATAACGCTTTGGGTTGAGCTCCGAGGCCCACGGTTGCGACCACGGTGTTGTTATTATCCGCGATGACCGAGACTGTGCCGCTGCCGGTGTTCGATACGAAGATCTCACCTTTGCCAGAATCGTAGACTGCCCAAAAAGGGTAGAGCCCCACGCTGATGTTCGCGACCACGGTATTATTGTTGTCCGCGATGACATACACTTTACTGTCAGAGCAGCCAACGTAGATTTTACCCACACCCGGGTCGTACACGATCGCGAATGGACTGGCTCTAAGCGGTATTGTTGCAACCACGGTATTGTTGCTGGTCGCGATGACCGAGACGGTGTTGTTGCCATAATTAGCGACGAACATTTCCCCCTTGGCAGAGTCATAGGTGATGCCTTCAGGACTTTGCCTCACCGTTATCGTCGAGGTCACGCCAATGGCGCTGACCGAGTTGGCTGCACACAAGGTAAAAAATACAACAAATATAACGCCTACTAACTTCCTTATAGTATATTTCATAAATACGCCTCCACTTTTTTCCCTTTAACGTATGATTCTCATTTAAAGCTTTTGTATACTCGCTTGAAATTAATCTCAGGCTTTGTCTCAAATGTATCCATTTCTGATTCGTTTCCATACAAGAATCAAAAGATTATAGACAATGGACCTTAAACACTATCTCTATTAACTGAAAACCACTCCAAGGTATTTGTGGGGGAGTTTTAAAAAAAAAAGAAAATGGATGAGTCTAATAAAGAAGACTCATTATTTGCGCTTATACATAAACCGTAAGGCAGCAATGATTAGTAGTATGACACCTGCTACAGCCAAGAGCGTGCCGGCACCTGAACCGCGCAATGGGGCACCACGAATATTTATTATTGCTTCTCCAACGATCACAAGGATTATTCCTAGCACAGCCAGAATGATGGCATGTATGTTTCTACTATCCTTAGTCTGTCCTTTTTCATCCATTTTAAAATCCTCCATTATTTACTTCTTTTCTTCAATTAAAAAATTTTGAACAAACCAGTGTAATCTTGTTTGAGTATTTCACTGTTGTGTTTTTTTTTTTGCTATGATAGGTATCTTTTTTAAAAAGAGAGTATTTCATATATTTGTTGTTTCATAAGTAGATATTAATACTGATAAAGAAAAAATTAGTCCCTAGAGATTTAAGTCCATGGATCTTAAATCCTGACAAGAGTAGTATATTCATAAATAGTTTTTTACGAATGAAGAAGATTACAATAAAGTATATCAGAAATTTAGCTGTTTTTTTCTTGCGGGCTTTATTGTCATACTCCGTAATCCCTCCAGTGGCTTCAACACATAACTTTATTTTATATATTTTATTGCAGGTTTGATGAAACACGTAACGATTGGAATATTTCATAATGAAAAACTAGGGAAAGAACTTGGTAAAAAAGGTACAGAAAGCGATATTTTAATGTTTAATAGAAAAACGGATGATTGTATCTTTACTTTTATGTCACCTCTTGAAGACAAACTAACTACAAAAACCCAGATTATTTCAGCAATTGATGTAGCAATTATCGATTGCGAACAAATTACTCCAGAGCTAGGTGAAACAATATTGCTTCTTGACTCAGCAGGAATAAAAGAAGGGATAATAATCTCTTCAGAATACACAGATCCTGCACATATTGTAAATATGATAAAAAATACATCACTTAAAAATTTTAAACTTATCGATAGGAATATTACTAAAATAACGGAAATCCTTGAAAAAATTAACCCTAAAAGAGATTTCTCATCTCCTGCGATAGTAGTAACTGATCATTCATTCAGTGTTAAAGGCGTCGGAGAAATAATACTTGGAATGGTTAAACAGGGAACTATCAATAAACATGATACAATGATGCTTTTACCTGGAAATAAAGAAGTAATAATACGCTCTATACAAATGCAAGATAAAGATTTTGACAACGCAACAGCAGGCTGTAGAGTAGGTCTTGCGATAAAAGGTGCAACTGTCGAAGAAATGAAAAGAGGCGCGATGTTTTCTGTGCCAGACGGGGCAAAAACAGACAAAAAATTTATACTTAATCTTACAAAAAATCGTTTTTATCCAGAAATCAAAAAAGGAGTATTTCATGCAACAATAGGAATGCAAAGCATACCAATCACCATCATAGAAATAACTGGAAATACAATTACTATTGAAACTGAAAAACCTGTCTGTTACACAAAAAACGACAAATTTATTTTACTTGACCTAAATGCGAAAAAACTACACCATATGGGAAATGGAAAAATAGTGTAACAAAAGTTAGATAATAAAAAAAGGGAGAAAATGGAAAACTTAACAATTATTACGGAATCATTGTTCATTTGTTGGGCGATTTCGTAACATCTTTGATTTTCTTATTTTCTATAAATATTTTGATTTTTTCTTGAATATCAAAGAGAATTGCCTGAAGTTTTTTATTATTAAAAAAATTCGTAATTATCCCAAGAATAAACAAAATTATACCAATTACCACAACCATCAACGTAACTGCATCAAGTTTAGGATTCACAATATTTTGAAGCAGATACTCAACAGGATCAGTCATACTATCCTCCTTGATACTGATAATGTTATTTTATTATTTAAACAATCCTATTTTTTAAATCATTTTGAATATCATCAATAATTGAAAAACAAAAAATCAAGGGATTAGTTAGAAACCATCAGGGTAAACAAGAAAAAACAACATAATCATCAGCTATCTCGTCAACCGTTATTTCCTCTGAAGTATATTCCCCTTCACAATATGGACATTTTACCATAGAGAACCTCAAGATTTGATATTTTAACCCTTTATTTAAATGATTCTTTTTCGGAGATTATCGGTAATTGAAATTCCGAATAATAATATTTTAAGAATATGTTTTAAGGAAAGAACTAAGGGGATTAGTTTATAGAAGTCATACATAGAGATCATGTTTTACTTATTAGCTATTTTTTAATTACAAGAAAGAAAACACCCTAGACATATAAAAAAAACAAAAGGTGATAATGACCCTGCATCATCATCTGCCAATCATGGTTTATATTTATCCTGTGGATTCTTTTACATATGGGATGTGGACATGGATGCACAAAAATATACATAGAATAAATGTTCCGTATATCTCGGAAGAGTTATATCGTGAGTCCTATGATAGACAGGATGGTATTACACAGATAGTTGTGGATGCTGTTATGCAATATAATGAGATGTCACAACTGTCGGAGCATTTTGAAGGTAAGGGTATTAATGAACGTTTGATAAAAGAGGCGGAAGAGGAAGCTGCCAAGGTGTTTTTAGATGGGCTATTAGATATCGTGGAAAGAAAGAATTGTTAGAGACCTGAATAGGTGCGAAATTTAATATATGGGTACTCGAATTTGATGAAAACATAAAAGCGACTTTCTGCTGGAAAAAAAAGCATAATATCTCTAATAAGATATAATAAAAAAGGAGGGACATCTTTTATAGTAACGAAAAAAAATAAAGAATCACGAAATGATAAATATTCTATTAAAGTAAGTAAAAATGGTCCCTACCTTGTATCAGGTTGCGTCCCTCTTCTTGAAAAAATTATTAAATACGACAGCAAATGGGATACATGTGAATGGCAGGATGGCAAAACCTACCCGAGACAAGAAACATATGCGTTATGTCGCTGTGGAAAATCGCAGAATAAACCATTTTGTGATGGAACTCATCTAAAAGTTAAATTCGACGGAACAGAGACAGCGAGTCGTACGATATACCATGATCAAGCCGCTGTGATTGATGGCCCTGGTCTGAAATTAACTGATGCGAAAATATTGTGCGCATCTGCTCGTTTTTGTCATCGAGCTGGTGGTATCTGGAATATTATTCACACCTCGAATAATCCCAGAGATAAAAAAATCGCGATTGAAGAGGTAGCAGATTGTCCCTCTGGCCGCCTCGTTGTCTATGATAAAGAGACTGAAAAATCAATAGAACCTATCTTTAAACCATCCATCGTCTTAATTGAAGATCCATATATAAACACGTTTGGCCCACTCTGGGTCCGCGGTGGCATCCCTATCACATCATCCGACGAGCATCCCTACGAAATCCGCAATCGCGTAACCCTGTGTCGCTGTGGAAAATCTCATAATAAACCCTTCTGCGACAGCAGCCATTGGCCTGAATAACATCACTATAAAAAGGATCGTACCATGAAAAACAAAAATACTTGCATCCTCATCAACAACGAACAAGAACTTGAAAACATACTCAAAACTAAAGATAACATCTTCATTCTTTTTTATGCACCCTGGTGTCCTTTTTCCCAAAGGTTTTTACCTGTTTTTGAGAAATGTGTGCAGGATACCACGAAACAATGCTATCGAATGATGATTGATGAGCTCCCTAACCTTTGTGAGAAATACCTTGTAGAAGTGTACCCAACAGTACTTTTCTTTAAAAAAGGGAATCCCGCAAAACGACTCGATGGAATCCATGGAGAAGGATTATCTGAACAGCAATTTCGTGAATTGATCAACGTGTGTGAACAGCCTTAAAAATAAAATGAAGGTTTGGAATTACCGCTTTTTTAAAATAGCAATATCATTACAACCACATAGACGGTTTAAAAAAAGGTGCGGGAATATGTTAAAAATGAGGCATATATTATGGGCGTAAAAGAGAATTTGGAGTTAATGAAAACGTTAGATGACGTATGGATTGCTGGACTCGGGAGCCCACGTTGGGAGACTTTCAGGAAGCGTCATAGAGAAGACGTCACCGTCTATTGGCCCAATCAACCAGAACCAACAAGAGAACGACACAACCATGATACCGAGGCTACGGAATTCTTCAAAAATTTCGACAACCGGTTAGTCAACAACCCTTACAAAATCGCCATCGGTCAAGAAGACCACACATGCACGGTCGCTGATTGGACGGTGACCATGAAAGTACCGATGAAAGGAGCAGACGGGAAGATCGTTCAACCTGGAAAGACAGCAAAACTTGATATCTTCACGGTTGCCACTTGGAAGAACGGCGAAATCGTCGAAGAACGACTCTTCTACGATGTCGTTGGTATGATGAAGCAGCTTGAACTGATGAAATAAGTCGGCTCGCCTGTTCCTGAAGAAGTGATTTGAACTTGAAGTTTAAATCCCTTCCCCTACACTAATTTATACATTTATTTGTTTGAAGAGAATTACTTAGTAAAATAGCAGAATTATAGCTGTTTTTTTCTTCAGATTTTTTGAAGTTATACATCATTATCCCTCTAGTGGTTTTTGCTTATATTTTATCAGTAGAATCTTCTTTTGTTAATGAAAATGATATTCCATACATATCCACGGTAAATGTGATATTTTTTCATTCTTTTTTATCATTTTTTATATGGATGATATATTATCCTCATATTTTGTATTGGCAAGAAATAACTCTATTGGAACAATTGTAATGATTTATTCTTTTAACAAAACATTTATATTCTGAATGGTTTTATGAATATTGACAGAGGAGTATATCATGAGGAAAATTGTAATCTGCACAATACTTTGTTTACTTCTAATAATGTTACCCCCAATGACAGTTGGATTGAACATTCATCAAGAATCAGTAGGAGAACCTGCGGTGAATGAATGGACGTATTTACAGGGAATTATCACAAAACCAAGTTACGTCGATGGCGGTCGCTATGTGACATTTCGTGCGATTTTCGTGCATTACTCAACCCACTGGTACGGTAACGTACGCACAGGTTTTTTTCATCATTCTGATATTATTTTACTTCCGAAATTTCATATTGGATACTTAGGGAGTCATCTCGTGTTTGCGAAATTCAATATGGCATTATTCCCCTAATATACCAGTAATAAATGTCTAATAAAAATGGAATAGAAACATACTTTAAAGAAGTATCAGAAAATCCCTAAATTGTTATTAAATAATCTTCGAAAATGATTTGATAGAACTTAAACAAAAT
>Ga0326726_10000956_pt1 | contig 26856 bp, 27 predicted proteins | sample MHFenrmetagenome_2_FD_207603 | JGI IMG/M metagenome (GOLD analysis project Ga0326726, IMG submission 207603) | Lab enriched peat soil microbial communities from Michigan Hollow, Ithaca, NY, United States - MHF15MN | ecosystem: Environmental > Terrestrial > Soil > Wetlands > Peat | place: USA... | reverse complement strand
GCTGCACCAGTGCGTTGGGAAACGGGTATTCGGCGCCGCCCCACACCCCGAACTTCGCGGCGAGCCGCATCGAAATCCAGCGTTGCATTCCGCGGCTCTGCACTACGATCACCTCCCTGTCGAACGGCGAACCCGGCGAGTGCTGGCTGACCACGCCGGCGAGCGCCTGTATCAGCGCTTCCATTCTGTTGCTGGTATAAAGCCGGAGGGACATGCGTCGAAGGTTCGGTTCAAAAAACACGGGATTGGGAGCGCAACATCTTTAACATTAACGAATTCCGTCCGCAGGCGCAATAATCCAGGGCTCCCTTCTCCTTTTTCAGAGACTCAGGAAGCTCTGGGTGGCTCTACGATTGAATGACCAGGCAGGAGCCCTCCTGAGAACGCTCCTTCAATGAAGGAAAATCATTACATTGCAATCGGTCGGACAATAGCCGGGAACATTGCAAACCTGAACGGAACATCAAACCATGGCTTCGAAAGATATCGTGCTCGACACCCTGAAAAAGGCGGGCGAACCCCTGAGCGCAGGCCAGATCGCAGAAAAGAGCGGCGTGGACCGCAAAGAGGTCGACAAGGCGATGAAGGCCCTGAAGGACGAAGGCCTGATCGTGTCACCAAAACGGTGCTACTGGGAGCCCGGATCCTGAACGTTACCAGACGGCAAACGTCGTACAGCAGCCCTGTGACGACGGAACATTTCCCGTGCAACAACCAGCCTTTCTCCGTATTATGAGAAGGAATCCGGAAGACATTTCAACTTTGAACCTTGTCCCATGATCAATTCCGAAACACCTCTGCTTCCGCTTTCGCAGAACGAACTCGCCGAACTCGAAACGTTCCTCGCTTCCGATTTGACCCCGGAAGACTGCATGTCGTCGCTTGAGATGATCGACGGGTACATGACGGCGCTGGTCATCGGGCCGGAAACCGTGCCCCAGAACACATGGATCCCCTATCTGCTCAATCCTGAAAAACAGAGGCAGGACCTGTTCGAGTCACAGGAGAAGGCGGATTCGATCACGTCGCTGCTTGAGCGCCATGTTGCGTCCATCTCGGCTCAGTTCGAAAACAACCCCGAAGAGTTTCTTCCGATCTACGAAATGTTCGGTTACGCCACCGATGAGGAGCGGGATCTTGCCGTCGAAGAGTGGGCCCTCGGCTTCATTCTCGGCATGGAATTGTGCCATGAGGCATGGCAGCCGCTCTTTGCGGACGAAGAGACCGCCATGCTCGCCGGTCCGGTATTCGTGCTCGGCAAAATCACCGACGACTATGAAACCATGTCACAGGAGGAGAAGGACGAACTTTCCGACATGCTCGATGAATCTGTCGTCAGGATGTTCTCGTTCTGGCGCCAGAACGCATAGTTCAAACCCGCCGGCCTCATCGCCGATTGCTGACTTCGCAGCACCACTCCGAGGCTGCTGCGAATCTCTCTTTCAGAGATGGGCAGGACCTCCTGGAGATACTGTTGACGCGCGCCCCTCATATGCTGCATCATGCGGTTGTAAAGAATCTCGCGCTGCTTTTCCGACCTGACCGGGTAATGCACGACAGACCGGTCTGTCCGGTTGAGGGTTCTCCTTATCAATACAACGGCACACCCGCATGTCCAAGCCAGCTTTCAGCCTGAAGGTGTTCAGCATCTACCTGAACCTGCTCGGTGCGTCACTCATGATTGCGCCGAACATCCTCCTCGCCCTGTTCGGATTTCCGCCCGTGACCGATGTCTGGTTAAGAGTCGCTGGAGTCCTGGTCTTCAACATCGGCGTCTACTACCGCTTTGCCGCCAGGGGTGAATGCCGGGAGGTATTCCTTGGATCGGTGTATGCCAGGGTTTTCGTGCTTGCGGCGTTCACCGCGTTTGTCCTCATTGGCCTGGCTAAACCGGCGCTCATTCTGATCGGCTCAGTGGATTTCGCCGGTGCCATATGGACCTGGATAGCCTTGAAGAACGAACAGCGGTAATACTTCGCGGTTCACGGACAAGTTTCAGGATCGCGACATATTGGCTAAATAGACAGATTGAAGCCGCAACCTGTCAAAAGCACTCAATGAACAGCCCTATGAGCAACGAACAAAGCACCGAAACCACGGACTACCGATCCATCGTCGAGGCGATCGTCGAAAAATGGGCCGTGGGCAAGCCCCCGAACCCTTCTCCGGCTGCGACCTCCGACAAACCGAGCGGATATTTTCGTTTGACGAACTATCTGGTGGAGTATCTGGTGATGAACAGGGAGTTGCCGGCCGGAGTTCACGAGATGCCGGAAGGGCGTGACCGGTTCGGCAACCTGGAGCCCTCGTTCCCCGTGGATTTCGATGAGCTCCTCCAGGGATTTACCCTTCGGAAGTGAATCCCCTCAAACCTCTTCGATGGCCCGGTTCAGAAATCCGACCAGCGACACAGAGGCTCGGTAGCATCCGGTGAGCAAATCGGTGAAGTCCGGCGAAACCACCTCCTTGTCGGTGAAAAACCTCTGGGTATAGTACCCTTTGAATTTAAGGTACTCGACGGCGGGGTTCGAGTCGTCGTACCCCTTTGGCGGACGTTTTGTCGATCCTGAAGGACGGACGCCGTCGGGGAACGCCCCGGCGAGCTCCCCGCCCTTCACGATCGACAGCCATTCGGCATACCTGCCGTCGATGGCCCGCCTCGTCTTTTCCAGCACCTGGGGTTCCGGCATGTAGAGGCCGGCGCCCGCGAACGACGCCCCCGGTTCGATGTGCAGGTAATAGCCTCCAAGCGGCCCTTTTCTGCCGCCCGAGCTGACATAGGCGAAGAATCCCGTTTTGTAGGGCGTCTTGTCCTTCGAAAAGCGGATATCACGATAGATACGCATGATACAGGATTTCGGATCGGGTCGTGATTCCGCGATTGCCGGATCGAACGACGTGATCAGGTCGACCATCCTGACCACAGTGTCGAAAAAATCTCCGTATGCTGCATCATACGACGAGCGATGTGACTGAAACCACTCCCTTGAATTGTTCGATTTGAGGTCACGAAGGAAATCGAGCGTATTGACGGTGATCATGTCGAGCACCCCCCTTGTTTGTTTGTTGACGTTCCGTGTTGTTGTCTGTCGAATTGACTTTGATATGTAAAGTTCTTTATACGCGACAGACAAAAATATCAGGCTATTCTGCGATATGTCGCTTTGTCGCAAGCAGAAGGACTCCGCCCGCCAGATTGAGCCCCATCCAGGCCTCTCTCGGAAGGTTCACCTGGCTGATCGGGTTATACACGACAGCAAAGAGCGCATACACCAGCGCCAGAAGCAGCATGGGGCTGCCCGGGCTCAGGTTCCGGTAGGCGCCCCAGCCAAAGGTGCCGAACACCACCATGTTAAGATAGGTCCCGTAGAGTTCCGGAAGGGGAACAATCGCAATGAACATCATGGCGGCAGTTGCGTAAACGATCTGGACAGGCATAGGCGTGTGGATTTCAGAACATGGAGTGGGCGCCGAGTTCCTGACCGGCAAGTCCCTCTTTCAGGACCCTGCCGTAGAAATCCCGCAAAGTCTCGGTACCGTAGGAGGGCGTCGCTTCGGGGTCGTACTTTCCTGTAGCAGGATTCAGCACGAGCATCGATTCGGAACAGTAATATTTCCCGATCCTGGCGAATTCGGCCTTGTCCCTGAGCTTGGGAAAAAGCTTCGCCATGAGGGTAAGCACAGGAATGATCACGTCGAACATCTGTATCGGCATGTTCTTGAATTTTGGCTCCTTGCCGAGCAGTTCGAACAGCAGCTCACCCTGCTGCCTTGCTGATATCGCCTTGCCCGGTCCGCCGATCGGGAGAATGCGGTTCTGTTTCGATGGATCTTCGATGCAGTCTGCCATGAAGCGGGCGAGATCAGCCTCGCTGATCGGCTTGCATGCCGTGAGCTCGCCTTTTCCGAATACCACATAAGGTTTTCCGCTCCTGACAGCTTCGACCTGGCCCGCAATCGATTTGAAATAGGCGGTAGGGCGCACGATAGACCAGAGAAGCCCCGACTCGGTAAGCTCCTTCTCGAACCTGAGCTTGGCCCTCTGGAACTCCAGCCGGGGCTTCTGCACACAGATCGCGGAGAGAAGCACGAAATGGTTCGCTCCGGCTTCCTTTCCGGCATCGAGAGCGTTGCGCGTCGCCTGGTAATCGATCTTCCATGAGTCCTCTATCCCTCCGTTACGCGAGGTCAGGCAGGAGACAACCACGTCGAACCGCTCTCCCCTGATTCCGTTACGGATCAGTGAGTCCATGTCACAGACGTCGCCGAACCTCACCGTCGAACCGCTCAGCTCCCTGCGAGTCTCTTCAGCACTCGTTGAAGCATCGACCCCTGAGCGCTCCCGGGCGAAACTCACCACATCATAGCCTCTCGCAACCAGTTCACGAACCACGAATTTGCCGATATATCCCGTAGCTCCGACGACGAAAACCCTTTTGGTTTGACCGGGGTTGGTCGAAAAGGCAGGTTCCTGACTGAAAGGGGTACTCAATTGACGATAAACGGTTAGGATTGCAGAAGCTTCACCATGAACGATTATACGGCATAAATCAGGAACATGAAAGCCCTTGAGCTTTCTCGTGCCGTAGTCGCAGGTTTTTCCGGTCGTTTCCGTATACTTTGCTCTGTAAAGTTCTTTGATACAGCAAAATATCGAAGAGCCGGAAGCCGGGAGTGTCCGTAGCCGTCATCGGTACAGATAGGGGTATTTTTTCTTTAACAGATCGAGTTTGGGCAGGTCATTGACCATGACGTAGGGTGACTCCGGATGCATGGCCACAAAGTTCTGGTGGTGCTTTTCCGCAGGATAGAACCGATCGAACGGCACAAGCCGGGTGACGATCGGCGAACGATAGACCCTTGCTGCGGCAAGCTTTGCGATCGTGCTCCTCGCCTCGAGCTGTTGGGCCGGAGTGATAAAGAAGATGACCGAGCGGTACTGGGATCCGACATCCGGCCCCTGACGGTCGAGCTGGGTCGGATCGTGGGCAACCGTGAAAAAAATGTCGAGCAGCTGTCGATAGGAGACAATCCTTGGATCGAATCGAACACGTACCGATTCGGCATGTCCGGTCGTTCCTGTGCTGACCTGTTCATAGGTGGCTGTAGACGCGCTCCCCCCGGCATATCCGGAGACGGCCTCCCTGACCCCTCTGACATGCCTGAACACTGCCTCCACACCCCAGAAACAACCGCCGGAGAACAACGCGGTCTCTTCAACTGGTGCAACCGGCGTCTCCGCTCGTGCAGGGTCGAACAAGAGAGGGGTTACCATGGTGACCAACAGAAAAAAGAGGATGAACGCCGATCTCTTCATGATTTTTCTCCAATGGTTCAGCCGAAAGTGAATGCAAACGCCTCCGCTCCGGCATCCTGGAATTCGATCCTGAACGTACGCACCCTGATCTCGCCGTGCTGACGGATGAGCTGGTAAAGCCGCTGCTCCCGGATCACCCCGTTGCCCTGCGCATCGATATCGGCCCCGTGGTCGGGTCCCGGAGCGTGCCCGTCGAGCGTGATCCTGAAGCGCACCGCATTGTGGTTGGTGGAACCGAGCACCAGGTGGAGATCCCTTCCCTGGAATCGGTAGATGATCGCCCCTCCGGGCTTCTGCGACACGGCGTTTTCGGGCGTCACCTGCCACCAGCCGCTCAATGCCCACTCGTCGGTGGCGAATGCGGCTGGAGGCGTGTATCTCATGGGACGATCCTTGCCGACCGGCTCCCTGGAGATGAAATTCTCCATCCGGTCATAGCCGATGTAGGTTTCCGGAGAGGTGCCGATGTAAGAAGGCGCCGCAAGCGCTCCATGCCCCGAGACCTTCACGAGCTCCCCGCCCGTTACCGGAGCAACGTTGTGCGACTCGGCAAGCAGCTTGCGTATCGTCCGCTCAGTCTCCTCGTAGCCCCCCTCCCCGAAATGACGTTCCCGAAGGCGCCCCTCCGCATCGAACAGGTAATGCGCCGGCCAGACTTGATTCCCGTAGGCGTTCCATATGGCATATCGGTTGTCAAGGGCGACGGGATAGGCGATCCCCAGATCGCGGACGGCTCTTCTCACGTTCTCCGGGTCCTTCTCGAAGGCGAACTCAGGAGCATGCACTCCGATGATGACCAGCCCCTGACCGCGATACTTCTTGTCCCACGCCTCGATGAACGGCAACGTGCGAAGGCAGTTGATGCAGGAGTATGTCCAGAAGTCGACGAGCACGACCTTGCCGCGCAGACTGTCGCTCCTCAGCGGAGGGGAGTTCAGCCAGAGGGTCGCTCCGTCGATCGGCGGCATGGCCGACACGCCGGCGGCCGCAGGGGGCTGCGGGGGCGGGGAGCCCAGGCGCCTGATCAACTGCTGTTCGGTCCCTGTCGTACTGAAAAACGGCAGTTGTGCAAGGAATCGGGTATCCCAGCCGAAGGCGATGACCACCGCTCCGGCGATCACTGCCACACCGAGACTCCGGCGGATCCATACCTCGGCCCCCAGTCCCCGCTTCATCAGGTTGAAGACTTTCCCGCCGGCCCCGATCGCGCCGGCAAGGGATGTGGCCGCACCGGCAGCGAAGGTAAAGAGCAGCATGGCGCTTTGCAGGTTCAACCCATTGAGCGCCGCGCCCGTCAGCACCAGCCCGAGGATGGGACCTCCGCAGGGAGCCCAGAGAAACCCGACCGCAACCCCGATCAAGAGGGCGCCGCCGAGCGTCCCCTGCCCTGCCGCCCGCTGCTGCAGGCGTCCACCGAACGAGACGAACGGGCGCATCAGGAGATCGGAAAGCTTTGTCGAAATGAGTGCGACGCCAAGCAACAGGAGCAACAGAAGGGCCGCATAACGTCCGAACTGGTTGATCCGGACCAGGAGGGCTCCACCTACCGTAGCGATACTGGCCAACAGCGTAAAGGTCGCGGCCATACCGATCAGGATCGGCAGCCCGCTCTTCCTGAACGGCTGATCCGACCGGGCGAACACGAACGGCAGCACCGGCAGCACGCATGGGCTGAAGATGGAGAGCAGGCCGCCGATATAGGCAAGGATGAAGAGCAGCATGAGGCTTCAGGTGTCCAGGAACTTCGTCAGGGGGGATTCGGCCGGAAAGCGATCGGTCCACTGGCGGATTCGTCGAGCGACAACACCTGGCTTCAACCGCGTTCACTTGACTTGAGCTGAAGCTGTAGATCGATCGAAGGGTACTCTTCCCCGGCAAGGACAATTAACGCCTGACAAGGCTATTGGTTCCCGTTGTCCGACGAACCTGGCGATGGGAAAACACCTGGTGGAGCATCATTGCCCACCAGGTGTTCCGGAAAACGGACCACCGCTGCGGTAGCATCGGCGATGCACGAGGAGCGCGGTTTGCCCCTGGCTCGGCCGGGTTCAGAGCGGACGATGTATCTGCGGAGGGGTATGCTGAACGGTACGGGCGTAGCGGACAGCCGGAAGTCCGAAGGTCATGGCGTAACCGAAGAGATGGTCTTCCGGAATGCCGAGCCGCTTCCTGGTCTCCGGAAGCAGGTCGTCGAGTGCCCACTTCACCAGGCCGTTCCACACCGTACCCACTCCGTTGGCCTGGGCGAACAGCTCGAAATAGGTGAGTGCGATCATGCAATCCTCCTTCGGGCAGGCTACGCTTTTCGGAGCCGAGGCAATGAGCAGATGAGGAGCATTGCGGAAGATGAGATCGACCTTCTGCCGCTCCCAGACTCTGACAAAGCGCGCGAAGTATGCCATGCTTTTCGGAATGGCGTTTGCCTTTGAAAGACCTACCAGGCCCTCCATCACCTCGTCGCGCAAAAGCGCCACTTTTTCCCTGTCATCCAGGACCGTAAACAGGACCTGGCGGGAATTCACACCGGTCGGGGCGTGCCAGGCGACTTCGAGCAGCTTCTGCAGCAGCTCGGGATCGACGTTCTCCTCCCGGTATCTGCGCACCGAACGCCGTCCCTTCATGAGGGTTTCAAGCTCAGCCGGATCCGGGAATTTGCCTTCGATCGTCAAGCTGTCGGATGGATTGTACCCGAGGATCGATATCGCCCCCGTGGGGCAAACCGAAAGGCAATGTTCGCACCTGATGCAGGATGGCTGCTTTTCATCCGGGATGGCCGGATAAGCATCGTCACCCACACCGATGATCCGGGACGGGCAGTCAAAAACACATTCACCGCAACGGGTGCAGGCTGGCTTGTTTACAACAAATTGCAGCATCGTTCACTAATTCAGTTGGATATCGCGACTGCCGGAGAGTCGTTTCAGGTGAAAATAGTCAAAATGAGGAAAGCGCCATGCCCACATGACGCTTTCCATGAAAAAAGTATTCTGTCGGAGCGGTTCGACAGCCCCAAAGCTGATCGTCCGATCCGGATAACCTCAGGGACAGGTGAACGTCACCGTGACACCACAGGAGTTCACGCCGTCCTTTATGTTCGGAATGACACGGTAGCTGCCGGCGGAAAGCGAATAACCCTGAGCCTGAGCCAGCGTATTGAAGTTCCTGACCATCTCGCCCGAACCTTTCTCGATCCAGAAGCCGCTGGCACCACGACCCTCTACTGCCGTGATCGAACCGGCACTCGGCAAGGTGAATAGATTCCCATGTATCTCGGCGTTGTGACCCGGATATCCGCGACTCTGCTGTCCTTCACCGACAACTGTTGTCGCAGCGAACGAGACTGTCGACCAGAGCAGAAGCAGAAGCATGCAGAGTGATGCTGTGCCGATACGATTGCGTTTCATGGAAGGTTCTCCGTTTTGAGGGTACCATGCAAAAGGTGTTCCGCGTCCCGATTGCCGGGCTGGTCGGTGCCCGAAATCATCATGTACTCGGTGTACTCTCCGATTTCTGCGCGCCGTCTGCCTTTCCCGGATTTGTCGGGACGCTAACGACACTTTTTCAAAGTGCCCCTGATGGTTGGTGATGTAAAAACAACAGATGGAAAACGAAGTTGAAATATACGACATCCTCTGAACCGGACACGTGAAAATATGCGCCAACTTCTTATACCTCTGACACATCAGGAGATTTCGGCAGTAAGAAAAGGTTTACCTCGGGCAAGAAAAGCTCCTCCTTCATGGCAATAATACGCCTCGGTTCGCAGAACTCTGCGTATCTGATCTTCCGTCGGCAACTACACGTTCCGTTCAAGCACCACCTTGCTGTGCACATCCATGGTCAATGTTTCGATGCTTATGCTCAGCTCCTTGACGAGCTCGGTCAGCCGGGTGTTCTGCTCGAGCAGGATAAAGGGATAGGCGTCGAATCTGGTGAAAACGAAAAGGTTCAAGCCTATCCAGACCAGAACCACCAGCGTCTGCGAAATCAGGAACACCGGTGGCCCGAAAAATCGCGCAAACTTCTCTGCTTTACGGGCGAACCAGTTTTCTCCGAAGAACAGACCGAGATGCTGGTGCGGAGCGTGGAATCGAAAATAATCGCCCGGGACTCCGGAACCGGGTTCAGTCCGATCGCTTTTTGATGCCGTCGCCACGGCTCCGCCGATGCGAAACAAGGTTGAAAAAACTGCAAACCCGAAAGCGAGCCCGACTTTTCATACCCGGGCTTCCCAGTCATCCGATACACTCGCTCCGCCTGGCTCGCAGGTCCAGGTGATGTTCTGGTACACGAAGGTGACCTCTTCACGTGCGGGATGCAGGGATGAGCTGTCGAACGAGAGCGACATCCTGATGTCCGAAACGTTCGCGTTGACAAGACGAATCGTATAGAACAGCACATCCCGTCCAACGCGGTCCTGCTGCCAGAGCTGCAAAGAGACTTCAATGAGGTTTTCGTTGGTCACCAGGGCGCTCATCAACCGGGGACTGCTCGAACAGTCGACCTCCTTGACGATCGTCAGCGGCTTGTGCAACCGCTGGCCGATCGGCAATCCGGAAGCGGCATCCCGTGGAGATACGATTTCGTGGTTCCCGGCGATAACCGTCATCATATCCTTGCGACCCGGCAGTGTCACCGGTCCCCTGATCTTTCCCTGCTTCTGCCCGGTGACCGAAAGAAATGCGCTTTGTACCATGCTCCCCTCCCTGGGTTGTAATCGTACTTGTTGCTAAGCCTCCGTGCAGACCACACCAACCTTCGCCGCAGCGCTGATGGCCCTCCGCTTCACTTCATCGACATTGCTGCCCGGCACGTCAGACACCAACGCTACGGCCATACGACGGTAAGGTCTGGTGATCGGCTTGCCGAAAATGCGGATATCGGTGCCGGGCTCCCCGAGCGCCGCATCCAGGCCTGTGAAGCGAGGATCGATCCCGACCCTGTCGGCCAGTACGACCGCGCTGGCGCCGACCCGCAGCAACTGAATATCCGGAATCGGCAGACCGAGCACCGCCCGCGCATGCAGCTCGAACTCGGAGAGATTCTGGGTACCGGCAAGCGTCACCATGCCGGTGTCATGGGGACGCGGCGAAAGTTCTGAAAAATAGAGCCCGTCGTCGGCAAGGAAGAACTCAACCCCCCAGATACCGGCCCCGGTCAGGGCCCCGGTGACCTTTCCGGCAATCTCCCGGGCCTCCTGAAGCTGATCCTCGCCGATCAGGCAAGGCTGCCAGCTCTCCTGATAATCACCGCGCTCCTGGCGGTGACCGATCGGAGGACAGTAGAGGGTCGGCCCATTCCTCTGCGTCACGGTGAGCAGGGTAATCTCGGTATGGAACGGCACGAACGACTCCACGATGACCTCCACGCTGTCACCGCGCTTGCCGCTCTGTGAGTAGCTCCAGGCCTTTTCGATATCAGACGCGCTCCTGACTGTGGACTGCCCCTTTCCCGACGAGCTCATCAGCGGCTTGACCACGCAGGGAAGCCCAAGCTCCCCTACCGCCGCGACAAGCTCCTCCTGCGAGGAGGCGTAGCGGTACTTCGCCGTGCGAAGACCGAGCTCCTTCGACGCCAGGTCCCGTATCGCCTTGCGGTTCATGGTGAAATTGGCGGCTCGGGCCGAAGGCACGACCTGTATGCCCTCTGCTTCATAGTCGTAAAACCGCTCGGTCCGTATGGCCTCGATCTCCGGGACGATGATATCGGGCATGTGACGGGCCACGATGGCATCGAGCGCCCCTCCGTCGAGCATGTCGATCACCTCCCGCTCATCGGCCACCTGTTGCGCCGGAGCATCGTTGTAGCTGTCAACGGCGATCACGTGCTGGCCAAGGCGCTTGGCTGCAATGACAAACTCCTTTCCCAGTTCCCCGCTGCCCAGCAGCATGATTTTTTTCCGCATCTTTACAGACTGATACTAAAGGTTGTTTTTGTAGAAGCCTTTCGCCCTGATCATCGCGAACCACTCCCGGGCCTTCTCCCTGGCCGTGCTTTTCGGCATCCAGTGGACGAAATTGGCGACATCCCGCAGCTCTGTTCTTCCGAGGCCGGGAAAATCGACTGTCCTTGGCTCCCCCAGCTTCCAGGTCGGTGGCTGCCGGACCCGACCCTGTTCCGGATGATCGAACTCCAGCGGCGGAAACGCCTCATGAAAGGTGCGTCGCTGCCACTCTGCCGCTGGGAACGTGATGCACGAAGCCAGCTCCCCGGGTGGTTTCATCCGGGCACAGGCGGCAGCCATGAGCACGGGGCGTCCGAAAACCGAGCCGACGAACTCCTTCGGTGTACCAGCAAACCCCGCTGCGACGCGTCCACTCGCAATGCCCATGTCCGGACTGAAGAGCAGTTCGTCATGGTCTCCCATCCAGCGGGCTATTCGAAGCGCGTCGAGAAAAGGGTCGTCGGAGCCGAACTTCCTGGAAAACAGCAGTACGATCGCGCTGTCCAGAAACCGTTCCACCACGCAGAAGCGTTCCCGCTCGACTGATTCCCGCATCCAGACGAGAAACATGTTCAGATAGATCAGGATTTCGGAAGGAGCGAGGTCAAGGGAAAGGCGGGAAAAATCATGCACCCCTACATAAAGCACGGTCGCATCAAACTCGACGCACTTGAGCGGAAAACATCCCGCAACCTCATCATCGATCTCCACATCCACCGTCAGCGGTTGAGAAAGCAGGAAATCGGTGATCGTATTGTAGCTGTAGGGCGTTTTCAAGGATTTGATTCAGAAATGATTGCTTGTCCGGCGACATAACCGGTATCGCCACGATTTCAGGAGCAGAGCCCCTGCTCATGACAACCGGAAAGAGCCTGCCGGCTCAGGACCGATCCGCGGAAGAGGGAGACTCCTCGCGTTCCGTCTCCTGGATTCCGGCCTTTTCCCTGGCGCCATTCACATCTTTCATGACGGCATCAACCAGGAAAAGTCCCGCACCGGCAACAATTAGTCCTGGCAGTCCACATGATGCCAAAGGGATTCCGAGGGGGGAGAAAATGAGTGCAGCCCCTGCTGCGACACCGACGGCTTCTTTCAACATATCCGCTCCGCTCATTAATGTTCTGGCGCTTGGGCACCTTGTTCTTCTGTTTTCAATATAACGTTCATCCGGTTCCAACGAAACAACTCCGGTCCGGGACCGGTAACTTTATCGTAACTTTCACGAGAGGGTTCATTACGCCTTTTTGCAATTATGTCATATATTTAATCATAGATTCATCAACCAATAAACATCCGCAAATCCATGGCAAACAATAACGGCGTCTTCTCAGACCTCTTCAATGCAGTCGCCACTCCGGTCCAGAACGTGGCCGACACGGTGGGCAACGGTGTCAATTCCGCCCTTTCCATCGCCGAGTCCGGCACAAACCTCTGCGCCAGCATCCTCACCGGTTCGGTGAACATGGCCACCCAGATCATTCAGGGAGTCTCTACCGCAGTTTCCTCGATCCTCGCCCCGAAGCAGTAAGCATCACCAGAAGCGTAACCCACCTTGCCCGATACGTCGCAAGGTGGATTACGATCTGCATATCCCCTCTTGTCATTCAATTACGCAGCGATCCTGCGCCCGTACATGAATCGTTCATCAGCCCGCTACTGCTGAACAGCGCCTCGGGATAATCGATCATGCCTGCAGCAGGGCAACTTTACAGGCTGTTCCTCGACCCTGATGCTGCGATGTCCCTACCCGGGTCACTCAGGATTCTGAGCTCCGTCCAGCATTCCCGACGTTGTCGGGAAACCCACTGCACATTTTCAATGGGCTCAGCAAAGGATATCGGGAAGTTGACGAACTGATGTTTCGGATGCGATCGCACTATCCGGTCATGCCGTTATGCACTTGACCTATCCTGATGATCCGGCTCACGACGCACCGCCCTTTCAGCCTTGATCCTGTGGCGAATCACGGCGATGTTCTGCGAAGGCACTTCGAGCAGAGTCACGTCAAGGGCATTTTCAAGCTTCGAAATAGTTTCAAGCGTAAGATTGATATTCCCCTTGAGGATTTTGCTGACCTGCTGAGGCTTCACGCCAAGTATCCAGGCAAGATCCTTCTGCATCATTTTTTTGGCCTTCAACGCTGTAATGATCCGTTGCGCGATCGCCGTTGACCGCTCGATCCAGGCGTCGGATCTGAATTCGATCGACAGATGTTCCCTCACTACGACCGGAGGAGGGGATGCCTTCCTCTGTGTACGCTTTTTCATGGTAATCGAATCATGTTCGTCAAATTTGCAAATCCGGTCTTCCGAATACTTCAGGATCGGGGTAAAGATCGCCGACACCGTTCAAAGCCGGCTTCTTCGCCTTCACCATGTTCAGTGTAACTTCGATTATCCGGCTGCGACCGGGCTGGCCGCTGCGAATTCCATCATGTGATTGACCCGGGACGCTCTTGCGGCAAGCTGACGACCCCGGAGAAACCTTTTCAGGACAATTTGCATCGATTTCGACCCGACGATTCGTCAATGGCTCATGTTGTTCACCCGGCACGAAAAAAAGCCATGAACGGTTATTGATTTCCGGGGATTCACAGAAGCGGTTCCTGGGCATGCAGGCATGGCCCCGATGAGGTACATGGTGCAGCCGGGATTCAATGTCGCTTTCCGGCATCCAGAAAACAGCAGTATCAACGGATGAAGGAACGTGTTCCGTTTCATGCTTCTCCTGGAGGGGCTGGATATGTCGCAATGAATGGGGCGCAAGGGGACCAGGTGCCTTACGGAATCGGAGAGATGGGAGCTTGAACTCTATACCATCGGAGTGGGCGCGAAGAAAGAAAGGTAAAGCCGTGAGGTTACCATAATACGGGACAGTACGCATTTGCGATAGTAACATGGCCTTGAGCAACTATTGGGGGAGATAGTACGCCTTGCCTTATCAGTAACGTAACAATAGCCGGATAAAAATAAAAACCCTGACCACAATCCGGCGCGCTATGGCTCTGAAGCAGGAGCGGAAAGGAGATGCATCTCACTCCCGGATACTGCCCCATGACGCGGCAGGAACCCGAACATGATTTGTCATTTACGGCTTTATCAGTCATGTCGCCTCATTTAAAAAGACAATACAAGCCCATGCTAAAGACTTATAATCGATATCAATGCATATGCATTATTATATCATAAAAACAGAATTGGACTTATTACTGAAATATTATTTAACACAAGAATAATTATCATTTAACATATTTTTTTGATTTTCATTACAGCATCCTGTACTTTTGTCAGCCAGTCCAACACAAACCTGCGCAACTGTTGCGAATAATAACAATCTTCAAATGTATCTTACCATTACTGACTTTCAACAAATTTATTGACCATATTAAATCGTTTTATACAACCCGCACCTAATCATAAAGTATTTGTCAGTTAATTTAATTTATGCTATTATATTTTAAATACTTACATAGCACAGGACAGACTCAGCGACGAAACCGAACAAGGGATTTAAAGCAACCAATAACTCACCATGCTCACTATAATTAATGACATATCTATTCAGACCTCACAGCTCTTCTCGCTTGAAGCAACTCTCTTCAGTGGACAGTCATTCAGGTGGTCATCATGCCAATATGACGGGCATTTATTTTGTGGAGTAGTCGGATCTGATGCCATCATCATGCGTCAGGATTCAGAGAATAGTCTCATTATTAATACCTACTCAATAACACCTGAGACATTAATAGATAAGGATTTTATCACCTCATACTTTTCTTTTGAGGTTGACATCAATGATGTTTTTCCCGAGAGTTTCCGAGATCTCTATCCAAAACTCTGGATCCTGGTGCAACCATACCTGAAGGTTCGCGTCATGAGACAGGATCCTTTTGAAACCATGGTGACTTTCATGTGCGCGCAGGGAATCGGGATGGGGCTCATACGACGACAGGTCTCGATGATCTCCGAACGGTTCGGAGAGGTGCTGTCGGTCGATACGGCGAAGGGTATCCTCAGGCTCCACTCCTTCCCCACCCCATCGGCGCTGGCATCGGCAGACATAAACGAGCTTGCCCAATGCACGAACAACAACCGCATACGCGCCGCAAACATCATCGAAATGTCCCGGTCGTTCGAAAGAGGCGCATTGGCCATGGCATGTGTCCGCTCAGGAGAGTGTCCTCTCGAAACTCTGAGGGAATCGTTGTACGCCCATAGGGGTATCGGCATGAAGATCGCTGACTGCATTGCGCTTTTCGGACTAGGCCGGTTCGATGCGTTTCCCATCGATACGCACGTAAAGCAGTACCTGTGGGAGTGGTTCGGAATCGAGGCCGCCCGCCGGAGCCTGACGGAGCGGAATTATCGTTATCTTCAGGACGAAGTCCGCAAGATCCTCGGTCATGAATTCGCGGGGTATGCCGGGCATATCCTCTTCCACTGCTGGAGAACGGAGGTTCGGAAGATGACTGCATTCTGACCAGGGAACCCCTTCATGCCGTAAAGTGTTCGGAAATGTGATTGAAGCCAGTTCACCCGAGGAGCAAAACGTGCAGACAGTGCTTTTGGCCGGCGCAGCCGGATATCTGGGCAGGTATACCGCCATGGAGTTCAAGAAACGTGGCTACCGTGTACGGGCTTTCGTGCGGAACGCCGACAAACTCCGCATCCCCGGACCGTCACGGGAACCGCCTATCGACAACCTGGTGGACGAAGTGTTCGTCGGCGACGTTACGAAACCGGATTCACTCGACGGGCTCTGCGACGGTATCGACGTCGTATTCTCCTCGATGGGCCTGACCCATCCCGACCCGAAACTGAACTTCGAGGCGGTCGATCATCTCGGCAACCGGCGAATCCTCGACCTGGCCCTGAAGGCAGGAGTTCGCAAGTTCGTCTATGTTTCGATCTTCCGTGCTGAAGAGATGATCGACAACGAGGTCGTAAAGGTGCACGAGGAGTTCGTCGAAGATCTGAAAGCGTCAGGCATGGATTATGCCATTGTCCGTCCGAACGGCTATTTCTCGGATATGGGCCAGTTCCTGAAGATCGCCCGCAAGGGCATCATGTTCTGGCTTGGTGACGGACACAACAAGATCAACCCGATACACGGTGCTGATCTGGCAGTTGTCTGCGTGGATGCCATGGAGGGCACGGCAAAGGAGATCGACGTCGGCGGGCCTGACGTTTTCACCTTCAAGGCGCTCTTTGAGCTGGCCTTCCATGCGATCGGAAAAAATCCGAGGATATTCTTCATTCCTCTCTGGGTGGGTGATGGCATGCTCTCGATACTCCGGATCTTCAGCCCGAGACTGGCAGGTGTGGCCTCGTTCGCCGTGGAGGTGAACCGGATGGAGAACGATGCTCCACCGTACGGCACGCACCACCTTGAGGATTACTATCGCGAACTGGTCAAATCCGGCAGATAGCGCGGTTAACCTTTTCCGGGGCTCATTGAAACCATCGATCGAACCAATCCTATTTTTCATCAACAGTCCAACCTCTGAACAACAATGAAGAAAGTACTCGTGGCCGGCTCGACCGGCTATATCGGACGTTATGTGGTGCAGGAGCTCAAAAACCGCGGATACTGGGTCCGGGCCCTGGTTCGGGACACCGGAAAAATCAAGCAGCCCGGCCCGCATCTCGAGCCGGCGATCGCCCCGCTTGTCGACGAGTTTTTCGTCGGTGAAGCGACCAGTCCCGCAACCATCGCGGAGGCCTGTAACGGGGTGGATATCGTATTTTCATCACTCGGCATGACCCGGCCCGATTTCGTGCACTCCGCCTTCGACGTAGACTACAAGGCGAACCTGAACCTGCTGAGACTTGCCATGAAAGCCGGGGTGAAAAAGTTCGTGTACGTATCCGTGTTCAATGCGCACAAGATGATGGACATCCAGAACATCCAGGCACACGAGAAATTCGTGGACGAACTGAGGGCATCCGGCATCGACTATTCCGTGATCCGTCCGACCGGCTATTTTTCCGATATGGCTCAGTTCCTGAACATGGCCCGCAGCGGCATCATGCTGACGCTTGGCGACGGCGACAAGCGTTCGAACCCGATCCACGGTGCGGACCTTGCCAAGGTATGTGTGGATGCTATCGAAGGATCTGATAATGTGGTCGAGGTCGGCGGACCGGAGACCTTCACCTATCGCGAAGTCGCCGACATGGCCGCCGAAGTGGTCGGCAAAAAGCCCTTCGTGGCAGCCCTGCCGATCTGGCTGGCCGACGGCCTGGCTGCCGTTACCGGATTCATCAACCGCGATATCCAGGACGTCGCGCTGTTCGCTTCGGCGGTCAGCAAGACCGACACCTTGGCTCCCCCTCACGGCACACACAAACTGAAGGAGTACTTCGTTGAAATGGCCGGGCAGGACGGGCATTAGCCAGGACCATACTAACTGTTATATATAAATAACTTAACATACCGGAACCCCGATCGGTCGGGGTTTTCGGATGCAGGAGCTTCTCCGGTGGCGTGCCTCCCCCGTTCCTGTATTCCGACTGCACAGAGACCCCTCGCCTGCCTGCCGCCGTTTTTTTCGGACATTCAGCTTTTTCCGATGCCGTAAATATCATACTTTCAAGATCACCCAGGGATAGGGCCGGGCCGCCGTGCAGGCTGTCCGGAACTGTCTGTGAAATATTGCCTTACGGCCGTCTTTCACGTTACGAACCATCGAGTCCATATGCATCAATGCTGAAAATTTTCGAAAAGATTTTTGGATCCAAGCACGACAAGGATATCAAGAAAATCCAGCCGCTCGTCGAGCGGATCAATGAGTTCTACGGACCGCTGCAGTCGCTGTCGGAAGAGGCGTTCCTCAACAAGGGAACAGAACTGAAGGCGCGGGTCCGGGGTCGGCTGACACCGTTCGAGAGCCAGATACAGGAGCTCATGTCGAATCTCGACCGCCCGGACATCGGGTACGAGGAGAACGAGCAGTTGAACGGCAAGCTCGATCAGGTCCGCAAAGAGTACGAGGCCGCCACGGTTCTGGTGCTCGACGAGGTGCTTCCTGAGACCTTTGCCCTGGTCAAGGAGACGTGCCGACGCCTGAAAGGACACAAGTACGTCGTCATGGGCCGGGAGATGATCTGGGACATGGTGCCCTACGACGTCCAGCTGATCGGCGGCATTGTGCTGCACCAGGGCAAGATCTCCGAGATGGCCACCGGCGAAGGCAAGACCCTCGTCTCGACCCTGCCGGTATTCCTGAACGCCCTAACCGGACGCGGCGTGCACGTCGTGACCGTGAACGACTACCTGGCACAGCGGGACAAGGAGTGGATGAGCCCCGTTTTTGAGTACCACGGCCTTTCGGTCGGCGTGATCCTGACCGGGCTTCAGTCCGACGAGCGACGTAGCCAGTACCTGTGCGACATCACCTGGGGCACGAATAACGAACTCGGTTTCGACTATCTTCGCGATAACATGGCCGGCACGATGGAGGAGATGGTGCACCGCGACTTCTACTTCGCGATCGTGGACGAGGTGGACAGCGTGCTGATCGACGAGGCAAGAACCCCGCTGATCATTTCCGGCCCGGTGCCGAACGCCGACAACAGCAAGTTCCAGGAGATCAAGCCCTGGATCGAGCAGCTTGTTCGCGCCCAGCAGAACCTGGTGGCCTCCCTGTTGACCACCGCCGACAAGATCCTCAAGGACAAACCGAACGATTTCGATGCCGGTCTTGCGCTTCTGCGGGTCAAGCGCGGCCAGCCGAAAAACAACCGTTTCATCAAGACGATTTCGCAGGGAGGCGTCGGCAAACTGATCCAGTCTGTCGAAAACGAATACCTGAAGGACAACGCAAGCCGCCTGCACGAGGTGGACGATGAGCTGTTCTATGCTGTGGACGAGAAGGCCAACACGATCGACCTGACCGACAAGGGACGGGAGTTCCTGAGCCGCCTGAGCCAACGCGACCGTGATCTGTTCCTGCTTCCCGACGTAGGCTCGGAAGTTGCCGCCATTGAATCGAACCCCGGGTTTTCGACCTCCGAAAAGATCCAGAAAAAGGACGAGGTCTACCGGTTGTATGCCGACCGGTCCGAGGCGTTGCACAACATCAGCCAGCTCCTCAAGGCCTACTCCCTCTTCTCGAAAGACGACGAGTACGTGGTTCAGGATGGACAGGTGATGATCGTCGACGAGTTCACCGGACGCGTGCTCGCGGGTCGCCGGTACAGTGACGGCCTTCACCAGGCGATCGAGGCCAAGGAGAACGTCAAGATCGAAGGCGAGACCCAGACGATGGCAACCATCACCATCCAGAACTACTTCCGCCTCTACAAGAAGCTTGCCGGCATGACCGGCACTGCCGAGACGGAAGCATCGGAATTCTACGAAATCTACAAGCTCGACGTGGTGGTCATTCCGACCAACCAGCCGATCGCACGCCACGACATGGACGACCTGGTCTACAAGACGCGCCGGGAGAAATACAATGCGATCGTCAACAAGGTTATCGAGCTGAAGGAGAAAGGCCAGCCGGTCCTGGTCGGCACGGCCAGCGTCGAGGTCTCCGAAACGCTTTCAAGAATGCTGCGGGCAAAGCGCATCGAACACAACGTGCTGAACGCGAAGCAGCATGAACGAGAGGCTGACATCGTGGCCATGGCGGGCCAGAAGGAGGCGATCACCATCGCCACGAACATGGCCGGCCGAGGCACCGACATCAAGCTCGGTCAAGGCGTACGGGAACTTGGCGGACTCTACATCCTCGGTTCGGAGCGACACGAGTCCCGCCGCATCGACCGCCAGCTCAGGGGACGTGCGGGACGCCAGGGCGACCCGGGTGAATCGATCTTCTTCGTCTCACTCGAAGATGAGCTGATGCGCCTTTTCGGTTCGGAACGCGTAATCGCGGTCATGGACCGGCTAGGCCACGAGGAGGGCGACGTGATCGAGCACTCGATGATCACCAAATCGATCGAACGCGCGCAGAAGAAGGTCGAGGAGCAGAACTTCTCCATCCGCAAGCGCCTGCTTGAATACGACGACGTCATGAACCAGCAGCGGGAGGTGATCTACACGCGTCGGCGCAAGGCCCTCGAGATGGACCGGCTGACCGCCGACATCATGGACCTCCTGCACGACTACTGCGTCAAATCGGTCAAGAAATTCCATGCCGCGAACGACACGGCCGGGCTCGAGGAGCAGGTGCTGCGGGAGCTTTCCGTCGAGTTCAAACCGGACCCGTCCCAGTTCGAGCGTGAACCCGAAGAGAAGAGCATCGAGGCCCTGTACAAAGCAGCCAGCGACTTCTACCGTCGCAAGGAGGGCGCGATCCCCGAAGATATCATGCGCCAGATCGAGAAGTATGCCGTGCTTTCGGTGATCGACCAGAAATGGCGGGAGCACCTGCGCGAGATCGATTCCCTGCGTGAGGGCATCAACCTGCGCGCCTATGGACAGAAGGACCCGCTGCTCGAGTACAAGCAGGAAGCCTTCAACCTGTTTATCGAGCTTCTGAAGGAGATCGAACTCGAAACCCTGTCCCTGGCCTTCAAGCTCTTCCCTGTGACTGAAGAGGAGTCGAGGGAGATCGAAGAGAAACAACGCCAGTCCGCAGTACAACAGGAGCGGCTCGTGGCGCAGCATGCCCCGATAGAAAGCGCCTATGACATCATCGGGAACAGTGGCGACGTCGTGACTGCCGAAGGTGAGGCGCTCCCGCCCCAGCAACCGGTGCGCGTCGAGGAGAAGCCCGGCCGTAACGATCTGTGCCCCTGCGGCAGCGGCAAGAAGTACAAGAACTGCCACGGGCAGAATGACTGACAGGCATTGAAATTCTGTAACGCCTTACATCCTACATGAGAACCTGATGAACACTGAACCCGAAGTAAACCTGAAGCTGGCCCAGGAGCATGGCCTTAACGAAGACGAGTACAACAAGATCGTTTCCGTACTCGGCCGAACCCCGTCATTCACCGAACTCGGTATCTACTCGGTGATGTGGTCGGAGCACTGCAGCTACAAGAACTCGATCGCCGTGCTCAAGACCCTGCCCCGCGATGGCGAGGCGCTCCTGACACAGGCAGGCGAGGAGAACGCCGGGCTGGTGGACATCGGGGACAACCTGGCCGTGGCCTTCAAGATCGAGTCGCACAACCATCCGTCGGCCGTGGAGCCTTATCAGGGAGCCGCGACCGGCGTCGGCGGCATCCACCGTGACATCTTCACCATGGGCGCACGTCCCGTCGCATCGCTGAACTCGCTGCGATTCGGCTCACCCCGGGATCCGAGGGTACGGTACCTCGTGGACGGCGTGGTCCGAGGCATCGGCGATTACGGCAACTCGTTCGGAGTGCCGACCGTGGGCGGCGAAATCTACTTCGAGGAGTGCTACACCGGCAACCCCCTGGTCAACGCCATGTCGGTCGGTCTCGTAGAGCACCACATGACCGTGAGCGCCACCGCCATGGGCAAAGGCAACCCGGTGCTGATCGTCGGCTCGTCGACCGGACGCGATGGCATCCACGGCGCGACCTTCGCCTCCGAGGATCTGAGCGAGGCATCGGAAGACAAGCGTCCGAGCGTGCAGGTCGGCGACCCCTTCGCCGAGAAGCTGCTGCTCGAAGCGACCCTCGAAGCGATCGCCACCGGAGCGGTATCGGGCCTGCAGGACATGGGTGCCGCCGGGCTGACCAGCTCTACCTCCGAAATGAGCGCCCGCGGCATCGAAAAGACCGGCAGCGGAGGGATCGAGATCGACCTCGACCTGGTGCCGGCCAGGGAACGTGGCATGACCGCCTACGAACTGATGCTTTCGGAGTCACAGGAGCGCATGCTGATCGTGGCCGAAAAGGGCCGGGAACAGGAGATCGTCGACGTCTACAAAAAGTGGGATGTGAGCGCCGTGGTGATCGGCCAGGTCACGGATGACAACCTGCTGCGTGTCAGACAGCACGGCAACGTGGTGGCGGAAATTCCGGCCTTGTCGCTCGTGCTCGGCGGCGGCGCTCCGGTCTACATCCGTGAAGCCGTCGAGAGCAAACCCGACACGACGGCCGCCGAACTCGTGGCGGACGATACCCTCGATTTCCGTGCGCTTACCCTGCATATGCTCTCCCGCCCAAACATCGCAAGCAAGCAGTGGGTCTACCAGCAGTACGACTCCATGGTTCAGACCAACACCGTGACGCCGACCGGCCACACCGACTCGGCGGTCATCCGCATCAAGGGCACTCGGAAGGGTCTGGCCATGAAGACCGACTGCAATTCGCGCTACGTCTACCTGAACCCGAAGGCCGGCGGCGCGATCGCCGTGGCAGAATGCGCCAGAAACATCGCCTGCTCGGGAGCAAAGCCGCTGGCCGTGACCAACTGCCTGAACTTCGGCAATCCCTACAAGCCGGAGGTCTACTTCCAGTTCAAGTCGGCCGTCGAGGGCATGGGCGACGCCTGCCGCATGTTCGGCACCCCGGTGACCGGCGGCAACGTCAGCTTCTACAACGAGTCGACCTTCGGGGGCGGGCGCAAGGCCATCTACCCCACTCCGACCATCGGCATGATTGGCCTGCTTGACGACATCGACAACCTGGTCGGATCCACCTTCCGTCATGCCGGGGACGCCATCATGCTCCTCGGCGATCCCGTGCTGACGCTCGACGGATCCGAGTATCTGGTCATGCAGTACGGCACTCCCGGCACCGATGCCCCATCGATCGACCTCGAGCATGAAAAAAGCCTGCAGGAGCTGCTGGTTTCGCTCGCGGCCAAAAAGCTCATCAGTTCGGCGCACGACATCTCCGACGGAGGGTTTGCCGTGGCCATAGCCGAAAAGGCGATCATGGAGCGAGAGAACATGCTCGGCTTCGATGTGGCGCTCGAGGATGCCGGCACTGGCAACGCCAGGATACAGCAGCAGCTCTTCTCCGAGGCACAGGGCCGGGTGATCGTGTCGCTCGAACCGACGAACGTACCTGAAGCGCTCGGCGAGGCCGAACGCCTGAATGTTCCGGTCAGGGTGATCGGCAAGGTAGTGGAGCAAGGCGCGCGCATCGCCGTCAACGGCAGCAGCGTTGCCGAGTTCTCGACCGAAGAGCTGCTGCAGGCATACGAGCATGCTCTTGAGGACGCACTTCACCTCAACGAGCTCTGATGGCTCGTCCATGCTCCGGCTCATAACCGGAACATCAAGCATACTCCGCTTCCAGGCGTATTGAAAGCCGCCTGGGAGTTGACGACCGGACGTCTGCGAACCAAACAGAAACCGACATGCTGCCTGTACTGACCGCAAAAGAAATGGCCCAGGCCGACCGGGCCGCCATCGAGGAGCTGCGCACCGGGGAGACCCGGCTCATGGAGCTGGCCGGGAGGGAAACCGCCACGCTTATTGCCGGACTTTTCGACGGCAGCGACAACAACCTCGAAGGCCGCTCGTTCCTGGTCGTCTGCGGAAAGGGCAGCAACGGCGGCGACGGCTTCGTGGCCGCCCGTCACCTCCTGAACTTCGGCGCTTCCGTCGACGTGGTGCCGGTATGGCCGGAAACCGAGCTGTCGGGAGTGAACCTCGAAGGGTTGAACATCCTGAAAGCATATCGCCGCTACAACGAAGGGCTCAGGATCTTCGCCGGTCTCGAAGAGGCCCATACGCTCGTTCATGAGCGCGCCTACGATGCCGTGCTCGATGCACTGTTCGGCACCGGGTTCAGGCTTGATCCGGCCTCCCGGCAGCTTTCAGGGCCGGTGCGCGAGGCGATAGGGATGATCAACGGCATCAACGAAAGTTCCGGGGCCGTAACGATCTCCATCGACCTCCCTTCCGGGCTCGATGCCACCAACGGGTTGTGCGCCGAACCCTCGGTCAGGGCCGACCACACGGTCACCATGGCGTTCCTCAAAACCGGATTCTTCCAGAACGATGGTCCGTCACTCACCGGACAGGTCCAGCCAGCCGAGATCTCCATTCCCCGGTTTCTCGTCGAACCGTTTTCCTGCATGCTCGTCGATGAAAGCTTCGCAGCGGAAAACTTCCTGCTTCGCGATCCGTCCAGCGCCAAGCACGTGAACGGCAAGGTGCTCATCGTGGCCGGCTCGTCCGATGGCGGAGCTTCCATGCTCGGAGCGGCTATGCTGTGCGCACGGGCCGCCGTCAAGACCGGCGCCGGTTACGTCTGTGCCTCACTGCCGCCCGGACACGCCTCCTCGATGCACAGCTTCGCGCCTGAAGTCGTCGTGATCGGCCGGGAGATGTCGGAAATCCTTGAAAAGGCGGCCTGGGCAGACGCCATCGTCATCGGATGCGGACTCGGACGCAACGCTGAGTCGCAGGAGCTCGTGGAAGCCCTGCTTCGTCATCCGGAGGTCAGCGCCAAAAAGCTGGTGCTCGACGCCGACGCCCTCTTCGCGATCTCCGAGAGAAACCTGTTCGAAGAGGGGCAAGGGTTCGAGGACGCCGTCGTCACCCCGCATGCCGGAGAGTGCAGCCGGCTTTCCGGACTGACCGTCGAAGAGCTCCTGGCCGCTCCGATCGACTTTTCGAGGAGCCTCTCGGCGACATGGAACGTGAATGTGCTACTGAAAGGTCGACCGACCTTTGTTGCATCACCTGCGGGCACCGTATTGATTTCCGACAGCGGCACCGAGGCCCTCGCTTCGGCAGGCACGGGTGACGTGCTGGCCGGTATGATCGGAGCTCTCGCCGCCAAGGGGCTGGACACGCTCGATGCCGCTGCGACCGCCGCATGGCTGCATGGTCGGGCCGGAGACCTCGCCTGCGACGTCTCGAGCCTTGTCTCGTCGGTCGACCTGCTGCAGGCCATCCCGCAGGCCGTCATGGAGCTGTTCGAACAGGAAGGATAAAGAGGAATAAAATGGACGGAATGGACAAAAAAAGAGAGGCTATGAGTAACACGGCCTCTCTTACGCTTCGTCCATCAGGTCCATTATGTCCAATCCGTCCATAACGTCCATTTCTTACATTATCTTCACTATCCCCCGTTCGCCTTCAGGAACTTCCTGATATTGCGGGCGGCCTGGCGGATTCGTTCCTCGTTCTCGATCATGGCCACCCTGACGTACTCGTCACCGTAGGCGCCGAAACCGACGCCCGGGCTGACGGCCACCTTGCCTTCCACCAGGAGCTTCTTGCTGAACTCGAGGCTGCCCATCTCGCGCAGAGGTTCGGGAATCCTCGCCCACACGAACATCGATGCGCGAGGGGTCACAATGCCCCACCCTGCGTTGGCAAAACTGGATATCAGCACATCGCGGCGCTTGCGATAGACCTCGCTGATCTCGCGGACGCAGCTCTGGTCCTCGGTCAGTGCAATGGTCGAGGCAACCTGGATCGGCGTGAAGGTACCGTAATCGAGCCAGCTCTTGATCTTCTCGAGCGCGCCGACCAGCTTGGCGTTGCCGACCATGAACCCGACACGCCACCCTGCCATGTTGTAGGTCTTCGAGAGGGTGTAGCTCTCCACTGCCACGTCCTTGGCGCCGGGCACCTGGAGGATCGAGGGGGTCACATACCCGTCGAAGGTGATTTCAGCGTAGGCGATATCGCTGATGATGTAGAAGCGCTCCCTGCGGGCCAGATCCACAAGCCGCTCGTAGAACGGCAGCTCCACCGTGGCCGTGGTCGGGTTGTTCGGGAAATTGACCACCAGGTATTTCGGCTTCGGTGACGACTCCCGCAGGGCGGTCTCGATCTTGCCGAAAAAGGCCTCTTCGTCGAGGGTGTAATCGTCGTTCATCTCGAGCTTCATGCGATGCACGTTCCCGCCCGCGAGGATGAAGGCCTGGGAGTGGATAGGATAACAGGGGTCGGGAACGATGGCAAGATCCCCAGGATTGGTGATGGCCTGCACGAGATGGGCGTACCCCTCCTTTGACCCCATGGTCACCACGACTTCGCGGTCCAGGTCGAGATCCACATTGTACTTGTTGCGGTACCAGTTACCTACAGCGCCCCGCAGCTTGTAGATACCCTTTGATACCGAATACCCGTGGGTCTTCGGCTTGTTGACGCTCTCGACGAGCTTGTCGATGATATGCTGTGGCGTCGGACCGTCGGGATTGCCCATCGAAAAATCGATAACATCCTCGCCCGCCCTGCGCTCGGCCATCTTCAGCTCATTGACCGCTGCGAAAACATATTTGGGAAGTCTCTTGATCTTGTCAAACTCAATTTCATCGAACATGGCAGTGGTATCCGGAAAAACTGGTTAAGTGTTGGTTTATCAACGCAAACTGAAATGAATAACACCAATCATAAACAAAAAGCGCCTGATCTCCATGTTCCGGAGCTTTTTTATCAAGGGGGAAGGTTTCCTGCCGCTCAGAGCTGCGAGGTGCAGGCCGGGCATCGCTGGGCCTTCCGCGGCACCATGGTGCAGCAGAACGGGCACTCCTTGAGGTCCGGCGCCGGCGGCTGAGCTGCAGGGGGCGGCGTAGCACGGCGGAGGCGGTTGACTGCCCGCACAATCAGGTAGACCGAAAAACTCACGATCAGGAATCCGATGACGGCGTTAAGGAAGATGCCATAATTGAGCGTCACTGCCCCGGCTCCACGGGCGTCGGCAAGCGTGGAATAGGGCGCGGCCTTTGCCCCTTCCTTAAGCACGAAAAACAGGTT
>Ga0326726_10000955_pt1 | contig 26863 bp, 15 predicted proteins | sample MHFenrmetagenome_2_FD_207603 | JGI IMG/M metagenome (GOLD analysis project Ga0326726, IMG submission 207603) | Lab enriched peat soil microbial communities from Michigan Hollow, Ithaca, NY, United States - MHF15MN | ecosystem: Environmental > Terrestrial > Soil > Wetlands > Peat | place: USA... | reverse complement strand
AGCAATCTCTTATAGCTTACAGTGCCAGGTTTTGATTCTCTTGCCTTCTCTGAAAACCTCATATCTTCATTATAAAGGGTGAATCCGCGGTCCTTAATTGGAGATCCTAAAACAATATTCTTAAGGGATAAAGTGGCTCCGACAGTGTTATGAGTTTTCATCCTGGCAACTGATACAACATAGCTGTCTGGATCGAGTATAACAGAAGAAACTTTTACGAGATGCGGTTTGAAGTCGCGTTCATCAACCACATAAAATTTCTCAAATGACTCATTGTCAAGGTCCATAAGCTTTACAGGATATTTTGCGAGCAGGTTGTTATAACCGTAATTATCGAATCCTTCCATTGTTGAACCGCTTGCTGACGATTCCGCGATAATAACATCATTGATTTTGCCGATCGATTTCAGAAATTCCAGAATACCTTCCAGTGTATCGGCATGAGTGCAAGCAAGCGGCACATAAATAAGTACGTTATTCGGCTTCAGAACTACACGCCTGTTTCCGATAGCTTTCTTTATCTGTATGGAAAACGGCTGAAGTGCCCTGAACACCATATCAGCCCTGTCTTCCCCACTTGAAAGAGAAACAAGCGTTCCCTCTCTTTCTTGTGGTTTTGAAGGATATAAAATGCTCACTGGTTTAATCAATGTCATTGCTGCTCCACCGTACAATGTAGATTTAACGAAACTTCGACGAGTATAGATCACCATATTAAAATTGTTTACATTGTCATTTTAAATTTACGCAAATTTCTGAATAACATTTCTTTTCCGCGGAACGGATAAAAATAAAAATCTATAACTAACTATCTTTGCTGTCGTCAGAAACAAGCTTATGATACGGAAAGAAGAAACCATTTGTGCCCCCGCAACCTCATCGGGAGGAGCTATTTCAGTTGTAAGAATGAGTGGTCCCCGAAGTATTGATATTTGTGCAAAGGTCTTTTTCCCGGTAGATAAGAGCCTGATCCTTAAAGAACAAGGAGGGTTTGTAGTTGTTCATGGTGAAATCCGTGATGGCAAAGAGGTTGTTGATGATGTCCTGGTAAATATTTATAAGTATCCTCACTCTTACACAGGAGAAAACTCAATTGAAATATCCTGTCATGGATCATCCTTTATAATTACAAGAATTCTTGAACTGCTGGTTAGAAATGGAGCGGTAACCGCTTTACCTGGCGAATTCACCCAGAGGGCTTTCCTTAACGGGAAAATGGATCTCTCACAGGCTGAGGCAGTCGCTGATCTCGTTGCTTCAGGAACAAAAACTGCTCACCGGATTGCAATGGATCAGATGCGCGGAGGATTCTCGGCCGAGATAAGTAAACTCAGATCAGAGCTGTTAAGATTTGCTTCTCTGATTGAGCTCGAGCTTGATTTCGGAGAGGAAGATGTTGAATTCGCCGACAGGAAGGAACTCACTTCAATAATATTTAAAGTTAAAGATCTGGCTGACAAACTTGCAAATTCATTCATGGTTGGGAATGTCATTAAGAATGGTATTCCTGTAGCTATTGTCGGAAAGCCGAATTCCGGTAAGTCAACTTTGCTTAATGCACTGCTGAATGAAGAAAGGGCAATCGTTTCTGAAATCCCGGGGACAACCCGGGATGTTATCGAAGACTCCATTGTGATTAATGGACTGGAATACAGATTTATAGATACAGCAGGCTTACGTGATACTTCAGATATAATTGAAAGCCTGGGAATACGAAAAACAAATGAGAAGATCTTGCAGGCTGCAGTCATCCTTATGGTAGATGAAATATCTGAACCGGCAGATCGGATCAACCAAAGAGCCGATAGTATCCGGAAGATGATCGCCGGTTTTGACAAGAAGCTTATAGTCCTGGTTAATAAAATTGATGAAAGCGATCAGACTGCCATTGACTACCTGAAACATTTGATTTATCTGGATATCGACGATTCGCTCCTATTTATTTCAGCAAAAGAACTTACAGGTCTTGATAGACTGCGCAGGAAGCTGGGCAAGATCTTTGAAAAGGAGCGCCTGAACCAGGAAGATGTAATAATTACCAATATCCGTCACTACGAAGCTTTAAGGAAGGTTTCAGAGAGCCTTGAGAGGGTAATTTCAGGTCTTGCTAAACAGATCCCTGAAGACCTGATAGCAACTGATATTCGACAGGCTATACATTACCTCGGGGAGATTACCGGGGAAATAACTACAGATGAGATTCTTGGGAACATCTTCAAGAACTTCTGTATAGGAAAATAATATACCGGGTTTTTCTGAAATCAACTAAGCATTTTATTTTAATGATCTATCTGATCATATCATTTTTATGATCATTTTGACTGAAATGGTCATTAAGTATATATAATATACCAGCACAAATAGTCTCTGCCACAAGCCTTTATAATCTGCAATAATATTATTTCCATTTTCAATAAACCGAAAGGAAAACAAAATAAGAAATAATGCACCAAGGATTAGGGTAATATGTGAAAATCCGATAAAACCCCGACTTGAAAAAAAAGGTTTTATTTTCACAACAAACAGGGGCAAAATCAGAATGGCAATTACACCGGCACCTCCAAGAATGTCGTGAACTAAGAAAGACGTTGTATAAGAACCAGAAACACGATCAGCTTTAAACAAACCTGATCCCAATCCTTCTCCCAACCCGTATAGTATTATCAGCCAGAATGCAATTTTTAAATATTTATTGCCTGGTGAATAAGCCGTTTTGAAACCGAATGCGAATATGATCATCAGAATTCCAAGGATTATCCAACAAATAGAAATTATTTCTGATACAGGGCTTAACGAGGATCCGAGTGAACTCATTGTGTCGCTTAGCTGGCTGTAACCCGGATATTCAGGCCCAAGAATAAAGAAAGAAAGAAAATCGCCAATGCATCCGGCAATACAAACGAAAGCTCCTGTTAAAACAACAACTTTACGGTTAATCATGACCAGGTTTAATCACTTTGGTAAGGACTGCCGGAACCTGCAGCAGATCATAGTCTTGTGAATAGATGAGGTATTTGTTGTGCCAGGTCGGGAAAAACTTTTCCTTAAAATTTCGTGAGCCTTTGAAGTGAGAGAAAGACCTTATCTTTTCATAAGCAAACTTCATTGTTCTTTCAGGGAATGTATGAGGATCGCAGATACCGCTCATCGGGGCAAAACCCAGATTTACTTTTGAATAATTATGTAATTTCATGTACCTGAAAAGTTCAACAATTATAAAATCCATGACACCATGGGGAGAATCTTCTGTTTTCCGGATAAGATCATAAGTACCTTCACCAGGTGTGAAATCGGGGATAATATTAAGAAAAGCAATAACCTTTTCTTCTGAATTCTCAACTGTAATAATTGTCTGATTTTTCAGCTCGTTCCAATTGAACACACCTTGGGAAAAAATGATTTCATCCCTTTCTGTTGCATCAAGCCATTCATCCGAGACGGCTTTCAGTTTCTGCAATAACCCGTCCTTTATTGGGGGAAGGTGAATTGATGATTTAAATCCTTCATCAATTACTTTGTTTATTGCATTCCTGAGTGCCTTATTTTTGCCGCCTTCCAGCGTGAATGTGTTAAGGTCGACAATTGCCTCCTGGCCCAGGAATAGACTTTTCTTTGAAATCTCTTTATAAAAAGGGAGACTTTCTTCAGGCACTCTGTAAAAAATGCTTTTAAAACCATTTTCATAGCAGAATTTATCAAAAAGCAAAACACATTGTTTCAGATTTGCCGGGTTCTCACAAACAGGATTTTCAAGTGCCACTGCAAAATTACCTGCTGTGCGGTAAGCAATAAATGCATTTTCACCTTCAGGTACAAAAATCAGTTTATCATAATAAGTCTTAAAATAATCAAGACCTGAATTCCCAAACCTCTCAACAATATGTTTTGCTTTGTCGAATTCCTCTGGAGAAGTAGATTCCTTTGAAAAGTGTGGTCTTATAATTGTATAAAACAGGAACGAAAGAGCCACAAAGCCACTTACATTTATTGAAATCAGGAATTCCTTTGCAAAACGGGTAACCGGAACTAACCCCGTGTTGCCAATCAGCACAAAATTCCTAAGAGTGTAAACAATGCTTTGCCACAGATTAAAATCAATTCCAAAATGCTTTTTATCAAGAAAATAGAAGCCAATCGATCCGTAGATAATAACTGCAATCAAGCTTAATACCGCTGACCATATCCCGATGGCATGCAGTTTAGGGTTACCTTTTATTATGTATTCTTTTCTTGAAAAAATGAGTATGACAAATATTATCAGAGCGAATATTGCTTCTTCAAAATCAATGGCTTTTGTCAGATGGCCAACACACGACAGAGCACTCATTATCAAAGCTATCCACCATGCATTTCTTAGTCCCCTCAGCATGAATATCGCAGTCAGCAACAAAAAAAGACCTGCAATAAAGACAAAGTAGTTCGAGGTTGCAATAGCATCAAGTGGTATAAAATCTTCAAGCCGTTGAACTCTTTCAGCAAGAGCTGGGGTAATTGAAGAAATAATATTTACAATGCCCAGAGTGAATATCAAAAAAGCCGGAATTATACGCATGAGCAGCTTGTTAATCTTCAGGAGAAAGCTTATTGCTCCGGAAAACAGAGGAAGCCAGAATTCAAAGACCCGGTAAAGAAGCGTTATGGCAAGAGCTTCAACTCCGGTATATCCCAATCTGGTAAGAATGAATGACATTGATAATTCTACCGCACCAAGTCCTCTCATGAAGGGTGATAAAAAGGCTGAAAAAACACTTGCAAGGTAACCAAGCATTGCATAGAACAGAGTTGCATCGAGCCCCAGTGCCAACATTGCTATGTATACCAGAAATATACATGAAATATCAATGGTTACAGATATTAATATGGTGTAAATAAGGTATTTGCTATCAATTTCGTGACTAATAAGCTCGTCAACAAAAATTTCAGAAGAGGGGAAAAACCTGACAACTATTTTATAAAGGAATCTCTTCTTTACCAGTGATTTGTACATTAAATAAATTGCTGAAACAAGAAGAATCATTGCCAATAATGCGAACACCTCTGCTACTCCTGAAAGACCCCGGGAAAGGGCATAGATTAAGATTGGAACAGCAATCAGCACAACTGTCACAATGCCGGTGAAAGCATAAATTGATGAAGCAAAATGTATTTTTGATTTTGTTGTCTCTTCACCTTCTATCTCGTCAGTAAAAAAGGCAAGGGATGCAACACCTCCGGCTGGCATAAAAATGCTTATAAAGTTACGTTTCAGAAACAACATGATGGTTGAGGTGAGCTTAACTTTCTTTCTTACAGATGCAATTGACATTTTATACATAAATCCCTGAAGGACAATGTATATTGCTGTAACAACCATTCCAAGAATTATATAAGACAACCTGGATGTCAGTAAAACATGTTTTATCTGACCAAGTTCCGGCTGTTCATGTTTGAAGAACCACCCGCCAACAGCAATAAAAAGAACCGCTAGCAAAAACGTGGCAATAAATTTGCTGTTTTCACGAACAGGGCCAAGGCGGTCTTTTAAAAAAGATCTTAAAGGAAGTCGATGTGATCTTGTTTCATCCATATTCAAGAAGTCAGGCAAATTTATTCAAAAACTAAGAATTGTCATTATTTATGGTCATTTTACAGGAGATTTCATTTATTGGCAATCCCGCCATATCTCCTGTGATCCTTTAGCAAATCCATTAAAAGTATGTTTCGTGTTACTTTTTGTGGAGAAATAAATTAATTTATTGAAAATAAATATTATATCCCGATAATTAAGCGTATATTTGCGGCAAATTAATAAAATCACATTATGAGTAAAGGAACAGTTAAATTTTTTAATGAATCAAAAGGTTTCGGATTTATCAAAGAGGAAAATTCACCAAAAGAGTATTTTGTCCATTCATCAGGTTTGAAGGATGTTATCACAGAGAATGACGAAGTGACCTTTGATCTGGAACAGGGTAAAAAAGGATTAAATGCGGTAAATGTTAAACTTGCTTAGTTTATCTATAGTAATCATTTAAAATTTTTGGTCCCGCCAAAGGCGGGACTTTTTTTTGAAGAACAATAAATTTAGTATACGTAATAATTAATATAATGAATAATAGCGTGTTCGAAAAGAAACCAAATGTATTTAAATCTCCTGATCTTAATAAGCTGCAGGCAGTCGTTATTGATCACAGGACAAAGATCTATATTGCCCTTGGTGCAGATCCGGAAGAAGCAAGGGCGCGTTATTTTTCGCGCCGGGCAGCACCGGTAAAAGCCTGAATCTTCTTACGGATGAACATATTTCCCCCTGTACACCCTCCTGAGAAGTGCAGACGCTGCAGGATTGCCACTGTTAGAAAACACCCCCGTAACCAGATAATTCATGCAACATACTCCTTTTTTAGCGTAATTACATTGTAATTACATTAAGAATCTGGATTAAACTTAAGATCACTCAGTGATGAATGGATTTTACCTGAGATCTTAAAGTATTTTCAGCAATTAGGTGTAAATTTGTTTATGACACTTTTCACAAATCGCAATTTATGCCAAAAAAACCACCTGATCTGCTTAAATTCTGGGATGAACTGAAAAGGCGCAAGGTTGTAAAGGCATCACTTGTCTATCTTGCAGTTGCGTTTGCAATACTTCAGGCAGCAGATATCATTTTCCCGAGACTTGGGTTACCTGACTGGACTGTCACATTTGTTCTTATTCTTCTTATTATAGTATTTATTCTTGTAATTGTCCTTACCTGGGTTTATGACATTACACCTGAAGGTATCAAGGTTACTCAGGATCTTAAGTCAAAAACAGCAGAAGGCAAAAAACAAAAACAAGGTAAAGAAAATGGTTTGCAGAAAACTGACAAAAGCGCTGGGCCCGGAGCAGATGAAATTAATCTTCAGAAGAAAGTCATTGCCCTTGAAGATCAATTGAAAGAAGCCAGAAAAGCCTCTCTGCGATCTCTCTGGCCAACTTTTTTTAAAAAGATTGTTGTTCCTGTTTTGATAGCGGCTTTATTACTTATTCTGGTTTTCAATAAGCAAAGAATAATTGAAATGATGGGATTTGGCAATGCAAAAAGAGAATTAGCCAGAACCCATAATGCCAATGCAACAATGTACATTGAAAGCGGAGATATTGATGCTGCAAAAAAAGAGGTAGAATTGGCTTTGGAAAGTGATCCGGAATACTCCTATGCATGGAGCAATTTAGCTGTCATATCCTACAGAAATGGCGATCCTGACAAGGCAGTAAATCAGACTATCAAGGCTATTGGTCTGGATCCAAAAAACAGCAGGGCTCCATATAATCTTGCTATTGCACTTGATGATAAGAAAGATTATAAACAAGCCGCAAGGTGGTACAGGGAAGCAATAAAAATAGATTCAGCATATAATGCTGATACGGTCTATACTGCTGCATCAAGTGCACTGGGCAGACTTTACAACTCATTTGGTCAGCCGATAGATGCAATAATTATTTTGAACAGGTCCAGGAAAATGTTTCCTGAATCGAAATACACATGTTACGTTTACAAAAACCTGGGAAATGCATATCTGCTTCAGGAGCAAACTGATTCGGCTTTGAAATATCTTGAACTCTCCAATAATCTCAAACCATTGGTACCTGAAACAACTCTCTTCCTGGCACGGGCATATGAGGCTGACGGACAAACAAGCAAGAGCATTGAGCAATGGCAGAATTATATTGATCTGGAGACAGATACTGCAAAAATCAGTGAAGCGAAAAAACACAGGAGAGAACTGGCGATCAAACAGTATCAGGAGATCATCAAATAAATCGTAAGGGCGTTGCATGCAACGCCCCTACTGAATTTTAAAGGAACCCCAAAACTAACCTACCTGATCAGCATTATTCGTTTTACCTGGTTCGTATTGCCAGCAGAGAAACGGATGAAATAAAATCCCCGAGAAGCCATTTCTCCGTTATCAGAATATCCGTTCCATGTTACAGAATAGCGTCCAGGAGTCTGATTTTTGTTAACTACATTGCTTACCAGCCTGCCAATTACATCATAAACCTGAATCATAACCTTTTCAGAACCCTTATCACTTTCAACAATTTCATAATTAATGGTAATTGCCTCTTTCGTCGGATTTGGATAGATAACTCCGAGTTTGGTTTCGGTAATTTCAACAGGTTGATCAAGCACATTATTTGTAATTTCAGATTCAGTTTCATCAGATTTTGATACATTTAGTTTTTTGATGATCGTGTTTACATCATCGATTAATTTCTGACCAAGTTCTTTTTTGATCTTACCAGTATTTTTCAATGAATTTACTTTATTTATGAAAGTATTAAGATGATTGACCGCAGTTTTTGTTTTGCCATTGGCGATATTGGAGATGGCATCATTTAATTTATTTATGAGCATTTTCCCATCTGTTGATTTAATTGAACCCGTATTTATTAGCCCCTGGATATAAAGGGCCACAGCCACGATATCGTCAGATGGAGATTTTTCCCGGCAGCAGATCTTGATAGCAGTCATGCTTCCGTTTGTTCCTGTGTCCCCGAATTCATTGGCAACAAAAAGTGCATTATTGTCCTTATTTATGGCTAATCCCTGGGGAGACTGTCCGACCGGGATTGTCCAGTATTCTTTCAGACTAAAACCTCTGTATGATCCTATGTCAGATCCGCCTCCACCATAGCTCATTTTATATACCGTAACCTGATTATCATACGGATTGGTCACGTAAAGAAATACACCGCTGAAATCAGGTTTTACATCCCCTGCCCTGGCGCCGGAACTGGAATTTGCGACTACTGCCCCAAAGGTATCGGTCCCTTTTTCAATGCCAATAAACAAAAGCCTGCCATCCATGGTTGACACCACTGCAAGTCCGGCTTCTGTGATTATTTTAGTATCTCTTGTTTGTGTCCCCGAACTTGCATTTGTAGTTGAATAGTCAAAGCCAAGTTCAGTTTTTATGATCTCGATAATTTTCAGACCATCATTTCCTGCCACAACAAGCATGATACCATTAGGATCAATATCCAGATTCCTGTTTTTGGTTCCCGTAATTATATTTGAAGTCACATGGTCAAATCCTCCGCTGGTCGGATCAGCATCAATTACGGAAACATCCGGAGAACCATAATTTGCCACATAGACTCTCTTCCCGTCGGGACTAACAGCTACCCCATACGGATTTATACCCACATTAATATCTTTAATTTTTGTGTCTGTTGTCATGTCAATGACTGATACAGTGCGTGATCCAAAGTTGGTGACATATGCCCTGGTTCCTTCCGGATTAATATCGATCATTAAGGGGAATTCCCCGACAGGTATTGGCAGCTTTGTTGCTTGTAATGTTTTAATATCAATTACTGAAACGGTGTTGGAGCCTGAGTTTGTGATGTATGCCTTCGCGCCGGAAAAATCCAGAGCCACAGCTCTTGAATTTCCTCCAGTTTGTGCACTGCCTGTCACCTCATTGCACGGATCTGAGTATGCCTGAATTACCAGAAAGTCATATGGACTTGACGCATCCTCTGATGCCCCGTTAACCTTTACACTGACTTTTCCAGACTTAGCTCCAAACGGCACTTCAACCTCGATGCTGGTGAGAGTGGCACTTATAACATTAGCTGCAATATTGTCAAAAAAGGTTACCGTATTCTTGGCAGGATTCGGATCGAACCCTTTTCCGCCGATTATAACGTGAGCTCCTACCACATCACTTGGCGGATTAATGAATTTAATTTCCGGATTCGAAGGTTTAAACTCTGTAGTGAACGTTACAGGGGCGGGAGTAACCAGATGTTGGTGTGGTATTGAAACATCTGTTATATCGGACGTAAGTTTAATAGTATAAGTCTGACCAAAATCCAAATCGGCATCAGGCCTAAATACGACCTGCGAATTCTGGTTGATAAATTCAAAATGTCCCTGAACATTAGTTCCAGTATTAGCATCTCCTTTCAGTAATTTATAATTACCAGAATTTACAGTAATTGTATTAGGATCTATTGGTTCAGAGAAAACTGCAACCACAGGTGTTTTTACAGTTACTCCGGTCTTTAATAAAGGATCTCTGCCCGGTTCCAGATAGAATATTGTTGGAGCTACAGCAAATACGGTGGTAAAGCTGCTAGACGTACTTTTAGCCAGTGAATTTCCGCTCATATCTTTTGCGCCTGTCGAAACGGTTATAGTGTAAGTTTTACCTTCCAAAAGAGATGGTGAAGGACCAATAGTCAATGTTTTATTTTCATTATCCCAGACATATCCATCAACGGCAGGAGTAACAGTAAGACTGTTCTGAACCGAAGTTTTATCCATAGCTTCTGAAAAAGTTATTATAATCTTGTCGCTCACGAATACTCCTGTAGCTCCATTTGTGGGGATAATCCCTATTATTGTAGGTGGCTTTTTATCGCCTATACTGGTTTTAAAGCTAGTCTGATGCGCCTGCTGGAGATGATTTCCCTTTAGGTCCGTAACATCTGTAGTAATATAAAGAGTATAGCGTGTATTGTAATTCATGACACTTTCGGGATAAAATAGTATTGAATTGGTTTCGCCACCCAGTTCTGTGTAACTTCCTCCAATTGGCAAGGCACTTCCTGACTTCAATAAGTAGCAGCTCTCTTTTTTTACGGTACCCATATCGACAGGTTCTGAGAATTTGATTCCTATGTCCTGTGAGATACTCAAATCAGGGGGAGTGACTGAAACAACAGAAGGAGGTGTTATGTCCCTATTCGTCATAAAGTTTATGTCTAATGTTACGGCACCTGAATTTACAGTTACGGCGGACATCACATCCTGTGCTTCTGCAGCGCTTTCAATAGTGCCGCTGTAGAATTCCCCCGGGTAATCAATATTGGTTGTATTGCAGTATATATACAAGCTTATATTCCTCGGATAAAGCGGACGTCCATAAACATCACCGTCAAGCGGTTCAATGTAAACATTATAAGATCCGGCACTGAGTCCGGGAACAAGATAATTGCCGTTGACATCGCTGTATGAATGCACAGTATCCCTTGTAGCCGTATTGATTGCTAATACAATCGCCCCGGCTATTGGCTTTGTATCGTCATATCCGTATTTAATATTGCCTGAAATTGAGCCAAAATTATTACCTGGTTTCGGATACTTGTAGCTGGCCCATGATCTGTCATCCTGCTCAAGACTTCGTGCATCGATACCCTGACCAATTTCGAACCACATGGTAGAGTTATGCACACCAGAATGTAATAATCCAAGTATATGCCCTATCTCATGAGTGGTAATACTTTGAATATCAAAAAATCCTGTATTTGCCATATCATCTGCAATTCCGAAGTTCCATACTTTATGTTTTACATAATATGGATTGAAAATAATGTCAGCATCCAGGATCTTGGTCTCTGTATCTGATGCTCCAAGCTTCAGAGTTTTTGCAGTAATCGCAAGAACACCGTCGCCGAACAGGTATTCATCATCAGTAAATGAAACCAGGTTCCTTCCATCAATATGGGCATATTTTTCTTTCGTTTCATCCTGAAAATTAAACGCAAAACTTGATGTTGGTATATCCGTCCATGTTGTAAAAGCATTATTAACAGCTTTAAGAATTTGAATGGTGTCCTTTGAGGTACCATCAGTATTAGTAAGTCCATTTGGATTTATGAAGTAGTTGAAGGAATTAGTGTTATGTTCCTGGTCCGGCAAGCCGCCAATGGCCTTTGAAAATTCAGACGTGTTCCCATATGGATCAGTTGCAGTGGCAGTTAAAACATCGCCATAAATTGTTTGATATGGGAAGGTCTTATCGGTGAATATAGCATTCCCACTAGCATCTGTTGTCACTATTGCCGAACCCAGATAAGTCTGTCCTTCACCGAAACCGGTGTTATCGGCTAGCTTGCTGGCAAAAAACTCGAGTATATATACCTGGTCAGGCATGCTCTTCAAATGCCCTTCGATGTAGACATTTCCAAGACTGAAGACAATTTTATCCAGAACAGGATAATTCTGATAACCATTCGGTCCGAAATCATCATCGGGTGCGGGTGTTGAGTTTTCATCGTTCGCGGTTACACCATTCCCTCCAAGGTCAATCCCAAGACTTACATTGTTAAATATTGAATTTGCGCTGATTCTGTTGCCTGTTCTAAAATTTGATGAACCAATAATTTTAATTCCGTTTCCGGTAAATCCTGTGATTACCAGACCTTTTACAGTACACTGGTTGTTGTTTATTGTTAATCCGTTAATAGGTAATCCGTCTGATATTCCAGCAATTGAACCATCAAGTTCAATTAGCATTGTTGAAGTGGAGGGAGAAGCACCTGACTGTGAAAATCCATCAATAATAACCGGGTTAACTAAAGTTGGTAATGGATTTCCTGAGGATGGTTTTATAACGAACGGGCCTTTACCGGGTATATTGAAGTTTATGATGTCGGTATTACCATCTGTATTTGCTTCCTCTATTGCTGCCCTTAGGCTTCCTTCGCCATTATCATTAACGTTTGTTACATAAATAATATCCTTATTTTTAATGCAACGTACAGATTGACCGTCACTCTTAGGAAGAAAGAAATTCCACATTATCAACTGACCAGTTTCATCTGAATTGTTCATGATCACAGTCAGAGCATAGTCGTGAGGTTTAGAAAGTCCATTTGGACCATCACGCTCCGAACTTTTCCAGAAAAGACCTGCTGTTCCGATCGAATTAAACTGTATGGTAGAAAGGCTGGCGCTACGAACACCGGCGGGAAGAGCCGTAAAACCGCTTGCATTAGTTGCGGCTTGATTTGGGTATACCCAGTGAGTCAGACCGGTCTCTTTCGATGAGCCGCCACCTCCGTATACAGACTGTAAGATATTAAATTCCTGAAATGTAGGCACATGCCAACCAGTGGGACAGAGATTACCAGTAATTACGGTGTACCAGTTATACAAAGCACCAAAGGTGTTTTTATAGGTAGCCTCCTGATTTTTATACCAGGAATAAGCAGGGGTTTTTAATGTGCTCCAGAGGCTATTATCATCCTCTACCAGAGGAATTGCAGTACCATCGTTGAATTTAGTAGTTTTAAGGTTCTCTGCCATCCAGTTCTGTTGCCCAATTTTTATGGTCTTATATAAATGTCCGTCTATATCTGAGACTGAGCCATAGGTCAAATTGGGATTAAACTCTATATCAGCAAAATTACCAGTTGTTGTGAATACTACTTGATCTCCATAACCTACACCTGCGTCATTAATTGCATAAGCTCTTATATAATAAGTGGTTAGTGGGTCTAGATTCGTTGCACTGGCGGTGAAAACTGGATTACCATCATATTGATAATCCTTACGGTTGTCAGTTATTTCCGGATTCTGTTCCGTACTCCAGACAATGCCAACTCTTTGTATATTCCCTCCACCATCTGAAATTATATTGCCGCCACTAAAGGCTGAAATTGGCGTAAGATTTGCAACTATCGAAGTTGAAACTGTTGGTAATAGAACATTATTGACACAACGGACAGAATAACCATCTCTTTTATCACTACCACTCCTATAGACGTAGATGAGATCGAAGTTGAATGTACGGTTCCACGCGAGTGAAGAACCACCTTCATCGCCTGGCCAATAATTGCCGAACCTTCCCACAAAGCCAAAATTTCCATGTGGCATCTCACGTAAGCCACCTGGAAGTGCTGTAAAACCAGTTTCGTTGGTTGCACCTGTATTAGGAGAATACCAATGACTTAGACTGGTTTCCTTTAATTTTCCCCCAGCTACATTTTCACCCCCAAAATAATTTGTAAAGGTTGTCCACTCAGCATCAGTCGGTACATGCCATCCTGTTGGGCAAAGTTTGCCTGTGCTTACTACATACCAGTTATATAAAGCTCCATAAGTGTCTTTGAACAAAGCTTCATTATTATCATACCAGCAATAACCAGGAGTAGTTAAAATAATCCAATTTCCAACATCCTCAACTAATGGAATAGGGTTGCTATCATTGAATTTGGTAGTTTTAAGGTTTTCAGCCATCCAAACCTGATTGCCTATAGGTATCGTTCTATAATTATTACCGTCATTATCTGCAACTGTGCCATAGGTTAAACCAGGATTAAAAATGATCGGATCAAAAGCTGAAGTAGTAGTGAAACTTACCTGGTTACCGTATCCAGTACCAAAACTGTTAGTGGCGTAAGCTTTTACATAATATGTCGTATTGGACTTAAGATTTATTACAAAACTGGTAAAGCTTCCGGTACTGGATCCCTCCCATGTTTGACTGTCAGCAGTAGTAGGGTTCTTAGATTCACTCCAGCATAAGCCCCTTGCTGAAAGACTTGCCCCTCCGTTTGAAATCACTTCGCCACCACCTAAAGCTGAAACTGGTTTAATATTTGAAATTGCAGTAGTTGTAACAGTAGGAATATCACTTTTAGTGGGAAAAGTCAATTCATCACCATAGGCAATACCACCAAGGTTTTTTGCATAAGCACGGACATAATAATTTGTATTTGGTGTCAGACCTGTAATGGTACTTGAAAATGTTCCAAGATCCCCACTGGCATTTTCTCTATTATCAAAATATGTAGGATTTGGAGCCTCACTCCAGCAAATACCTCTTGCCATAACTGCATTTCCTCCATCACTATTCACATTTCCATAAATTTGGGCAGAATTAAGCGTTATATTACTTACTGAAACAGTAGTTACCGTTGCCTGTTCAATACTACCTTGTAGGCAACGAACACTGAAACCATATTTGTAGGGGCCACGAAATTCTCCAAGCCAGCTATAATCATGTAACATATATGCACTCCATCCATCATTTGCATCATATTCTGTAGAAGCCCACCAATGACCATCAGTACTAAAATTCATAAATTCACCGGTATAAGCCCTATTGCCTCCTCCAAGAGCGGTAAAACCACTTTCATTTGTAGCTCCGGTATTTGGGCTTGTCCAGTGTGCAAAACCAGCTTGTTTTAGCGGACCTCCTGCCTCATTAATACCGCCCAGGTATGCCCTAAGCGTTTCCCACTCATTAAATGAAGGAGTATGCCAACCGTTTGGACAAAGATTTCCTGTTTCAACAGTATACCAGTTGTAAAGTGCCCCATACGTATCTTTATTTGAAGGATTATTGGTATACCAGCAATAAGCCGGTGATGAGGAATTACTCCATACTGTAGAGGTCTGAATGTTAGGGATTTCGTCTCCATTGCGAAAATGTGTAACTTTAAGGTTTTCGGTTATCCATATCTGAGAACCTATTGAAACTGCATTATAAATATTCCCATCTGCATCAGTAACTGCATTAGGTATTGCAGGTTGACAATTATTAATTACAGATTGAGCAGTTATGCTTTGTACAGGTGCACCAGTAGACCCCTGTAACCAATTAGCATCTGGTCTGGTGTATGAAATTGTTATTATGTCGTCATAAATTATAGGACTGGCAAGAGATAAAATGACCTTTGTTCCTGAAATCAAGACTAAATCTACCACTCTGGGACCAGAGTTTACTTGTACATCAAAGGAAGAAGTAGCTGGAACAATATTGGCGAGGCTTAAACTATAGGTCATTTCCAATATTGCAGGAGAGATATTTTCAACAACAGAACTTAAATATATGGGGCTTTGTGCAAAAAGTGAACCTGTTGAGGTAAATAACAGGGCAGTTAATGCGATTATATGCTGTAATGTTTTTTTCATGACAATCATCGTTTAAATGTTTTTGCATTAATCATTTTGGATCAGTTTTTAGCCCAACCTTTCAACTTTACTACATAATCCTCCAGCTTTTCAGCTTTTTTAATCTGCCCCGGTGCATGAATTTCTGCTCCGGCATCCTGGACCATTCTTTTGCCTGTTTTTTTGTCTTTCTCAATCTTCATTTTTCCCTGGTAACCTCCTGTAATTAAGTTTTTACCCGCAGGATTAGTCGAGATAAAAGCTACAACTTCTTCTCCCTCAACAAAAATCGGCATTTCCGACACTTCGTAAAGGATATCCCCAACCTGTCCTCCAGGAACAGTAATAACTGCTTCTGAGCCCAAATTGCCTTTGATGTATTCCTCCGGAACAACCGTCACCTGAGTAAATATTAAGTCTTTCTTATCATTCCATTCACTCTTTACTTTGGAACATTTGCCATATAGCACAGCAGTTGATCTTTCTGTCAAATCCTTATCTGACATTTTTATTACCTGGGCTTTGCACTCTTCTGGTGATAAAAGCAAAATGAAAAAAATCGTCAGGCAGGTCAGGTTAATTAATCTTTTCAGGTCTTTCATTTTTGATTATTTTATGATTTGAATATTCTGTGTGTTCTGATATTTAATTTGACACGCTGGCACTATGACATTGCCGCAAACAAAAACTGCAGCAATCAATAACAACCGATCAAGTATTTTTATAACAGAAAAATTTTAGTCAGGCTTAAAAAGCAAATGAGATTAAAAAATCCTGCGAGAGATAAATAAGTGAATTTCAAAATATCCATTCACATAAAAGTTTGTAGAACAAATCCTTAAACAAAGTTCAGCTATCATATTGCGAAAGTCAACCTCATTTGTCAAAAAAAAGGTTGGTTTTGTCAAATTTCCATGTTAAACTGTTGTCAGAAATCAAATTTTTTAGACAAGAATCACTCATCCGGCGAATTTTCAATCAGTAGATGCTGCATTATTTGACCGTGAATTACAGATTGGAAGTTAAAAAAACTCATGGCTGATAGTGCGTGGCTGATGACAAAAAATCAATTTTGGAGAACCAGGCACGAACCACTAACTATGGGCCATAAACTTTTAATAACATCCCCCTAACCCCCCCGCCAAGGCGGGGCAGGCTCTTCAAAGGGGGAATATAGTTTCAGTTCCTCGTACCCCATACCGCATACCGAAAAATTCCTACCTCCAGTCCCCTATCAGAACAAAAGGTGCCCAGTAGAACGGATGTGAATACTTCTTATCACTCATCAATGCGAGTTGTGCTTTTCTTAAGGCGTCAGTTTTGCCGAGCTTATTTTTTATCAGGTTCTTATAGAATTCCCCCATCAATAAAGCAGTGGACATGTCAGAAACACTCCACAGACTTACAACAACTGATGGTGTTCCAGCTGTCATGAATGCCCGTGTAAGACCAACCATACCTTCTCCCCGGACTAGCTTGCCAAGGCCTGTCTGACAGGCAGATAAAACAACAAGATCAGCATCAAGCTTCAGATTAAATATCTCAGCTGCCTGCAGGAAGCCATCCTCACCTGAGTTCTTTTCAGAAGTAAGGACAAGTGAACTCAGATCAGGTTTGTCTTCGTCAATTAATCCGTGTGTGGCAAAGTGTATATAATTGAATTTATTTAATTCATTATTCCGCTTTAAGTTTTCTTCTGTCGCTTTATTTCTTAGATAGATATCAGAAGATTCCCCTGGAAAAAATGAGGCAATGTTTTCAATTTCTTTGCCGCTGAATTCAAGTCTTGGGTATTTTATATGCGAGTTAAACAAGGTATCTTCATATAATGCATCACCAAAGGCAAATAGTCTTTTGCTTATTGCTTTCGACTTGTTTGCTTCTGAAGTTTTTGATATAAGTGTCTTCAATACACTTGCTGACTGCCCGTAGCTGACCGGGTATTTCTTAACAAGAAATGGTATACCTGAATACGAAATTTCTGCAGTTGGTTTCTTATTTTCAGTCAATAATACTTCAAAGGGTAAATAATTCAAGATACCATCCGGTATTATTATCAGCTTACTCTTTTTCGATAAAAATGGCTCTGCAGGTTTTATCAACTCTTCATAAAGGATGCCGCCAGCATTAGTGAAGAAATCCGAGATGCCCTGTTGAGGGTCGAGCAATGAAAATCTGATGGTTTCAATCTGTTCCTGAAGTATTTTGCGGCGGGGCAATTTGAATATTTTATAGTCCGATCGGGTAATGACCCAGAGACAGGAGCTGCTGTCCCCTACTGAATATTCAAATACTACTGTATTCTTGTCAGGGCATAGCGCTTTTGCCTCATCAATCGAAACAGGTTCCGGATCACTGAGATTACCCTTATTTGGATCGTTATCAGAGATGAGCTTAGCTGCTGAAAGCAGATCTAATAAAACACGCGATTTACTTTGTTCGGCATAAAGGAAAGCCAGTTTATCATATCCCTTTGTCCTGTCCTTTTCATACAGTGTTTCAAGAAGGTCTATTATATCCTCAAAGACATATCTTTCCTTAGCCATAAAAGTGGATTTAAATTCCTCCCCCGGTAATGTACTCCGAAGTCCTTCAAGAATCTTAAGGGCGGTGTCATTTAATTCAATCACTTTTTCATATTCTCCGGTCGTTTCGTAATATTCGGCAAGACCTGCAATATATTTCCATGTTAGATCAGGACTATTCAATGTACGGGCAATTTCAAATCCTTCCTGGTAGTTTAACACGGCTTCATCCATCCTTCCCATCAAACTTTGAGCATTTGCCAGGTTCAGGAGATAATTTGCCTCCTGATCCTTTACTTTTAATTCCCTGCAAATTTTTAGTCCTCGCTGGTAGTATTCTTCTGCTTTGAGATAATCTTTCATATCATAATAGATGGTGCCAATATTGTTAAGTGAGACAATCACGCTGGACTGATCTTTTAAATCTTCGTATATCTTTAAGGCATCATTAGCATACTCAAGCGCTTTTTCATGCCTGCCAGCATTCTGCAGCATAATACCCAGATTATTATAGATACCAGCAAGTCCCCATTGATCATTTAATTTTTTAGTTATGCTGATAGCTTCGTTAAATTTCTCCAGAGCAGCGTTCAGGTCACCAAGGTTTAAATACACAAATCCAATTTGATTGTTTGAGTCACTTATGCCAGTGCTATCCTCTAAAATTCTATACTCTTTCTGCGCTTTTTCCAGGTTTTCCAGAGCTTCCGGATACTTCCCCATAACGTTAAGAATTGTTCCTATATTTAACAGAGCCTCGGTAACACGAATCTGGTCTCCTGAGTTTTGGTTTAATCTAAGAGATCTTTTATAGTACACAAGTGATTGTTCAGTCTCGCCAAGGTTTTGCAATGTAGAAGCTTTAAGATGTATTGTTCTTCCAAGATTCAAAGAATCACCAAGTTCCCGGCGTACTTTTTCAGCTCTGTCAAAGTAATTCAACGCCAGAGTATAGTCTTGAAAAATCCCGTAATATAGCGAGCCAAGGCTATTTAATGTATTTCCCACCAAGATCCTATCATCAACCTTTTCCCTTTTTATCAGAGCTTCCTTATAATATCCAAGTGAAGTGTCATAATTTATGCTCGTATAAATAAGCCCAAGTCCACCTAAAACTTCACTTTCTCCTCTCTCGTCACCAATATTCCTATATATGTCCAATGCTTTTTTGTGATACTCAATTGCTTTATCCCGATCCTGTGCATTACTCCTGATCCGCGTTCCAATGGCATATAAACTGTCAGCTATCAATTTCTTTTCTTTCTGGTCTTTCGTCCAGATTGTTAAATAATTAACAGCAATTAAAAGGCTCCTTTCGTTGAAAATTTTATAAAAAGTTTCGGCAGTCTTTCCGGCGATTGTACTGAGTTGCTTCGATTCGGCGAGCTTTCCTTTGAGCTCCCTGCTGATGCTTTCTGTTATAAGGGCATCAACAAATGGTTTAATCAGCAGTCTGTTGCCCTTGATAATTGAAAATGATTGCTGTTCCTCATTCTGAAGCAAAGCTTTCCTTAATTCAGTATTAAGCTCATCCTTAGTTAATTGCCTTAATTCCCGGGCATTTATTACCCTTGTTAGGAGAAGAAATAACAACAGCCCGGCAAGAATTACTACTCTGCCAGGCTGAGCCGGTTTAATCTTTCGTATCATGATTTTATTATGAATTAATGTCTTCATGTTGCTGGTTACTAGTTACTGGTTACTAGTTAGATAAGACTCATCTACAAACAACTAGTATCAAACGACAAGCAACCAGCACCGCATCTGCCGATCACTTCTCCTTCCCCTTTGCCAGTGACAGGGCTTTCTGTAATTCCTCTATTGCCTTATCCTTGTTCCCTGCATCCGAATACAATGAACCAAGTATTTCATGCGGTAAGGGAGCATCTGGATTCATTCCGGAAATGATTTCAAATTCATTGATGGCATCCTGCAACAATCCCTGATTTATGTAAAAAGCTCCCAGGAATGAATGCAGGCTGCTGCTGTCCGAATCGTTGTCAAAGGTTTTTCGTATCAAAGCTTCCTGATCCTTAACTTCTTTGGATTTTTCAAACGACAGTACCGAAAATTTGTAACTGGATGATTTCTTGTTATCTAAAAGATCCTCTCCTTCGACATTCCAGAAGTATGTTTCCCCGGGTTCCAGTCCTTTTTCAGTTTCGGGAAATTTCAAAGTGTTTTCAGAAACTTTGTTACTCCACACCAGGCCTTTGCTATTGTATAGATTTACAATGAATTTATCATAAGGCTTCCTGGGTATCCACATAAACGTAGGACGATCTGTTCTGATGAGTGTGTTGGCTGGAGAAGTCAGTTCTATGGATTCTTCAATTCCTGTCCCTCTCAAACCAGCCAGTGCGCCGACATCATTTTTGCTTTGTCTTTTGGACGTAAGGGCAGACATGTTAACCATCATCGCCGACGAAACTTTCTTCACATTACCGGCCTTCTCAGTTGCAGAAGGTTCAGTTTTATTAATCGTAATCAGATTATTTGGACCGAGTTTAACAACACTATTATTAGAATAAATCAATGAGACATCTGCGTTATCGGTAGTTTTTAACTGATCACCCTGATAGAGCTGAGTTCCCCAGAATGTCTTAACGAATTCTGTCTTACCAGCTTTCTTTAACAATACATTACCGTTAATACTTGTGATAACAGCTACGAATGGTGAAGATTCCTGCGCCGTTGAATCCGTTGTTTCCAGCAAGCTGAACAATACCAAAAAGCAAATTGAAAATAATGTTGATCTCATATAGATTTCCTCCTGATTGATTTTTAAGGTGATTGTGTTTAAAAAAACAAATCCTCTATTAACCCAATAATAAATTTTAAAATTAAAAGTTACAATGATTTAAATAACCAAGCAAATAATTCTGATTATTTAAGAGTAAACAAAATATCCTTCTGAATTTTCCCCTCTGACTATCGCTGCTTCATAATTTGTTATACAAATGGAACCACTCCGTGGTTCGGGATTTATTTATGCTGTTATACCTTTTTTAGTATTTTTACTGCCTATTAATTTTAGATGAAGCCGAATCTTCTTTATACCGACGCAACTAAACTGAAAAGGCCAAATGCCTTTCAGGTTATGCTGAAGCCTGCCGGTCCTATGTGTAACCTCAATTGCACTTATTGCTATTATCTTGAGAAGAAGAAACTCTATCCATCGACAAAAGAACTGAAGATGTCGATTGATCTGCTCGATAATTTTACCAGACAGTTTATAGAAGCACATCAGGTCCCTGTTGTAACTTTTACCTGGCAGGGCGGTGAACCAACACTGATGGGACTTGATTTTTTCAGGAAAGCCATTGAACTCCAGAATAAATATGCCGGTGACAAGAAGATTGAAAATGCTTTTCAAACCAATGGCACAAAGCTAAATGATGACTGGTGTAAATTCTTTACAGACAATAATATACTTGTAGGTATCTCAATCGATGGTGCAGAACATAATCATAACTATTACAGGAAGACATTATCGGGACGGGCGACGTTCAAAAAGGTTATGAGCGGCATTGAACTGTTACATAAGCATAAAGTTGAATTCAATACGCTAAGCACTGTGAACAACTATAATGTTCAATTTGCATCAGAGACTTACAGGTTCCTTAAGAAGATCGGCAGCGGATTTATACAGTTCCTTCCTGTGGTAGAAAATATGGCCGATACAAGACCTGAAGAAGAACTTCAGTTGATAGCCCCTATTCATCAACAAAATGTGAAAGTTACTCATTGGTCAGTTGGTGCTTCAGACTATGGAAAATTCCTTACAACTATATTTGATGAGTGGGTAAGAAAAGATGTGGCGAAATTCTATGTGCAAATATTTGACGCAACCCTTGCCAGTTATGTCGGGGAGAATCCCGGATTGTGTGTCTTTAATGACACCTGCGGAGATGCTCTTGTTATGGAACATAACGGTGACCTTTTTTCATGTGATCATTTTGTTTATTCTGAATACTTCCTTGGAAATCTGACCAAAACACCGCTTATCGACCTTGTAAAATCCCAGAAGCAGTTCGATTTTGGAGTTGGCAAGAGGAATAATTTGCCGAGATATTGCCTGCAGTGTGATGTGCATTATGCCTGCCAGGGAGAATGTCCTAAACACAGGTTTTTGCTGACCCCTGATGGCAAGCCGGGATTGAATTATCTCTGTGAAGGTTATAAAATGTTTTTCAGGCACGTTGAGCCATATATGAGATTCATGGCCGAAGAGCTTGAAGATAAGCGTCCTCCTGCCAATGTTATGAACTGGATCAGGAATAAAGAGAATCAGGTTATCAAACCTGCAATACCGGGAAGAAATGATCTCTGTCCGTGCGGCAGTGGAAGGAAGTATAAGAATTGTTGTGCCGGGAAATCGTTACCTGACTGGGCATAAAGGAACAATTATTGCTTTTCAGAATCCGGATCTGGTAATCCAGCCGGTGGGAGAATAGCCCTGAGAATAGTAAGCTAAATTCATAAAAATGACTGTTGATAACTACATTGAATCATTTCCGGAAAGCGTTCAGATACTTTTAAGGCAGATCAGAACGACAATTAAAGAAAGCGCACCTGATGCAGTCGAAAGCATTGCCTATCACATGCCTGCATATAAAACAAATGGGAAACCTCTGGTTTATTTTGCAGCGTTCAAAAATCATATTGGCTTTTATGCGACTCCTACCGGACATTCAGAATTTGCAAAAGAACTTTCAAAGTACAAACAAGGAAAAGGATCAGTTCAATTTCCATTTGATAGACCAGTGCCATTTGACCTTATTGGGCAAATTGTAAAATTCAGAGTAAAAGAAAACTTGTTCTAACGCCCGGCACTCCCTTTTTATGAAAAAAGTGCACTTATGCCAAAAGAATGTTACAGGACCTCTGGTTCTTTCGACTCTCGGCGGCGAAATCTTCAGAAGCTTAATGCAGCGAACCAGATTATTCTATGTCTTTACAAAGGCAGTATTACTGGAAAGAGTGCATCTGGTAACCTTAGACTACTAAAATAAAGAAATATGAAAAGAAATATCTCGTTGCTTGTCATCGCTATCTTCCTGGGCAACTGCACAATCATTGCCCAGACAAATAAATATCCTGCCAATGTTGAAGAAAAGATAAAACAGGTTGAGAACAACCTGGCAGGTTGGGTACATACAGGCAATAATGACAGATGGAACCTGGCGGAAAGAATGAAACAATATGGCATTAATGGAGTCAGCATTGCTGTAGTTCATAATTATAAGATTGAATGGGCACGTGGATATGGATATGCTGATATTTCTGAAAAACGTCCGGTTACTGAATTCACGCTTTTCCAGGCAGCCTCTATCAGCAAATCCCTGAACAGCCTGGGTGTTTTGAAACTGGTTCAGGAGAAGAAGCTTGACCTTAATGCAGATATTAACAAATACCTCATTTCGTGGAAATTTCCATATGATGAAAAATACAATGACAAAAAAATTACAATAGCCAATCTGTTGAGCCATACAGGAGGATTGACCATTCATGGTTTCCCGGGTTATTCCAGAGGAGATACTCTCCCGATACTACCGCAGATCCTGGACGGCCAGAAACCCGCCAATACCGGGGCAGTCAGATCCTCATCCGAACCAGGTAAGAATGTGAACTATTCCGGCGGAGGAACCACAATTACTCAGCTAATAGTGATGGATATTACACGCCAGCCATATGAGGTCTTTATGAAGAAAAATGTACTGGATCCATTAGGGATGACTGCAAGTTCCTTTATCCAACCGCCTGAGAAGGGGAAGGAAAAACTGCTTGCAACAGGTTATAAAGTTGATGGCAGTGAAGTAGCCGGCAAATACCATATATATCCTGAACAGGCAGCTGCGGGATTATGGACGAATCCCACCGACCTGTGCAAATATATAATTGAGACTCAGCTGTCGTACAAAGGTGAATCATCAAGGGTGCTGACACCTGAGATGACCAGGTTAAGACTTACTCCCGTCCTCGAAGACGCAGCGCTTGGTACCTTTGTCAACAGCAGGGTGACAGGTTCCTACAAGTATTTCAACCATAACGGAGGCAACGAAGGATTTTCATGTACTTCTATTGGCTGCCGCGATAGTGGTGAGGGGGTTGTGATAATGACAAATTCTGACAATTCCTCTATTCTTGAAGAGATAGCAAACAGTGTCGCGAGTGTTTATAACTGGAAAGATTACTATCTGCCTGAAATAAAGAAAGTAGTCAATGTGGACAAATCGATTTTGGCAAAATACACGGGTAAATATGATTTTAATGGGACTCAAATTACAATAGTAATGGGCGATACCGGTTTGTCAGCAAATCCGCCTGGCAACGTCCGATGGCAGTTATATTTTACATCTGATAGCGATTTCTTTGTAAGAGAATCAAGAGGTATGGCAAGATTCCGAACCGGTCAGGACAATAAGGTTACAGGCTTTATAAGCGACGGCAGGTTGATAAAAAAGAATTGATCTATTTAAGCTTATCTAGTAATTCCCAGTTTCTGGGAATAATAAAGAATCCTGCCTTTTGCTTCACGGATCTTTATCCCTTATCTCAAGAACCTATTTCAGAGGAAGGTTCATTTTTTTCATGAGTGCAATATACCTTTGGTTTTCTTTTAATTCAGGATGGTCAATTACAGCTAATGACAAATAAGCCAGATTCCCGAGTTTTTCTTCGTAAGCTTTTTCGTAATAATCCATGGCTTTATCATATTCATTCATGATAAGGTACCGATTTGCCTGTCCTGTAAATGAAATGCTCCCACCTCTGCTATACACTTCTTCATTTACCTTTATTCTGTCTTTAATAACTGCAAAATAGCCATCTTTGTTAAAAAGACTATCCATGTGAACGAGATACTTCTCATTTGACCAGTATATTCTTCTTCTGTATTTCTCATACCATTTCAAAGTATCGCCAATCCTTAAACAGGCACTTGTAACCGCTTCAAGCGCAAAATTATTATCAGGATCTATTGATAGTGCTTTTTCGGATTGTTTAAGAGCCGCGCTGAAGTCGCCGGCATACCACATCACACGTGCGTAGAATCCAAGTACCAGAGGTCTTAGCGGATCCAGGGCCAGAGCCAGGTTTGCCTGAAATATTGCCTCATCCATTCTTCTCAGTATCATCAACAGATGGGCATAATAGACTCTGGCTAAAGCATCATTCGGATTTAGTTCAAGTGTTTTTAAGAATTCCTTTTCACCAGCCTCCCAGTCCCATCCTGGCCATACTGTTAAAACTGCTTTAATATAGTGTGAATTAGCTGAATTGGGATCCAGGTCAAGAGCTTTGTTCATGTATTCGGTCGTCTTTTTATATGCTTCGTTCAGTGGTCCGTAAGCAGAGCCTCCAATCACACTCCAGGTCATTGCCATGCCAGCATAGGGATCTGCCCAATCGGGAGCTTTATCAATGGCAATCTGGAAATAGTGCAATGCGCTATCCATATCTTCTTTACCAATCCGTTCCCAGTGAAACTGTCCTTTCATATAAGCAACCAGGGCTTCAGGATTTACCGTTCTGGATGCCGCTAACAAACGTTCTTCACCTGGAGTCAGTTTGATTTTAACCTCATCCGCTATTTTCTTCGTGATATTGTTATAAAGGTTAAGGAACTTGCTTTTCTCTTCTTTGAAATCTTCAATCCATAGTATTTCTTCTTCAGGGAATGCATTTATTAAGCTGACCTGAATAAGTATGCTGTCGTGAATACCAAGGACAGACACTTCCATGGCTGCTTCAACTTTAAGCTCATCAGCGATCTCATGTACTGATTTGCCAGCATTTTTATATACGTCGGAAGTGGTTGTATTTATAACCCTTAATCCGCTGAGCCTCTTTACATCCGATATAAGGCAGGCATGCATTCCTGAAACCAGGGTTTCAAGGGTTTCATCACCAGTATAATTGCTGAATGGAAGAATAACCAGAGATTCTATTGATCCTGCCCTGACCGGCTTTCCTAAACCGATAATATAAAATACTATCAAAGGGACAATTATAATTGCAGCTGCCAGCAGAATACCTGTGACTATAATGATCAGTCTCTGTGGTTTAGACCTGGTTTTTATTTGAAGGGCCGTCTCCTTTCTTTTTTCCTGAATTGAACCTGGTTCACCTATGACCGATTGCTGATCTTCATTATATTTCATGTACCATTCCAGGACTGTAGCCAGATCGAGCAGAACAGGTTTTACCTGCCGTGGATCAAAATCCTTGGGATGGGTGCCAAATGTCGAAAGACTGTTAAGGTTCTGCATGGAGACCACAATATTGTGAGGCACCTTTTCCTCCTTGTGCAGCTTATCGATAATGCCTTTAAGCGGTTCGCTTCCCCGTGGTCTTTTAAGTTCACGTTCGCTCAGTTCTGTAACGATTATTTCAAGGCATCTTCTGGCGTATAACAGCACGATATTCTCGTCATCCGTTTTGATCAACCGTTCCAGTTCTTTATCAAGCCTGGGATTTTGACCTTTATAAGAGTCGCATAGTTTAACCAGATCCTTAATTTCGGCAGACCAGATAGTCATTTTTCAACTTTTAGGGTGAAATTTACCCTGTAATATTTTGTCACGTATTCTCTGCAGAATAGTATTTTAAATTTACATAAGTAAAAATAAGCAATAACTGTTTACGTGTCAAGGTTTGCCGGATTGAAAACTCC
>Ga0326726_10000954_pt1 | contig 26877 bp, 28 predicted proteins | sample MHFenrmetagenome_2_FD_207603 | JGI IMG/M metagenome (GOLD analysis project Ga0326726, IMG submission 207603) | Lab enriched peat soil microbial communities from Michigan Hollow, Ithaca, NY, United States - MHF15MN | ecosystem: Environmental > Terrestrial > Soil > Wetlands > Peat | place: USA... | reverse complement strand
TCCGATAGCGGCGCCACTGCGGGGCGCGATACCCGTCCCGGAGGCGGACTGGGTCCGCCTATCGACGCTCCCGATCCGCTGGAAAAGTATCGCTGGTACATTCTCGGAGGCTTTGCCTTAGCCTTGGCTGCGGGCGCCGTCTACATAACAAATCGCTCTCGTTCTGCGGAACGATCGCTTGCGACCGTCCCCGGTTTCGGCGCATCTGATGTAGAGGTGCCTGATAGTTTTCCGGCCCGGCAGCCGGCCTCGGGTCGTCCGGGGCTGCTACTCGAAGCGCTGAAGGAAGAGCTGTTCCAGTTGGAAGTGGAACACAAACAGGGCAGCATTTCGCAATCGGAATACGAACGGGCCCGGGCCGCATTGGACCAGACCCTGGAACGAGCCATCAAACGCGGTGCATCCCCGCCTAAAAATGCTCCAGCCCGGGATTAGACGCCAGGGGCAGTTGACGCATCTCAATTTAAGCGCATATCATTTCCGTTTGACTCATTGCCGGACGTATTAAGGACGCGGCCTGCGGGCCGCGAAGTTATTATCCATGGACAAAAAGAAGCTGGACTACTTCAAGAAGAGGTTGGAAACGCGGCAGGTAGAGCTGCGCCGCATGGTCACGCGCACGGAGCAGGATGGTCGCACCGTGGACGAGGACTCGGCCCAGGACATTGCTGACCGGGCCGCGAGTTCCTATACCAAAGAGTTTCTCTTTCACCAGAGCAACAACGACCGTCAGCTGCTGCAGATGGTAGACGGCGCGTTAGAACGCCTGCGCGAAGGCGAATTTGGGGAGTGCATCGCCTGTGGCAAGGAAATCAATGCCAAACGCCTGGAGGCTGTGCCCTGGACGCGGCACTGCATCGAGTGCCAGGAAAAGTTGGAGCAGGGAATTCTGGAGGAGAGCTCGCTCTAGCGGGGAGTCGTTCTTTGGAGCGAAAGCCGCCGGCCGCCGGCGGCTTTCTTATTCTGAGGCAGGTTGCACACGGAATGGGAATGGCATGAGTTTACTCGTGCCCTTCCCGGGCCCGTCCACAAATAGGAGTTTTCCCGCAGCCTGGTTCATCATGCAGCGCAGGCCGCGTTTTCCCCACCGTGTTAGACTCAATAACGGTCAATCCACAGCGCTAATTTCATCAGAAGGGACGTTCGTGCGCGCAGAAACTCGTCATCGACTCAAAGAAGATAGATTCAGCCGGGCAACCATGGGGGCCGCCGAGGCCACCGTCCATTGGTCTGAGGAGCACAAGTCAAAGCTCATTGTCGGAGGCCTGATTCTGGCCGTGGCGCTGGCAACCGGCTTTGGCGGCTGGTACTACCTGAACCAGCAGGACCAGAAAGCCAGCATCCAGTTGAACCAGGCGGTGCGCACAATGGACGCCCAGTTGCGCCCGGCTGGGACTCCCGCCGATCCTGATTTTCCGAGTTTCACTTCCGCCAAGGAGCGCACCACCGAGGCCCACAAGCAGTTCCAGGCGATCGCAGACCAGTATCCACACACTCGGACGGCTGAATTTGCACGCTATTTCCTGGGCCTGACTTCTTCCCAACTGGGGGACAATGCCGCCGCTGAGCGAGATCTGAAGACTGTGGCTTCAGCCCACAACGAGGACCTCGCGGCGCTCGCCAAGCTGGCCCTGGCGGCGGTTTACCGCGATACCAACCGGACTAAGGATGCGATTGAGCTTTACAACCAGCTGATGGCGAAGCCGACGCGAAGCGTAGGCAAGGCAACGGCGCAGATGGAACTGGCGGAAACCTACGTGTCCACCCAGCAGCCGGCCGAAGCCAAACGGATCTACGAGCAGATGCAAAAGGAAAATCCCGCCAGCGAACTGGCGCAATTCGCCACCCAGAAACTGCAGGCCCTGAAGTAGCGGAGTTCAGACCTCGGACTTCGGACGTCAGACCTCGGACGTCAGCCTTCCGAAATCGGCTATTACTCTTTTGTTCTGGTGAACAGTCTCTTCCACTCCTGGGGCGGAGTTGGATTGGTCAAAGCGGGTTTCAGATTCACCGCCACGTGCTCTTTGCGTCCCATCCCGATTAAAGAAGTTGTGAGGCCGGGCGCGGAGCGCGAGAACTGAATGGCGTTGTCGGCATCGGTCTTCATCCCCAGAACACTTCCAACCAAATCGGGCAATCCTTGGGTAAGCCTGGCCTGATAGAGAGTCGCGCTGCCCATTACCGCGATCCCGAGGCGAGTCGCCGCAGAGAGCAGCGACATTTTCTCTTTTCCAGTGCGCTGGTTGACCAGACCGTAGGCCTCGGGCATCGCCAGATTGAAGGGAAGCTGAATGAAACGGAAGCGGTGGTGCTCGCCCGCAACTTCATGCGCGATGTTCGCCAGCTCAAAAAGGTCCATGTAGTCGCGTGAGCTGTCGGCCACCCGGAAGGCGCTCCAGGTCGCAACTCCGTAGTAATCGAGTTTGCCGGCCTTCACCAGCTTCTCGAGGGCCGCAAAGGCATCTTTCAGGCGCTGGCGGAAAACTTCGCGCGACACGTCCGCCAACTGCGATTCCGGATTATGAATGTAGAACAAGTCGATGGTTTCCAGGCCCAGGTTCCGGCGCGAACGCTCAATCTGATTTTCGAGATATGCCGGTGACATGCAGTGCATCCCGCCCGCCAACTCTTTGGGATCAAGTACGCGGGTCTCGACGTACTCGCGATGGAAATAAGCGCGCGGGTCCGCGGGCGGATCGCCGTCGAAGGAAAGATAGCCGGCTTTAGTGCAGACCAGAACTTCATCGCGATGGAGTTCTCCGGAGTCCATCAGCCTCTTGATCGCGGTTCCGATGTTGCGTTCCGAGCGCTGGTGACGGTAGTTGATGGCAGTGTCGAGCACATTGATCCCGGACCTGAGGCCAGTCTCAATAGCTGCGATGTAGGACTGGTCCGCGGCATCGCTGGGCTCGCCGAGATAGGTTCCCAGCCCAATCGACGACAGCCAAAGCTGGCTCACCCCCGGCACATGCTCGGCCTGACGGAAGTGGCCGGCATCGCGCAGGTTGGGGAAGCGGTCGCGATAGCGGGCGGTGCCGGCGGCAGTGGCGTGTCCGGGAAGCATGAAGAAATAGTGTAGCAGCCGTGCAGGTTTCGAGTGCCCGGCCTCTGGTAGATGGTCATGTTATGATGACCATGGTCATTTGGGGTAATCCATGAAAAAGATGGCGGCAGGAAAATTCAAAACCCACTGCCTGAGGGTAATGGAGCAAGTGCACGCCACGCGCGAACCAGTGCTGATTACCAAACGCGGGAGGCCCCTGGCCAAGCTGGTTCCGGCGGAGAAGACTGTCGATGACTTTATTGGCCGCTTGGAAGGTGAGATCAAGATCGTAGGGGACATCGAGTCTCCAGTCGTGTCGTGGGAAGATTGGGATCCCTTGCGGTGATCATTCTCGACACCCACGTTCTGGTGTGGGCAGTTGCGGAGTCTAGGAAACTCTCTCGTCCCGCCGAACTCGCAATCCGGAAATCTCGCCTGCAGGATGGCGTGGCCGTTTCTGCCGTGACCCTGTGGGAACTGGCTTTCCTCGTCGCACGAGGACGAATTCAGGGCTTCGGGACGGTTGAGCGTTCGGTCGAGAAGCTGATTGAAGGTGTCATGGTGAAATCTATTACGCCCGAAATCGCAGCTCTGGCGACGCAGTTTCCGGATGATTACCCACGCGACCCGATAGACCGCCTGATCGGTGCCACCGCGCGCGTGGAGGGCCTGGCGCTGGTCACGCGCGACGAGAACATTCGCAAGTCGCCGCTGCTTAAAACGATCTGGTAACGCCGCGGACCGCCACTTTCCCATTTTCCGTTGTTTCCGCTACCATGATTCCTCTCAGCCAAATCGAATCAGGGATTTCATGCCAGAGTTCACTCTGCGGATAAACGGCAGCGAGCGGAAAGTCGACGTTTCTCCGGACACCCCCCTGCTCTGGGTACTGCGCGACACGCTGCAGCTGACCGGCACGAAATTTGGTTGTGGCGCGGGATTGTGCGGCGCCTGCACAGTGCACGTGGATGGCGCGGCGCGGCGTTCCTGTTCCACTCCGGTTTCGCAAGTCGTGGGGAAGAACATCATCACCATCGAGGGCCTGTCAGCCAATGGGCTACATCCGGTGCAGCAGGCCTGGATCGTTGAAGACGTCCCACAGTGCGGCTATTGTCAGGTGGGCCAGATCATGCAGGCCGCGGCGTTGCTGACGAAAACTCCGCAGCCCTCCGACGAGCAGATCACGGAAGCGATGTCGGGCAACATCTGCCGCTGCGGGACTTATGATCGCATCCGGCGCGCGATTCATCGGGCTGCGGGCGGTGTACGATGAGCCCGCTCTCTCGCCGTGAATTCATCGCTGCCGGCGCGGCCGCCGGTGCCGGACTGGTCATCGGCTTCTACCTCCCACATAAAAGACCGGGCAGGGAGGAAACTTTTGCACCCAATGCTTATCTGAAGATCGCGGCCGACGGAAGAATTACGGTGATGCTTACCCGCTCCGAGATGGGGCAGGGCGTGAGCACATCGCTTCCCATGATTCTGGCGGAAGAACTGGAAGCGGACTGGAAGCAGATCTCAATTGAACAAGCCGGCGCCAGCACGTTGTACGGCGACCAGTCCACTGGCGGCAGCGCCAGTGTGAAGAGCATGTGGGACCCGCTGCGCAAGGCCGGCGCCAGCGCGCGCGAAATGCTGATCAGCGCCGCAGCCATGGAGTGGGGCGTACCGCGATCGATGTGCAAGGCTGAAAACAGCACCGTGGTCTATTCTTCGTCGAACCGGCGCGCGACCTACGGTCAGCTCGCAGTGACGGCCGCAACCCTGCCGGTCCCCGTCGATCCGCCGCTTAAGAAGGACGCGAAAGGCTACAAGATCGTTGGCCAGCGAGTGCCCCGTCTCGACACCTTGTCCAAGGTTGCCGGAACGGCGGGCTTTGGAATTGATTTCCGCTTGCCCAGCATGAAGCATGCGGTGCTGGCTCGCTGTCCTGTGATCGGGGGCAAAATCGCGAAGTTCGATGATAACGAGTCGAAGAAGATTTCAGGCGTCAGCTATGTGGGCAAGATCAGCGACTCGGCCATCGCCGTCGTTGCCGAAAGCGTGTGGGGCGCGATGGAAGGACGGCGCGCGCTCAACGTCACCTGGGACGAAGGTCCCAACCGAGACCTGAATTCGGCGGCAATTTATGCGGGGCTGAAGAAGTCCGCGTCTGACAAGGCAGTCACTCTCTACTCCACTGGCGATATTTCCAAGGCCTTCGGACGCCGGGTTGACGGCGAGTATCAGCTTCCCTTCATGGCTCACGCGCCCATGGAACCGGGCAACAGCGTGGCCCACTTTCGCGGATCGGAGTGTGAAATCTGGTCGCCCACCCAGGTGCCGCAGGACGTGCGCGATTCGGTCGCGGCCGCGATCGGGCTCGATCCCGACAATGTGAAAGTGAATATCACTTACATCGGTGGAGGATTCGGTCGTCGCCTCGAGCACGACTATGCGGTGGAGGCGGCGCTGGTCTCAAAGGCCATCAACGCCCCGGTGCAGGTGCTGTGGACTCGCGAAGACGATATGCGGAACTCCACCTACCGGCCCGCCAGCTATCATCGCCTGAGCGCCATGCTCGATGGCCGCGGCTGGCCCATCTCTTTCTCGCACCGCATCGTCATGCCTTCGATCAACATCCAGAAGGGCTTTCCGGCCGACAACGGGACCGACGCTGAAGTGAAGGACGAAGCCTCGTTTACCTACGCGTTTCCCAACGCCGTGATCGACTACGTAATGACCGAGACCCCGGTTCCACTGGGTTGGATGCGTTCAGTCAATGCGCTGCAGGCAGGATTTGCCAGTGAGTCTTTCTTGGATGAGTTGGCGCAGGTTGGGGGAAAAGATCCATTGGAGTTGCGTCTTCATCTGTTGGAAAAAGATGAAAACATCAACGGCTGGCAGTCCGCCCGCATTCGTGGTGTGCTGCAGCTTGCCGCCGAAAAGGCGGGTTGGGGCAAACCGCTGGCGCCCGGCCACTATCAGGGCATTGCCACGTTCGGATCGTTTAACAGCTACATGGCTGAAGTTGTCGAGATCTCGATGGAGAACGACCAACCCCGCATTCACCGGGTGGTGGGCGCGATCGACTGCGGCCAGGTGGTAAATCCGAACATCCTGGAACAGCAGATCCATGGCGCGATAATTTTCGCGTTGACCAACGCGCTGCACGCGCAGATCACCATCGATAAGGGAAGAGTCGTGCAGGGAAATTTTGACGACTATCCACCCATCCGCATGAACGAGGCGCCGCTAGTTGAGGCCTATTTCGTGGAGAGCACGGAAGCGCCTACTGGCGCGGGTGAGCCGCCAGTCCCGCCGCTCGCTCCGGCGCTGTGCAACGCAATTTACGCGGCCACGAAAAAGCGCATTCGGGCGCTGCCCATCCTGTCCTAACCGGGGGCAAAGAAACAAACGCCGCCATGTGAGCAATCCTGATCAGTAAACCCATGGGGAATGCTGAATACTCTTGGCTGGTTCCGCAGACGCGCAGGTCAATTGTGGGCGGGACAAACTCTTCGGTCTTGCTCAAGAGTGAGCAGAGGACGTGACTATGCTTTGGACTGTTTTTGTAGTGATTCTGATTTTGTGGCTTTTGGGCTTCGGTCTGCATGTGGGCGGAAGCCTGATCCACCTGCTGCTGGTGGTAGGACTGGTGGTCTTGGTCATCAATCTGGTTAGCGGCCGCCGAACCGCGGTCTGACAGGAGTCAATTTCACGACGTGTCAATTGGTTTTCAAGGAGGGCGGCGAATGTTGAGCACAAAGAATTGGATTTACCTTGGGTTGATCGTGGCTGCGCTTGTGATTCTCATTCCGCGTAGTGCTGCGCAAACCATTTCGTGTTCGTCCGACGACGGCAAGCGTCATTATTGTTCGGCGAACGGATCAGGACGAGCTCAGCTGGTGAGACAGCGTAGCGAGTCGGCCTGCACGGAGGGCTACAGCTGGGGATCGGACAACCGGGGCATCTGGGTGGACCATGGCTGCCGGGCTGACTTCGCGATAGCTGGCGGCCGGGGTGGCTGGGATCGAGACCGGGACCACGACCAGGATCACGATCGTGACGGACATCGCGGCGACAACTACGGGTCCGGCTCGGGGCAAATAGTCTCGTGCTCGTCGGATGATATGCACCGGCACTATTGCCCGGCTGACACGCGAGGTGGCGTGCAACTGGTAAAGCAGCAAAGCGACTCTTCATGCCGACAAGGCCGCAGTTGGGGTTTTGATCGGCGCGGAATCTGGGTCGATCACGGCTGCCGGGCTGATTTCCAGGTTGGCCGGTAAGCGAAGCGGAGGCACACTGCCAGCCGGTAGTGCAGCGAGGGCACGGCTAAACACCGTGCCTTTTTCCTTGCTCTTTGACTCGCCCGACCTCGGGCGATGATGAGTGGAAGCACAGCTCCAAAGCACTAGCGCACAGGGGCGAGAATCAACAAAGTCAACACGGCTCGCGCGACCTGTGTGGACGTTTGCCATGCGTCAGCTATGCTGACCCCGTTGGCTCGCTATGAAATTTCTGATCCTGGTCATGGTCGCGGCTGCTTTCACTTTGCCCGCGGTTTCGCAGCAAGCGAAGCCGAAGCCGCCGACGAGCGGCAAGAACCACACCGTGATTCTCCAGTCGGAAGGCGGATCTTTCGCAATCGAAGGGCCCAAAGACTGGATTGCTGATCGGAAGGTCGGGCACCGCCTCGGTGTGTGCTGCGTCTTTTACGAAAAAGGGTCGTGGGACACCGCGGAAACCATAATGTATCCCAACATTGTGACCAAGGGACCCGGGCGCACAACGCTCCAGGAACTGATGGATTCGGACCTGGCAAAATTCCGCAAAGACAATCCAGGAATGACCTATGTCGATGGAGACATCCCGTTCAAAGGCCGAATTGCCAAGGTGCGCTACTTCCACGGCGTCAACCAGGGCTCTTCTGAGGCCGTTGCCTACATCGACGAAGAAAAGATCATTGCCCTTGTAGTGCTGAGCTCCAAGACCGAAAAGGGAATGCTCAAATCCCTACCGCTGCTGGCAGGGGTCCTGGAGACCTACACTTACGGGGTTAAAGCAGTGGGCGTCAATTGAGATAATCCGCATTTTCTCAACCTAACTATGGTAAGACAGGCGCTTACACCAACAACCGGATTGCTGGTGTAATTGATTCCATAACAATGTCGGCTCCCAGGCCCGAGTAAGCTTTGGTGGTGCGAACCAACCAAAAGGCTCGGGAGAAAGGAGCCGAAGATGATCTGACAACCCGATCAGTGGTGTGGCCCAGTCGTTTCCTGCCTAACGGTCAGCTTAAACAACGAAATATTCCGACCGAACGATTCCGCTTTCAAATCTCGAAATTCCGGGAGCTTTTCCCGTAACTCCTGCGCCAGGCCAATGTCCCATCCTGCCTGAAGTATCCAAACTGTTTGCCCGGGTTTCAATCCGTTGGCGCTCACCATTTCATCCCAGCGTTGCGGAAACAAATCCGCCATCAAAACGTTTGTCTCGGGGCCGAGGGAAATTGCACGATGACCGCCGCAGGAAAAGTCCCTGAAGGCGGAAGGCGGCAGGCCGGTGAAGCTAATCTCGGGACAGAGGTAGAACCTGAGCAAAAAGCTGGTCTGGAAATCAACGAAGATCACATCGTCGGGAGAGACGCTCTGCTGGATCTCATCCATCGCCCTGGTCATGTTGCTGCGGCGCTGGTCTTCGCGGCGCAGGTAGGGGCGATGGGGCGCTCCGAACATCTGGCAGCCTGCAACGATCACAACGACAACACTCAGAGCCGGGGCTAGTCGTTGGCGAGTCAACTTCGCGATCGCCAGGCTGACGCCTGCTACTGCAAACGGTATCAGGAAGGCTGAGTGCCGCGTGCCGCCGTAGGGATATGAATCCACAATAGCGGCCAAGGCGTTGATCACGAACGGCAGCAGCAGAAATAAACCCAGCTGCACTGGGGATGGCCTCTTGCGACTTGCCCCATCTTTCCCCGTGAACAAAAGGACAACGCCTGCGATATAAAGAACGCCTGCGATGTCTCCGACCGCGAGCTGTCCAAATGTGTATTGCAGCACTCCGAAGGTTCTGGCGAAGACGAACCCCAGCAAGTGATCCTTGCCCCAATGAAAGTAGGAGTTCGCAAGTAACACCTGCATGTGTTGTGCGGACGCGCCTGCTTTCAACTGTGAAATCTGGACGAAATATAGAAAGACGAAGAGCCCGAGCGCGCCTGCCTGTCCAGCGACCCAGACGGCGAAGATCCGCCGCGAGGCGTGGACACTTGCCAGGCGCCATAATGAATACGCCCCCACCGCACCCGCGAACAGGATCGCCGAAAAATGGGTGAGCATGGCGAGATAGAGAAAGCAGAAAAAGGCCGCCATCTTCCCGGCGGAATTCTCGCCCAGGGCAAGCTCAAGCATGTAGGCCGCGGCCATCATGAAGCACAGCAGCAGCGGATACTGGCGGACTTCAGCCGCCAGTTCGACGAACACCGGGAGCAGGCTCACCAGAATGAAGCCGACCCACCCCACGGTCGGGCCCAGAACCCGGGTCAGCCAGCGGAAAAATATCCAGCAGAAGATGGTCCCGGCGATCACCGATGGCAAGCGAAGAAACAACTCCGACGTTCCCAACTTCCGCCACACGTGCAAAAAAAGAATCAGCAGGGGAGGATGAGCCAGAGTAAGACTCGTCCGGTACGCCTCTGCCAGCGAGACTTTGTTGGCGGCCAGGAAGTGCATGGCCTCATCGAGATTGAGAAAAGTGCCGGAGGCTTTCCAGAGGCGTAGCAGGAACGCCAGCAGCGGCACGACACCCGCGGCCAGATTCCAGTCGGCTTTATGTTGATTCTCCAGGCGGTGTTGCCAGGTCGTGGGTGCGGGGCTCTCGGTCATGGATACTTCAAAGGTCGGGCAAATCATGATACGCGGAGGCTTCGAACGTAGGCGCGAGCGTCCCCGCTCGTGCGGCGGTGCCACAAAAGCTTGAAGATCAAAGTCAACGGCGGCGGCACACCCTTCCTTGACACCCTTTCTTACGGCCTTTATTCTCTAGGTTACCTCCTGGAGAACCTGCTCTTCAGAGCGTGCTTCCGCGGGTTTTCGCGGTACGATTCAGCAGCGCGGGGGGTGCCTGATGTTCATCGAAATCCACGAACTTGAACTGCATCCCATTGATTTCGAAGAGAAAATTCGCCCGGGTGTGCTTGACTTGGGTGAGGACTTGCGGCAGGTCGCGCCGCTGCACACCGCCGGACGCGCCCAACTGGTCGAAGAGCAGCACGGCAAGCATAAGATAGTAAAGGACATACGGCTCGACGGGAGCCTGGAGACCCGGGTTGAGCTGGCATGCGCCCGCTGCCTGGAACCGGTGGTGCAGGACGTGGCGCACAGGTTCGATCTATTGTATCGGCCGCAGGGAACTGATTCGGGGCGGGAAGAACTTTCCGTCACCACCGCCGAAGCTGAGGTCAGCTATTATCAGGGTGAGGGATTGCAGCTGGAAGATGTTGTACAGGAGCAACTCCTGCTGGCCCTTCCTCTCAAGGCGATCTGCCGCGACGGCTGCAAAGGCCTTTGCCCACACTGTGGCAAGAACCTCAATGCGGAACAATGCGCCTGCGCCGAGCCGCTGGAGGATCCGCGCTGGTCGGCGCTGAAAGATATTCGCGGCAAGCTGGACCACTGATCTGGTTGAACTAGTTTCGACAGAATCAAGATTGAAGAAAGTAACCGAGGAATCGAATGGCAAATCCGAAACGGCGACACTCCCAGAAGCGCACTAGTACTCGTCGCGCTCACGACGCACTCAAGAGCCATGCGCTCTCTGAGTGCCCCAACTGCCACGAGCGCAAGATGCCGCACCGCGCCTGCCCCAAGTGCGGCTACTACAAAGGCCGCGAAGTTCTGGACGTCAAAGAAGCCAGCTAGCCTGAACTCTCCATGCCAAGCGTCATAGCCTTGGACGCGATGGGCTCGGACCGGGCACCAAAACCTGAGATCGAAGGTGCGATTCAGGCGGCCCGGCACCACGGCGTTCATGTTCTCCTGGTCGGCAACGAAGAAGAACTGCGGGCCGAGCTCGTGGACCATCCTGCGGCCGCCGGCCTTCCCATCGAGGTCGTCCACGCCAGCGAAGTCATCACCATGGACGAAAAGGCCGTGCAGGCCGTCCGTTCCAAGCGCGATTCCTCCATTCACGTAGGCGTAAGGCTGGTGCGGGAGGGCCGCGCCGTGGGCTTCGTCACCGCAGGCAACACCGGAGCGGCGATGGCCACCGCAAAAATGGTGCTGGGAGGAATTCCAGGAGTGGACCGGCCGGCGCTGGCTGCGGTTTTTCCCACCGCCGTGAGCACGGTCGCAATTCTGCTCGATGTCGGCGCCAACGTTGACTGCAAGCCTGAGAACCTGGAACAGTTTGCGGTCATGGGAGAAATTTATTTTCGCAGTATGTTCGGCACCCGGCGTCCGCGCGTAGGTTTGCTCTCCATCGGTGAAGAAGAAAGCAAGGGGAACGAGTTGACCCGCGAGGCCTTCCAGCTGCTGAAGCGGTTGCCGCTGAATTTCATCGGTAACGTGGAAGGGCGGGACATCTACAGCGGCAAAGTCGATGTGATCGTCGCCGACGGCTTCGTAGGCAACGTGGCGCTGAAGACGTCGGAAGGCGTGGCCAACCTGGTACGGGCCACGCTGAAAGAAACTTTGAAGGCCACGATCACACGCCAGGTGGGATATCTGCTGTCCCGGAGCGCCTTCGCCGATTTCAAAAAGCGCCTCGATCATACGGAATACGGCGGCGCGCCCCTGCTCGGCGTGCGCGGCGTGTGCTTCATAACGCACGGGTCGTCGAATACGAACGCCATCAAGAATGCGCTGCGCGTGGCGGCCGAGTTCGCCGAACGCAATATCAACGACAAGATCGCGAAGGAAGTGGCAGGACTAAGGCCCTCGGTGCCGGTGAGCGTAGCCACACGAACCACGTAGGCCCAGACTTCCTCGTCCGGGCGGGCGAGCGAAGCTCGCCTTGGGGTTGGCGGCTCACATTACCAAGCAAGTCAGCCGAGCTTCGCTCGACCGGGCGGGTGAGGGTACCCGCCCCTACGCAATACTAAAGACACCATGACCACGTCGCAATCTATCGCCTTTCTCTTCCCCGGCCAGGGTTCACAGGCTGTTGGAATGGGCAAGGAACTGGCGGAAGAATATTCCGTCGCCCGCGAAACATTTGCCGAGGCTGATGAAGCTCTGGGCTACAAGCTGTCACAGCTATGTTTCGAAGGTCCGGAAGAAGAACTGCGGCTGACGGAAATCACGCAGCCCGCAATCCTGACTGCGTCCGCCGCCGCCTGGCGCGTTCTCCGCGAGAAAGGCGTTAACCCCAGCTTTGTCGCCGGACACAGCCTGGGCGAATACTCCGCCAACGTTGCCGCCGGCACGCTGAGTTTTCCAGATGCCGTACGCACAGTGCGTAACCGCGGAAAGTATATGCAGGAGGCAGTCCCGGTGGGGGTAGGTGCGATGGCCGCGATTTTAGGAATGGACTTGCAGAAAGTCACTGCGGTGTGCGCCGACGCGTCCCACGGCGAAGTATGCGAACCGGCGAATATCAATTCCACGGAACAGATCGTGATCTCCGGCCATGCGGACGCAGTCGAGCGCGCCACCAAGCTCGCCAGCGAACGCGGTGCCAAACGCGCGATAATCCTGCCGGTCAGTGCGCCTTTCCACTGTTCGCTGATGAAGCCGGCCCAGGATAGGCTGGCCGGGGACCTGCAATCTCTGGGATTTCAAAAGCCCGGAGTCCCGATCGTCTGCAACGTGGACGCAGCGTCTATCGAAGATGGCGACCGCGCCCGCGATGCACTGATTCGGCAGGTTACCGGCGCCGTGAAATGGGACCAGTTAGTTCGCCTGCTGATCGCAAGAGGAATCCAGACATTCGTGGAAGTCGGACCCGGCAAAGTGCTGTCTGGACTAATGCGCCAGATCGACCGCTCCAAAACCAGCCTTAACGTGGGCGATCAGGCCTCTTTGCAGAAAACCTTGGAACAACTCAGCGTGCAACGGGCGTAGGTGGTCAACGAAACAGGAGTTCGCAGGGTGGCGGGCTCAGAGTCTTGTCGGACTTCTCCACCCACACTTGAGCGTGCTCGGCGCGGTCGTTGACGATGACATCCACCACAACCCCGCTGGCGCCGCTCGAGCAGGTGCTGGCGCCATTCACTTTGTAGCTTTTGATTATCCCCCACTGTCCGCCAGCGCCCCAGTCCTGAATGAACTGGTTCAAGGGATATCTGGGATGTTTGCCGGGATGTTCTTTCCATTGGGGGTCGGCGAAATAAATTCCGTATGCCGTCTCGTAGTCCTTGTTCATCAGCGCGTTAAAAAACGTGTCGACCACGCGCTTTTCCGACCAGTAACGATTCATCCACACCACGACGGCCAGAACGAGGACGACGATCACAGCGACAAGGATCCTGATCCGGCGCCGGCGGGCCGGGCCCGGATCGTATGTTTCGGCATCCAGCAGAGTCATAGCTTCCTAAGCATAATAGATTGCGGGACGCAGGTAAAAGTTCCCGGTTGTCATCCTGAGCGGAGAAATTGCTTCGCAAAGCGAAGCAGTTGTGCAGTCGAAGGACCCCTATGAGTGGCACGGAGTTGGGCGAGAACAGGACTTTGATTTCGACAGCCACGCCTTCAGGCAAATTTCCGCACGGAAATCAGACTGCCCCCGATAGGGCTCCATCGACTGCGGACGGCTCTTCGCCAGTGGAGGGCCGTCCTCTGCTCAGGATGACAACTTCTACAGGGTCCGCTTGAACAACGGGGTCGCGATGCTCAGTGCGACCACGGCGAACAGAGTGAGATAAATAATGTCCGGCACGATGGCGGACAAACCGGCTTCTTTCAGCAGCAAAGTCTTGAAACCGTGAACGGCAAAGCTGAACGGGTCCACTTTGGCGATCCCACGCAGCCACCAGGGGAATGCCTGAATGGGATAAACCGCGCCGCTGGGGAAAAACAGCAGCGTATTCAGGATGCCAAAAATTGCGCGCGGCACCAGGGGATCCTCGACCCGGACCACCAGCAAAAACATCATCGTATTCAAGGCCGCCGCGGTGAGAACAATCATCAGAATCAAACCCAGCGCGGTCGAGAAGCTGAACAGCGTACTTACCCCGGCCAGCAGACAGCCCACCACCGTGATGACCACTCCCACCATCACCGCCTTCACCACGCTGGATGCGTTGAGTCCCAAGACAAGTTCGGCTTTGGTAATGGGAGTCACCAGGTAGCCTTCATGGACGCCGCGCGCTTTGTCGTCGATGTAAAGCATGCCGCCGCCGATCATGACTGACATGAATATGGCCAGCGTGATCGAGCCCGGCAAAAGAAACTTCATGTATTCGATGTAGGGATAGAGTTCCACAATCTGCAGCACGGTTTTCTGGAGCAGGCGCGGTTCAACCACGGGGTTGTTCAGCGCGTTGGTAATCTGGCCGAGTTCTTCCTCCAGCGCCGCGCTCATGAAATTGTCGCTGTTGTCCACTACCAGGGCGATTTGCGGCCTGTCCTGTTCGTAAACCCGGCGGGAGTATTGGGGAGGAATAATGACGGCGCCTTCGATTTTTCCGGTGCGCACATCTTCCATCGCCTTCTTCTGATCGGTGTAGTAGATGGGCAGGAAGGTGCGCATGTTGGCGCGGACCGAATCAAAGGCCTCGCGGATCTTCAGCGCCTGGGTCCCCCCGTCCTGGTCCACAAGTCCCAGGCGGGCGTCGCGTATCTTGCCGCCAAAAGCGTTTCCCAGCACGATGAGCTGTACGAGCGGGAAAATCATTGACACCATCATCAGCGCCGGGGAGCGGAAGAATTTCCGCATTTCACGTTCGACAATCGCCAACATCCGGTTCATGGTTGCATTCCTGGTCTGGGGGGCATGACGAAGGCGTGTGCTTTTACCAGTTCGTCGCGCAACTGTCGCCCGGTGTAATGGACGAATACATCGTCCAGGCTGGTGTTCTGCACCAATAGCGATTTCACCAGCACGCCGGCGTGCACCGCGGTTTCCACCAGGTCTGTGGTGGTCCGCGACCCGTCTCCGGTCAATATGCGATACATGCCTGCACCCTCATGCTGCACCGAGGTAACGCCCTTTAGTCCATGCAGGCGCTGTTCCCAATCGGCGGGCGCGTTTTCGAACTGGGCCTCGATCACATTTGAGCCCGGCACGCTCGCCTTCAAAGCGGACGGCGTATCGAGCGCCACCAGTTTGCCGTGGTCCACGATGGCGATGCGGTCACACAGGCGGTCGGCTTCGTCCATATAGTGCGTGGTGATCAGGATGGTGAGCTGGCGGTGCGATTTGATATTGGTAAGCATTTCCCACACCGCCACCCGAGAGACCGGGTCGAGCCCGGTAGTGGGTTCATCCAGAAAAAATATTCGCGGACTGTGCACCAAGCCGCGCGCGATCTCCAACCGCCGCCGCATGCCGCCGGAGAGTGTCTTGGTTTGCGCCGAGCGCCACTTGGTCAGGTCAACGACTTCCAGCAGTTCATCAATTGTGGCCTTGCGCTTTTTGGCCGGGACGTCGTACAGCTTGGCGTAGATGTTCATGTTTTCCTCGATCGTCAGATCGAGGTCGCTCGTCAGCGCCTGAGGGATTACGCCGATGGTGCAGCGAACGCCATTGGGATCCTTACTGACATCATATCCGGCAACGCGGGCTGATCCGGCAGTGATCGGGATGAGCGTGGTCATCATGCGGATCAGCGTGGACTTCCCCGCGCCGTTGGGACCGAGCAGCCCGAAGATTTCTTCCTCCTTCACGTTGAAGGAGACGTTATCGACTGCAGTGAAGTCGCCATACTTTTTGACAATGTGGTCCACTTCGATGGCATTGCCCGGGTTGATGGGCTTGGCGCGCCCGTCTGTTGCGGGCTCGCGTGCTCCGGAAGCGCCATTCGATTTGAAGTCAGCAACCATGGTTCGCGGTCAAACTGAAATCATCAATCTGAAATCTGAAATTGAGATCACTGGCGTTTCTCCGCTGGCGAGCCGTTCGAAGCCGAGGCTTTTAGCTGCTCCGGTGACACGAGAACCTCCGCCGTCATTCCGGGCACGTATGCTCCCTTAGGATTGTCCAAGCGGACTTTGAGCACGATGGTCCGGATATCGCGCTTGCGCCGGCTGACGTCGCGCTGGGTAGCGAAATCGGCCTCCGGAGCTTTGAAGAACACTTTGCCGGAGGTGATGGTGCCGCCGGGCAGACGAATGCGCAGCGTGTCTCCCAGGCCGATGTGGTCGGACTCGGTTTCCGGAATCGCGGCGCGCACCCAGGTGTCGCTTAAGTCCACGAGAGTGACAATGGGCTGGCCTGCGGTCAGGACTTCGCCTTCGCGGGCGGCGCGAACCGACACGGTACCACTCAGAGGCACGTAAACCTTGGTGTAGCCCAGACGGACTTCCGCTTCCTTGAGTTGGGCTTCCGCGTTGGCCAGTTGCCCCCGCGTCGATTGCACCGTGCTGGCGGCCGCGTGGGCCTGATGAATGTTGGCGAGCGCGGCGTTCAACTCAGCTTCAGCCGCGCTCACCTGGTCCTTCAAAGATTGCACCGTCGCCAACTGCGCCTTCAGATTACTTTCCGCCTGCACCCGGTCCTGGTCGGATGCGACTCCCTGCTTCGCCAGTTCGATCATGCGGCGACTGTCACTCTCGGTGCGTTGCAGCGTGGCTTCCGCCTGCAGAAGCTGGGCGCGGGCCGCCTCCAGTCTGGCCTGGGCATTCACCACATTACTCGAAGTCGAACCGTGGGTCGCGGCGCTGGTGGCCTGGCTGGCTGAAACCTGGGAACGCAAACTGTCGATCATGGCCGCGGCGGCGCGGGCTTCAGCCTCCAGTTCCGACGGGTCGAGTATCGCGATCAGGTCTCCCTGCTTGACTTGCGTGCCTTCGTCCACCAGCAGCTTGGAAATCCTGCCCGGAATCTGCGGGCTGATGATGATCTGATTGGAATCCACGGTGCCGATCAGCACCAGATCGCTGGAGCGCGGCGTCGAAACCAGGTAATAGGCGGTCGCCGCGACCAGGATGATCCCGAGAATAATCAGAAATTTATTGCGTGCGCTCAATCTCGTTCTCCTTCAGGCTTCGCTCCCTGGCAGAACAACGCTGCCGAAATGAAATCCAGCACCGCGGCCCGCCGTGCGGCAATAAGCTCCGGAGATAGGGGGTCGGCGCCGCTCACCATTCGCATTACCGGTGCGTTAATGAAATAAAAGACAACGACCGCGATGATCGAAAGCAAATATTGTTCCGGATTGCCTGGTCGAAACTGGCCTTTGGCTTGGCCCTCTTTGATTGTCTCAGCAAGTTTGCCGGCAAGAGGGCGGAAGTATTGCTTCACTATGCGCTGAAACTGGGCTGACCCTCCCCGGCCGGCGCGCATCATCTCTCCTTGAACAATGCGGGGATAGCGCGCGTGGCTGGCGATGTAGTCGAAGTGTCCTCCGGCATAGGCCAGGATCTTCTCGCGAGGGGGCAGGTCAAGCTCCAGAATCTTCAGAAGCGTACTGGTCAAACCGCCGAAGGCCTGGTCGAGCACAGCGCCGTAAAGCGTGTCTTTGTCCTTGAAGTAGTAATACAGCAGGGCTTTGTTCACTCCGGCGGCACGAGCGATCGCGTCAGTACGCGCTCCGGCCACACCTTCCCGGGAGAATTCCTGCACGGCCGCTTCCAGGATGGCAGCACGGCTTTCCTCGGGGCGGCCCCGGGAGCCCATGCGCGGTTTGGATAAAGCAGCTTTCATGTCCGGCCCTCGACTTAATTAACCAGTTAGTTAGATTATAGCGGACTGCCGCCCCTCTCGTAAATTTATTTGCACACCCGTAACGACTACAATCCGGGTGGTTTCAGCTCACCAGGGAGAACCATGAAATATCGGAAACTCGGCCGGACCGGTTTTGAAGTCAGCGAGATGGCGCACGGGCTTTGGGGCATGAGCGGCTGGACGGGCTCGAGTGACAAGGAGTCACTCGCGGCCTTGCAACTGGCGACCGATCTGGGATGCAACTTCTTCGACACCGCCTGGGCCTACGGCGACGGCAAGAGCGACGGCCTGCTGGGCGAAATTCTGTCGCGAAATAGTTCTCCTCCCAACCCAGCCAAGCGCTTGTATGCGGCTTCGAAGATCCCGCCGCTAAACGGAAAGTGGCCGGCCCGGTCCGTGTACAAGTATCAGGATGTCTTCCCCGCGGCGCATGTTTTGAAACATGCCGACCTGATTCGGAAAAAACTCCGGGTGGACTCCATCGATCTATTGCAGTTTCATGTCTGGGACGACAGTTGGACCGACGTGCCAGAATTTCGCAACACGGTGGAGAAGCTCAGGCGCGACGGCATCATTCGTCATTTCGGTCTCAGCCTGAACCGCTGGGAACCCGAGAACGGTCTCAAGGCTCTGCGCACCGGCCTGGTGGACGTGGTGCAGGTGATCCACAACATTTTCGACCAGTCGCCCGAGGACCATCTCTTTCCGGTTTGCCAGGAGCTGAACATCGGTGTGATCGCGCGCGTTCCGCTCGATGAGGGCAGCCTGGGCGGAAAGATGACTCTGGAAACGCGTTTCCCCAAGGGCGACTGGCGTGCCATGTACTTCGGTCCGAAGAACCTGCCCCCGACCATCGAGAGGGTGGAGAAATTGAAGGCCGTGCTGCCGTCAGGAATGACGCTGCCACAGATGGCACTGCGCTACATTCTGTCTTACCCAGCGGTAAGCACTATCATCGTGGGCATGAGGAAGCCGGAGCATGTGCGACAGAACATTGCGGCCAGCGATGCTGGCCCGCTGGATGCGGCGCTGTTGCGCAAATTGAAGGCTCATCGCTGGGACCGCAAGCCGCAGCCCTGGGCAGATTAAGATTGATTGTGTGGGGATTGATTGTGTGGGACCGGGTCTTCGACCCGGTCGGGCGGCCCAAGGGGCCGCTGGTTTATGCTGCCGAAGTACAACTATCGCCGCCGCCTTCCCCACATCCAAAAAGACTATCGACCAATCTTCATTACCTTCAGCACCGACCACCGATGGCAGCTTCCAACCAAGGCCAGAGACATTGTTCTCGAAGGTTGTCTCAAGGAAAACGGCAGCAAGTTCGACTTACATACCGCGGTTGTCATGCCGGATCATGCCCATCTTTTGTTGAGTCCTCTGCGGAATGTGGATGGATGGAACTTCAGTCTGCCGCAGATCATGCATGCTATCAAGGGTGTCTCGGCCAGGAGGATCAACCTGCTCCTCGACCGCCGTGGTCCGGTCTGGCAGGAAGAATTCTTCGATCACGTCTTGAGATCGAATGACAGCCTTACGGAGAAGGCTGACTACATCTGCCAGAATCCGGTGCGAGCGGGATTGGTCAAGACGGAGAGCGAATATCGATGGCTATGGAGAGGGAGCATTCCTGTCATTTAACTCCAAACCCAGCGGCCTTTCAGGCCGCCTGACCGGGTCGGAGACCCGGTCCCACACGACCTTAGGCGCCGCCGGCTATGGATGGCACCAGCAGGACTTCATCTCCGTCCTGGAATGCGTATTTGCTTCCGCCCAGGAAGCGGATGTCTTCTTCGTTCACATACACATTCAGGAAGCGGCGGATTTCTCCTGATTCATCCCGCAGATGAAGCTTGAGGTCGGGGAACTGTTGGTCAAGCGCGGTAAACAGTTCTCCCAGGTTAGCGGCAGAGCAAGTTACGCGCGCATTGCCCGCGGTCAGCCGGCGCAGCGCTGTAGGAATCTGAACCGTGATGTTCATCTACGCCCCCACCGCCTCTGGGACGTCCAAGTTTCGACCATCTTTCTCAGAAGCATTCTGCGTTCGTTCCATGTACTTCTCGAACTCGGCGACCTTGGGCGCAATGGGTTCTTCGAGTTCATACTTGCCTGCGAGCGCATCGGTGGTCTTCAAGCCGTTGCCGGTAATGCAGAGCACGGTAGTCTCGTCGGGCGAAATGCGTTCCTGGCGATACAGCTTGCGCGCGGTGCCGACAGTCACGCCGCCAGCGGTCTCGGTGAAAACTCCCTCCGTCTCCGCCAGCAACTGGATGCACTCCACCAGTTCGGGGTCGGAAACATCCTCCGACCAGCCGCCGCTCTGGGTGATGACCTTGATGGCGTAGTGCCCGTCGGCGGGATTGCCGATGGCCAGCGAGCGCGCAATGGTCGTCGGCTTCTGCGGCTCGATGTCCGTGTTGCCGGCCTTGACGGCGGTCGAAATGGGAGAGCAGCCCGTGGCCTGTGCGCCAAAAAACTTCACCGGCCTGGCTTCAACCAGTCCCAGCAGGACGAGTTCGTCGAACGCCTTCTTGATTTTGACAATCAGCGATCCGCCCGCCATCGGAACCACGACGTTGTCGGGCAAACGCCAGCCCAGTTGTTCGGCGATTTCGAAGCCAACCGTCTTCGAGCCTTCCGCGTAATAGGGACGCAGATTCACATTGACGAACCCCCAGGGCCGCTCGTCGGCGATCTGGGAGCACAGGCGATTGACCTGGTCGTAGCTTCCCGAAATGCGTATCAGCTTGGCGCCAAAGATCTGTGTGCCAAGAATCTTGGCGGGTTCGAGATCGGCGGGAATGAAGATCACGGCCTTGAATCCGTTGCGAGCAGCTTGCGCTGCGACTGAGTTCGCCAGGTTTCCCGTGGAGGAGCAGGAGACGGTATCGAATCCGAAATTGCGGGCCTGGGACAAAGCCACTGCCACGACGCGGTCCTTAAAACTCAGGGAGGGTTGACAGACCGCGTCGTTTTTCAGATAGAGGTGCTTCGCGCCCAGCTTGTGAGCCAGACGTGGCGCCTCCAGCAGCGGGGTAAACCCGGCTGGAACCGTGGGCTGATAATTTACGGGAAGAGGCAGCAGATCGCGATAACGCCACATGCTGGCCGGGCCCTGGGCGATCCGCTCACGGGTAAAGACGGGCCGCACGGCTTCGTAGTCGTAGAAAACTTCCAGGGGAGAGAAACAATCGTCGCAGATGGAACGCGGCTGGTTTCCCCAGCTCTTACCGCACTCCCGACAGCGTAATTCGTGTGTCATTGAGCCACTCGCTTCGGAGTGGCCTGGGGACGAGCCGTCCAGAAAGTGCCCAGAAACGCGAAATCCTCTTTCCCTGACAGACAAGCCTGAGAGGAAAAGAGGAACGAGATGCTAAAAATTCGGCACCCCGAATCTCATGTTCCCCCTGTGTAGGGCGAGAGTTGACACCGGGCGACCAGAAAATCAATTCCGATCCGGTTGTCGTGGCTTCGTAGGGCTCGTCCCTCAGCCACTCTGCATGAAATCCAAGGTCTGCTCCGTAGAGCAAACTTGAAGAATGGTACCGGGCGGGCCCGGGGTTCGTCAAGGTCTTTGGGGCGCCCTCAGTTGATGTCTTGGTGAGAAACTCGGGACTCCAATCCAACCGACGTACGTTGCTATACTTACGCCGGACGGTGCTCCGGAATGTCAGAGCAGGTATTTGGTCTCAGCATCAATCAGATCATGGCGTACACCGCTATTGCCAACGTGGGGCTGGTGGTGGTGCTGGCTGCGGTCAATATCTACTACGCCGGACACGCCAAGCGACAGGCGGATGCGGCCAGAGAGCAGGTGGCCGCCTCCAACCGGCAGTCAGAGATTGCGGCAGAGACACTGGCTCTCGTGCGCAAGCAGATGGATCAGCAAGTCCGTACGGACGTGGCTTCTGTGACGCTGCAGCTCAAGGTCGCCATCCACGTGATTGAAGATTGGCTCAAGCGGATCGCGCCGGAAAGGCATCCGCAGCTGCCGGACCAGATTGTCATCCTCCCCGCCGATTTCAGCCTGGCCACGCAGCGCGCTCATTCGATTGATCCCATCGCCGCGGAAAACATGGGAGCGGCCGCGCTGTACGTTACCGAGGCTGAAACCAATCTGAAGATCCTGAGGACAGTGGAGGCGGGTTCCCAGAATGCGAAGGAGGTGCTGGAGAAGGCCGCCAAGAGCCTGAATACCGCCAAGTACAAGCTGTCCGTCGCCCGCACCCGATGGGAATCGGTGGCCTAACCGTCTTGACCGCCGGGATGGCGCCAGCGCATAATTACGGCCTTGGAAGTCCCATGGCTTTCCGGATGAAAGCCCACATCCACCTTCCCCCCAAGCAAAAGGCAGCCGTGCCAAGTTCCGTCAACCGGAACAGGGAGATTTTCAGATGACCGAAGAAGCCAACAAGCGTATCGGCGATTACCAGATTCTTGATGAGTTAGGCAGCGGCGGAATGGGACGGGTATGGCGGGTGCGCAACGTCATCACCGACCGCATTGAAGCCATGAAGGTTCTTCTTCCCGACCTGGCGGGGCGACAGGAACTGGCCGCGCGTTTCCAGCGCGAAATCAAACTCATGGCCAGCTTAAACCATCCCAACATCGCAGCCCTTCGAACTGCGTTCACCGCCGACAACCAGTTGTACATGGTGATGGAGTACGTCGAAGGCACCAACCTGGCGGACAAACTGGAGAAGGGCCCAATCACGGTGAACGACGCCGTCAACTACATCAGCCAGGTGTTGAGCGCAGTCAGCTATGCGCACCAGCAGCACGTCATTCATCGCGACATCAAGCCTGCCAACATGATGCTGACGCCGCAGGGCGTGATCAAGCTGATGGATTTCGGCATTGCCCGCGCCGGTGAAGAGCGCAGTCTGACCATGACCGGCACCACCATGGGCTCGTTGAGTTATATGTCTCCCGAGCAGGTGAAGGGAGAAGCCACCGATGCGCGCTCCGACTTGTATTCGGTCGGCGTGTCGCTGTACGAATTCGTGACCGGGCAGCGTCCCTTCACAGCCACCAGCGACTATTCGATCATGGCGGCGCACGTCAAAGAGGCGCCCAAGCCGCCCGTCGAACTGCATCCCGGATTACCCGCGGCGCTGAACGAAATTATTCTCATGGCCATCGCCAAGGACCCGGCGCAACGATTCCAGACAGCGGACGCTTTCCGCAATGCCTTGAGCTCAGTGCCGGCCGCAGCGCCCACACCGGCCATGCTTGAAGCCACCACGGTGGACTCAATGACGGCGTTGCCCAATGTGCAGGCTGCGCCCGCCGCGACTCCAGCCCGTCCGGTTTCCGCTCCGGTTTCGGCTTTGAAGGGCCCTGCGGCCCCACCTTCGACCCCTGGTCCGGTTCCGATGCCGCCGCCTTCCTCTGGGAGTGGTCATCGGGGCTTGTACATGACGCTGGGAGCCCTGATTGTGCTCGCGGGCCTGGTGGTCGCCGGAATCTATGTACCGCGGACCAGCAAGACCCATGCGAAAGCCCCGGATGCGAACTCGGCGCCCATGAGTGCGGATAGCACCGCGCCCAGCGCCACACCGAGTGACGCCCAGCCCAGCCAGGCAGCGCCTTCGGACGCTCCAGCCGCCGGCGCGATGAGTTCGGATTCGTCGCAACCGCCCGCCGCACCCACCGCCACCACTGCCTCCGTAGACAACTCGAGTGCGATGCAATCCGCTCCCGCTCCGCCAGCGGCCCCCGAGACGGAGAAGCCAGTGCAGAGCGGTCTGACCCCGGCCAAACCCAGCCACGCCCTTGCCAAGAAGCTGAGGGCCCAGAACAGCAGTCCTTCAGGCGATATGAGCGCTCCTCCGCAGGGCGATAACGGAATGGCTGCACCAGATGCCGCAAGTTCTTCAGTCGACGTGGAAGAGTTGGAGCAAACGGTTGATCAGCTTTCCAACCGCGCCGCTGCCGTAAACAGTGGCCTGGATCGTCTGCAGCAGGAGCAGGGTGCCGCCGGCTACGGGCTTCGCGGTGACATGGTTGCCCGCCAGGCCAGTATGAAAGCCAACCTCTTCAAGGCTGAAGAGGCGATGCAACACCACGATGCTGCCAGGGCGAAGAAATACGCGGATCTGGCAGGGAAAGACCTGGAAGTGCTGGAGCGCTTCCTGGGCCACTGAGGCACTACCGGCTGTACTGATTTCTCTTCTTCTCTTCGTGCCGCTCCTGTCCTAGCTGGATCAGGCGCTCGATCAATTCCGGATAGGCCAGCCCCGATGCCGCCCACAGCTTGGGATACATGCTGATCGCGGTGAACCCTGGCATGGTGTTGATCTCGTTAAGATAAATTTTGCGGTTTTTGGGGTCCATCAGGAAATCCACTCGCGCCAGGCCGGAACAGTCCACGGCCTTAAATGCGCTGATCGCCAGTTCCTTAACTCGCCTGGTCTCCGCCTTGGTAAGCTTTGCCGGAATGATCAACTGCGATCCTTCGTCAACATATTTGGCGGTGTAGTCGTAGAACTCCTTGCCCGGAACAATCTCGCCTGGCACGGAAGCCTCGGGTTTATCGTTGCCCAGCACCGAGCACTCGATTTCGCGGGCCTTGTGCTTCTTACCGCCCACGCCTTCCTCGATCACGATCTTGCGATCGAATTTGGCGGCTTCTTCCATCGCCGGACCCAGTTCCTTGCGGTCGCGCGCCTTCGAAATTCCCACTGACGATCCCAGATTGGCGGGCTTCACGAATACCGGATACTTCAGCTTTCCTTCAACCAATTTCTGGACCTTCTTCGGCCCCGATTCCCAGTCGGTGCGCAGCACGGTGACGTGCTTCACGATGGGCAGTCCAGCGGCCCGGAACAACGACTTCATGACGTCCTTGTCCATGCCGGCGGCGGAGCCGAGCACGCCCGCGCCCACGTAGGCAATGTCTGCCAGTTCGAACAATCCCTGGATGGTCCCGTCCTCGCCGAAGGTCCCGTGCAGGACAGGGAAGATGATATCCACATTGATGGCCCGGTCGCTGGCCCGCCGGGTCAGGGCCTCGGTCTGGAATGCAGCCAAAGACCCGCCGGGACGCTTCGGTTCCGGTGGAACCACCACCGCCTGCCCGGTAGCCAGGACTGCGGCCCCAGGGGTGGCCTCGGGGTCGCCCGCCCGCAGATGGGCTGGAGAATGCAATTGGGAACCGGACTCGCCAACTCCCTTTCCCTGCAACAACCGTTCGGCGTCGGCTGCGGTCAACCAGCGTCCTTCCTTGGTAATGCCGATGGGCACCACCTCAAACTTGGCTTTATCAATGGCATTGAAGACCGACGCGGCCGAGAGCAGCGACACCTCGTGCTCTCCGCTGCGTCCGCCGAAAAGGATACCGACGCGGAGTTTCTTCATGATAGGGACTTGATTAGACCTCTCCATTCTTGCACAATGTCATACCGTCCGGGTTGACGAGGGCTGCACCCCCGAGCAGGCCCCGCCCAGGCTGGGACCGGGAAGTTTTTTTGGTCCTGATTCTTTTGTCAAAGGGAAATTCTGCCATGCGAAAAGCAACATCCTTAGCCGCGTTATTCTGCCTCTTTGTTGCACTTCAAGCGAGCGCGCAAGTGCCGCCGGCTCCCGGGGCGCCATCCCCCACGCAAGGACGCAAAAAAAGGGTGGCCATAATGGACTTCGACTACGCCACTGTGCACGGCGGCGTATCCTCAATTTTCGGACAGGACGTGGACATAGGGAAGGGAATCTCGGACCTGATGGTGACCAACCTGGTGAAAGATGGAAGCTATTCCGTGATCGAACGGAAGGCCCTGGACAAGATCATGGCCGAGCAGAATTTTTCCAATAGCGACCGCGCCAACCCAAACTCGGCGGCCAAACTGGGGAAGCTGTTAGGTGTGGATGCCATTATCGTGGGCAGCATCACCACCTTCGGCAACGAGACCAAGAACATAGGCTTGGGCGGGGCGGGCAACGCGCTCGGTGGTTTTGGCCTCGGGGGCTTTGGCCACAAAAAGTCAAAGGCCATCGTGGCACTGACGGCACGCCTGATCGATGTGGACACCGGCGAAATCATGGCAGTGGCAGAGGGCCGCGGCGAATCCAAGCGTGAAAGCACTTCATTCCTGGGTGGAGGCGGTCATTGGGCGGGATCGGGCGCGGGCAACGTCGACTTCGGCAGTAGCGATTTTCAGAACACCATTATTGGCGAAGCCGTGAAGGCCGCCGTGGACCAGACCAGCACACAGGTGATTGCGGACAAGGACAAACTCGTAACTCGCACCGTCGTGGTCGAGGGTCTGATCGCTGCGGTCGACGGTGGACAGATCATCCTTAACGTGGGATCGAAGGCGGGTGTGAAGGTCGGCGACCAGTTGAACGTCGAGCGTGTGTCCAAGGAAATCAAAGACCCCTCCACGGGCAAAGTGATCCGGCGCATAGCCACTCCGGTTGGTGTGGTGAAAGTCACCGACGTCGACGATATTTCCGCGGTTGCGACTACGGTTTCGGGAACCGGATTCAAGACCGGTGACGCTGTAAAAACAGTCACACAGTGACAAAATGCGGGGCAGGAAGGAACCGGCAGGGGCGGCCCGTTCCTTCCTCGGCTCCCTATGCTTCAATCTGTTCGGCCCCTTCTTGAAACAGCCAAGATCTACCGGTTCAAGTGGAGGTGGTATGCGAGTGATTAGGTTTGCTCACGCCCTGGTTGCGGTCTTCGCTGCAATTCTTCTTACGGTAACTGTCCTGACCGCACAGCAGAAAAGTCCTTTGACCAATGCCGACGTCATCAAGATGGTGAAATCCGGTTTGGCAGAGACGACAATAGTGGCGGCCATCGCCGCCAATGACACTCAGTTCGATCTCTCCTCAACCGGACTGCAGTCGCTGAATCAGGCCGGAGTCAGCAGCAAGGTGATCCGGGCGATGCTGGCGGCAGAAGCCAAGAAGAAGAGCGCTGCCGAGGCAGCGGAGAATTCTCCGGCTGCGCAGGCGCCACCCGCCGCGCAGGATTCGGCCCCGGACGCAGCGTCAGGCATGGGCCCCCAAGGCATGAGCCCGCAGGG
>Ga0326726_10000953_pt1 | contig 26879 bp, 25 predicted proteins | sample MHFenrmetagenome_2_FD_207603 | JGI IMG/M metagenome (GOLD analysis project Ga0326726, IMG submission 207603) | Lab enriched peat soil microbial communities from Michigan Hollow, Ithaca, NY, United States - MHF15MN | ecosystem: Environmental > Terrestrial > Soil > Wetlands > Peat | place: USA... | reverse complement strand
GCGTACAGCGGATATTGCAACCTGTAGTCGGGCACGGATCCAGCGGTCGTACTGCGATAATTCTTCTTTCCCGGGACCTTCATCCGCCTCAGTCGCCATCAGCACGTAGCGCGAGGCGTTCCAGAGCTTGTTGCAGAAATTGCGGTAGCCCTCGACCCGGCCGAGGTCGAAGCGCAGGTCGCGCGACTGCGTCGCGAGCGCGGCGAACGTGAAGCGCAGTGCGTCGGTACCGTAGGGCTCGATGCCCTTCGGGAACTGCTTGCGCGTTGCGCGCTCGATCGCTGGCGCGAGCTTCGGCTGCATCAAGCCCGTCGTGCGCTTCGCGACCAGCTCCTCGAGCCCGATGCCGTCGACGATGTCGAGCGGGTCGATCACGTTGCCCCTGGACTTCGACATCTTCTGGCCTTCATGGTCGCGGATCAGGCCGTGGACATACACCTCGCGGAACGGAACGTCGCCGGTGAACTTGAGGCCCATCATGATCATTCGGGCGACCCAGAAGAAGATGATGTCGAATCCGGTCACCAGTACCGAGGTCGGATAGAAGCGCCCGAGTTCGGGCGTGCCGGCGGGCCAGCCGAGCGTCGAGAACGGCCACAGCGCCGACGAGAACCAGGTGTCCAGCACGTCCTCGTCCTGGACCAGCGCGGCCTCCTTCGGGATGCCATGGCGCGCGCGGACTTCCGCTGCGCTGCGGCCCACGTAAACCTTGCCGTCCGTTCCGTACCAGGCCGGGATGCGGTGGCCCCACCAGAGCTGGCGGCTGATGCACCAGTCCTTGATGTTGCGCATCCACTCGAAGTAGGTCTTGTCCCAGTTCCCCGGGACAAAGCGGATGCGTCCTTCCTCGACCGCGCGAATCGCAGGCACGGCGAGTGGCTCGATCCGCACGTACCACTGGTCGGTCAGCCAGGGTTCGACAACCGCGCCGCTGCGGTCTCCGCGCGGAATCATCAGCCGGTGCGGCTCGACCTTCTCGACGAGGCCTTCGGCCTCGAGGTCGGCGACGACCCGCTTGCGCGCCTCGAAGCGGTCGAGTCCGCGGTAGCGTTGCGGCGCCGCATCGCCGATGGCTGCATCCGCCGTCAGCACGTTGACGAGGGGCAGGCCATGGCGCTTGCCGACCTCGTAGTCGTTGAAATCGTGCGCCGGCGTGATCTTGACGCAGCCCGTGCCAAAGGCCGGGTCCACATGGGCATCCGCGATGACCGGTATCTCGCGGCCCGCGAGCGGCAGCCTGAGCCTGCGCCCGACGAAGTCACGGAAGCGCTCGTCTTCCGGGTGCACGGCGACGGCCGTGTCGCCGAGCATCGTCTCCGGGCGCGTGGTCGCAACGGTCAGGTGGCCGCCGCCGTCGGCGAATGGGTAGCGGATGTGCCAGAGCTGCCCGTCTTCCTCGACCGACAGCACCTCGAGGTCGGACAGCGCGGTCTTCAGCACGGGGTCCCAGTTGACGAGGCGCTTGCCGCGGTAGATCAGGCCCTCTTCATGCAGGCGCACGAAAGCTTCCTGCACCGCGGCCGACATACCGGGATCCATCGTGAAGCGGTCACGGCTCCAGTCCACGGAAGCGCCGAGGCGGCGCATCTGGCGCGCGATGGTGCCGCCCGACTGTTCCTTCCAGCGCCAGACGCGCTCGACGAAGCGATCGCGGCCCAGCCCGTGGCGCGTCTGACCCTCGGCGTTCAGCTGCCGCTCGACCACCATCTGGGTCGCGATGCCGGCGTGGTCCACGCCCGGTTGCCACAGCGCCGCGTCTCCGGACATCCGGTGGAAGCGCGTGAGCGCATCCATGATGGTGTCCTGGAACGCATGGCCCATGTGCAGCGTGCCCGTGACATTCGGCGGCGGAATGACGATGCAGTAGCTCGGGCCGTCGCCTGCGGGCGCGAACAGGCCCGCCTGTTCCCATTGCCGGTAGATGCGCTCTTCGATGTTCTTCGGGGAATAGGTCTTGTCCATGGACCCGGCGGCTGCGTCAGTCCTCGCCCGGCGCGAGATGCTCGCGCAGGGCCGCGGCGACGAGTTCGGGCAGCGCCGCGCGCAGGCGGTCGATGACGCGCTCGAACATGACCGCCTCGATGTCGCGGGCCGCGGCGTGCAGCAATTCGTCGGTCAGGTTCATCATCCGGCTGACCAGGGCCGCCTGCAACGCCGCGACGTCGTCCTCGGACAGCAGCCCCGAGGAGTAGGGGCCCGCCGCCTCCTCGGCGTGGTCGGGGCGCGGAAAGCTGCCGGTCGCGTGCAACTCCACGACGTCGGTCAGGATCGGCAGTTCATCGGCGATTTCGCGACTCACGAATCAGCCCCGATTTCGTGCGTCTGCGGCTCGATGCCCTGTTCGCGGTAGAAGCGGAAGCGATCGCGGCCCAGCCGGCGCCGCATCTCGTCGGCGTCGACCACCTCGGCGATGCGCGCGTAGCCCTGGTAGCCGGGGTGCACGCCGGCGGCCAGATTCACGAGCAGGTCGTGGCCATCCGGTCCGCTGGAATCATCTTCGGCAATGACGACCGGCGCGGCATGCGCCTGCGAGCCGCCATTGGCGGCGAGCCGCTCATGCGGCACGAAGCTGCGATCGGCAAATGTCCACAGCAGGTCGTCGAATGCCGCGCCATCGCCGCCGGGATCGAGCTGCACGCGGATGCGATGCTCGCGCAGCCAGGCTTTCTCGACCAGCCGGCAGGCAAAACGCAGGCGTGCGGCGTGATCACTGCTCGCCAGCACGTAGAAATCCACGCGCGGCATCGCCATGGCTTCAGTCTCCGTGCAGCAGCCAGTCCACCAGCAGCGGCACCGGCCGGCCGGTGCTGCCTTTCTGGCTGCCGCTCAGATAGGCCGTGCCGGCGATGTCGAGGTGCGCCCAGCGCAGGCCCTCGGCGAACTTCCAGAGGAAACAGGCGGCCGTGATCGCGCCGGCCTCGCGACCGGCGACATTCGCAAGATCCGCGAAATTGCTCTTCAACAGGTCCGTGTACTCCTCGGCGACCGGCATGCGCCAGGCGCGGTCGTCCGACCGCTCGCCGGCGGCGGCAAGCGACGCGGCGAGCCGGTCGTCCGGCGAGAACAGGCCGCAATAGTATCCGCCGAGGGCGATCACGCAGGCGCCCGTCAGCGTCGCGATGTCGACGACGGCGCGCGGCTTGAAACGGCGCGCATAGCTGATGCCGTCGCACAGGATCAGCCGGCCTTCCGCGTCGGTGTTCAGCACCTCGATGGTCTTGCCGGACATCGAGGTGACGATGTCGCCGGGCTTGGTCGCGCGTCCGCTAGGCATGTTCTCGCAGGTGGGGATGATGCCGACGACGTTCACGGAGGCGCCAATGCTCGCGAGCGCCTTGATCGTGCCGAACACGCTCGCGGCGCCCGTCATGTCGAACTTCATCTCGTCCATTGCCGAGGGTTGCTTCAACGAGATGCCGCCGGTGTCGAAGGTGATGCCCTTGCCGACCAGCGCGACCGGTGCGGCGCCGCGCCTGCCGCCGCGATAATCGAGGACGATCAGCCTGGCAGGCTCATCCGAGCCGCGCGTGACCGACAGGAAGGAGCCCATGCTGAGGCGGCGGATCGCGCGCTCGTCGAGCACCCGCAGGCGGATCTTGCGATGCTCCTTCGCGAGCCGCCGTGCGGCCCCGGCGAGATACGAGGGCGTGCAGACATTGGCCGGCAGGTTGGCGAGATCGCGCGTCAGCGCCATGCCGGCGGAAACGCCCTGGCCATCGCGGATGCCGCGCCGCGCGGCCGCCAGGTCCGCGTTCTTCACGGCGATGCCGAATTTCGCGAGCTTGGGCCGCGGCGGCTTCTTGCCGGACTTGAGGTCGGGTATGCGATAGAGACACGAGGCGACGCCCTCGGCGGCGAGCCGCGCCGCGTAGTACGCATCGAGCCCCGGCACCGGCTCGGCCGGCAGATACAGCACGGCATTGGCGGCACCGCTCTTCGCGAGCCAGCCGGTCGCGGCCGCGACCGCGCGGCGATATGACTTGCGCCCGTAGCCCTTCTTCGCGCCGAGTCCCACCAGGAGCACCCGCTCAGCCGGCCCGCGCAGCGCGCCCACGATCGGCAGGACTTCGCCGGCCTTGCCGCTGAAGTCGCCGCGGCGCAGCACGCGGCCGATGGCGCCGCCGGAGGCGCGGTCGAGCTCGCGCGCGGACGCGGTCATTTCGGCGCGCTCGTGAATGCCGACGATGGCGCAGGCCGAGCGCTGACGTGCTGCGGATGCGCCGGTGGCGTAGAACTGCATGATCGACCATCCCCTCATTGCGCCGCTGGCCGCGGGTCCTGCCCGTTGAGTGCGCTGCGACGCTGGTTTACCGTGTGCACGCCAGTTTAATCGAAAAGGACGGACCCGCGCGCCGGGGTCCGCACGATGACCGCCTTGTTCCGCACCTTTGACCGCTATGTCCTGCGCGAAGTCGCTGTTTCGTGGCTGGCGGTGACCGGCGTGCTGCTTGCGATCCTGGTCAGCGCCCAGCTGGCCAAGATCCTCGGGCTGGCGGCCGAGAACGGAATTTCGCGCGACATCGTCTTCCAGCTGATCGGCCTGACGACGCTGCAGAACCTGGTCGTGCTGGTGCCGATCGCCGTGCTGCTCGCGGCCATGCTGGCCCTCGGCCGGCTCTATCACGAGAGCGAGATGACCGCCGTGCGCGCCTGCGGCGTCGGCCCGGTGCGGCTCTACCTGCCGGTCTTCACGCTGGCGGTTCCGGTCGCCATCGGGCTAGCGTGGCTCACCTTCGACGTCGGGCCAGAGGTGCGGGAAACCGCCGCGCAGCTGAACCGCAAGGCCATTCGCGATGCGCAATTCGGGCGCCTGGAGCCCGGCATGTTCCGCACTTTCGGCGACGGCAAGGCCGTGTTCTATGCGGAGCGGACCGACTCCGGCGGCAGGCTCGCGAACGTGTTCGTTCAACGCTACGCAGATGACCGGGTCGAGGTCGCGACCGCCGCCTGGGCCGAACAGCGCGTCCTGGACCAGGGCCAGACGCAACTCTTCGTGCTGCACGACGGCGAGCGCGTCGAGGGTGTGCCGGGCCGCTCCGATTTCCGTCGCATCCGTTTCGTCGAGCACGGCATTCCCGTGGTCGTGCCGGAACCCGGGGCAGGGCATGACAGCCCGGAACGCAGGCCGACCAGCGCGCTGATCGGTTCGACGGCGCTCCCGGACATCGCCGAGCTGCAGCGGCGCATCTCGATGCCGGTCATGGTGCTGGTGCTCGCGCTCGTCGCGGTGCCGCTCGCCGCGCTCAGGCCGCGCGAGGGGCGCTATGCGCGCGTCGCGATCGCGATACTCGTGTACTTCTTCTATTCCAACCTGATCTCGGCGGCGCAGGTGTGGGTCGAGAAGGGCAGCATCCCGCCGGTCGTCGGCAGCTGGTGGGTGCATCTCGTGATGGTCGCGCTGGGGCTCTACCTGCTGCACCGGCAGAGCCCGCTGACGGGCTGGCTGGCGCCAGGCAGGAGCAGGACATGACGCTGCTCGACCGGTATATCGCGCGCACCGTCCTGATCCACACGCTGATGGTGCTGGCGGTGCTGACGGCCCTGCTGACACTCGTGACATTCATCGGGCAGCAGGACGACATCGGCAAGGGCAGCTATGACGTCGCCGACGCCTTCCTGTTCACGATGCTGTCGCTGCCGCAGCAGGTATACGAGATGTTCCCGATCGCCACGCTGATCGGGGCGATCATCGGCCTGGGCTCGCTGGCGCGCGACAGCGAACTGACGGTCGTGCGCGCCGCCGGCGTGTCGATCCTGCGCATCGCCGCCTCGGCTGCGCTCGCGGGCGTAGTAATCGCCGGCATGATGTGGATGCTCGGGGAATATTTCGCGCCGCCCGCGGACCGCTACGCGCGCCAGCACAAGATGTTCAGCAAGTTCTCGCAGCTCGACATGGCGGGCAGCAGCGCCTGGGTGCGGCAGGGGTCCTGGTTCCTGAATGTCCGCCAGCAGTCCGCCGCCAACCAGTTCGGCGGCGTGTTCGTCTACGAACTGGATCCCGAGCGGCGCCTGCAACTGGTCGGCCGCGCGGAAACCGCGGTGCAGGGTCCGGCGGGACGCTGGATATTCTCGAATTATTCCGAGACACGTCTCGCTGCCGACCGCATCGAATCGCGCGGCAGGGACCGCGAGGAGGCGGGCGCGCAGTTCAACGCGGACTTCCTCGGCCTTGCAGTGACCAGTCCGCGGGCGCTGCCGCTGACGGACCTCTACGCCTATGTCAGCCACCTGAAGGCCAATGACCTCGATTCGCGCGGCTGGGAAATCGCTTTCTGGGCGCGCATCGCGCGACTGGTCGCGGCGATCATGGTCTGCATCTTCGCCGTGCCGTTCGCGCTCGGACCGCTGCGATCTGCCGGGGCCGGGTCGCGCACCGTGCTCGGCATCATGGCGGGCGTGCTGTTCATCCTGCTGACCCAGACACTGGAGAACAGCGGCCGGGTCTACGATCTGAATCCGCTGCTCGTGGCCTGGGGTCCGACCCTGCTACTGGCCGTGATTTCCGCCGTCGCGATCCGGCGCGTGCGCTGACACGCGGGTCCGCAGCATGCGCGTGCCGCAGGCGAGATCCTGCAGGCTGCGGCGCTGCGGATCGAACGGTATCCAGGCGAAATTCGCGGCGAGCGGCAGCAGCAGCAAGCCGGCCGCTATCCCCGAAGCCGCGGCGCCGGGCTCGTAGGCGAGACGCAGGCCGGATTCGGCAGCGACGGCGAGCACAAACCCGAAGGCGAAGCGCCACAAGGCCGTGGGCCAGCCCGGCGCGTGCGCGCCGCGATCCACGAGACGGATCTTCCAGGCCATCATGCCGATCGTCTGTCCGCCCCGCGTCCAGGCGAGTCCGAAGTACCCGAGCGCCAGCAGCGCGAGAAATGCCCGGTAGGCCAGGTAGGCGGCGAGGCCCTCGGTTGCCGGCGTGATGGCCTCGCCGCCGGTCAGCGGCAGCACCGCGACCGTCCCGACGAACAGGATGGCGAACAGCGGCAGGCAGTCGTAGGCGAGCGCGGCGATGCGGCGTAGAAGGCCGGCAGCCGGGGCGCCCGTCGTGGATTGTTCATCCATAGAGGGCGCGGATTGTAATGATTCAGCGCTTCTGCTGCGTGCTTGCGCGCTGTTCGATCTGGCTGCGCTTGTTGCGCAGGATCTGGCGCACCTGGGCTGCGTCGGGCCGGTCCGCGATGCGCGCGATGGCCTCGGGCAGTTCGTGCCAGGCGCGGCCCCAGCTCATCAGCCGGGTCGCGTCCTTGACGACCATCGTGACCGTCGAGTCATTCGCGGGCTTGCTGGCCTTGCCGGCCGACTTCGACCTTGCTGCGGGCGCCCGGCCCGGCTTGATCATCGTCGAGGTGGAGTTGGTGCTGGCCGCCTTGGCCGCGGCTCCCGGTTCCAGCTGGCGCTCGCGCTCCGGTTCGGCGACCGGCACGAAGCGTTCAACATGCTGCGAACCGACCAGGTTGGTCAGGAAGGACATCAGCTCGAGCGCTTCCGAGAGCGACGGATCGCCGGCGGCGAGCCGCATCTTCACGATGTTCTGGAGATCGGCGAGCCGCTGCCGCGCCAGGTCGATGACCCACTTGGTCGGCCGCTGGTGCTTGGGCCAGGGCTGGACGAGCCAGTACTGGTCTTCGGGCAGGCCTGCATAGCGGGCGTGCAGTTCCAGGCTCTTCTGCCACTTCTGCAGCAGCTGGAGTACGCGTTCGTCGGCCGGGGTCATCGCATGTCACCGATCCAGGGACCTGCGAGTCAACATAAGCCAAGCATCCGGCAGGCGCACCGGTTTCGACGCAGTCCTTGAGGTCCGTCACAATGGCTTGCGGTTTGAGAGGAGCTTCACGATGTCAGTTCTCGGCGTCACGCCTGTGCTCCTGGTCGAGAGCATTGAACCGGTCATCGATCTTTGGGAGCGGCGGCTCGGCTTGCCGCGCGTCGCAACGGTCGAGCACGAAGGCCGCATGGGCTTCGTGATGTACGCGGGCGAGGGCTGGTCGCTGATGTACCAGAGCATGGCGAGCGCGCTCGCCGACATCGGCGCCGAATCCGCGCAGGCCCGGCAGGCGCTCGAAGCAATGCGCGGACATCGCCAGTGCGTATTCATCAAGGTCAGCGATGTCGATGCCGTCGAGAAGCAGCTGGCGGGCCTGCCGTTCCTGATGCCGCGGCGCACGACTTTCTACGGTTCGACCGAAATCACGATCCAGGACCCGGGCGGTCACCTGATCACCTTCGCCCAGTTCAAGGAAGGCTGACCGGCGGATCGCGGCGCAGGGGATTCAGGGCGCGACGCCCGTGCCGTCGCAGTCCGCCGGCGGCGGCTGTTCGAGCGCGGCGGCGAGATCGTTCCCGAGCGCGCGCTGCCAGGAGCCGTAGATCGGATTCGGAATCACGAACCAGCGCAGGCCCCACCAGTCGCGATGCCGGCAGCGGGCGTGTTCACGATCGGGCAGGGGCTTGCCGCGCAGGTCCGGAATGAAATCGGCGAGATCGTCCCCGACATTCAGCACGATCCGGTAATCGCGCGCGATCAGCTGGCGGCGCGGCAGTTTCTCGCTGACCCATTCGGGCCGCTCGTCCTTCAGCATCACGTCTTCTTCGAGCGTGGGCGCGTCGAGCCCGAGCGCCCGCAGGTTCGCGAGCGTGTCGTCCTGCTGCGGGCAGGTGGATGCGGAACCGGCACGCGCCTTGCACTCGCGATTGGTGATCAGGAATACGCGCACCGGCCGTCCCTCGGCGTCCTTGGATTCGCGCGCGGCGCGGATGAAGGCCGCTGCGCCGGGAATGGCGGGCGCCGCACGCTCCGCGATCCAGGCATCCCACAGCGCATCGAATTCTCCGGGGCAGGTTCCGTTCAGCATCATCCGTGCCTGCGGGGCGCTGTTGTCGAGCACCGTCTCGTCGATGTCCATCACGACGGCCGGCGGCAGGCCGGAGAAATCGCGGGTCTGCGTGGGTTCGGCGGACCAGCCGGTGTCGGCGAGGCCCTGCTGCAGGTTCGACAGTGCCGAGCGATAGATCCCCTCGGTCGAAGAGCGAAACTCGGCCGAAGTGCGGATCCAGAGCGTCGCGCGCTCGCCGCCCTCGGCGAAGGGTCGGTCCGGGCCGCAGTCCGGCTTCGGGTCCTGCATGCGCACATGCACGTCCGCGCAGCCCGCAAGCGCAATGACCAGGCTCGCACCAACCAGGAGTTTCCGCATGAGTCGCAGGCCTCGCGTGCTCAATCCACGACGCGCGTGCCGCCGGCGGCGGTGCGCTCCGCGTACAGCGACGACAGCCGCTTCGTCACGGCCCCGATATTGCCGTCGCCGATCTTCCTGCCGTCCACTGAAGTGACGCCGGCCAGTTCGCCCATCGTCCCGGTGCAGAAGATCTCATCCGCGCGATAGAACTCGGTCAGCGACAGGTCGCGCACATCGCAGGCGATGGACTGCGCGCGGCAGATGTCGAGCACGGTCCGCCTCGTGATGCCTTCGGGGCAGGCGGCGAGCGTCGGCGTCGCCAGGCGGCCGTCTTCCACGATGAAAAGGTGCGTTGCATTGGTCTCGGCGACGAAGCCACGCAGGTCCAGCATGATCGCGTCGTCGGCGCCCGCTGCATTGGCCTGGATCTTCGCAAGAATCGAAGGCAAGAGGTTGGCATGATGAATCTTCGGGTCGAGGCAGTCCGGCGGCGAGCGGCGCTGGCTACTCGTGATCAGCCTGAGGCCGGCCTTCGAATAGACGGGTGCCTTGTGCTCGGCGAGCACGATCAGCGTCGGCCCGGAGCGATTGAGCCGCGGGTCCATGCCGGACGTGATCTTGACGCCCCGAGTCAAGGTCAGGCGGATGTGCACGCCGTCCTTCATGCCATTCGCCGCGAGCGTGCGGCGGATCTCGGCGATGATCGCCGCATCGTCGGGAATCTTCTCGAAAGCGAGCGCCTGCGCCGACGAGCGCAGCCGCGCCAGATGCTCTTCCAGCGCGAAGATCCGGCCCTGGTAGAGGCGCAGTCCTTCCCAGACGGCATCGCCGCCCTGCACGGCGCTGTCGAAAGGGCTGACACCGGCCTTGTCGCGGTGCAGCAGCTGGCCGCCGATGTTGACGATCAGGTCGCGATTGCGTTCGTCGAACTGCTGGAGCATGGCAACCTCAGGGCGTCAGCCGGTGCGGGTGAAGTTTCTCATACCAGCGCCGACATTCGGCGAGCAATGACTGCTGCGAGGCGGGAAGCGTTACGGGCTTCGGTTTCCAGGGCTCGAAACCCGTGGAAGCCTCGACGGCCGCATACCAGTGCGGCGCCCAGACCCCGTCCGTGTCGCGCCGGCCCGAAGGCCAGGACAGCATCGCGGGCAGGAAGGCGATGCCGAGCGCGTCGCAGAGTTTCGTCAGCATCGCGCGAGGATCGCGCAGCACATCGCTCGACAGCACGACCGGCGGCGCGCGGCCGAGGCGTGCGGCGACGCGCTCGAAGATCTCCCATTGCTGGGGCAGGCCGGTGTCGGCGAGGCCCGCTTCCGGGAAGGTGCGCAACAGCGAAGCAAGCATTTCGTCCGGCTCGCGGATCAGGAAGGCGTGCGTCAGGCGATCGAGCCAGTCGCGGCCGATGACCGGCAGCAGGTGATGTGCCATGTGCTTCTGATACCAGACCGCGCGGCCGCCCGGCACGGCGCCGGTCAACGCCTCGGTCACCTTGCGCCAGTCGTTTTCCTGCGCAGCGATGACCTCGTCGCGGCCCGGGTGGCGTACGCCGGTGACGCAGAGGTAATGCGCATACAAGGGCTCGTCGCTGACCGCCGTGTCGGGCCGGCTGCCGAAGGAGCGCATCATCGCGGTCGAAATGTTCCGGGGTCCGGACCACATTGCTATGCGCAGCGGGTTGGTGCCTTTCTGGGTCATGGTCCTGATTCGCGCGGCCACTGTACAACGGCGGCCCCGAATCGAATACGCCTGTCTGCCGCCGACCGGGCAGCTTGCCGGGGCTGCGTGAACTTTCTATTCTCCGTCGGCCCGGCCACTTTGGACCGCACACGAACGGATACGAAACGAAGGAGTCAGGACATGAAAGCGTTGCAGTTCGCCACCGGGATTTCCGGGTTGTGCCTGTTCGCCCTGTCCGCGTTCGCGGATGCGGATCATGAACTTCGTTACAAGCACGAGTACGTCTGCAACGGCGAGCGGATCGTCGTCGACTATTGCCGCAGGGACAGCGACTCTCCGGGGCAGGCGCCGACGGTGGACGAGCAGAATTTCTGCATGGTCTATTACCCGGACCGGCCGAAGCAGGGAGGATTCCTGGTGCAGAAAGTGGAGCTTCGCAACGACTTGCTGAAGAAACTGCAGGCATGCGGTGCTTTTGGCGCATCGAGTGGCGGGATCGACAAGCCGCAAGGCGCCGGCAAGCCGGCGGCTACCGTTGCGCCGCGTCCCGCAGCAACTGCCGCGACCGCCGCGAAGGAACATCTTGCGCTCGCCGTGAAGTATTCGGACGCCAATGAATCGCAGAAGGCGATCGCGGAATACCAGAAGGTCATCGAGCTCAAGCCCGACAACAAGACTCTGGTGGAAGCCTACTCAGGCATGGCCGGGAACTATCTGGCCCTGCACCAGTTGGACAAGGTGATTTCCTGTTATCAGCAGCTCGCGGCCCTGGATCCGGACAATGCGGCCAACATCTGGGCCCTGGGCGACGCCTATTTCAAGGCGCTCCGGTTTAGCGAGGCTGCTGCCGCATTCAAGGAAGCTGTTCGTCTGGACCCCGCCGACAAACTCTACAACACAGAGCTGGGCGAATCGTACCTGCTGACGGGCCGGAAGGCCGAGGCGATGCAGGTCTACAAGGCGTTGTTGAAGGTCGACAAGGACAGCGCGAAGTACTTGCTCGACGAGATCAATGATCCAGGCGGGCCAGCGATCGTGCTGGCAACCGAGGCCGAGACCATGTTGCTGGGTGGCCGAGACGAAGAGCCGGAAGCCATGGGCCTGCTTCAGGCGGCCTTGCGCATCAAGCCCGTGGACCCGCGGGGGCAACTCAGGGTCGGAGAGGCATTGAGCTTCTGGGAACATCATGATGAAGCAATCGCGGTCTTCCGCAGCGTCATCGCGCTGAAGCCGGACGCTGACGTGCGGGCGGACGCATTCTACGAAATCGGCCAGGACTACAACGAGCAGCAGCAGTACGCGAAGGCGATACCCGAACTGAAGGAATCGATAAGGCTGAAGCCGGATTATTTCGTCGTCGAGAATCTCGGTGACTCCTACTTCGGCATGAAGGATTACCCCAGCGCACTGGCCTCGTACCGCGAGGAAGTTCGGCTGAAGCCTGACGATGCGGACGGGTACTTCAAGATCGGGACGACCTGCGCGGCGATGAACCAGTTCGACATGGCGATTGCGGCTTATGCCGAGGTCGCGCGCCTCGAGCCCGAGGCAGGGCGTGGATTCGCCGAAATCGGGAATATCCAGTTGCAATTGAAGAAATACAACGATGCGGGCCGGGCGTTCAGCAATGCCCTGCGCGTCGAGCCAAAAAACAAGGCCGGTCTGTACGGTATCGGCAGGGCCTATCTCGCCGTCGGCCGCAAACCGGACGCCATGAGGGCGTACAACGACCTGAAGACACTCGATGAAGGAATGGCGCAGGCCCTGCTGAGCGAGATCAACAAGCAATGATTCCGGCTGGATGGCGCTCCCAGAGGGATTCGAACCCTCGTACCAGCCTTGAGAGGGCTGTGTCCTAGGCCTCTAGACGATGGGAGCGAGGCGCCTTTGCATCCGTCCGGGGGCCGGAACGGGGGCTGGTATTATATAGGCCCATCACCCGACCTCAAGCAGACCGGAATTTCTTGAACCAGCCAATTGACGGGGCTCCCGCCCCGGTGATCGTCGCACGCGCCGATCATCCGCTTTCGCGCTCGATGATCTCGACGAGCGCACTCAAGGTGCTGTACCAGCTGAAGGACGCCGGCTATCAGGCGTTCCTCGTCGGCGGCTGCGTGCGCGACCTCGTGATCGGCATGGAGCCGAAGGACTTCGACGTCGCGACGAATGCGTCGCCCGAGGAAGTGCGAAGGCTGTTCCGCAGCTGCCGGCTGATCGGCCGGCGCTTCCGGCTCGCGCACGTGCGCTTCGGCCATCAGATCGTCGAGGTCGCGACCTTCCGCGCAGCCGGCGATCCGATCGAGCCGGATGCGGACGACACGGACGACGAACCGGCTCCGGAGCCGGAGAACGACGATCGCGTGCATGACGACGGCGGCCGGCTGCTGCGCGACAACCGTTACGGCACGATCGACCAGGATGTCTGGCGGCGCGACTTCACCTGCAACGCGCTCTACTACAACATCGAGGACTTCTCGATCTGGGATTACGTCGGCGGCGTCGAAGACGTCAAGGCGCGGACACTGCGCCTGATCGGCGATCCCGAAATACGCTATCGCGAGGATCCGGTGCGCATGCTGCGCGCGATCCGCTTCCAGGCGAAGCTGGGATTCAAGCTGCATGAAGGCACGCGCGAGCCGATCGCGCGGCTCGCGCCGCTGCTCGAGCAGATCCCGCCGGCGCGGCTGCTCGACGAGTTCCAGAAGCTGTTCCTCGCGGGCTTCGGGCATCGCGCCTTCGAGCTCCTGCGGGAGCACGGGCTGCTGGCGCATCTCTTCCCGGCGACTGCGGCCTGGCTTGAGAAGGATTCGGACGGCATGGCGGCGCGGCTGATCCAGGCGGGGCTCGCGAATACCGATCGTCGCGTGCAGGAGGACCGGCCGGTGACGCCGATGTTCCTGTTCGCCGTGCTGCTGTTCGGGCCGATCTCCGCGGCTGCGCAACGCCGCTTCGAGGCGGGTTCCCAGGCAGGCCAGGCGATCGCCGAGGCCGCCGACGAGATCGTCGCCCAGCAGAACCGGCGCATCGGCATACCGAAGCGCTTCTCGATCCCGATGCGCGAGATGCTGGCGCTGCAGCCGCGCTTCCATCGCCGCGAGGGCCGCCGCGCGCTCGCATTCATCGGCCATCCGCGCTTCCGCGCCGCTTACGATTTCCTGGTGCTGCGTGCCGAATCCGGCGGCGAGGATCCGGCAATCGCCAAGTGGTGGACGGAATTGCAGGAACTGCCGCAGGAAGAGCAGCACAAGCGCGTCGGCGCCGACGATGCGCATTCCGGACAGCCGGCCGGCGCAGGCCGTCGCCGCCGCCGTCGCGGCGGCCGGCGGCGCAGGCCCCCGACGACTGAAAGCTGATGCCGGCGCCCGTCTGGCAGCCCGCCTATGTCGCCCTCGGCAGCAACCTGGACGATCCGCGCCGCCAGGTCGAACGCGCATTCGACGGGCTCGCAGGCCTTGCCGATTCGCGCGTCGTGCTGCGCTCCGGGCTGTGGCGCTCCGCGCCATTGGGTCCGAAGGATCAGCCCGATTTCATCAATGCCGTCGCGGGTCTCCTGAGCCGGCGCGAACCGCGGGCGCTGCTGGACGAGCTGCGCGCTCTCGAACGGCGCATGGGCAAGGTCGAGCCGGCCGTCCGCTGGGGACCGCGGGTGATCGACCTCGACCTGCTGATGGTCGGCGACGCCCGCTGCGACGAGGCGGGATTGCAGTTGCCGCATCCGGGCCTGCACCAGCGCAATTTCGTGCTGTATCCTCTGGCCGAAATCGCCCCATCGCTGTGGGTTCCCGATCGCGGCCGCGTGTGGCGGCTCCTGGAAGGCGTCCCGGTCGACGGAATCCAAAGGCTGACCACGCGGAAATCCGGTGTCTGAATCGAAGAAGGAAGACTGGCCCCACCGGCTCGTGGTGGTGGAAGGCCTGATCGGGGTCGGCAAGACCAGTCTTGCGCGCAAGCTCGCGGCCGCGGTCGGCGCGGAGACCGTTTTCGAGCAGCCGATGGAAAACCCGTTCCTGGAACGCTTCTACAAGAGCCCGAAGGCCGCGGCATTCCCGGCCCAGCTCTTCTTCCTGTTCCAGCGCGCGCGCCAGCTCGCAGCACTGCGTCAGCACGACATGTTCGCGCCGGTACGGGTCGCGGATTACATGCTGGACAAGGACCGCTTGTTTGCGCGCGTGGTGCTGGACGAGGAGGAGTTCAAGCTCTACGAGCAGGTTTACAACCGCCTCGCGCTCGACGCGCCGGTGCCGGACCTGGTCGTGTTCCTGCAGGCGCCCGTGGATGCGCTCTTGCAGCGCATCGACAAGCGCGGCATCACCTACGAGAAATACATCGATTCCGCCTACCTCGAACGGCTCGGCGAGGCCTACACGCGCTTCTTCCACCAGTACACGGCTTCGCCGCTCCTGATCGTCAACACCGCCGAGATCGACCCGGCCAACAATTCGCGCGATTTCGACGACCTGTTCGAGACGATCCGCCAGACCCGCAGCGGCCGCCACTACGTGAATCCGGTCCGGAATCAGTGGTGATCCGCATGGCGCGCCAGCGCCCACTCGACGTGCTCGCGCACCAGCAGGTCGGGATGCCTGCGGCGCGACTCGAGCGCGGCGACGACTTCGGGCGACGTCGGCGCGTTGCCGAGGGCCACGGCGACATTCCTGAGCCAGCGCGCATAACCTAGCCGTCGCAGCGCGCTGCCGGCGCTGCGCTCGAGGTATTCGTCCTCGGTCCAGCCGAAAAGCTCGACGAGTCCCGGCGCATCGAGACCGTGACGCGCGCGGAATCCGGGCTCGGCGGCGACCACCGCGAACTTGTTCCACGGGCAGACCAGCTGGCAATCGTCGCAGCCGAAGATCCGGTTGCCGATCGCGGGCCGCAGTTCCTCCGGTATCGCGCCGTGGTGCTCGATGGTCAGATAGGAGATGCAGAGCCGCGCATCGAGCTGGTAGGGCGCGGTGATCGCGCCGGTCGGACAGGCGGGAATGCAGGCATTGCAGGTGCCGCAGCGGTCCTTGGCAGGCGCATCCACCGGCAAAGGCAGGTCCGTGAACAGTTCGCCCAGCATGAACAGCGAGCCCGCGCGCGAGTTGATCAGGTTCGTGTGCTTGCCGATCCAGCCGAGGCCCGCGTTGCGCGCGAGCGGTTTTTCCATGACCGGCGCCGAGTCGACGAAGGCGCGGTAACCGAAGGGCCCGATCTCGGCTTCCAGCATGGCCGCCAGCTTCGCGAGGCGCTGGCGCAGGATTTTGTGGTAGTCGCGCCCCAGCGCATAGCGGGCGACGTAGCCGCGCCGCCGGTCCGCGAGCACCGCCTGCGCCGGCGCGGCATCCGGCGCACCGCTGTTCATGCGCACGCTGATGATGCGGAGCGTCCCCGGCAGGAGCAGGGCAGGCCGGCTGCGCCGCCGCCCGTGCCGGGCCATGTACTGCATGGCGCCGTGGCGGCCCTCGGCGATCCAGCGTTCGAGCCTCGCTTCGTCCTCCGGCAGCTCGATGCCGGCGACACCCACCTGGTCGAAGCCGAGCCCGGCCGCAAACGCGGTCAGTCGCGATCGCAGTTCTGTGAGCTCGTCGACGGTGAGATTGCTGGCCATGGCGGCGGGGACTGGCGGCGGCCCAGTATAATCACCCGCATGGAATCGCTGCCCGCCCTGGTCTATGCGGCCGCGCAGGTGCGTGCGATGGACCGCCACGCGATCGAGGTGGCGGGCATTCCCGGCTACACCCTGATGCAGCGCGCGGGCGTCGCCGCGCTCGAGCTGCTGCGGCAGCAATGGCCCGACGCCAATCGCATCACCGTCCTCTGTGGCGCCGGCAACAATGCCGGCGACGGCTATGTGCTCGCGCGCTTCGCGCGCGATGCCGGTCTCACCGTCAACGTCTTCGCAGTCGTCGATCCGCTCGGCCTCTCTGGCGACGCGGCGCGCGCCTACGCGGACTTCACGGCGGGGGGCGGGCGCGAGACGGGATTCCAGCGCCAGGTCCTCGCGTCGACCGATGTCATCGTCGACGCGCTGCTCGGCACCGGCATCGACCGGCCGGTCGAAGGCGCGATGCGCGACTGCATCGATGCGGTCAATGCATCGGGGCTCCCGGTGCTCGCACTCGACCTGCCATCCGGTCTCGACGCCGATACTGGAATGGTCCAGGGCGTTGCGATCTCGGCGTTGCACACGATCACTTTCGTCGCGCCGAAGGCGGGCCTGTTTCTCGGCGATGCCTGGGACCGGGTCGGCGAACTGGCCTTTGCCGGCCTCGGCATTCCCGAATCGGCGCGCAAGGCGCACGTGCCCGTCATGCGGCGGATGGATGGGCGGCTGATCGAAGAGGCACTGCCGCGGCGGCGCCGCTCGTCGCACAAGGGCGATCACGGGCGCGTATTGATCGTCGGCGGTCTGGCGATGCCGGGTGCCGCGCGTCTCGCGGGCGAGGCGGCGCTGCGCACCGGCGCCGGACTCGTGACCGTCGCAACCGAGGCGGGAAGTGTCGCTCCGATCATCGCGGGCAGGCCGGAACTGATCTGCAATGCCGTGAAATCCGCCGCCGAGCTGGAAAGGCTGGCGGCCGCTGCGAATGTGGTCGCCATCGGGCCCGGCCTCGGGCTCGGCCGCAGCGCCCGCGATTTCTTCGCCACCGTGACGGGGGGCGGCAAGGCCATCGTGCTCGACGCCGATGCGCTGACGCTGCTGGCGGAGAAACTGCGGCGCCGCGACGACTGGATCCTCACGCCGCATCCGGGCGAGGCCGCGCGCCTGCTTGCCATCGATGCCGCGGCCGTACAGCGCGACCGGCTGGGTTCCGCGCGCGAGATTGCGACGCGCTACGGCGGGGTCTGCGTGCTGAAGGGCGCAGGCACGATCGTCGCGACCAAGGATTCGCTGCCCTGGGTCTGCGATCGCGGCAATCCGGGCATGGCGACGGCCGGCGCCGGCGATGTGCTGACCGGAATCATCGCGGCGCTCGTCGCCGGCGGCTGCGAGCTCGAGCGCGCGGCGGCCGCGGGCGTCCTGCTGCATGCACGCGCCGGGGACCGGGCTGCGCGCTCCGGGGAGCGCGGGCTCGTCGCTTCCGACCTGATCGAAGAGCTGCGCGCCGTCGCGAATCCGCCATGGAGTTGAGCCTGCCCGACGAGGCAGCGATGCAGCGATTCGGAGCAGTGCTCGCACGAAGCCTGCCGGACCTGCGCCACTCGAGCCTGCTGCTTGCCTTGCAGGGCGATCTCGGCACCGGGAAGACCACGCTCGCGCGCAGCCTGTTGCGCGCGCTCGGCGTCGAGGGCGCGGTACGCAGCCCGACCTTCACGCTCGTCGAGCCCTACGAGACGAAAGCGGGCACCGTTCACCATCTCGATCTCTATCGCCTGCGGGGCGAGCCGGCGGAACTGGATGCCCTGGGCTACCGGGACATTCGAGGCTCACCGGGCCTCGTCATCGTCGAATGGCCCGAGCGCGCCGGCGCGGCACTCGGCGACGCCGACCTTCATGTCCTGCTCGAACACCAACCCGCCGGGAGGCGCCTGCGCATCGACGCGGCGACGGAGGCCGGCCGGGCATGGCAGGGCGCATTAAGAGACGAGCGTATCTGACTGAAATGCTTGAGTTAAACGCGATGCGCCGCTAGAGTAGAGCGAGCTTCGCCCGACAAGAGCCCTCATGCGTTCCTTGCACTGGATCCCCGCTTCAGTCCTCGCGACCCTGTCGCTCGCCGTCGCGCCCCGGGTTCTGGCGGTAGCGCCGGTGCTCGAGGAAGTTCGGCTGTGGGCGAGCCCCGATTCCACGCGCGTCGTGCTCGATCTCTCGGCGCCGGTCAGCTACACGGTGTTCACGCTCGCCGATCCGGATCGCGTCGTGATCGACCTCGAGGACGTCTCTGCGGATCAGGTGCAGCTGCCGGCCGCTGCCGCGGTCGGCGTCGTCAGCGGCGTGCGGGTCGCAGCGCGCGAGAACGGCGGGCTGCGGGTCGTTCTCGACCTGACTTCCAGGGTCGAGCCCAAGAGTTTCCTGACGCCGCCGAACGAGACCTACGGCCACCGGCTGGTCGTTGACCTCGGCCCGCAACAGGCATTGCGCCCGGTCAAGGTCGCGAGCACCGGCAACGGCCAGCGCGACGTCGTGGTCGCGATCGATGCCGGCCATGGCGGCGAGGATCCCGGCGCGATCGGCAAGTCCGGTACGCGCGAGAAGACGGTTGCGCTCGCGATCGCCCGCAAGCTGGCCGACCGCATCAATGCGGAGCCCGGCATGCGCGCGGTACTGACGCGCGACGGCGATTATTTCGTGCCGTTTCGCGAGCGCCTCAGGCGCGCGCACGACCAGAATGCGGACCTTTTCGTCTCGGTGCATGCGGATGCATTCATGAACCGCGATGTGCGCGGGTCCACCGTCTACGTGCTGTCGACGCGGCGCGCGAGCAACGAGGCCGCCCGCATCCTCGCCGATCGCGAGAATGCGGCCGACCTGATCGGCGGCGTATCGCTCGACGACAAGAGCGACGTGCTCGCGTCCGTGCTGCTCGACCTGTCGCAGAATGCCTCGATCAGCGCGAGCCGCGAGGCTGCCGCCCACGTGCTCGAGGAGCTGGATCGCGTCGGCCAGCTCAAGAAGAGCGATGTGCAGCACGCGAGCCTGATCGTGCTGACGTCCCCCGACGTGCCGTCCATGCTGGTCGAGACCGCGTACATCTCGAATCCCGAGGAAGAGCGGCGGCTGCGCGATCCCGACTATCAGGCGCGGCTCGCGGGCGCGATGCAGGCCGGCGTGCGCCGCTACTTCTACGACAACCCGCCGCCGGGCACGCGCCTCGCCGTGCTGGCGGCCCGCGAAAATGGACAGGCGTTGCGCCACGTCGTTTCGCCCGGTGAAACGCTGTCCGACGTCGCCGGGCTCTACTCGGTCAGCGTGGATGCGCTGCGCCGGCAGAACCGGCTGGGAGACGGCCAGCTCGCGACCGGCACGATCCTCGAGATACCTGTCACCGGCACCTGATTGGCGCCACACGGCGCTGCTAGACTGGCATGGCCCGCCGGGCGCGCCATGCCGATCCAGATCCTCGCAGACCCGCTCATCGACCAGATCGCCGCCGGCGAGGTCATCGAGCGCCCGGCCTCGGTCGCCAAGGAACTGATCGAGAACGCGCTCGACGCCGGGGCGCGGCACATGACCGTGGACGTGGAGCGCGGCGGGATCGGGCTCTTGCGCGTGCGCGACGATGGCGCGGGACTCGCGCAGGGCGAGCTGCGGCTCGCGCTCGCGCGCCATGCGACCAGCAAGATCGCCTCGCTCGAGGACCTGGAGCGCGTGATGACGCTGGGATTCCGCGGCGAGGCGCTGCCATCCATCGCATCGGTGTCGCGGCTACGGATCGCGTCGCGGCCGGCGGCCGCACGGAGCGGCGCCGAGATCGAAGCGGCGGACGGGCGAGTCGGCCGCCCGCGGCCGGCCGCGCATCCGGCGGGCACGACCGTCGAGGTCCGGGACCTGTTCCACAAGGTGCCGGCCCGGCGCAAGTTCCTGCGTGCGGAGGCGACCGAATTCCAGCACGTGATGCGCACGGTCACGCGGCTCGCGCTGTCGAGATTCGACGTCGCTTTCACGCTGACCCACAATCGCCGCGAGCAATTCTCGCTGCCGGCCGCGCCGGGCAGGCTCGAGAAGGAGGCGCGCATCGCGCGTCTCGTCGGCGACGACTTCATCGCGAACTCCCTGCATGTGGAGCACGAACAACTGGGGCTCAGGCTCGAGGGATGGATCGGCCTGCCGTCGCAGGCGCGCGCGCAGGCGGACCGCCAGTACCTGTTCGTCAACGGCCGCATGGTGCGCGACCGCCTGCTCGCAAACGCCGCGCGGCTCGGATACCAGGACGTCATGTACGGCGGCCGCCATCCGGCCTGGCTGCTGTACCTGTCGCTCGATCCCATGCAGGTGGACGTCAATGCCCATCCGCAGAAACTCGAGCTGAGGTTCCGCGATGGCCGCGGCGTGCACGATTTCGTGTTCCGCACGCTGGAGCGCGCGCTCGCCGATACGCGCGGGCAGGGCGCCGGCGCGCCGCCGGCCCCGGCCGCCGGATTGCTGGGCATCGCCGCGCCGTACGCGCCGGGGCTGCTGCGGCTCGGCGAGCCGCCGCCCGCCGCCTTTGGCGCATCCCGATCCACGCAGGACGGCCGAATGCCAGCCGCAGCGCCGGCGGAATCGGAGCATGCGCCGCTCGGCTACGCCGTGGCCCAGCTGCATGGCATTTACATCGTCGCGCAAACGGCGGACGGCATCGCGCTCGTGGACATGCATGCGGCGCACGAGCGGATCCTCTACGAACGCCTGAAGGCCGCGCTCGACTCGGGCCAGGGCGCGCGCCAGCCGCTGCTGGTGCCGGCCATGGTCAGTTGCACGGAGACCGAAGTTTCGCTCGCCATGCAGCATCACGACGAACTGGCCGCCGCGGGACTGTCAGTGGATCGCGTCGGACCGGCGACGCTCGCCATTCGCGAGGTCCCGGTTGTACTTGCGGGCCAGGATGTCGCGGCGGTCTTGCGGGATGCCCTTGCCGACCTCGGGGAGCAGGGCGCGACCCATCGCATCGCCGAGCGCCAGAACGAACTGCTGGCGAACATCGCCTGCCGCAGCGCCGTGCGCGCGCATCGCGCGCTCTCGATCGACGAGATGAACGCACTGCTGCGCGACATGGAGCGCACCGAACGCTCCGGCCAGTGCAGCCACGGGCGACCCACCTGGACGCGCGTGACGCTCGCCGAGCTCGACCGGCTGTTCCTGCGCGGCCGCTGATGCCCGCGCTCCCGGCGATCCTGCTGATGGGCCCGACGGGCGCCGGCAAGACGGCGCTCGCCGCGGGGCTCGTGGCGCGCCTGCCGCTCGAGATCGTCAGCGTCGACTCGGCAATGGTGTTTCGCGGCATGGATATCGGCACGGCGAAGCCCGGGCCCGGGCTCCTGGCGCGCGCGCCGCATCATCTGATCGACCTGATCGATCCGGCCGAGAGCTATTCCGCAGCCCGATTCGTCACGGACGCGAATCGCGTCATGGGCGAGATCCGCGCGCGGGGCCGCGCGCCGCTCCTGGTCGGCGGCACGATGCTCTACTTTCGCGCACTGCAATCGGGGCTTGCGAAACTGCCACCAGCGGATGCGGCGATCCGCGAGGACATCGAGCGGCGCGCCGGGCAGCTCGGCTGGCCCGCGCTGCACGCCGAGTTGCAACGGCTCGATCCGGCCGCGGCGCAGCGCATCCTTCCAGGCGACCAGCAGCGCATCCAGCGCGCGCTCGAGGTGATCGAACTGACAGGCCTGCCGATCTCGTCGCAGCAGCGCGAGGACCTGCGCGGCGCGGTGCGCGCTGCCGACCTGCGCCTCGTGCTCGCGCCCGCGGACCGCGAGGGCATGGCCGCACGCCTGGCCGAGCGCTTTCACGCGATGATGGATGAAGGCCTGCTGGACGAGGTGCGCCGGCTCCACCGGCGTGGCGACCTGCACGCCGGCCTGCCGGCGATGCGCCTGATCGGCTACCGCCAGTTGTGGGCGCACCTCGACGGGGGCGTGGGCCTCGACGAAGCCATCGACCGCGCCATCATCGCGACCCGCCAGCTTGCCCGGCGGCAGCTGACCTGGCTGCGAGCCGAACCTGCCGCCGAATGGTCCGATGCCATGGACCCGGGCTTGATCGACCGGCTGTCCGCCCGCATCAACAGCTGGCTGGCTGCTTACTGAGAATCGTTCCAGGCCTGGTGCTAGACTCCAAGGCTTGCGGGTCACGCCACTTGCGTTTGACATAAGCCCGCGACGATGATGTTGGAGCCGCCGAATCCCTCGAGAGCGGCATCGAAGTACGAGAAAAAACAAGGAGATACCATGGCCAGAGGTCAGTCACTGCAGGATCCGTTCCTGAACGCACTCCGCAAGGAGCGGGTGCCGGTATCCATTTACCTGGTCAATGGCATCAAGCTTCAGGGCCAGATCGACTCATTCGACCAGTTCGTCGTGCTGCTGAAGAATTCGGTCAGCCAGATGGTCTACAAGCACGCGATCTCGACGGTCGTGCCGGCGCGCAATGTACGGCTGCCGTCCGTCGAGGGAGATGAACTGGAACCCGCCAAGGAGGCCGAGTCCGCTTGAACGGAGAACCTGTGCGGCTGCCGGTGGGAAGCATTGTTCGAACGGCCTGAGCGGGGTGAGCGCGCGATCCTCGTGCGCATCGGCCTGGGCAAGCCGGTCAGCGCGGACGACACCGCCGAATTCGATGCGCTCGCGCGTTCCGCCGGCGCATTGCCGGTCGAGACGATCGCAGGTTCCAGGCGCGTGCCCGATCCCCGGTTCTTCGTCGGCAGCGGCAAGGCCGAGGAAATCCGCGCGCGCGTCGCGGCGACCGATGCCGAACTGGTGCTCGTCGATCACGCGCTCTCGCCGAGCCAGGAACGGAACCTGGAGGAGCTGGTCGGGCGCCGCGTGCTGGACCGCACGGGCCTGATCCTCGACATCTTCGCGCAAAGGGCGCGAAGCGCCGAGGGCCAGCTCGAGGTCGAACTCGCGCAGCTGCGCCACCTGTCCACGCGGCTGATCCGCGGCTGGACCCACCTCGAGCGGCAGAAAGGCGGCATCGGGCTCCGCGGTCCCGGCGAGACCCAGCTCGAAACCGACCGGCGCCTGATCGGCAAGCGTATCCGTACGCTCTCCGGGCGTCTCGAGAAACTCGCGCGCCGCCGCGACACCGGGCGCTCGGTCCGCAAGCGCGTGCCCGTGCCCGCGATCGCCATCGTCGGCTATACGAACGCCGGCAAGTCGACGCTGTTCCGGTCGCTGACCGGCAGCGACGCCTACGTCGCCGACCAGCTGTTCGCGACCCTCGACCCGACGGTGCGACGCCTGCGCATGCCGCATACGCCGGATCTCGTGATCGCCGACACCGTTGGCTTCGTGCGCGAATTGCCGCACGAACTGATGGCCGCCTTCCGCTCGACGCTGATGGAGGCGCGGGACGCCGACCTGCTGCTGCACGTCGTGGACGCCTCCGATCCCGAGCATGACCGGCGCATCGGGCAGGTTGACGAGGTGCTCGCGGGCATCGGCGCAGGCTCCATTCCGCAGCTTCGCGTCTACAACAAGATCGACCGGCTGGGGCGGCCCGCCGGGCTGAAGCGCGATGCACAGGGCCGTCCGGCCGCGATCTGGCTGTCGGCGGCGGCTGGCACGGGCCTTCCGCTGCTGCGCGAGGGCCTGCAGGAGATCTTCGGGCAGGCGGCGATGCTCCTGAACCTCGCGCTGCCGCCCGCACAGGGCCGCCTGCGCGCGCGGCTCTTCGAGCTCGGCCTGCTGCGGAGCGAAACGACGCAGGATGACGGCGGGTTCCGGATCGTCGTCGAGGCGTCGCACCAGCAGATCGAGGCCCTGTGCCGCGAAGCGGGGGTCGATTTCCAGGCTGTCGTTTCGCCTTGTCTGCCCGCCGGGGGCTTCGTAGAATTCCCGGACGTGACCGCGTCCTCCGCGGCCTGATGCCGATCCCCACCGTGAGCGAGCGACATGGCCTGGAATGATCCCGGCAAGAAAGAGAATCCCTGGCAGCGCCGGCCGGATCAGCGACCGCCGGACCTCGACGAGCTCGTCAGGCGTTTCCAGAAGAAGCTGCGGGCGATGTTCGGCGGCGGCGCGCGCGTGCCCGGCAACGGCGCGGGCGGCGGCGGGAGCGCTTTCAGCATCGGCTACATCGTGGTCGCGCTGCTGGTCATCTGGGGCCTGACGGGTTTCTACCAGAACGAAGCGGCCGAGCGTTCGGTCATCACGCGCTTCGGCAAGTATGCAGGGACGACCACGGCCGGCTTCAACTGGCGGCTGCCGTGGCCGATCGACCGCCGCACGGTCGTCAACGTGACCGAGTTCAACAGCTTCACCGACCGCACGCGCATGCTGACCCAGGACGAAGCGCTGGTGGACATCAACCTCGCGGTCCAGTATCGCCGCGCTGACCCGGTCAAGTTCGCATTCAACGTCCGGGATCCGGAGGCGACGCTCGGCGAGGTCAGCGAGAGCGCGATCCGCGAGATCATCGGGCAGAGCAAGCTCGACTTCGTGCTGGAGCTCGGCCGCCAGGAGATCAGCGCGAAGACCAAGGACCTGGTCCAGCGCACCATCAGCGCCTACAACACCGGCCTCGAGGTCATCAGCGTCAACCTGCAGGACGTCAGCGTCGCCGAACAGGTGGCGCCCGCGCAGAAGGACGCGATCAAGGCCCGCGAGGACAAGGACCGCGCGACCCTGTCGGCACAGACCTACGCCAGCGACATCGTGCCGAAGGCGCGCGGCGCCGCGGTCGGCGTAGTCGAGGGCGCGCGCGCCTACAAGGCGCGGGTCATCGCGGACGCGGAGGGCGAGACGTCGCGCTTCGGCGCACTCGCTGCCGAGTACGAACGCGCGCCCGCCGTCACGCGCCAGCGCCTCTACCTGGAGACGATGGAAGAGGTGCTGGGGTCGTCGACCAAGGTCATCGTCGACACCAAGGGCACCGGCAACATGATCTACCTGCCGCTCGACAAGCTGCTCGAGCAGCGCGGCCAGCAGCGCCAGCCGGTCGATGCGCCGCCGACGATCCGGCTCGAGGACGGCAGTTCCGTCGAGGCGCCGGACCCGCGCGCCAGGAAGGATCGCTGATGGCCGGCCGCATACTGACGATCCTGATCGGCGTCCTCATCGCCGTCTGGCTGTTGATGGGATCCGTCTTCCAGGTCCAGGAGACGGAGTACGCGATCAAGTTCCAGATCGGCGAGATCGTCAAGGCGGACTACGAGCCGGGCCTGCATTTCATGATCCCGGGCGTCAACACGGCCCGCAAGTTCGACCGCCGCGTGCTGACCCGAAACTACCCGGCCGAGCAGTTCCTGACGAGCGAGGGCAAGATCCTCAACGTCGATTTCTACGTCAAATGGCGCATCTCCGACGTCACGCAGTATTACCTTGCGACCGGCGGCGACGAGGAGGCGGGCTCGGCGCGCCTCGCGGAGATCGTCAAGGACGGCCTGAAGGGAGTCATCGCGAAGCGCACGATCCAGCAGGTGGTCGCCGCGGAGCGCGCGGAGTTCATCGGCGACATCCTGCAGTTCGCCGGGCAGTCGATCGGCCAGCTCGGCCTGACGCTCGTGGATGTGCGCGTCAAGCGCATCGACCTGCCGGACGAGGTCTCCGACTCGGTCTTCAACCGCATGCGCCAGGACTTCGCGCGCCAGGCCTCGCAGCTGCGCGCCGAAGGCGACGAGCAGGCGCAGCGCATCCGGGCGGAAGCGGAGCGCGAGCGCACCGAGACGCTCGCCATCGGCAACCGCGACGCGGAGAAGATCCGGGGCGAGGGCGATGCCATCGCGGCCGCGACCTACGCGCGCATGTACCAGCGCTACCCGGAGTTCTATTCGTTCCACCGCAGCCTGCAGGCCTATCGGCGGGCGATCGGAATGCCGGGCGACGTGCTCGTGATCGCTCCCGACGGCGAGTTCTTCAAGTACCTGAAGCAGCCGGGCCGCTGAGCCGCGGATGGGGAAGATCGTCGTCGTCGTCGGCGCCCAGTGGGGCGACGAGGGAAAGGGAAAGGTCGTCGACCTGCTGACCGAGCGCGTGACCGCGGTCGCGCGCTTCCAGGGCGGCCACAATGCAGGGCACACGCTGGTCATCGGCGGGCAGAAGACGGTCCTGTCGCTGATTCCTTCCGGCGTGCTGCGCGACCAGGTCCGCTGCTTCATCGGCAACGGCGTCGTGCTGTCGCTCGAGGCGCTGCTTTCCGAAGCGGACATGCTGGCTGCGCGCGGCGTCCCGGTCTTCGACCGCCTGCAGGTCAGCCCGATGTGCCCGCTGGTGCTGCCCTCGCATGTCGCGATCGACCAGGCCCGTGAGCGCAAGAGCGGCGACCGGAAAATAGGAACGACCGGGCGCGGCGTGGGACCGGCGTACGAGGACAAGGTTGCGCGCCGCTCGGTGCGGGTCGGCGACTTGTTCGAGCCCGCGCAATTCGAGGCCAGACTCCGCGAACAGGTCGACTACCACAACTTC
>Ga0326726_10000952_pt1 | contig 26880 bp, 17 predicted proteins | sample MHFenrmetagenome_2_FD_207603 | JGI IMG/M metagenome (GOLD analysis project Ga0326726, IMG submission 207603) | Lab enriched peat soil microbial communities from Michigan Hollow, Ithaca, NY, United States - MHF15MN | ecosystem: Environmental > Terrestrial > Soil > Wetlands > Peat | place: USA... | reverse complement strand
GTCAGCGGCTCCATCATCGATCAGTGCGTGGCTCAGGGCGTTCCCTTCGCCCGCGAATACGGCGGGCTGCTGGACAACCGCTCGTTCGGAGGAGCGCAGGTCTCGCGCACCTTCTATGCACGCGGACAAACCGGCCAGCAACTCCTGCTCGGTGCATACAGCGCTCTGGTTCGCCAGATGGGTGAAGGAACCGTGAAGTTTTATGAACGCCGGGAAATGCTCGACCTCGTCGTCGTCGACGGAATGGCCCGTGGCATCGTTGCCCGGAATCTCGTGGACGGAAAACTCGAATCGTACATTGCGGATGCAGTCGTGCTTGCCACGGGCGGCTACGGAAACGTCTTTTTCCTCTCAACGAACGCAAAAATGTGCAATGCCACCGCGACCTATCGCACTCACCGGCGCGGCGCTCTGTTCGGCAATCCGTGCTTCACACAGATTCACCCCACCTGCATCCCGCTTTCAAGCGGACATCAATCGAAACTCACCCTGATGAGCGAGAGCCTGCGGAACGACGGGCGTATCTGGGTACCGAAGAAGAAGGGGGACAAACGGCGGCCAAACCAGATTCCGGAATCGGAACGCGATTATTATCTGGAACGGCTCTATCCCTCCTTCGGTAATCTGGTCCCCCGCGATGTGGCATCACGCCGCGCGAAGGAAATGTGCGACAAGGGACTCGGCGTCGGAGCTACGGGGCTTGCGGTGTACCTCGATTTCGCAGACACCATCAAGCGCCACGGCAAGGAATGGGTTGCGGAGAAGTATGGCAACTTGTTCGACATGTATCAGCTGATCACGGGGGAAAATGCGTATGAGTCGCCGATGCGCATCTATCCTGCCGTTCACTACACAATGGGCGGGCTGTGGGTTGACTACAACCTTATGAGCACCATTCCGGGCCTGTTCGTCCTGGGCGAAGCGAATTTCTCAGACCATGGAGCCAATCGCCTCGGAGCTAGCGCGCTCATGCAGGGACTCGCCGACGGCTATTTCATTATCCCCTACACCATCGGTGACTACCTGGCGACTCACAAATTCAACCCGCTTGAAGCGTCTCATCCAGTGTTCCGTGAATCAGAGAAGGAAGTCGCCGGGCTTATCGAACGGATCATCAGTGTGCGCGGGACAACTCCCGTGGATGAACTCCACAAAGAACTCGGGCATATCTTGTGGGAATACTGCGGTATGGCCCGAACGGCAAGCGGCCTGAAGAAGGCGCTCACACTGATCCCCGAGCTTCGCAAAAGATTCTGGAAGGATGTCCGGGTGACCGGTATGCCCGGTGGATTCAACCAGGAACTCGAGAAAGCACTCCGGGTCGTGGATTTCCTGGATCTTGGGGAACTGATTGTTCGCGATGCCCTCCATCGCGAAGAGTCGTGCGGGGGGCACTTCCGCGAAGAGTACCAGACGGGCGAAGGCGAGGCCAGGAGAAACGATGCAAAGTTCTCTTATGTAGGCGCCTGGGAATATCGCGGGCCGAAGCAGCCGCCGAAGCTCCACAAGGAATTCCTGACATTCGAATACGTAAAGCCCAGTCAACGGAGTTACAAATAAGGAGCGACCCGGCAATGTCCGATACCATGACATTCACATTGAAAGTCTGGCGACAGAGCAGCAGAAATTCCGAAGGCCGGTTCGCGCGCTATTCCCTCCCCGGGGTTACTCCCGATATGTCGATTCTGGAGGTGCTGGACCTCTTAAATCTCGAACTGGTCCGCAAAGGAGAAGAGGCGGTTGCCTTCGACCATGATTGCCGGGAGGGAATCTGCGGAACCTGTTCTCTCTATATTAATGGCCGGGCGCACGGCCCCCTCCGGGGAGTGACCGCATGTCAGCTTCACATGAGGCATTTTCACGACGGAGATACGATTACCATTGAGCCATGGCGGGCCCGACCGTTCCCCGTGATCAAGGACCTCGTGGTCGACCGCTCGGCATTTGACCGGATCATGGCCGCGGGGGGATTCGTCTCAGTGCGCACGGGAGGCGCGCCCGATGCAAATGCACTACCAATTGCAAAGGACGTTGCAGAAGAAGCGATGGATGCCGCGACGTGCATCGGTTGCGGTGCATGCGTGGCGGCATGCAAGAACAGCTCCGCCATGCTCTTTGTGTCAGCCAAAGTCTCGCACCTTGCTCTTCTTCCCCAGGGGCAGGCCGAGAGAAAAGAACGCGTTCTTGCGATGCTGCAGCAGATGGATGAAGAAGGATTCGGTGCGTGCTCCAACACCTACGCATGCGAAGCGGAGTGTCCCAAGGAGATCTCCGTCAGTCACATCGCGCGCCTGAACCGAGAATTCATCAGGTCATCGCTCACGTAGTACCCAACAATTCACAAGGCCGTGCCTTCGGACCTTGTCTCCCTTCCACGTTCGCTCAACGGCGATCGCACAGCAGGCACCCTGAGCTTCGCGTGGGTTGCCGCTGTTGTATGCCTCCTCTGCATCATTTCATTCCCTGCGCTTCCCGAAGGTTACGGTTCCGATGCCGATGCATGGCTTGTCGCACGGACGTCAACGAAGCTCTGGGAAACAGGACAGTATTCGCCTTCGCGTCTTCCGGGATATCCGCTCCATGAAATCGCAAGTGCACCTCTTGTTGCGCTCGGAGGCTGTTTTGCATCCAACGCTGGCACGCTGGTGTTCGCGCTGCTGCTTGTTGCCGTCTGGTTCAGAATGGCGCGGACGCATGCAAGCCATCCACGCATTGCGTTCCTCCTCCTTCCGCTCACCCCGCTGGTGATCGTGAACGGTGCGGTCACGCTGGATTATCTCTGGTCCTTACCCTTCGTCGTCCTTGCACTTGACTTCACTCTTCGCCGCAGGCACGTCGCAGCTGCCATTGCCCTCGGTATGGCTGCGGGATTTCGCCTCTCCAACCTGAGCGCAGCGATTCCGCTGTTCGTCATGTTGCACGCCAGCGGCACCTCGGCAGCAGACCTCAGGCGATTCATCGGCATTCTTGCTGCGATTGTTGTCATCGCTTACATGCCGCTTCTGTTGACTTTCGGACCTATCGGTTGGATCGTCAACACAAGATCGGAGATGAGGGACGTGCTGGACATGCAGCTCGCTCAGAGGGGAGAGATGTTTCTCTATCGGGCGGTCTACGCGTTGGGGCCAGCAGCTACCATCACTGCAGGTTGGATACTTTTCGCAAGCCGAAAGTCATTGACGGAGGAAGTCCGGCACCGCGACCCGCTGGTCGCGGGCACTCTCACTGCACTCGTCGTATTTCTGGTTCAATTCCTATGTCTTCCTCTTGAACGTGCTTATCTGCTTCCAGTCCTGCCGTTCCTCTACTTGCTGCTTGACCGTCATATGTCAGACAGGTCCGGCATGATTCTACTTGTGTGCGTTATCGTGCTCAACGTCGTCAACGTTGATATAGTAAGGCACGGACGAGAGGGTCCTCACTTCGCACCGGACATCTATCCCGGCCGTATTGCAGAGTCATGGACCGAGCGCCGCGAATTCAAGGCCGCGATGGAACTCAACCCGATCCATTGAATTGCACACGTATCAAGCATCCGGCTTGCGGTCCCGGGATAAAGTCTCTACGTTGCGCAGGAGTACTATTTGTCCAGCACAGTGATCCCACATCAACCCGACGATCCTATCCCTCCGGCGGCAACGGGCGATCCTCGGTCAAGCGGCGGGGAGCAGGAGCTACACCGGGGACAGCTGTTTGACCTCCGATTCTATGTTCTCCTGGCTGCTGTTCTCCTTTCGAGAATTCCGCTCATGAGCAACGGCTATGGCTCAGACCCGGATGCGTGGAGAGTTGCCGATGTGGCGCATACTCTGGTCGAAACTGGGACATATGCGGTATCGCGCTTCCCCGGATACCCGCTGCACGAACTAATCTGCGCAGGCCCGATCGCCCTTGCGGGGTCATGGGGATCCAATGGAGCGACTCTCTTGTGTGGACTCATATCAATCGTGGTATTCCACCTCCTGGCCCGGGAACACCTGCGGCACGCGGGATTCGCGACCATCTGTCTCGCGTTCGCCCCGTTATTCTGGGTAAACTCGGCGGCGACTATGGACTACGTCTGGTCGCTGCTCTTTGTCCTGCTTGCCATCCGCATGGCGGTGAAAGCCCGCGCCACGATGACCGGAATGATGATAGGCATCGCGGCAGGCTTCCGACCGTCAAATTTCATTATGGTCGTACCCATCGCCATCCTGCTTATTCTCGCCGACAGGTCGGTCCGTCGGGTCCTATGGATGGGTGTCCTGGCTGTCGTTTCCGGCATCGTCGTGTTTCTGCCGGTTTTTCTTACGTATGGTGTCGGCGGTTGGTTGACACGTTCTGAAGAACAGATTGCCGGCTTCAGTTCCTCTCTTCTCGATTCCACGCTCTTTGCCGGATACCGTGCAGTGTACTCGATTGGCCCGCTTGCTGCCATCTGCATTGCATCCCTTCTCGTTCTTCGCTGGCGTGTGCTCGTTCAGCTCCTGAATCGACGAGAGCCGATGATCACAATGTCTCTCTCCGCGCTCACGCTTTCCGCCGTTCTTTTCTTCGCGATCCCCGCCGAACGAGGTTACCTGCTCGCTGCACTTCCTTTTCTCCTGATTCTCGTGGACGCAACCGCCACACGCAACTGGATGATTGGCATCACGGTTGCGATGATCAGCTTTGCTTTTGTAAATCCCGATGTCATTATGCACACCACGTTCATCGGCCGGCCGGGCTTCAATATCCGGGAAGGAATGGTTGTCCAGGAAATCAATCAGCGAAAGGAGATATTCTATCGGCGCACATATCTCACCTCTCACCCCCCTCCTGCTCCGGCAGTCGTGATGACCGGGACCGGCCCGGTTTTCTGGGTGGAAAACGATCAGGTTCAGCCAGTCTTCGGTCAATCAGTGAACGACCTTCGGGACATAACGGTCATGCTTCGTTCTAACGACAAAATTCATTACACACCCATGCTCTCAAGAAATGAGGTGGACAGCACACTCGCAGCCGGAACGGACGTGTGGTGCGTCAGCGATTTGCAGGAGTATATCGAGAATTCGGAGCACTATCGAATGCAGGATGCACATGTCAGCATCCTTTCCGTCCCTCCATACAATAGATGAGTCGGTCACCCCGGCCCGGTCCTTTTCCTTCCAGTGCCTAAGTTATCCTTCCTGCCAATGCGGATAAGGGGCCGCCGGGGCAATCCGCGCTTCCACTTTCTTGCACCGCAGGGAAATTAGTCGTACGTTTTGGCATACGGAATACCCCGAGATGCACCGCCTTTTCGATTACCTGAACCGCATTGCCCTGATATTTCTTGCGTGCGCCCTCGCCGGGCTCCCGCACATGCATCAATACGCGCAGGCGCAAAACTCCCGTGAGAACGCCGACTTCAAACTTGCCATCAATTTGTACAACGACGGCCTCTACGACCTCGCCCACGAACAATTCAGGCAATTTGTCTCAGCGTTCCCGACAACTGCCCAGGGAATTGAGGCACGATTCTACCTCGGGCTCTCCGAACTCAAGCTCAAGAAGTACGAGGACGCGCGGCTGACCTTTCAGACATTTGCGCTCGCATATCAGGATCATCCCAAAGCGCCGGAGGCGTGGTGGAACGTCGGTGAAGCGTACACAGCGCTCAGGAATTTCAAGGAAGGTGCTCTCGCATACGAGCGGGTCAAGGTGTTCCATCCCAACAGCAAACTTGCAGCCGACGCCCTTCTCAAGGCATCGCACCTCTTCATGCTTGCGGGTGCACCGGACGACGCGCGACGAACGCTCAGAGTAATCCTGCAGGAATATCCGTCAAGCTCTGCCGTTCTCGAAGCACGCACACGATTGGGAGAGTTGTACTTTTCCGACGGCAATTTCGAGCAGGCGCAAAGCGAACTGAATCGTGTCATAGAGGGAGATCCTTCCCCCGACGCGAAAGCGGGCGCACTGTTGATTCTGGGAAATATCGCGCAGGCAACGGGGCGAACGGACGAGGCACGGGCCCATTACAACGATATCATCTCGAAATACCGCACCACGTCTGCGGTTCAGGGAGCGTATCTCAATCTCGGCAGGATTCTCGCCGCGAGCGGGTCGCCCCGGGATGCGCTCGAGAACTTCCGGAAAGCGCTCGGTGAAAAATCAAATGCGGATTCCTCGCTTACCCGCGAAGCGCTCCTCGGAGTCGCCGACGCACAGGCCAATCTGAAAGACTATGCGGCAGCGCTCGCTTCGTACGAGAAATATCTCTCCTATCCCGCTTCCGATCAACCCCCTCACGAAGTGATATGGCGTCTTGCCAGGACTGCCGCGAGCGCAAGAGCATTCAAAAAATCCGCCGACGCCTGCAGCCGTATCCTTTCCTCAGACGCTTCCGATCTTCTCAAACAGCGGGCCCGGCTTCTCCTGGCAGCGAATGCCGCCGATCAAAAAAAATATCCTCTTGCTGTCGATCACTATCAGGCGTTTGTTGACGCACACCCTGAGGATCCTGCCGCCCCGCAGATTCTGTTCAAGATCGCCGAACTGACATCACACGAGGCCGGAGACGCGCGCAAGGGGGCAACGATTGATGAGCAGCTCGCAACCCGGTATCCGCAGTCGGCTGTTGCCGACGACGCCCTCGTAGCCGCGGCGCGGAGTTACGAACAAGCCAAGGAATACGACAAGGCACTTCAAATCTCCCTCGAGCTCCTGAAGAAATTTCCATCAACCGAGTTCCGGGACGAAGCGGAGAAAAGGGTCAGGATGATCCGGACCTTTGAAACGAAAGAGAAGGACTCCGGTCTGGAAAAACTGGCAGTACTGGTGGGTGATGTTCTCGCCGAAAAGGACAAATCGAGCCTTGCATACCGGCTGGGGGACATCTATTATACTGATCTCAAAAACTACGCCGCAGCCGCCGACCAGTTTGCCGCCGCGATTGATGGCGGCTTGCCGGATACTCGTGCGGCAGATGCGAAGCTCAAGCGCGCACGAAGCCTGGAGTACCAGAGCTGGACGGACAGTTCGCTCATGTCCCGGGCGATCGAAGCATACAGAACGTACATCAGCACCGCTCCTCGGACCGGGGAGACGGTTGAGGCGGAACTTGCCATGTTCCGTTTGAGTTCACACTCCCTCGCATCGGCACGCAATGCTGTTGCAGCCATCGATTCGCTGGACTCCCGCTTCCCCCGGCGTGATTTTGAATTGGTAACTCTCGGCAACCTGCTGGAAGCGGCAGATAGCCTTGAGGAATCTGCCGCAGCATTCAGAGGTGCGCTTGCAACCGCGCGCGATCCCGTTGTAGGGGAAGAGGCCAGCCACCGGTTGTACAGGCTCTATCTTCGCCAGGAAATGAAAGATTCCGCCCTTGCGGCAGGCGACCGGTATCTCTCTGAATATCCGGCCGGACGACAAGCAGCTGAAGTCCTCTCGGGCGTCGCGTCGCTCTATCGGCAGGCAAACATGCCGGAGAAGGCCATTCCTCTGTACCGCCGGCTCGAGTCGGAGTTCGCATACTCTCCCATGGCAGCGGGTGCATTTCGTTCCGCCGCCGATGCTCTTTCCGCGGCCGGAGACACCGAAGCAGCAATCGAGGCATACACCGAGATCCACTCCCGGGAACTGAATGATCCCCTGGGCGACGGGGCGCCCGATCCGGATATTCTGCTGGTCCTCGGGCAACTCCACTGGACTGCCGGCCATAACGCCGACGCAAAAAAATTGCTCATGGAGGCCCTTCGCCGCGGAAAAACGGGCGAGGTCGCCGGGGCGGCATACGTCACTCTCGGGCGAATATTCAAGACGGAGGGATCTCTGGAGGCGGCAGCTTCGTATTTCCGTCAGGCCGAAGCGGCAGCACCGGGGACGTCTGTCTCCCGGGAGATCGCCGACGTCTTATTCGACGGTGGCGAGTACGGCGAGGCGGCAAAGTACTACGCGCAACTCTCGCAGGCGGCGAGCGACTCGGAACTTCAGGATCTGGACAAACGCAGGATCATCGCCCTGTTTCGCAGCAATGACCTCGTGGCAGCTCAAAAGGAGATGAACTCGTTCGAAAAGAAATATAGGATCTCAGGAGATATCGCGGCGCAGTTCGAGCTGGAGCACGGCAACGCTCTGTTTCGAAAGGAGGATTACGTGCAGGCGCAGAAGGCATTCCAGGTGGTAGCAGACAAATACGAGGATTCTCCCTCTGCGCCCGAGGCGATCTACTGGATCGGAAAAACACTCGAAGCCGGCGGGAAAACCCGCGAAGCTGTCCAGCAGCTGGAAACACTTCTCCGTTCGTATCCCGACGCACCAATCCTCGAGCGGGCCCACCTGGCGCTCGGAAATCTTTACTATGATCTTGAACAGTGGAGTGAAGCCATCAAGCAATACCGCATGATCGTGGACAACCCCAAAGCCGACGGCGAATTGCTCCCCATGGCAATGAGCAACCTGATCGAGACCTACGATGCCGCGGGCGCCTATGACGGAGCCCTGGCGCTCACCCGGCGGTATCTCGAGCAGTACCCGAACAGCGACGATGCCTTCGGCAAAAAGATCAAAGTGGGGATTCTCTACGAACGTCTTGGCTACTACGACCAGGCGATCCTTCAGCTCCAATCGCTTCTGGAAACCGCGGGCAGCGACGTTGAGGCGGAAATCCGGTATTACATTGCGGACGCCAACTACAATAAGGGAGACTACCAGCAGGCGATTCTCGACTTTCTAAAGGTCCCCTACCTGGTCACCAAAAAGGGGAAGCTCGATTGGACCGCAAACTCCCTCTACATGTCCGGTCAATCATACGAGAAAATGGGGAGGTATGATCAGGCTCTGACCATGTACCAGCAAATCGTCGATCGGCCCGGCATCGACGAGACGTTCAAATCTGCCGCCCGAAAGGAGATTGACCGCGTGAAAACAGTGGTTAAAGGGAAGGTGAATTGAGGATGCTTGAACGGGAAACCGACACGATTCTCTCGACTCTCCGGACCCAAACCATCGGCGGCCGCGACTCCATTCTGCTGCGGAACGTTCTCGTGTGCGAGATACCCCGCGGCATCAAGGCCTATCTGCGGGCCGATGTCCACAGCGGGCTGGCCGGCGACCTCTTCGGAAATACGAGATTTCAAAGGGTGGACCAGGCCACGCCGGGCCTCACAACGCTGTCCCGGGCGTTTATCACGTCGATGACCGACGGCTACTCGTTTCCCAGGGACGAATTTTTCGTTGCCCTCGAGAATGCCGTTCATTTTCTGGAAAACTATCTTTGCCGCCCGCAGTGGACACTCGCAAGCTTTGTGTTTGAAGCGAAGGAGCGGATTGGCGTCGGCGAACTCCAGGCCAAGCTCGACTACACGGTCGACTATGCGTATTTCCGCACGCTCATTGAGCGCGTGATGAAACAACGATCATGGAGAGAAATCGGCGCCGAAGACTTCCGAGCACTGATTGCATCTCTTGATGAGCAGGTGGTCCGACAGCACAATCCACGCGAGCTTGCTCTCCTGGCAAAGCCCATTTTCGATTTTCTGCTTTTAAAGGACACTCCTCCCGACGCACCGGTGTCCCTGAAACCCATTCTACTGTTCTTCGAAGACAAGAAGATGACAATCCTCCGGGATTACATCGAGAGCATTTGCAGAATCCGGGAACGAGGCGACATTACACTTGATGAGCTCACCGCTCTCATCGAGGACCTGTCGCTCGAACGTCCGGTTCCGCCGGTGGCGCCTGCTCCTGAGTCACTCCCGGAAGTGCCGGTTGAAGAACCCCTTGTCGAGGAACCGAAAGCCGCTTCCGTGACACCTGAACCTCCGATCGTAGAGATACAGGAAGAGATCATGCTCGACGTTCAACCTCCGGCCGCACGTCCGCCGGATGAATCGCCATCGTTCTTCGAATCTGTGACAGAAGATCCCGACGGACGTGACGATGCCCCATCATACACTGATCTTATCGAGAAAGATGCGAGCCCGCCTCCTCCCGCAGTACCTGACCGACCTTCGGATGGCGCGAGCGGTGGGGTAACCGACAACGTCTCCCTTTCACTCACGTTTGCCGGAATGCAGGATTCACAGAAACTCAACGATGGTTCACATCTTCCGGATCTCAATGACATCATCCCATCCCACCTCAGGCACCGCTTCATCAAGCGCATCTTCGACAGGGATGAACTGCAGTATCGCGATGTCATCGACGCGTTGAACGGCACGGAAACCTGGAGGGATGCCTCGCTCCTCCTCAACAAGCTCTACCGCCTGAACAATATCGATCCCTTTGATGCGGATATCGTCGAATTCACCGACGCGATTCATCGCCGCTACCGGGAGACGGATAAGGACGAGTCATGAAGTTTGTCGATTTCGTGCACATCCATGTCCGCGGAGGTCATGGCGGAGTGGGATGTGTAAGCTTCCGGCGGGAGAAGTACATCCCCAAAGGGGGGCCTAACGGAGGCAACGGAGGGCGGGGCGGCTCGGTGATCATAGGCGCCAACAGGCATCTTGCAACCCTCCTCGACTATCAGTACAAGCGTTCATACATCGCTCCGAGGGGAGAGCATGGTAAGGGAGGGGACAAGACGGGGAAAGGCGGAGAAGATATTACGCTCCAGGTTCCGGTGGGAACAATCATTCGGGATGTCGCCTCTGGAGACGTTCTCGCCGACCTGACGCGCGATGGTGAAGAATTTGTGGCGGCGCGCGGTGGAGCCGGCGGCCGCGGAAATGCGGAGTTTGCAACCTCGACAAACCAGGCACCGAGGGAATTCGAACAGGGTGACGAGGGTGAGGAGCGCGATCTTGAACTCGAGCTCAAGCTCCTGGCTGATGTCGGCCTTGTGGGATTGCCCAACGCCGGCAAATCGACGCTCATCTCGGTTATATCCGCCGCACGGCCGAAGATTGCCGACTATCCGTTCACGACGCTGGTTCCCAACCTTGGAATTGTTCGTGTGGACGAAGGCCAGAGCTTTGTCGTGGCCGATATTCCAGGCCTGATTGCCGGAGCGCATTCCGGGAAGGGCCTCGGCGTGCAGTTTCTCCGCCACATCGAGCGTACCAGGATTCTGGTGTTTTTGCTTGACTGCACAAGCGAAGACATGCAGTCCGACTACAAGATCCTTGCAAAGGAACTCCGGCTCTTCAATCGCGACCTTCTGAAGAAGCCCCGCATCATCGCTCTCACGAAAATCGACGTTCTCGACAACCGGGGCCGCCGATCATTGCGCACCATGCGCTTTGGCGCTGTGCCGGTTTTCCCCATCTCCGCAGTCGCAGGGATCGGCATACCCGACCTCATTACCATCATGTGGAAATCACTGCACCGCAGGGCTTCGGCCGCGGGGAAAGGCCGATGACAATCCTCAAACGGCTGCGCCGGTCACCGCTGACGCTTCGCTGGACTCTGGGGGTGCTTGCGGTGCTGATCGCCCTTCTTCTGCTGAGCGCCCTCCTTTCTCTTGCGTGCGGCAGCGTTTCCATCCCCCTACGAAATGTAGCGGCCGTCTTCCTGAATGACTCTTCCTCCACCGAGGCCGAGAGAACTATCATTCTTCAGATCCGTCTTCCGCGTGTCCTGATGGGCATCGCAGTGGGTGCGGGTCTCTCCGTCGCAGGGCTTGTGTTCCAGGCGCTCCTGCGCAATCCCCTCGCAGAACCGTACATCCTGGGGATCTCAAGCGGTGGGACAATGGGCGCGGTAATTGCAATGAGCGTGACTGCGGGGACCGGAATGTTCGTTCCGCAGCTTGCTTCTTTCGCCGGTTCCGCCGCAGTAATGGTTCTTGTATATGCCATTGCCTCCCGCCGCGGCCGGCTCGATACGTACACGCTCCTCCTTGCCGGGGTGATGATAGGAGCATTTTTCAACGCCGGTGTCCTCGTGCTCATCGCCGTGGTCAACCGCGACATCCGCAGCGCTTTTCTCTGGCTCATGGGAAATCTGAGCAACGCGGATCTTTCGGTCGCGCTCGAAGTCATTCCGCCGGTCCTCCTCGCTGCGGGGATTCTTACTGCCATGGCAAAGCGCTTCAACCTGATTGCAACCGGGGAAGATTCAGCGCTTCAGCTGGGTGTCAACGTCCGCACGCTGAAAAAGACGTCATACGCACTTGCATCGCTCATAACAGGGCTTGTCGTGTCTGTCAGCGGCGTCGTTGGTTTCGTCGGACTCATCATACCGCATATGTGCCGCCTGGTGTTCGGCCCTGACCACAGGCTTCTTCTTCCGGCATCCTTCCTTGCGGGCGGGACCTTTATGGTCCTTGCGGACCTCCTTTCGCGGATTGTCTTGGCACCGACAGAAATACCGGTCGGCGCCGTGACGGCGGCCATTGGAGCACCGGTCTTTATCTACCTTTTAAGGAAAACCTGACTGTCGGTCGCCCCCTCCCCTTGCGGAAGTTCGCATTTCCTTTTATAATGCTCCAACCCTTAGGAGACCGGCAATCCAAGAATTCCGGTGTGCTTCACATAGCGGGGATTCAGGCCGGATCCCCATACGACCTGCCTTACAATATCCGGGCTTACTAAAGCCTTTACAGATGGACACTCTTCCGCTGCTTAGGGGCCCCGCCCTCAACGGAGGACTATGAAACGAGCCGGAAAGAGCGCCCGGCCGGGCGCAACCCAGTCGCGCGATGCATCCGGCAAAAGATCTCCCACCACCATCGAGCTGATCGGCAAGCTCATTGGTGCCGACCGGCTTCTTGACCTCCTTCTCGACAACGTCAGCGACCTCATCGTCGTCCTTGACCGAAACGGACGAAGAATCTACAACAGTCCTTCCTACCGTGGCGTCCTCGGCGATCCCGACGCGCTAAAGGGCACGAACGCATTTGCAGAGATTCACCCTGAAGATCGGTCGCAGATTCAGGACATGTTTCAGCAGACGTTGCGGACTGGCAAAGGGCAGAAAGCACGTTTTCGGTTTTTGCTTCCCGATGGCAGCGTTCGCCACATTGAATCCCGCGGACACATCATTCATGACCATGACGGAGCAATCAGTTACGTCATGGTGTTCTCCCGCGATGTCACAGCCCACCAGCTTACACGCACCCGCCTTGCAGAATCCGAAGCGATGTTCCGGGGGCTTGTGGAACATTCTCTCGTGGGTGTCTACATCATTCAGGACGGGAAGTTCAGATATGTGAACCCGCGGATCGCCGAGATCACCGGCTACACGGAAGAAGAGCTCACCTCAAAGATGAATTTCACCGACATCCTTGACGAGCGGGATATCGACCTCGCAAACGAAAACATTCGTCGTCGCATCAGCGAGGAGATCCCCAGCATCTGGTACGCCCTCCGGTTCCTCCGGAAAGACGGGACGCGGGGCGACGTCGAGGTTTCAGGAACGAGGACGCTCTATCAGGGGAAGCCTGCTATCATCGGCACCCTCCTCGATATTACGGATAGGAAAAGAGCCGAGGCGCTTCAGCTTGCGCTTTACCGCATCACGGAAAAAGCGAGCTCGGTCACCGACCTCACAGATTTCTATGCCGCCCTGCACGCCATCCTCGGCGAGCTCATGTACGCAAGGAATTTTTACATCGCGCTTTACAATTCAGAGACTCAGGATCTGACGTTTCCTTATTTCGTGGACGAGTTCGATCCGCCGCCTCCCCCGCAGAAGCCCGGACGCGGACTCACGGAATACGTTCTCCGCACGGGACAACCGCTGCTCGCCACGCCGGAGGTGTTCCAGTTCCTCGTCGATCGCGGAGAAGTGGTGCTGCTCGGTGAACCATCGCTTGACTGGCTGGGCGTTCCCCTGATGAAGGGTGATAGTGCATTTGGGGTAATTGTCGTCCAGAGCTATTCAGAAAAGATGCGCTTCGGCCCCAAGGAGCAGGAAATCCTCACGTACATTTCGCGTCACATTGCAGTTGCCATCGACAGGAAGCGAACAGAAAACGAGCTTCGTGACAGCGAAGAGCGGCACCGCACCATCATCGCCGGAATGGGTGATGGCCTCATCGTTCACGACGTCCACGGAAACGTGGCAAGCTGGAATCCCAGCGCCTTGAAGATTCTTGACTTGAGCGCCGAAGATCTGGCGGGCTGGCCCAACCTCAGCCGCGTCCTCGACCCGATTCATGAAGACGGCCGCCCCTTTCCCACCGATGAGCACCCCGCAATCGTCACCCTCCGGAACGGGCAGCCATGCTCGGGCGTGATTTATGGGTTCAGGACAGCGACGGGCGCACGAAAGTGGATCTCGATGAATACGCAGCCGCTCCTCCGGAACGGGGATGAGAAACCATATGCTGTGGTCGCAAGCTTCACCGACATCACCCGCCGGAAGGAAGCGGAGAATGCCCTCTTCAGGAGCGAGCAGCGGTATCGTTCGCTGATCGAGGCTATTCCGGACTGGATCTGGGAGACGGACGTCGAGGGGCGCTACACGTACGCGAGTCCAAAGGTGAAGGACCTCCTCGGATTCGAACCCACCGAAGTCCTGGGAAAACGACCGCGCGATTTTATGCACGCGTCGGATGCGCAACAGTTCGGCGTTCAAATGATGGGATTCATCACCCGCGGTGAACCTTTTTCCGGATTCCGTAACCGTCACATTCGAAAGGACGGAAAGGTTGCCATCCTGGAAACGAGCGGGGTTCCGGTGTTCGACGACCAGGGAAGGTTGCGCGGCTACCGTGGGATCGACCGCGATGTGACCTCCCGCAAAGTGAGTGAGGAGGAACTCGCCAGATTGAAAATGGCAGTCGAACAGGCAGCCGAGGCCATCCTCATCACTGAACCGGACGGCACAATCGTCTATGTCAATCCTGCCTTTGAGCGGATTACCGGATACTCGCGCAAAGATGTCATTGGCCGCACTCCCAGCATCCTGAAAAGCGGCAACCACAGCGCCGACTTTTACCGATCCATCTGGGGCACGATCATCCGGGGTGAGGTCTGGTCGGGCCACATCACCAACAGGCGTAAGGACGGAACGCTGTACGACGAAGAAATGGTGATCACGCCGGTCCGCGACGAATCGGGGACGATCGTAAATTTCGTCGCGGTCAAGCGGGATATGACCAAGGAAATTGAAATGGAGCACCGGTTGCAGCAGTCGCAGAAGATGGAAAGTCTCGGCCAGCTCGCCGGCGGAATCGCTCACGATTTCAACAATGTTCTGGGCGTCATTCAGGGGGGCCTTGCCCTTCTCAAATCGCGATTAAACGAGCCGAGCCTGACGCGCTATGTCGAAATTGGCGAGACCGCTGTAAGCCGCGGAGCGGACGTTGCCAAACGACTTTTGACGTTTGCACGCGACAGCCAGGTGCAGCTCCGCCCCGTCCTCCTCGCCGACACGGTGGACGAACTTACCCGGGTGCTCGAACATAGTCTTGAAAAGACCATCGAGATCGTCACGGTGATTCCGACCGATCTACCTGTCATTCAGGGCGATCCCGGTCAGCTCTATCAGATGTTTCTCAACCTCTGTCTCAACGCGCGCGACGCAATCTTGGATCAGCGAAGGCCTGCGGGCACTACCGGGCGCATTGCCATCGAAGCCGCGGCGCTGCAGGGAAGCGAAGTCCGGCAGTCCTTCAAGGATGCTTCCGCGACTGAATATGTACGGGTCTCGGTGTCCGATACCGGCACGGGCATGACAGAAGAGGTCCGCGGAAGGATCTTCGAACCATTCTTCACCACCAAGCCGACCGGCAAGGGAACCGGCCTCGGTCTGTCGGTCGTGTACGGGATCGTTCAGAGTCATCATGGGTTCATCGACGTCGTCAGCTCGCCCGGACAGGGGACCACCTTCCATGTATACCTGGTGACGTATCCGGAAGAACTTTCAATTCTGCCTGCTGAAAAAGATGAGCCGGTCACCGGTGGCAGCGAGACAATTCTTGTCGTGGAAGATGAGCGGGCTCTGCGCGAGCTCATGACGGAGCTGCTTGAATCCTACGGCTACACTATACTTCAGGCCCAGGACGGTCTTGACGGTCTTGAGATGTTTACCCAACACAAGGACGAAATCGACGTCGTGATTACCGACATGGGTCTCCCGCGCATGTCGGGTCAGGATATGTTCACCCGCATACGCGAACTCTCACCGAACGCCCGCGTCATCCTCGCAAGCGGCTACCTCGACCCTGGCCTCAAGGCGCGGCTGTTTTCCGAAGGGGCTAAGGGCTTCATCCAGAAACCCTATCAACCTCACGAGATTCTCCGGGCAATCCGGACAACGCTCGGTCAGACCAAACAACCAGCACACGGAGCCAAACCTTGAAGACGGACAAGCGGATCTCCGAAACCGAGCGGCTGCTCCACCTGATTCTTGCAAACGTCGATGACCTCATTGCGGTCGTAGACCTCCAAGGAAGACGACTCTATAATAGTCCCTCATATGAAGCCCTCTTCGGAGGCGCGACACGCTCTCGTCTCAGGGGCTCCGACTCCTTTGCCAACATCCATCCCGAAGATAGGGAGAAGGTCCGAAAGATTTTCCAGGACACCGTTAATTCCGGGACGGGGAAACGCATTGTGTATCGCTTTCTTGTGTCGGACGGATCCGTAAGATACATTGAGTCTCAGGGGAACCTCGTGAGAGACGCGCAGGGGAAACCCGACAAGATCATTGTCGTGGGACGCGACATCACCGAGCGCCGTCATGCGGAACAGGTGCTCATGGAAGCGGAAACCAAGTTCCGCACGCTTGTGGAGCAATCTCTGGTGGGAGTCTATCTGCTGCAGGACGAGAGGTTTATTCACGTCAATCCGAAATTCGCAGCGATCTTCGATTACTCTCCGGCAGAAATGATTTCTTCCGTTCCCTTTGCGGACATAATTGGCGACCGGGACAAGTCCGAGGTGCTGAACACCGTGCGTGAAAAGCTTCAGGGGGCGGGGGAAACCATTCATATGACGTTTTCCGGCAGAAAGAAACACGGCATGCTGAATGAGGTCGAATTCTTCGGGAGCGTACAGGAATTCAACGGCATGCCCGCGATGCTGGGCACACTTCTGGACATCACGGAACGGAAACAGGCTGAAGAAGAGCGTAAGAGGCTCTTTTCAGCCATCGAACAGGTCGAGGAATCAATCTGTATTACCGACATTGCGGGGACAATCGAATACGTCAACCCGGCATTTGAACAAATCACCGGCTATTCGCTCAAAGAGGTGACCGGGAAGAATCCCCGGATACTCAAGAGCAATGCACAATCGCCCGAATACTATGCATCGATGTGGGCGACATTGCTGCGCGGAGAGGTATGGCGGGGCCAGCTCGTCAACCGTCGAAAGGACGGTTCGACGTACCAGGGAGAAATTGTTATCTCCCCCGTCCGCTCGGTCGATGGCAACATCGTTAACTACGTGGCGGTCACGCGGGACGTAACACGAGAACGCCAACTTGAACAACATATCCGGCAGGCCCAGAATATGGAGAGCCTACGACAACTCGCCGGCGGGATGGCACATGATTTCAACAACATTCTGAATGTCATCCTGGGAACGCTGTCTCTGCTCAAAGGCCGGGTCGCCGGCGATCCCACCCTTGAAAAATACCTTAGTCTCGGGGAGGCTGCGGTGGACAGGGGGACCGATGCGGCAAAGCGCCTTTCGATTTTCGCGCAAATCGATGACGCCCAGTTGATCCCCCTTCAGCTCACTACCGTGATCCGCGATGTCAAGGCCGCCCTGGCCGACAGCATCGAAAAGACCGTGCATGTAGAAACTGCCGTCGAGCCCGACCTCCCGATCACGGAGGCAAATCAGACTCAGTTGTATCAATGCGTTCTGACGCTCTGCCTGAACGCGCGGGATGCTATCAACGAAGTTCATGTGCGCGACGGCCATATCCGGATCTCCGCAGAAGGAGTGGATGGACGCGAGGTACACACCCGCTTCCCTGACGCCACGGCGAGCCGGTACGTCCGGCTGACAGTCGAAGACAACGGCATCGGTATGACGGAGGAAATGCGCCTCCATATCTTTGAGCCGTTCATAACCACCGAAAACCCCGAAGGGGGGCGCGGCCTCGGTCTTGCAGTAGTCTACAGCGTGGTCCGAAGACACAGGGGCTTTGTCGACGTTTCGAGTGAGGTCGGTCGCGGCACGAGCTTTGTCATTTACCTGCCGGCACTTCATATCGGCACTCGGGAAGCCGGTCAGTCTCAGTCGGGCGCCGTTCCAGGGGGAACGGAGACCGTGCTTGTTGTCGAAGATGAAGAGGCCCTGCGCCTTCTGCTGGAGGATGTCTTGCGGGCGAAAGGATATCAGGTTCTCACGGCTGGAGACGGTATGGAGGGCCTGACCAGCTATGAACAGCACAAGGACTCAATAGCGGCCGTTTTGACGGACATGGGTCTGCCGAAACTCTCCGGTTATGATATGTTTCAAAAAATCCGCGAACTGAACCCCCGCGCCCGTGTGATCCTCGCAAGCGGCTACCTGAATCCGGCCCTGAAGTCAAAGTTGTTCGTGGCCGGGGCCAAGGCATTCATCGCGAAGCCGTACCAGACGGCGGATGTTCTGAGGAAGTTGCGGGAGGTCCTGGACCTTCCCGATTGAACTCACCTTGCCTTCCGGCCGGGTTTTGACTACATTGAAAGTGTTCCAGTGCGCCGCTTGATGAGGAGTGTCTGCGCATTTTTTCATTCATGCACCTTCTTCCGTTTTCTCCGTTCCTTCCATGCATGCGATTTCTGTCGATGCTCTCTCGTTCGGCTTCGATCCCGTAAGGCCTGTCGTCAGGGATGTTTCACTCAGCATCGGACAGGGAGAGTTTCTGTCGCTGGTCGGCCCCAACGGATCGGGGAAGACGACGTTTCTCCGGCTCCTCGACAGGATGCTCATCCCGCAGCACGGAACCATTCTTCTCAACGGGCAACCTCTTTCCCGGCTCCCGCGACCTGAGATTGCCCGTCGAATTGCCTTCGTCCCCCAGGATAACTCCGTCCAGTTTCCATTTTCAGTCTATGATGTGGTGCTGATGGGTCGGGCGCCGCACATGCGCGGCATGGCCTTTGAAAACGCGCACGATCGCGAGGTGGCGCTGTCCGTCATGTCATTGACCGATATCAGTCATCTTTCGTCACAACCCGTCACGGAACTCTCAGGGGGCGAACGCCAGCGTGTGTTCATCGCTCGCGCGCTGGCGCAGGAGCCCGAGGTTATCCTCCTCGACGAACCGAATGCTCATCTGGATATTGCGCACCAGGTTGAAACGTTTCGCATCATCAAAAAGCTCAATGCCGACAAGCATCTGACGGTGGTGTCGGTCTCTCACGATCTCAATCTCGCCGCATCATACAGCGATCGCATCGCCGTTATGCTCTGCGGCTCGCTCGTAGCCGCGGGAACGCCGGACAGCGTGCTCACGCGCGAGCGCATCAACGAGGTGTTTCGAACCGACGTCATGGTGGATACGCACCCCGTGTTGGGGGGACCCAGAATATCACTTCTCGGTTGAACCCGCATCAGAGCCGGTAGAACAAGGACACGTTTACTGTGCGAAGAAGAATTATCAGAGAAAAAGTAGTCCAGGCATTGTACGCGTACGAAATCGGCGGAGACCCTGTGGAGCATGTCATTGCGACCGTGCTCCTGGGATTGAAGAAGAACCCCTATGCCCACGAGTTCGCGAAGAAACTCGTCATTGAGACGATCAACAACACTGCGGCGATCGACAGGGTTATACGTGAGAAGGTCGCGAACTGGGACTTCCAACGCATTGCCGTGCTCGATCGCCTCATCCTGCGCATGGGCATTTGCGAGCTCCTGTATTTCAAGGAGATACCGCCGAAAGTTTCCATGAATGAGGCCATTGAACTCGCGAAACTTTTCAGCACCCAGCGGAGCGGACAGTTCGTCAACGGAGTCCTCGATGCGGTTCTCAGTGACATGCGGATCGCCGGCGGCCTGAAAAAAACCGGACGTGGTCTCTTCGAGGGGACCGGCGCCCCGCGAGTGGGCAGGCGGAAAACAAAGAATATCTGACCCGTCTCCGATGCCCGAGGCAACCACCCCCCCCGCTTCTTCCCGCAGCAAGATTCTCGCCTGGACGTTCTTCGATTTTGCCAATACCGCGTTCTCGGTCATCATCGTAACGGTGATCTATTCACGGTATTTTACGCGGCATGTGGCCGGCGGACAGCAATGGCTCTGGGGACTCGCGGTCAGTCTCTCCATGATCTGCGCAGCGGCACTGTCGCCGCCGCTCGGTGCTGTTGCTGATTCCTCGCGCAACAGGAAGCTCTTTCTCTTTCTGTTCACTCTCATGTGCGTGATCAGCACCTCTCTCATGTTTTTCGTGACCGAAGGGATGGTGTTTACGGGACTGCTCCTTTTTGTTTTCGCGAACATCGGATTCGAGGGAGGACTCGTCTTTTATGATGCCTTCCTGCCGGGCATTACGGCACCATCTTCCTACGGACGAGTCTCCGGCTATGGATTTGCCATGGGCTACCTCGGCGCCCTCGCGGTTCTGGCGATTGTTCACTTCCTCCTTCCGGGATCGTCGGACCCATCGTACCTGTACTACATCCGGTTTTCCTTTGTGATCGCAGCGGTCTTTTTCATGCTTTTCTCACTCCCCATGTTCATCTGGGTCCAGGAACCACCGCTCATTGAGAAACGCCCTGACTCGCCGCTTCGCGCTGGCATTGCGCGTGCAGGTGCAACACTGAAAGCTCTCTTCGTCAAGCGTGAATACCCTTCGATCGCACGGTTTCTGATTGCGTTCTTCATCTACAATGATGGAATTCTGACCATTATCGCGTTTGCCGCGATATTCGCAGAGCAATCACTCAACATGTCCGACGATGCTATCATTGTGTTTTTCGCTATCGTGCAGACCAGTGCAGTACTCGGCTCGCTCGTGTTCGGGGTGATCACCGACTCCATCGGGCCGAAAAAAACCATCAGCATCACGCTGCTCTTCTGGATTGCCATCGTCGTTGGAGCGTTCTTTGCCTACACCGTCAGTTTCTTTTACGTCGTCGGCTTCGCCGCGGGAATCGCCATCGGATCATCTCAGTCGGCAAGCCGGAGTCTCATGGCGTTGCTGACTCCAAAGTCGCGTGAAGCGGAGTTTTTCGGATTCTACGACGGACTTTGCGGCAAGGCATCTGCCGTCGTCGGTCCCCTTCTCTATGGAATCGTCGCCGATCTGACGACAGAGCGCACGGCAGCCCTCGTGATCGGCATTTTCTTCGTCATCGGATTTGTTCTCATTCAGGGAGTCCGGGAACCGGAACGGAAAACAGCTCCGCAACCCGATTTTGCCGCATGATTCCGGCAGATTTACTTTGGGATGGCATGTTCGTACATTAAGCACTGATGAAACATGCTCTGCCCGACTCCGCAGCTTCTGTGTATGATCACACGAACGTTTTTCGCAGGACTTGTCTTCACTGCCGCGATAGGATTCCCGTCACGGGCAGCCGGATCCGTGCCGCAGGATCAGCACTACGTGCGCGCGAGCGTGACTCTCAGCCGGGACTCCATTGAGGCCGGCAGCACATGTGGGATCCTCGTCACCTTTGTTCCGGAGGACGGCATTCATGTCAACGTTGATCCGGCGCCCGAAATCAGACTCGATTCAGTTACTTCGGCTCACCTCGCGGGATCGCCCATGCTTTCCACGACGTCGAGGGGGTTCCTGAATCCCGACTCCCCCGTTGACTTTGCCATCCAGGTCGATCCCGATGCCCCCGAAGGCACGAAGAATCTGAAGGGTGTCTGCACATACTACTACTGTTCCGACGCCGAAAAGTGGTGCGTTCGAGCGCGGCAGCCGTTTGAACTGAAGTTGCAGGTCGAGAAGCCGACACGATGAGCGCAGTTTTCTTTTCGGACGTCCACCTGGGCCTGGGGGAACGCAATCAGGAAAAGGCAAAAGAAAACCGGCTTCTCGGTTTCTTGGATTACGTCTTTCCCGAAACGGAACAGCTTTTTATCGTGGGGGACTTGTTTGATTTCTGGTTCGACTATAAAACCGTCATTCCCCGCGGGTTTCATCGAACTCTTACGGCACTCCAACGATATACAGACGCGGGAAAGCGGGTCCACTATCTTGTCGGAAATCACGATTGCTGGATGGGGGATTTCTTCCAGTCAGAAATCGGGGCACTGGTGTATCGCAAGCCCTTCATGGTAACGATTCATGAGAAAAAGGTGTTTATCCACCATGGGGACGGCCTGGCAGAAAACGATATTGGATACCGCCTCATCAAACCGATTCTCCGCAATCCCCTCGCTGTGCGTCTGTACCGGTGGGTCCATCCGGACATCGGCGTGTGGCTGGCCCGCGGCACATCGCGGTCGAGCAGAGAGTACACCACCCAGAAGCACTACGGCGAGGAGCAGGGCATGATTCGCTTCGCAGAGAAGCTCATCGGCGAAGGAATGGATATCGTCATAATGGGCCATCACCACAAACCGTCGTGCGTAAACTTGGGAACTGGGATGTACGTGAACCTGGGGGACTGGATCACCTACAACACGTATGGCGTCATGAACGGCGGAGCACTGACATTGAAGACATGGGATGCACAGCAGGAGCCTGCACATGGCTGACGAACAGAAACCCAATCAGGAACCCGGCAAACCCTCGCACCCGTACACGCGTGAGGAAATGGAACGGTATTTCAACGATCCGTCGTACCGGAAGGAGCGGGCGCGAAAGAAACTTTCCGCGTATTTCACTCCGCGCTCGATTACGATCATTTTTGCCGCCGCCTGTGTCCTGGCTCTATCCGGATGGTACTGGTCGTATCTGGTTTCCGGCCTACCTTCGCTCGAGAAGATCGAGAATCCGAAACCCGAGCTCGCCACAAGAGTGTTTTCTTCGGACGGCGAAGTTCTGGACCAGTTCTTCATCAAGAATCGCTCGCACCTTCCGCTGTCGGAGATCCCCAAAACAGTTGTTGACGCACTCATTGCCACCGAGGACAAGGACTTCTATCACCACTGGGGAGTCGATTTCCCCCGGTTCACCAAGGCAATGGTCAAGAATCTCTTCGCCATGCGTCTCAAAGAAGGGGCGAGCACGATTACGCAACAGCTCTCCCGCAACCTGTACCTGGGACACAGCGACCGGACGGTCTGGGATACGATAACGCGAAAGATCCGGGAATTCATGACGGCCGTACAGCTCGAGCAGAACTTTACCAAGGATGAGATTCTCGAATTTTATCTGAACGTGGTGTATTTCGGCCGCGGCGCATACGGGATCGCGTCCGCTTCGCAGGCGTATTTCGGCAAGGCACCCGCCGAACTCTCGTTGAACGAAGTCGCAACATTGATCGCAGTCCTGAAGGGCCCAGGTTACTATGATCCTTCGGGGAAGCATCCGGAGCGCGCACTCAATCGCAGGAACACCGTGCTCTCCCAGATGGCAAAATACGACTACGTCACGGAAGAGCAGGCCGAACAGGCAAAAGCGGAGCCGATTCAGCTCCGTTCGGCCGACGAAATCGCACCGGCAGGGGTCGCCCCCCATTTTGTCGAATACATCCGGCAGCAATTGATGCAAAAGGCGGAGAAGTACGGATTCGACATCTATCGAGACGGCATATCCGTGTTCACGACTCTGGACAGCCGGATGCAGCGATACGCCAACCGGGCGGTGGAGGAACATCTCGCACAATACCAGAAGATGTTCGACTCGGCATGGGATTGGAACAAGGAACAGGAGACTCTGGCCCGCGTGATCGATCAGTCGATCAGGACCTCGCCTGAGTACAGGCGGGCATCCACGATGGCGGAACGGGACAGTGTTTACAACGCCATGAAAACGAACCGTTCCTGGACGGATTCGATGAAGACCGTCGCGAAAACCATCGAAACGGGTTTTGTCGCCCTCGATCCGAAGAGCGGAGGCATTCTCGCATTGGTCGGCGGAGTAAACTTCAAGAATTTCAAGTACGGCCTGAATCACGTCACGCAGATCCGTCGTCAGGTAGGGTCGGCATTCAAGCCGTTCGTGTACACAGTCGCCATCGACAACGGCTACCCGCCGTCTTTCGAATTGCTCAATCAACCCGTCACCATTATGATGGCCGACGGCAAGCGGTGGACGCCATCAAACTCTGACGGCGAATTCGGAGGGAAGAGTACAATCCGTGAGGCAATAAAAAAATCGATCAACCTTGTCGCGGTGAGGGCCATCATGGAAATCGCTCCCGTCGGCCAGGTTATCGAATATGCCAAACGCATGGGGATCACGTCGCCCCTCCCGCCATATGAGTCTCTCGCCCTCGGGGCGGGTGATATCTCCCCGCTCGAAATGGCCTCCGCCTTTGGAGTGTTTGCCAATCACGGCGTTCATGTAGAGCCTGTGTCCATTCTTAAAATCGAAGACAAGGATGGTAATGTCATCGAAGAAAACGAACCGAAGCAGCGGGAAGTTTTGAGCGAGGAAACTTCGTTTATAATGACGAACATGCTTGAAGGTGTGGTCAACGGCGGCACGGGAGGCCATGTCCGTGATTTCTTCCAGCTACCGGCTGCGGGAAAGACAGGAACTACAACGGAATTCGCCGATGCATGGTTCGTCGGTTATACGCCCCAGATTTCCGCGGCGGTGTGGGTGGGGTTCGACAACAAGAGCGTTCATTTCAAAACGTGGGACGGTCAGGGCGGGAGAGCTGCTGCTCCGATCTGGGGACGGTTCATGCGGTATGTCTACGACGATCCCTCGATTGCCATGCCCCTTGAGTACTTTGAGAAGCCACCGAAAGTGTTTCAGGAACGAATCTGTGCCGAAACGAAGAAGCTTGCCACGCAGTACTGTCCCGAGACGATGACGGAGTATTTTACTGAAAGAACCCGGCCCGGACCGTGCGACAAACATGCAACGTCAAAGTGGCGCGAGGGTGAAGGGATGGGAAGGATAAGCTTCTGAGGCGAAGAGGGAATATTTCTGCAGACAGCTATTCATCAGGAAGTGCGTGACCGAACCGGCGCATAGTATGCCAATATCGACGAGTCGGCTCTTACCTGGCCATTACTAGCGCATCCTGCCTACTCGACCGTCAATTCCCGTTCGAAGATGTCCGTCGAGTCTCCCGACTCGGGCACAAGGCCCTTTTCAACGGGCTTCTTCTTGCCAAGCATGACGAGCGGAATTGCAACTATTGCTACGAGGGCCACGACCTTCCAGAATTTCGACACGCTGTACCTCTTTTGTTTAAGAACGTTGCTTCAACTATTGATTCAACTATAAGAAATTGCGAACTGTAAGTTCGTGATTTAACGCACATTCCTTACTTGCTTTCCTCTCCGTTCCGCCGTAGATTAATAAAAGAGCAGCGAGGCATCAGTTCATGGTTCAGACAGGCGATGACAAGTACTTCGAGATGTACAAGGCCAAAGTGTACGAAAGACTCACCGAGACAGATCGTGAGTTAATCCCTGCGAAGTGGTGGGAGACTGTGATCAAGCACTATTACAGCCAGGGCTACTCGGAGGAACGCACAGTTCGCGCTATTCAAGAAACGATGCAAAAGTAGGCACCTGTTAGTTCGTCGCCCCCATTGATATTTCCTTTCCCATCGATCATTTGCAGAGTCTTCCTCCCCGTTCCGTACCTGTGCGATTAGTGTGCTTCACCCATCGGCGCAGTCGCAGTATAATGTGGCTAGATGGTGCTGCACGGCAGGTGGAAAACGGTTTCACCCCGCTTTTGTTTGAATATTCCTGCAGTTCTTTGTATCTTTTGAAGCTTTTCCGCAAAGCAAATCCGGGAGGCGTCTGCCGAAAAATCGGCAGTTCCTCTCGTGTCCTTTGTCCTAAGCCCGGATGGCGAAATTGGCAGACGCGCTAGCTTCAGGAGCTAGTGGCCGCAAGGTCGTGCAGGTTCAAGTCCTGTTCCGGGCACAGAAAGCGAAACCCATCCAATCTTCTCGGGATGGGTTTCGTTTTCTTGTTTACTCGAACCGGCTTGGGTTCAAGCTGAGGCCCGATGTTATCTGTCGGGCCGAAGCCCCGAGCGAACGGGTCCCGCGAATGCGGGACGAGTGAGTCGAGGGGTCCTGTTCCGGGCACGATAGAGGGTCGCGATGTTTGCGACCCTTCTTTGCATGCATGCCAGGACCCTGAGCGATCCCGAGCGAGGGAGCGAAGCGATCGAGTCGAGGGGGAGTCGAACCCCTCGAGTTCCCTCGGGGTTCGACCCGGAGTGGAATCGAAGGGTCGAACCATTCCGGGCACGGACCGATTGACTATAGTCAATGGACTGTTGTACCTAATCCGATTTAGAATGTGACAAAGCTATTTAGCATGAAAAGCGAACAATGTAATAATATATGCCGCCGATCCATATCCCACCATTGGTATGGCTCCGATATATTGATCGTCTTTATCCCTGATACAATTGCACCATATGTTGGAAGACCTGAAATCATCCGTCACTTTATCCATCTGCAGTTTGTTGCTGTACATTTCCGGAATGGTATTATTATTTTTCGCCGCCTGTTCGGTGACAAAATTCAAGAATCTGGCTGCCGCAGGTTTGTCATTAAACAGAAGATGGGCGTTTGCAATACGAAGATCCACAAATACCCATTCCTGGTTTTCATAAGGATCGGCGGTATTAAGTCGGATATAGCCTGGCCTGTCCCCTTTGATTCTCAATGCTTTATCATATTCATCCATGTGAGACAGGAACATTTGCTTATCATTCAGTAACCCATTTGCAAACAGTTCATATACGCCCGCATCATAATATTCATGGTCAGTTCTTAACTGATCGCTTTCGTTGCCCTTGATATATCTCTTGTCGCAAAGCATGTGTGTCAAAATGCCTTGCTTCAATGTTTCAGCGGCTGATCTGTATTTGTCGTACGGTAGATGGAATCGCTCCTGCAGCATCGCAAATTGCTCCAAACCCCTCGCGCAAACACCAGAGGTAAAAGTGTATTGCTTTGGTGTTTGAAGATGGTGTTCCCACGGACCGGAATCCGCT